>Ga0209023_10000461_pt1 | contig 61945 bp, 55 predicted proteins | sample LakOneMetagenome_FD_187468 | JGI IMG/M metagenome (GOLD analysis project Ga0209023, IMG submission 187468) | Freshwater and sediment microbial communities from Lake Erie, Canada (SPAdes) (version 2) | ecosystem: Environmental > Aquatic > Freshwater > Lentic | place: Lake Erie, Canada...
CACGTCGCCGGGCGCCAGCCGGTCGTGGCCCGACTTTTCCCACAGTTCTGACAGCCCACCAACGCCCGACCCAGCCAGCGCCGCCCCCTGCCCGACCCCATCGGCCAGCGCGCGGATGAAGGTGCATTTGCCCAGATGCTTGCGGGTCTGGGCGTGAAACCCGATGGCGAGTGCTGCGGGCTCGCCCAGCCGGTCGCGCAGGCCGGCCACCTCGGGCGCCTCGTGGCGCAGGGCCTTCATCAGCCGCGTCACACCGTTCATATGCGCGGCGGCCCCCAGGAAGGTGGGCAGGATCACGCTTTCCTGCGTCTCGCGCCGGGCAATCTGGTAAAGCGCGCCCTGGCCGGGTTCGTGATCCTCGATCAACTCCTCGAGCAGGGCGTCGTCATATTCCGACATATGTTCCAGAAGGGCGGCCCGCGCCTCGTGCTCGCGCGCGCTTTCTGTCTGCGGCATCTCGACAAGCTGCGACGGCAGGCCTTCGCGGTAGCGCCAGGCACGCTCGGAAATCAGGTCGACCGCGCCCACCACCTGACCGCCCTCGCGGATCGGAATCTGGCGCAGGACCACCGCATGCGACGTGTAGGCCTGAAGGGCGGCGACGATGTCGCGCACCCGGCCCTTGGGCGCATCCATCCGGTTGATGAAGATCAGGCACGGCGTTCCGGAAGCTTCGATGGCGCGCAGATAGGGCGCCGCCAACACCGCCTCGTCCGGGTCGGGGGCCACGCAGAGGACCGCCGCGTCCGACGCGGCCAGTGCCGCGCCGGCCATGCGGGCATATTCGGGGCCGCCGGCCATGTCGATGGCGCACCAGGGTTCTGCCAGAAAGGTGAAGCGGGTCAGCGACAGGTGGCCGGCGGCTTCGGTGGCCGCCGTATGCCCGTCCAGAGACGCCAGACGCTTGACCAGTTCGGTCTTGCCCGATTGCGACGGCCCCATAACCGTGATGCAGCGCATGATGATCGCTCCCTTCCGGCACAAACTTCGGGCGCGCGGCGGGAATGCCGTGGCCCGGTGCCGAAGGGGCCGTCGATCCGCCCATGGCCCAACTCTGGGCCTGTGGCGCGCCTGGGTCAAGAAACTTGGTGGCGATCAGCGGCCGGTAAAGCGGGCTGGGCGCTTTTCGGCAAACGCCGCCAGCCCTTCGCGGAAATCGGCACTGGCGCCGCAAACGCCCTGAAGCCGCGCCTCGAGCGCCAGTTGCGCGTCAAGATCGTTGGAAGGGCTTGAGCGCAACGCTTCTTTCAGCGCGCGAAAGGCCAGGTCGGGGCCTGCCGCCAGCGCCGCCGCCCGCGCCTGCCAATGGGCGGTGAAATCGGCATCGGGAACCGCTTCCCAGATCATTCCCCAATCGGCGGCCTGACGGGCGCCGATCCGGTCGGCGAACAGCATCGCTCCCATGGCGCGGGCCTGGCCGATCTGGCGCGGCAGCCAGTAGGTGCCGCCCGCGTCGGGGATCAGGCCGATGCGGGTGAAGGCCTGAATGAAGCTCGCCCCATCGGCGGCGATCACCACATCTGCGGCCAGCGCGAGATTGGCGCCTGCCCCGGCTGCCGCACCGTTGACCGCAGCGATGACCGGCACGGGGCAGTCGGCGATCGCCCGGATCATCGGCTCGTATTCATCGCGCAAGATCTCCGCAAAATCGACATCGGGGCCGGCGTCGCCCAGATCCTGCCCCGAGGAAAAGGCGCGCCCCGCGCCGGTCAGAACGATGACCCTGGCCTCGGTTGCGGCGCGGGTCAGCGCGTCAAGGATATCGCCCCGCATGGCCCGGTTGAGCGCGTTCATCACCTCGGGCCGATTCAGCGTGATGACCGCGACGCCGCCCGAACATGCATAGCTGATTGCCTGATAGGTCATTGCGTGCCCCCCGCTGCCTGCGGCCCGGTCTTAGCCTGACGCGGCCGCGCCGCAAACCGGAACGGCGTGTCACCCGGCCAGAATATCGTCGAGCCGCTTCTTTTCCGCGTCGCTCAGGGGCGCGTCAGCGGCGGCCACCGCCGCACGGCGGCGCAAATAGAGGGCAGCCCCGCCCAGCCCGAGGATCAGGGCGGCTGGCCCGGCAAACCAGAGGATCAGGTTGGCCCCGGCCGCGCGGGGCTTGAAGAGGATGAATTCGCCATAGCGGCTGACCAGATAATCCACCACCTGTGTGTCGGTGTCGCCCGCCGTCAACCGCTCGCGCACGGCGACGCGCAGGTCATGCGCGATCGAGGCGCCGGAATCGTCGATCGTTTCGCCCTGGCAGACCGGGCAGCGGATCAGAGCCGAGATTGCCCGCGCGCGCGCCTCGAGCGCGGGGTCCGCAAGCATCTCGTCGGGTTGCACCGCCAGCACCGGCGCGGCGGCGAGGGCAAGAAGCAGGGCCAGGATCAACCGCATGGTCATTCCGCCGGCTGGGCGGCGGCGCGTGGCGCCCGGGTCCCGGCCGCGACCCGCAGGCGCCGGTCCGACAGGCTGAGACCGCCGCCGAGCGCCATCAGCAGGGCACCGGCCCAGATCCAGCTTGCAAAGGGCTTGACGTAGCTTCTGACCGCCCAGCCGCCATCTGCCTGCGGGTCGCCGAGCACCAGATAAAGGTCGCGCAAGGCGCCGTTGCGGATCGCGGCCTGCGTCGTCGGCACGCCCGCCACCGGATAGACCCGCTTTTCGGGGAACATTACCGCCACCGGCGCGCCGTTCCGGGTCACCTGCATTTCGGCGCGGGTATAAAGGTAGTTCGGCCCTTCACCCTTGGTCACGTCGACCAGCTTCACCGAATAGGCCCCAAGGGGAAAGCTGTCGCCGACATGGATGGTGCGGATATCCTCGATCGCCCAGGCGCTGACGGCGGCGACGCCGATGAAGGTCACGCCAAGGCCCGCATGTGCGGTGGCCTTGCCCCAGTCGGCGCGCGGCAGGCGCGCCAGACGGCGCCATTGGCCGGCGGCGCGCTGCCAAAGTTCGGCCCCCGCCCCGGCGATCAACCAGACGCCCAGGGCGAACCCCGCCGGTGCCAGCGCCGACCGCCCGGTCTGCACCGCGAACGCCCAGCCTGCGACGGCGATGGCCAGGATCAGCGCGCCGTAGAGCGGGCGCAGGCCGGCAGCCAGCCGCCCGCGCTTCCACGGCAGCATCGCCCCTAGCGGCAGGATCAGCGCCAGCCCGACCATGAACGGGGTGAAGGCCGCGTTGAAGAACGGCGCCCCGACCGACAGCTTGCGGCCAAAGGCCAGCTCGGCGATCAGCGGCCACAGCGTGCCGGTAAAGACGACAAAGGCCGACACCGCCAAGAGAACGTTGTTCAGCACCAACGCGGATTCGCGGCTGACAACGCCGAACACCCCCTTGGCCTGCATGGCCGGCGCGCGGGCGGCAAAAAGTGTCAGCCCGCCGCCGATGAAGACGCCAAGGATGATCAGGATGAACACCCCGCGCCGGGGGTCGTTGGCGAAGGCATGGACCGAGGTGATGATGCCCGAGCGGACGATGAAGGTGCCGATCAGCGAAAAACCGAAGGCGAGGATCGCCAGAAGGATCGTCCAGGCCTTCAACGCCTCGCGCTTTTCCACGACGATGGCCGAATGCAGCAGCGCACCGGCGATCAGCCAGGGCATGAAGCTGGCGTTCTCCACCGGATCCCAGAACCAGAACCCGCCCCACCCCAGCGTGTAATAGGCCCACCACGACCCCATGGCGATGCCGATGGTCAGAAATATCCAGGCGGCCAGCGTCCAGGGCCGCACCCATCGGGCCCAGGCGGCGTCGATGCGTCCCTCGATCAGCGCAGCGATGGCAAAGGAAAAGGCCATGCTGAGGCCCACATAGCCAAGATAGAGGAAGGGCGGGTGGAAGGCCAATCCAGGGTCTTGCAGAAGAGGGTTCAGGTCTTGCCCGTCAAAGGGCGGCTCGGCCAGGCGCAGGAACGGGTTCGAGGTGAACAGGATGAAGATCATGAAAGCGGCCCCGATGGTGGCCTGAACGGCCAGAACGCGGGCGCGAAGCCGCGTGGGCAGCGCGCCCCCGAACCAGGCCGCCGCCGCGCCAAAGCCCGACAGGATCAGCACCCACAAAAGCATCGAGCCTTCGTGGTTCCCCCAGACGCCGGCGACCTTGTAAAGCATCGGTTGCAGCGTGTTGGAATGCTCGACAACAAGTTTCAGCGAGAAATCCGAGGTGACGAAGGCATGCATCAGCGCGGCGAAGGCGGCCGCGATGGCGGCGAACTGAAGGCCCGCCAATGGCCCGGCCAGCGCCATCCAGCGCACCCGGCCCGTCTGGGCGCCAACCATCGGAACGACCGCCTGCAACAGCGCGAAACCCAGCGCCAGGATCAGCGCAAAATGCCCGAGTTCGGTAATCATGGCGCGAGCATAGAAGGTTCGGCGCGCCCGGCCAATGGCCTGTGCGCCGATGTCGCGCTTTTGTACGGCGGGGCGTCAGCCGCTCTTGTGGACCAGCTCGTCAAGCGCCGGATTTCCATCGGCAACCGGGGCCGGCCCCTGCCCCGCTGCGGCCGCGGCCTGCGGCAGTCCGGCCACCGGGCGCATGCGGAAATAATGCGCCTCGCGCGCGCCAAAATAGAAGCCGACGATGGCGGTCAGGAGCCACCAGAGCGGCTCGGGCACGTAGTTCAGCCCGATCATCCGTTGCGCAAAATGGACCGGGTCGATCATCGCATAGACGAAAAGCCCAAGCGTGCCGAAGGCCAGAAGCGGGCGGGGCAGCCGGTTCAGCCCGTTGACGAACCGGTCGAACAGGCCCGGCATCGCATATTGGAACTCGGCCCCGTGTTCGTCGATGGCCGCCATGTAGGCATCCTGGGCCGCCTGCATCTTCTTTGTGGCGTTCGGCACAAAGACCTCGGCCACATTGGTGGCGGCGGCCCCAAGGGCGGCGGTGGCGGACGCGCCGCCGAAAACCCGGTCGATCAGGCCCATGCGGCAGTCCTTTCAAGGTGCGCGGCGTCAGTCAGGCGGAAGCGGGGCGAGATGAATTCTTCGGCCCGGACGATCCAGCCGCCCTTGCCGCCATCGGCGCGGCGGGCGTATTTGCGGCTTTGCGGGCGCGCGTCAGCCAGCGCGTAATAATAGTTGCGCCGGGCGATCCCGTAGGCGTCGGCGAAGAGACCGGGGTCGGGCGCGGCGGCGACGCGCGCGGCGGTGATCGTCTGCGGGCCGACCACGCCATCGACCGCGACATCCGCGCCGGCATCGACCAGAAGTTGCTGAAGGATCTTGACCGCATTCGCCCCGGCATTGACATACATGTCGAATATCGACGGCTGAACCGCATCGGGCAGATCGCCCAGGCGCGGGCGTCGGAAGTAATATTCGGTGAAGATCGCCGCCGCCCGGTCGGGCGTCAGCGCCCGCACATCGGCAACGTCGATCCGCCCGTCGCCGGTCAGATCCAGCCCCAGCCGTTGCAGGGTGGCCAACGTCACCCCATGGTTGGTGGCCCCGCCCGGATCGGCGGAATCGTTCACAAAGCCGCCCTCGCGGGCGACGATTTCGCGGGCAATGTCGGTAACGCTTTGCATGGCCTGTTCCCCTTGGGCTGGGGCACAGGCTGCCTAGAAAGGGTTAATTCGTCTTGGCGGCAGCGTTCGGATCGACATAGGTGCCATTGGCTTTCAGGGCGTCGATCACTTCTTTCGGCATGTATTTCTCGTCATGCTTGGCGAGCACCCCGCCGGGATCGGCAACGAACGTCGCCCCCTCCATATGGCCCGACGCGATCACCCCCTGCCCTTCGCCGAAGAGGTCGGGCAGTACGCCGGTATAGCGCACCGGCACGTCGGCGGCATTGTCGGTGACGGTGAAGGTGACGGTGCTGCCCCCGCCCCGCACAAGGCTGCCCTTGGCGATCAGCCCGCCGATACGAAAGGTTTCCGATGGGGCCGGATGGTCTGCCAGAACCTGGGTGGGCGAGCGGAAGAAATTGATCCCGTCGCGCATCCCGTAGCCGATCAGCACCGACGCGCCAGTCAGTGCCACGGCCGCGACCAGCAGGACCTGGATCCGGCGGGTTTTCTTGAGACTCCTCATGGGAAGACGGGCGCCAGCATCAGACCCGCCGTCTCGTCAAGCCCGAGCATCAGGTTCGCATTCTGCACCGCCTGCCCCGACGATCCCTTGGTCAGGTTGTCCAGTGCCGCCACCACGATGGCGCGCCCGGCGATCCGGTCGCCGAGAACCCCGAGATGAACGAAGTTCGACCCTGCGATCGACCGCGTCGACGGAAGCTGGCCGAAGGGCAGCATGTGCAGGAACGGCTCGTCGGCGTAGCGGCGGGCGAGCGTCGCATGCACTGCAGCGGCATCGCCCCGGACATAGACAGTGGCCAGAATGCCCCGGTTGAAAGGCAGAAGGTGCGGGGTGAACTGCACCCGCACGGGCCGGCCCGCCGCACGCGAAAACTCCTGATCGAATTCGCCCAGGTGCCGATGGGTGCCGCCGGCCGAATAGGGGTGGGTGCCGCCCGAAAGCTCGGCATGAAGCAGGTTTTCCTTGAGCGAGCGCCCCGCCCCGCTGACCCCGGCCTTGAGGTCGATGACAATCTCGTCGAGATCGATCACCCCCGCCTCGATCAGCGGCCGGATGGCGAACTGGCCGGCCGCGGCATTGCAGCCGGTGCCGGCGACCAGCCGGGCGGCCCGGATGTCATCGCGGTAAAATTCGGTCAGGCCATAGACCGCCTCTTTCTGCAAGTCGGGCGCGGCATGGGGCTTGCCATACCATTTTTCATATTCGGCCGGGTCGCGCAGCCGGAAGTCGGCCGACAGGTCCACCACCTTGAGGCTGCGCGGCAGACCCGCGATCACCGCCTGGCTGGTCGCATGCGGCAGCGCGCAAAAGGCCAGATCGACGGCGGAAAAATCCATTTCGTCGATCTTTTGCAGCACCGGCAGCTTCAGATGCGCCAGGAACGGAAAGACCTCGGCCATCTGCATGCCGGCCTTGCGGTCGCCCGACAGCCCGGTGATCCGCATCGTTGGATGGGTGGCGATCAGGCGTACGAGTTCGGCACCCGTATAGCCCGACGCCCCGAGTATGGCGATTCTGTGGGTCATGGCATGGCTCCAGCTTCCGACGGCGCTGTGATGCGGCACCGGGGCCCGAGATTCAACCCATTTCCACACGCCACCGCCGAAGCCGCCGTGCGAACGCACCAAGACCGAAGAGCGCCAACGCCCCCCCGAGTGCCATCCCGGCCGGCGGCAGCGCAATCGAAGAGGGCTGCGCGGGGGTCGCAAAGGGGATGGGGCGCGACCGGGTCATGCCCACCACCGTGATCGGCGGCGGCGGCGGCGGGTCGATCAACTCGGCCGTGAACGACAAGGCGCCGGTGCGACTGACATCGAACGCCAGTCGCAACCCGGCTTTTGCCCGCCAACTGGTTCCAAGAAGCTTGTCGTCATCGCTGCGTCCCCATGCCCAGGCGGCCGGATAGGTGCTGCAAGCCGTGCGCCCGTCGCGGACAAAGGCGAGGCTTGGGCCCGAAAGTGGCGAAACGCTGAGCATGATCCCCCGGCCGATCGCCAGACGCAGCGGAAATGACAGGATCGACAGGCGGCGCGCCCGCGAGGGGCCGGTCGTGGACGATCCGGGCATCGAAAAGAGCCGGCTTCCGACCAGCGGGGGCACATTCGGCGATCCGACGATGATCTGGGGCTGGGCCGGGGCGAGCCACGGCGGCTGGGGGGCCGCGCCGGCGAAGGTCTTGGCGGTGGTCGTGGCCGGCGCACAGACGCCAACCGCGGCGGCCAGAACCGCCACGGCCAAAACCCCGTAACCTTTGTCGTTTCGCGCCATCTGCACCCGTGACGCCCCCTGCGCAGGTGTTAATGCACCAATCGGGCGACAGGATGGCGACAGGATGGCAGCGGCGACCCGCCGAACGGCGCCGCCGCGTGGCCGGGGTCAGGCGGCCTCGAAGGCGATTTTCCGGCGCATGAATTGGGTCGCGCGGTCGGACACTGCCTTGGGGTCGCCGGTGGTCAGGAACCGCGCCAGCTTGCCGGCGCCGATAAATTCGGGTCGCCGCGTCAGGTAATCGGCCAGGCTTTCGGCCACCAGATCGGCCTGCGAATAGACCGCGACGCCGGACCCGAGCGCCTCGGAAAAAACCTTTTCCATCAACGGGTAATGCGTGCAACCCAACACCGCCGCCTCGGGGTGCGGCATGCGCCGCTTCAAGGCCTCGACATGGCTGCGCACCAGCGCTTCGGCCAGCATCTCGTCACCTTGCTCGATGGCGTCAACCACCCCGCCGCAGGGCTGCGCCTCGACATCGACGCCGATGGCGCGAAAGGCCAGTTCGCGCTGAAAGGCGCGGCTTGCCACCGTGGCCGGCGTGGCGAACAGCGCCACATGCTTGACCGCCACCTCACGCGGGGGCGAATTGTCACCCCATTGCCGCTCGGTCAGCGCCTCGATCAAGGGTACAAAGACGCCAAGCACGCGCTTGCCCTCGGGCACCCAGGTTTCCTGCATCCGCTTCAGCGCGGCGGCCGACGCGGTGTTGCAGGCCAGAACCACCAGATCGCAGCCCTCGTCCCAGAGCCGGGTAACGCCGGCGCAGGTCAGGTTGAAGATGTCGTCGGCGGTGCGCACCCCATAGGGCGCATGGGCATTGTCGCCGTAATAGACGAAGGGCACCCCGGGCAGCCGTTTGGACACGGCCGCATAGACCGTCAGCCCGCCCAGCCCCGAATCGAAAATGCCAACCGCCATCGCCTCACCTTTCCAGCCCACCGGGCCAAATGGTTCCGGCCCGGTATTCTTTTTCAAATTCAACGCCATGGCCGTTTGACGGCAACGGCTTAGGCGACAATTCATACGTGGCCTTGCGCAGGAAATCCATCATCGCTTTCGGGTCCGGCTTCAAAGGGGTCAGTCCGGCCCCCGGGATAGGCTTGCCGACGAAGATGCGCACCGGGTCGTCGATCCGGGCGCGGAATTCGCGGTGAAATTGCGCCAGACCGTGTTCCTCGGCCGGTGGATATGGCGCGTGGTCAACCGGTCGAGACTGCCGCAAGGGTGATTGCTGATCAGGCCGATCCGGCCCGTCACGTTTTCGACCATCCGGATCATGGCCCGCCCCGCCCCGCTCATCCTTAACCCCGTCGCTTGCGACCGAGTGCTGCGCGCACCTTGCCGCGACAAGGTGACTGTTGCGTGGCTATTCCGCCGCCTGAGCCGCAGGTGCCCCACCGGCGCGCACCTCGGCCAGAAGCGCGGCCCTTTGTGTTGCGGCTTTTTCGGCCGCAGCGGCACGCACCGGGCCGAAGCCGCGCACCGACAGCGGCAGTTCGGCCAGTGCGCGGATCGCCGGCTCGGTCGCGGGCGACAGGAGCGGCAGGACATCGGCCATGTCTGCCTCGTATTGCGCGATGGCAGCCCGTTCCGCGCGCCTATCCGTGGTCCGCCCGAACGGGTCGAATATCGTCCCCCGCAGGGGCTTCAGCGCCGCCAGAAGCCGGAAGGCCGGCACGATCCACGCCCCGAACTCACGCTTTTTCGGCCGGCCGTCGACCAACGCACCGCCAAGGACCGGGGGCGCCAGATGGAAGGACAGGCGCAGATCGCCGTCGAACGCGGCACGCGCCTTGGCGGCGCTTTCCAGATGCAGCCGCGCCACCTCGTATTCGTCCTTGTAGGCGAGAAGCTTGTGATAGGCCCGGGCCACAGGCTCGCGCAGGGCATCGGGCACTTGCGCCACGAATCGGCGGTAACGGTCGGCATAGGCGGCATTCTGATAGCTGGCCAGATGCCTTGCGCGAAACTCAACTTTCTCATTCAAAGACAATGGCTTGCCCTGCTTTTCCTCAAGCAGTTCGGCGGCCGCGCCCGGCACGGTCGCGGCCCAACGGCCGATGTCGAACGCCGAAAGGTTACCCTTGATCGCGGCGCCGTTCATCTCGATCGATCGGCGGATCGCGTCGGCGGACAGCGGCAAAAGCCCGCGCTGCCAGGCGGCCCCCACCACGATCATGTTGGAATAGATCGAATCGCTCAAAAGCCGCTCGGCCAGCCGGGTCGCGTCAAGAAAAGTTACCCCGTCGCGCAGCCGCGCCTCGAGCGCCAGTCGCAGCCGCCCCGCGGGTAGGCGAAAATCGCGGTTCTGTGTGAAATCGCCGGTGACGATCTCGTGGCTGTTGACCACAGCGCCGGTGCGCCCGCCGGTCATCAGGCCCAGGGTGCGCGCGCCGGCCGTTACCACTAGATCGCCGCCGATCACACAGTCAGCTTCGCCAGTTGCCACGCGAATAGCCGTAATATCAGATGGTTGCTCTCCGATCCTCAGGTGGATGTGGACCGCACCGCCCTTTTGCGCCAGCCCCGCCATTTCCATCATCCCGCAGCCCTTGCCGTCGAGATGTGCGGCCATGGCGAGCACCGCGCCCACCGTCACCACCCCGGTGCCACCGACGCCGGTCAGCACCGTGTTGTGGGTGCCGCGGATCGCCGGCAGGACGGGTTCGGGCAGGTCGGGCAGGCTGAACTCGGCCGCGTCGGCCTTGCGCAGTTTCGCCCCCTCGACCGTGACGAACGACGGACAGAACCCCTTCAGACAGGAAAAATCCTTGTTGCAGGACGACTGATCGATGGCGCGCTTGCGGCCAAGTTCGGTCTCGACCGGCACGATCGAAACGCAATTCGACTGGACCGAGCAATCGCCGCAGCCTTCGCAGATGTCGGTGTTGATGAACACGCGGCGGTCGGGGTCGGGAAAGGTGCCCTTCTTGCGCCGGCGGCGCTTTTCGGCGGCACAGGTCTGAACATAAACTATGGCCGACACGCCTTTGACTTTTCGTATATTTTCCTGAACCGTTGGAAGATCGTCGCGCTCGTGGATCGAAATCCCCTTGGGGAAGCCGGCAAGGTCCACCGCTTCCTTCGGATCGTGGACGACGGCGATGGTTCCAACCCCCATCGCCTGAATTTCCCGCACGATCTGCTGGGCGGTCAGCCCACCTTCGTTGGCCTGGCCGCCGGTCATGGCGACGGCATCGTTGAAGAGTATCTTGTAGGTGATGTTGGTGCCGGCGGCCAACGCCGCGCGGATCGCCAGGATGCCGGAATGGTTGTAGGTACCGTCTCCCAGGTTCTGGAACACATGATCCCGCTTGGAAAACGGCGCCTCTCCGACCCAGTTTGCCCCCTCGCCGCCCATCTGGGTAAAGCCGGTGGTTTCGCGGTCCATCCATTGAACCATGTAATGACAGCCGATCCCGGCATAGGCGCGGCTGCCTTCGGGCAGTTTGGTCGAGGAATTGTGCGGGCAGCCCGAACAGAACCAGGGCCGGCGCACCGCGATTTCGGGGGCATTGTCGGCGCGCCGCGCCGCTTCCAGCTTGGCCAGACCCGCCTTCACATGCTCGGTCCCGCGCCCCTCTTCGATCAGGATGGTGCCGATCTTTTCGGCGATCATCACCGGATCGAGCGCATAGCGGGTCGGGAAGAGTTCGACGTCGCTGCCGCCCTTCTTCCAGCCATAGACCCGCCGCCCGCGCCGGTCGTCAAAGATCGATTCCTTGACCTGCACCTCGATCAGCTTGCGCTTTTCCTCGACGACGACGATCAGGTCGAGCCCCTCGGCCCAGTCGTGAAAGCTCTTCATGTCCAGCGGAAAGGTCTGCCCGACCTTGTAGGTGGTCAGCCCCAGCCGTTCGGCCTCGGCCCCGTCGATCCCGAGAAGATCGAGTGCGTGAACCAGGTCGAGCCAGTTCTTGCCCGCGGCGACAAAGCCGATCTTGGCGCCGGCCTTGCCCCAGACCCGGCGGTCGATATGGTTGGCGCGGGCAAAAGCCTCGGCCGCGAACCGTTTGTGGTCGATCATGCGCGCTTCCTGCGCGATCGGCGTATCGACGAGGCGAATGTTCAGCCCGCCGTCGGGAATCGGGAAATCGGGAGTGACAAAGCCCTGCCGAAAGGGATCGCCATCGACGACCGAGGTCGCCTCGACCGTGTCCTTCATTGTCTTCAGGCCAACCCAGACCCCCGCAAAGCGCGACAGCGCCCAAGCGTAAAGCCCATAGTCGAGAATTTCCTGCACGCCCGCCGGGCTGACGACCGGCATATAGGCATCGACCATGGCCCAGTCGGACTGGTGCAGCACGGTCGACGACTCCCCAGTGTGATCGTCGCCCATGGCCATGACAACTCCACCATAGGGCGAAGTGCCTGCCATATTCGCATGGCGCATTACATCGCCAGAACGGTCAATGCCCGGCCCCTTGCCGTACCAGAGCGCGAAAACCCCGTCGTAACGCCCTTCGCCGCGAAGTTCCGCCTGCTGGGTGCCCCAGACGGCGGTTGCGGCAAGATCTTCGTTCAGGCCGGGTTGAAAGTGTATGTCGTTTTCGGCAAGGATCTTCGCCGCTCGCCCCATCTGCAGATCGACCCCGCCAAGGGGCGAGCCGCGATAGCCCGAAACATAACCGGCGGTGTGGTGCCCCGCCACCCGGTCGCGGGCCTTCTGCATGAGCATCAGCCGCACCAGCGCCTGGGTGCCGTTCAGCAGCACCGGCGTTTTCGTCAGATCGAAACGGTCGCTGAGACTGATTTCCGGCCCGCTCATCCTGTCCTCCCCGACATGTGCGTGCCACCAGTATAGGTCAAAATTACTGACCAATAAACAGAAATCTCAGCGCCGCTGGATATTTGCCTTTGGCTCGCGTGGCAGAGCGGGTTAGAAGCACGGGGCCGAACGTGGCCGCGCCTGGGCGACGGTTTCTTCCGTGGCGGCGCACGATCTTGGCAAGAGTTGAACGCGATGGATTGGGACAAGCTCAGAATATTTCACGCGGTGGCTTCGGCGGGTTCGCTGACCCATGCCGGCGAGAGCCTGCATCTGAGCCAGTCGGCGGTCAGCCGACAGATCAGGGCGCTTGAGGAGGACCTCGACACCACGCTTTTTCACCGCCATGCGCGGGGGCTGATTCTCACCGAACAGGGCGAATTGCTGTTTGAAGCGACGAATTCGATGAACAAGCGGCTCGATACGGCGGCCGCGCGCATCCGCGACAGCGAGGAAGAGGTGCTCGGGGTTCTGCGGGTGACCACGACCACCGGCTTCGGCACGCTGTGGCTCGCCCCGCGCCTGCCCAAGCTTTACGAGAAGTTTCCCGATCTCAAGATCGAACTGATGCTGGAAGAACGTGTGCTCGACCTGCCGATGCGCGAAGCCGACGTGGCCATCCGCATGAAGGAACCAAGCCAGGCCGACCTGATCCGCCGCCGGCTGATGAACATCCGCATGCGGCTTTACGCGACGCCCGAATATCTGGCCGCGCGTGGCACGCCCGAAAAACTCGATGACATTTCCGACCACCGGCTGATCAGCCAGAACCCCAACACCCCCCAGGTGGCGGCTGGGGCGCATCTGGTGCAGATGCTGATGGATTACGACATCCGGTCTACACTGACGGTGAACAATTATTTCGGCGTCCTGCAAGGCGTTCTGAATCATCTCGGCATCGGCGTGCTGCCGGGCTATCTGTCCGAGGATTTTCCGCATCTGGTCCGCGTCTTGCCCGACATCGAATCCGGCGAGGTGCCGGTTTTCCTCGCCTACCCGGAAGAACTGCGCCAGTCGAAACGGGTGGGTGCCTTCCGCGATTTCGTGACCGACGAGATCATGGCCTATCGGCGCCGCCAGTCCGAGGACCCTCCGGGCTGAGCCCGCGCCAATCCGGCGCCGCGCGGCCAAAACTGAGGCATGCTGGCAACGCATGGCGGCCATGATGCAGCTGCGGCATCTTTTCACTTGATGCGCGGGGCAGCGAACCCTAGATCGTAGGCAGAAGGCAGCAGTTCGAGGAAACTCCTGATGCCTTCTACCTCCCTGTTGGACTTGGGCCGAGATTAGTCTCGGCCTTTTTTTTGCGCCTGACCTGGGCACCTGGCCGGATCGGGGCCAAACGCACACCTGCCTCTGGCCAACTATTTCCGTGCTGGCGCGCAAAAGGAAGAGGGATTCTGCACCCTTCACAGGCCCGGGGGCCAGTTTGCCAGTTGTCTGCCCGCACCGGGGCAAACTGCTTGTGAAAAGAGCATCACGCAAACCGGCGCGCGCCGAGCCGCTGAAGCCCATCGGCGCTGAACTGCGCGATCCTACCCAAGGGCTCCCAGCCATAAATTTGCCAGAATCGGCGCGCAGCCTCAATCCACGGTAGAGTCATTTTGAAAAATTCAAGAGGTGAAATATGTGCCTTATATCAAAAGTTTCATGTGCTTCTTCAGTATTTCTGGCTGCGACATCTCTGCTTCCGATTGAAGCATTGGCGCTGAATCTCGGCGGTGGGGTGTCGGTGGGCGGCGGCGGCATCGGCGTTGGCGTTGGTGCCGGCCTGGGTGGGCTCGGCGTTGGCGTTGGGGCGGGTGTCGGGGGCGGCGGCATCGGCGTTGGCGCTGGTGCAAGCGTGGGCGGTAGCGGGATCGGCGTTGGTGCCGGCGTCAGCGCCGGTGGCGCCAGTGCCGGTGTTTCGGCGTCGCTCGGCGGCACGGACGGCACGACCGGCACCGGCGGCACAACCGGCACGACGGGCACCGGCGGCACGGGTATCACCCCCGGCATGCCCGGGATATCTCCTGTCGCAGCGCCGATCGGGGCCACGGCACCGACAGCGGACATTCCCGTGTATCTGGTCGGGCTTCTGGTGATTTCGTCGGATTCCCAGCCCCTCGGTTACGTCGATGACGTCCGGCGCGACGGCGACGGCTTTCTGGTGCGCGTCAAGCTGATCGGCTCGCTGAATGCCCCGGTCAAGGCGGTGCGCCTGAAATTTGCCACCGCGCCAAAGGCAGGCGAGGTCCTGAAAATCGGCCGAACCTTCTCCGATTTCATGCAGCAGATCTGACCTGCGGGCTGTGGCGCGGGCGATCCCGCGCCCGGTTCCCGTCGGTCGCGCCACATCTTCCGGCTGTTCCGGCAACTACAGCCTTCACACCTTCCGCCCGTGCCCATAAAAGCGCATCCAACGGGAGGGAATCGCCGAATGCCGGAACCGCTTATCACCGAAGACCTGGTTACCGCCCACGGGCTGACGCCCGACGAATACGCCCGGCTTCTGGGGATCATCGGGCGCGTGCCGAGCTTTACCGAGCTGGGCATCTTTTCGGCGATGTGGAACGAACATTGTTCCTACAAGTCGTCCAAGAAATGGCTGCGCACCTTGCCCACCACCGGCCCCCGGGTGATCTGCGGGCCGGGCGAGAATGCCGGTGTCGTCGACATCGGTGACGGGCAGGCGGTGATCTTCAAGATGGAAAGCCACAACCACCCCTCCTACATCGAGCCGCATCAGGGCGCCGCGACCGGCGTCGGCGGCATCCTGCGCGATGTTTTTACCATGGGCGCGCGCCCGATCGCCGCGATGGATTCGCTGAGCTTCGGTGTGCCGTCGCACCCCAAGTCCGCACATCTGGTCAAGGGCGTCGTCGAAGGCATCGGCGGCTATGGCAACTGTTTCGGCGTGCCGAACGTCGGGGGCGAAGTGCGCTTTCACGCCGCCTATAACGGCAACTGCCTGGTAAACGCCTTCGCGGCGGGCCTCGCCGATACCGACAAGATATTCTATTCCGCCGCCTCGGGCGTCGGCATGCCGGTCGTCTATCTCGGCGCCAAGACCGGGCGCGATGGCGTCGGCGGCGCCACCATGGCCTCGGCCGAATTCGACGACACGATCGAGGAGAAGCGCCCGACCGTGCAGGTCGGCGACCCTTTCACCGAAAAGCGCCTTCTGGAAGCCTGCCTCGAACTGATGGCCTCGGGCAGCGTGATTTCCATTCAGGACATGGGCGCGGCGGGCCTGACCTGTTCGGCGGTCGAGATGGGCGACAAGGGCGGGCTTGGCATCCGGCTGCAGCTTGACCATGTGCCGCAGCGCGAAACCGGCATGACCGCCTACGAGATGATGCTGAGCGAGAGCCAGGAGCGGATGCTCATGGTCCTGAAGCCGGAAAAGGAAGCCCAGGCGCGGGCGATCTTCGAGAAATGGGATCTCGATTTCGCCATCGTCGGCGAGACGATCTCCGAAGACCGCTTCCTGATCCTGTATGGCAATGAAATCAAGGCCGACCTGCCGCTTTCAAAGCTCGCCTCGAGCGCCCCCGAATATGACCGCCCCTGGGTCGAAACGCCCGCCGCCGCCCCCATGGCGCCGGTCCCGGCCATCGACCCGATCGACGCGCTGAAGGCGCTGATCGGGTCGCCCAATTACGCGCACAAGGGCTGGGTCTGGGAACAGTACGATACATCGGTCATGGCCGATACGGTGCGCGCGCCCGGTCTTGGCGCCGGCGTTGTCCGTGTCCATGGCACGCCCAAGGCGCTGGCCTTCACCTCGGACGTGACGCCGCGCTATGTGAAGGCGAACCCCTACGAGGGCGGCAAGCAGGCCGTCGCCGAGGCCTGGCGCAATCTCGTCGCCATAGGGGCAACGCCGCTTGCCGCGACCGACAACCTCAATTTCGGCAACCCCGAAAAGCCCGAGATCATGGGCCAGCTTGTCGGCGCCATCAGGGGCATCGGCGCGGCCTGCCGCGCGCTCGATTTCCCGATCGTTTCGGGCAATGTCTCGCTTTACAACGAAACCGACGGCAAGGGCATCCTGCCCACGCCGACCATCGGCGCGGTCGGGCTGCTCGCCAACCTTGACGAACTGATCGCCGGCCAGCCGGCCGATGGCGACATCGCCGTCCTGATCGGCCGGACAGGCCATCACCTCGGCCAGTCGGCGCTGCTGTACGAAGCCTTCGGGCGCGAAGATGGCGATGCGCCGCCCGTCGATCTGGCCGAGGAACGCCGCAACGGCGATTTCCTTCGGGCAAACCGCAAGCTGGTCAAGGCAGCGACCGACCTGTCCGATGGGGGGCTGGCGCTGGCCGCCTTCGAGATGGCCGAGGCGGCCGGGCTTGGCGTCACGCTCGACCGCTCCGACATCGGCGCCCTTTTTGGCGAGGATCAGGCCCGCTACCTGATCGCGGCCACATCCAGCGGGGCCGAGGCGCTTCTGTCGGCCGCCGCGGTGGCCGGCATCGCCGCCGCCCCGGTCGGCCTCTTCGGCGGAGCAGGTGTGCGCCTGGGCAAAGCCGAAGCGCCGCTGGCCAACCTGTCAGCGCTTTACCGCACGGCCTTCGCCCGCGCCGTCGCGGGTTAGCCGCGCGGCCCTTTGGGAGGTGGCTTCATCTTGGCCAAAATACTCCCGCCGGAGGCCTCGGCGATGGCCCGCGCGCGCAGCCTTGCAGCGGCTCTTGCGGCGCCATACATTTGGGACAAGACCAACAGGAAGGACGGCCGATGCCGATGGAAGCGCAGGATATCGAAAATCTTATCCGGGCGGCGTTCCCCAAAGCCCGGATCACCATCACCGATCTGGCCGGCGACGGGAATCACTGGTCGGCCGAAGTGATTGACGAATCCTTCCGCGGCCAGAACCGCGTTCAGCAGCAACGCGCGGTCTATGCCGCGCTCAAGGGCAAGATGGATGGCGCCCAAGGCGAACTGCACGCACTGGCGCTAACAACGAAAATACCGGAGTAGATGATGACCCAAGCGCTCGACCAGATCCGCGATACCGTGACGAAGAACGATGTGGTGTTGTTCATGAAGGGCACCAAGACCATGCCGCAATGCGGCTTTTCCAGCCGCGTGGCCGGCGTGCTGAACTATCTCGGCGTCGAGTTTGCCGACGTGAACGTTCTGGCCGATGCCGACATCCGCCAGGGCGTCAAGGATTTTTCCGACTGGCCGACAATTCCGCAGCTTTACGTCAAGGGCGAATTTGTCGGCGGCTGCGATATCGTTACCGAAATGGCCCTGTCGGGCGAACTGGACACGCTCTTCGACCAGAAGGGCGTCGCCTATTCCAAGGATGCCGCCGACAAGATCCGCGAAGCCAACGGCTGACGGCCCGGGCGGGCCTACCCCACGCGGCGTTCTTCGACCCGGTCGGCCAGCGCCTCGGCGCGGGCCGCAATTTCGGCCATCGTATCGACGAGCGTCTGCGGAAGCACCGGAACCTCGACCCGCTCGGTCGTGGCGCGCACGTTGGTTGCCACCCGCTCGGCAAGCGCCGTGCGCTCCTCGAGGGCGCGAAGCTGATCTTCCAGCCCGGCGGTCTTGTCGGCCAGCATCAGCCCGGCCATCAACAGCATCCGCGCCTCGGGCAGGCGGCCGATCTGGTTGGTCAATGTCGCCGCCTCGTTGTCCAGAAGCTTGGCGGCGGCCCGCAGGAAATGTTCCTCGCCGGGCTGGCACGACACGTCAAAGTCGCGCCCCCCGATGGAAATGCGCACGTCCGGCATCAGGCCACCTCGCCGATCAGGGGTTTCAGTTCGGACATGATCTCTTCCATTTCGATCATTTCGCTGGCGCGGGCGGCGCGCATCGCCGCAAGCTCGGTCATCATCGCGCGGTTCAAAAGCTCGGGCTGGACGACGTTGCCGCCGGCTGCATCGGTCAGCGCCTGATTGGCGGCCAGAAGATCGCCGTTCAGCCGGCGCTGCCGTTCGAGGCTGGCATCGGTGGCGTCAATTTGCTGGGTCAGACGCGCCACCTTCTTTTCCAACGCCGCGACCATGGTTTCCTGACGGTCCTTGATCGCCCGAACCCGCTCGGTCAGCTGGGCGTTGGCGCTTCGTTCGGCGTCGAGTTCGGCATGAAGTTCGGCGACGAGATCGGCATGGCCCGCCGGCGAAGGATCGGCAGAGACCGCCTCGCCATCGAGCATGTCGATCCCCCTGCCGATCCGTTCCAGCGCGTAAAGAATGCGCCGCTCGATTTCGGAAATGTCGTTCATTGGCAGGGCTCCCCCGGTCTTGTCGCCATGGTCCTTTTGCCCGCTCGACACGCGCCCCGTATGGGGGCACCGAATCGCCGAACGGGCCTTGTCGGGCGATATTAGACCAAAGCCCGCGGGCATTGCGCCCCCTTTTGCGGCAGCGGGCCGCCCGGCGCGCTTGATCTTGCCACCCGTGACCCCTATCAAGCCCGCACCCCCGCTTCTTCAGGCAAAGGATGAAAATCTTGGACATCGCCACGCTGCGCGCCAAACACCCCGACCACTGGATGAAGGCCTGCGCCATCCGCGCCCTTACGCTCGATGCCGTCGCGGCCGCGAATTCGGGCCATTCCGGCATGCCGATGGGGATGGCCGACGTGGCAACCGTGCTTTTTGAAAAGCACCTGAAATTCGATCCCCGGGCGCCCCGCTGGCCCGACCGCGACCGGTTCATCCTGTCGGCCGGCCATGGCTCGATGCTGATCTACAGCCTGCTTTACCTGACCGGCTATGCCGATGTGACGCTGAATCAGATCAGGAACTTCCGACAGTGGGGCGCGATCACCGCAGGCCACCCCGAATACGGCCATGTGGCGGGGGTCGAGACCACCACGGGCCCGCTTGGCCAGGGGATTGCCAATGCGGTCGGCTTTGCCATCGCCGAGGAAAATCTGCGCGCCCGCTGGGGGGCCAAGGTCATCGACCATCATACCTTTGTCATCGCCGGCGACGGCTGTCTGATGGAGGGCGTCAGCCAGGAAGCGCTGGCCCTGGCCGGCAAGCAGCAGCTTTCGCGGCTGATCCTCCTTTGGGACAACAACGGCATCACCATCGACGGCAAGGTCTCGATGTCGGACATCACCGACCAAAAGGCACGCTTCGCCGCCAGCGGGTGGGACGTGTTCGACTGCGACGGCCATGATCCCGTCGACATCGACCGCGCCATCACCGCCGCAAAGGCCAGCCCGCGCCCGGCGATGATCGCCTGCAAGACCCATATCGCGCTCGGCTCGTCGGCGCAGGACACCTCCAAGGGCCATGGCGCGTTGACCGACGCGAAACTGATTGCTGACACCAAGGCCGCATATGGCTGGACCGCGCCGGCGTTTGAAATTCCAGCCGGGATCAAGGCCGAATGGGAGGCGATGGGCACGCGCGGTGGCGTTGCGCGGGCGGCATGGGACGGTCGCATCGCTGCCCTGTCGGGCGCGCGCCAGACCGAATTCGCCAGGATTTTCGAAGGCAAGGCCCCTGCCCGCCTGGCCGCCGCGATCCGCGCCCTGAAAAAGACCGCCTCGGCCGAGGCGCCGAAGCTCGCCACGCGCGCCGCGTCGGAAAAGGTGCTGGCTGTGGTCAACCCCCTGATGCCGGAAACCATAGGCGGCTCGGCCGACCTGACCGGGTCCAACAACACCAAGACCGGCGATCTGGGCACTTTCGGGCCCGAAGACCGCAAGGGGCGCTATATCCATTACGGTATCCGCGAACATGGGATGGCGGGCGCAATGAACGGCATGGTCCTGCATGGCGGGGTGCGGCCCTATGGCGGAACCTTCATGTGCTTTACCGATTATGCCCGCCCGGCGATGCGGCTTTCGGCGCTGATGGGCGTGCCGGTCGTCTATGTGATGACGCATGACAGCATCGGCCTTGGCGAAGACGGCCCCACCCACCAGCCGGTCGAACATCTGGCGATCAGCCGGGCGACGCCGAACACCTGGGTGTTCCGCCCCGCCGACCTGGTCGAAACCGCCGAGGCATGGGAACTTGCCATGACCTCGACCAAAACGCCGTCGGTGCTGGCCCTGTCGCGGCAGAATCTGCCGACCGTCCGCAGGGTCCATACCGCCCGGAACCTGACCGCGCAGGGCGGCTATATCCTCGCCGAAGCCCTGGCCAGGCGCCGCGCCATCCTGATGGCCACCGGGTCAGAGGTGGAAATCGCGCTCAAGGCCCGCGACCTGCTCGAGGCCGAGGGGATCGGCACCCGCGTCGTGTCGATGCCGTCGATGGAGCTTTTCGCGGCGCAGCCCGAAAGCTACCGCAAGCGCGTGCTGCCCGCCGGGCCGGTGCGCGTGGCGATCGAGGCCGCCGTCCGCCAGCCCTGGGACCGTTTTCTTCTTGGCGAACGTGGCCGCGACGGCAAGGCCGACTTCGTCGGCATGGACCATTTCGGCGCCTCGGCCCCGGCCGAGCGGCTTTATGCCGAATTCGGCATTACCGCGGAAAACACGGTGGCCAAGGTCAAAGCCCTGCTCTGACCCGCCTGGCTTTGTTCCCAAACGCCCCGGCTGGCCCGTCCCGCCGGGGCGTTTGTTCCGGGGTCGTGGTCAATCCCGACCGACCGCACCGCCACCCGGCCACCCTGTTTTCGCTAACATCCAATGTTTCCGCTAACATACTGAAATAGCGTCGCTTTTGTGTTACTAAGCGGTGCTTGCCTCTGTAAAGAAGGCTTGTCGGACATTGTCCGCACCCGTCCGTTCGCAAGGAGAGACCCATGACCGTCACCATCGGCATCAATGGCTTTGGCCGTATCGGCCGCTGCACGCTGGCCCATATCGCCGAGGCCGCGCGCAATGACGTTCAGGTGGTCAAGATCAACGCGACCGGGCCGATAGAAACCAACGCCCATCTTCTGAAATACGATTCCGTCCATGGCCGGTTCGGCGGGCCGGTTAAAGTGGCGGGCAACACGCTGGACCTCGGGCGCGGGCCGATCGATGTCATGTCGACTTACGACCCCGAAGAGCTTGACTGGGACGGGGTCGATGTCGTGCTGGAATGCACCGGCAACTTCAACGACCGCGACAAGGCCGCCGTTCACCTTGCGCGCGGGGCAAAGCGGGTGCTGGTGTCGGCGCCGGCCAAGCGCGCCGACAAGACCGTGGTTTACGGCGTCAATCACCGTAGCCTGACCACCGAGCATCTGATTGTGTCGAACGGCTCTTGCACCACCAACTGCCTGGCGCCGCTGGCCAAGGTGCTGAACGACGCGATCGGGATCGAATCCGGCATCATGACCACGATCCATTCCTATACCGGCGATCAGCCGACGCTCGACCGGCGCCACAAGGATCTCTACCGTGCGCGCGCCGCCGCCATGGCGATGATCCCGACCTCGACCGGGGCAGCCAAGGCGCTGGGCGAGGTGCTGCCGGAACTGGCCGGCAAGCTTGACGGCACCGCGATCCGGGTGCCGACCCCGAATGTGTCGGCGGTCGATCTGACCTTTGTCGCGGCGAAATCCGTTAGCGTCGCGGATGTGAACGAAGTGGTGCGCGAGGCCGCCAACGGTTACATGGGAATGGTCCTGGCCTATGACCCCGAGCCCAAGGTTTCGATTGACTTCAATCACACGCCCTATAGCTCTATCTTCGCCCCGGATCAGACAAAGGTTGTGGGTGGCCGCACGGTTCGGGTGCTGGCCTGGTATGACAATGAATGGGGCTTTTCCTGCCGGATGGCCGATGTGGCCGGCGCGATGGGACGGCTTCTGCAATAGGGAGCCCTGGGGGCGCCGCCCCCGCCCATGACCAACCGTATTGCGCTTGTGCTGGCCTCGCTGATCGTCGTCGCGCTGTCGGCCGATCATGCCTGGAACGACAGCCTTGCCTCCTATTTTCTTTTGCGCAAGTTCCTCGATCTGACGGATTGGATCGCCTTCTGGCACTGACTGTGCCAATCTGGCGTTGACGTTGGCCGCTTTTTTTGATGTTAGCGGTAACGAAATTTGCTCGAACAGGCTTCTTGCAGGGAGAAAACTATGGCGGTCAAGGTGGCAATCAACGGCTTCGGCCGGATCGGACGCAACGTGCTGCGCGCGATCATCGAATCTGGACGGACCGATATCGAGGTCGTGGCGATCAACGATCTGGGCCCGGTGGAAACCAATGCGCATCTTCTTCGCTTCGATTCCGTCCATGGCCGCTTTCCGGCCGAGGTGAAGACGACGGCGACGACGATCGACGTGGGCCGCGGGCCCATCGAGGTTTCGGCGGTGCGCAACCCGGCAGACCTGCCCTGGAAGCACATCGACATCGTTCTGGAATGCACCGGTATCTTCACCGACCGCGACAAGGCAGCGATCCATCTGGAAAGCGGCGCAAGCCGGGTGCTGGTTTCGGCCCCGTCGACGGGCGCGGACAAGACCATCGTTTTCGGGGTGAACCACGGCACGCTGACCAAGGGGGATCTGATCGTGTCGAATGCCTCTTGCACAACAAACTGCCTTTCGCCTGTGGCCAAGGTCTTGAACGACGCGATCGGCATTGCCAAAGGGTTCATGACCACCATCCACAGCTACACCGGCGACCAGCCGACACTGGACACGATGCACAAGGATCTCTACCGGGCCCGCGCCGCGGCGCTCAGCATGATCCCGACCTCGACCGGGGCGGCCAAGGCGGTGGGGCTGGTGCTGCCCGAACTCAAGGGCAAGCTCGATGGCGTGGCGATCCGGGTGCCGACGCCCAATGTCTCGGTCGTCGATCTGGTGTTCGAAGCGGCCCGCGACACCAGTGTTGAGGAAATCAACGATGCGATCCGCACCGCCGCGGCGGGCACGCTGAAGGGCATTCTGGGCTTCACCGACCAGCCGAACGTCAGCTCGGACTTCAACCACGATCCGCGGTCCTCGATCTTCCACATGGACCAGACCAAGGTCCTGGACGGCCGCATGTGCCGGATCTTGTCGTGGTATGACAATGAGTGGGGCTTTTCCAACCGCATGGCCGATACGGCCGTCGCCATGGGCAAGCTTCTCTAGACCGAATCCGATTGGCAGACAGGCAACGGGGCGCTTTCAGGCGCCCCTTTTTTCTGCCGAGCCATGCGAATGCTGCAAAGCAGAAAGACCGAATCAGCGATTGTTAGCGCTATCATATTGCCCCATCTTCCCCCTGGCGGCATAGGGCCGTCAGCAATCTCCATGGAAGGAGAAGGTAATGAAAAGCTTTATCAATAACTTGCGCGTCGCTATCGCCAAACGCTCGGCCTATTGCCGCACCCGTGACGAAATTGCATACATGCCGCTGCACACGGCGCTCGATCTGGACATCTACCCGGGCGACGCGGAAAAGATCGCCCGCCGCGCGGTCTATGGTTTCTGAGGCCGGCGGGCGACAAGCGCCCGTTCGACCGGCGGCGTGACGAACTTCGAAACGTTGCCCCCCAGCCGGGCGATTTCCTTCACCAGCTTCGACGCGATCGCCTGACGGCGGGCATCCGCCATCAGGAATACGGTTTCGATCGATGCGTCCATCGCCCGGTTCATGCCCACCATCTGAAATTCATATTCGAAATCCGCCACCGCGCGCAGCCCCCGGACGATGATGTTGGCGCCCACGTCGCGGGCGCAGTCGATCAGCAGGTTTTCGAACGGATGCACGACAATCTCGCCGCCGGTCTGGGCGATGATCGCCGCGCATTCCGCCTTGACCATCGCCACCCGCTCTTCAAGGCTGAACATCGGCCCCTTGTCGCGGTTGATCGCCACCCCGATCACCAGCCGGTCGACCAGCGCCATGGCGCGCTGGATGATGTCGGTATGGCCAAGCGTGATCGGGTCGAAGGTTCCGGGATAAAGTCCGACGCGCATGGGCTTCCTCCGTCATGCCTGGGGGACAGACCTGCCGCCCGGCGACACGCAACATTATTACCCGGCGGAATGCAAGGGGGCGCTCAGTTGCCCATGATCATGCCGGCCAGCGCTTCTTTCTCCATCGCCAGTTCGGAGATGTGCGCGGCAACGACATCACCGATGGAAATGATCCCGACCATGCGGCCGTCTTCAATCACCGGCATATGGCGGAAACGGCCCGCGGTCATCTTTCCGAGCACCAGGTCGGTCGAATCCGCAGGCGCGCAGGAAACCAGGTTGCGGGTCATCAGCGTTTCGACCTTGTCGTTCAGGCAGATGGCGCCGCGCCGACCGAGATCACGGACGATGTCGCGCTCGGAAAGGATGCCGAGGGGGCTGGTGCCGTCTTCCGAAACGATCAGGGCCCCGATCCGCCGTTCAGCCAGAAGGCGGGCCGCATCCGCAACACTCGATCCCGGCGACACGGTGATAACCGTGGTCTGCGGCTTGTGCCGGAGAATCTGATGCACCTGCATGGCAACCTCGCTATCCAGAACGGTCTTTACCCGAGCGTCACGTCTTGCGCAGGTTCTGTCAAGCGATGTTCAGGTCAGCGCCTCGAGCCGTGCCACCTCGTGCCGCAGGCCCGATGCCAGCGCCTCGGCGATCCGGTTCATCCGGTCGGATCGGCGGTCATCCAGATGGCGGATCAGATAGAAGCTGCGGGTCAGCGATATTTCTTCGGTCAACAGCTTGACCAGCGACGGATCGGACGGCAGGGCGAAATCGTGGATGACCGCGACCCCCGCCCCGGCCCGCACCCAGTTGATCTGCACCGATACCGAGTTCGACGCCAGTTGCGCCCAGTCGACCCCGATCTCGGCCAGATAGTCAAGCTCCTTGTCGAAGATCATGTCGGGGATATAGCCGATCACCCGATGATGCCGCAGGTCGGCGCGGGTGGCGATCGGCGGATGGGCCGCAAGATAGTCGCGGCTGGCCGCCATGTGCAGATGGTAGTCGGTGATCTTCTGCACAGAGAGCCGCCCCGCTGTCGGGGCCGAGACGGAAATCGCCATGTCCGCCTCGCGTCTGGACAGGTTGAAGACCCGTGGCAGGGCGACGATCTGCACCTCCAGCCGGGGGTTTTCGTCGCAAAGCCGCGCCAGAACCTGCGGCAACAGATAGTTGGCGCTCCCATCGGGCGCCCCGATGCGGATCTGGCCGGTCAGCCCTTCGGGGCCCACGAGCGCCTCGGACGCGCCCTGCACCGCCGCCTCGGTGCGTTCGGCGCAGGCGATCAGGCGCTCTCCCTCTTCGCTGAGCAGGTAGCCCTGCGGACCCTTGGCGAACAGCCGCGCGCCCAGCGCCTCTTCCAGCCGCGCGATGCGCCGGCCGACAGTAGCCGGATCGACGCGCAGCTGGCGCCCGGCGGCCGACAGGCTTTCATGGCGCGCCACCGCCAGGAATATGCGCAGATCGTCCCAGTCCATCCGGCCGCCTTTGCACAATTGCAAAACATATTTGAAATCTTGCCTCTTTTACCAGCATTTTCGCAAGGCTATTCTGCTGCCCAACAAAGGAGAACTGCCATGCAGGAAATCGGTCACTGGATCAACGGCAAGCGGGTCGCGGGCACGTCTGGGCGCTTTGCGGATGTCTACAACCCGGCGACGGGTGAAATTCAGGCGCGCGTGGCGCTGGCCAGCAAGGCCGAACTCGACGCGGCCACCGCCGACGCGGCCAGGGCCCAGGTGAAATGGGGCGCCACCAACCCCCAGCGCCGCGCGCGCGTGATGATGGAAATGGTGCGCCTGATCAATCGCGATATCGAAAAGCTCGCCGAAGCGCTGAGCCGCGAGCATGGCAAGACGATCCCCGACGCCAAGGGCGACGTGCAACGCGGGCTCGAGGTGATCGAATTCTGCATCGGCGCGCCGCATCTGCTGAAAGGCGAGATCACGGACAGCGCCGGCCCGGGCATCGATATGTATTCGCTGCGCCAGCCGATCGGCGTGGCGGCCGGCATCACGCCCTTCAACTTCCCCGCCATGATCCCCTTGTGGAAGATGGGCCCCGCTCTGGCCTGTGGCAACGCCTTCATCCTCAAGCCGTCCGAGCGCGATCCGTCGGTGCCGCTGATGCTGGCCGAACTCTTCCAGGAAGCGGGCGTCCCTGACGGCGTCCTGCAGGTCATCAACGGCGACAAGGAAAGCGTGGACGCGATCCTCGACAGCCCGATCATTTCCGGCATCGGCTTTGTCGGCTCGACCCCGATCGCCGAATATATCTATGGGCGCGGCTGTTCGAACGGCAAGCGGGTGCAATGTTTCGGCGGTGCCAAGAACCACATGATCATCATGCCGGACGCCGATCTGGATCAGGCGGCCGACGCGCTGATCGGGGCGGGCTACGGCGCGGCGGGCGAGCGCTGCATGGCGATTTCGGTCGCGCTGCCGGTGGGCGAAAAGACCGCCAATGCGCTGATCGAGCGGCTTGTGCCACGAATCGAAAAGCTGAAGGTCGCACCCTACACCGCCGGCAATGATGTCGACTACGGCCCGGTCGTGACGGCGGCGGCCAAGGCCAATATCCTGAAGCTCGTCGAAAGCGGGGTGGCGCAGGGCGCCAAACTGGTCGTCGACGGGCGTGGCTTCAAGATGCAGGGCTACGAAAACGGCTTTTTCGTCGGCCCGCATCTCTTCGACCATGTGACGACCGACATGGACATCTACCGCAAGGAAATTTTCGGACCGGTCCTGTCGGTGGTGCGCGCCAAAAGCTACGAAGAAGCGCTTGGCCACGCGATGAACCATGAATATGGCAACGGCACCGCGATCTATACCCGCGACGGCGACACAGCGCGCGATTTCGCCAACCGGGTGAATGTCGGCATGATCGGGATCAACGTCCCGATCCCGGTACCGCTCGCCTACCACACGTTCGGCGGCTGGAAAAAGTCGGCCTTTGGCGATCTCAACCAGCACGGGCCTGACAGCTTCCGCTTTTATACCCGCACCAAGACCATCACCGCGCGCTGGCCGAGCGGGATCAAGGAAGGCGGCGAGTTCAACTTCAAGGCGATGGACTGAGCATCGGTGTCTGGCGGGGCCCCAAGTGGGGGCCCTTTCTTCCTTCGGGCTGATCGAGATCAAGGCGCCGGGCGCGGCATTCTGCCAAGATCACAAGGTCAACGGCCCCCGGGCCGAACCAAAAGGAGGGATCGCATCATGTTCTCGGTGAACGAAGGCACCTTCGACCGCATCCTGCGTATTGTGGTCGGCCTTGCCCTGCTCGCCTGGTTCTTCATGGATCAGGGGATGGGATTTTGGCACTATGCCAAACTGATCGGCGTTGTGCCGCTTGTGACCGGCCTGATCGGAAGCTGCCCTGCCTACTCGCTTTTCGGAATTTCCACTTGCCCGATGCGCAAGGCTTGAATGGGCTTGCGGCGCGAAACAACCCTGGTTTCGCGCCGTGTCTTCGTCGGCCCGGCGGGGTTTAGGCTCGGCGGCGGCGCATTGCACCGAGCGCAGCAAGACCGGCCAGAAGTGCACCGCCCGTTGCCGGAAGCGGCACGCCGGTTACATCGGGGTAAGAAACGGTCACGCTGCTGACATAGTAGGCCGAATTGCTGTAGTAAGCGCCGATGCCAAACGTCGTTGCGGTGACGGGAGCGGTGAAATTGTAGGTCAGTGCCGCCTTCAGATCCAGCGTCGTATATTTGGGTACGCCACCGTTCGAGGTGAAGAGATCGAAATATTCCGTCCCGTTCGTGGCGACGTTGGTAAAGCCGATCGAGGTCAGCGCCACCGCCTTGGAAAAGCTGAAGATCGCCGCATCATTCCCGCCGCTGCCGTCAATCTGACCGCTGGTATCGAAGGGCGACAGAACCCCTAGCCCGAGGCCAGCATAGGTGCGCACCTGCGACGTACTGGTGATATCAAGGCCGTTGGGGTAGTTTCCGCCGGTAACGGTCAGGCCAAGCGCCGAGGTGCCATACTGGAGCGAATTGCTCCACGATCCCGAATTTGCCGATGCAAAGTTAAACGTCACGACCGAAGCCAGGGCGGCAGTGCCGCTCATGGCCAGCCCTGCGGCGGCCACGACCGCAATATGAATTTTGTTCGCCAATGCCATGTCCAACGCTGCTCCTCGCGCAATCATTCAAACAGGTCCCGCCCGAACCACCGCCGGATAACTGGGGTACACCCGAATTCACTTACGCCTTCCTTAGACATGTCCGGCGTGGTCAAAATTGGGCGAGCAGGTGGCCACAGGGCGAAGGTGGACCATCCGCGGCACCAAACCGGCAGTTGGATAAATTCTGTCAACCAATGTGGGACAATGGGCGGCCGGACCGGGCGCGCCTCCGATGGGGCCATAGGCGATTCGCCCCACCTGCCTCGCCGGCGCGAACGCTTTGGGCCCGCCACCGGATCGCGGGGCACCGCGCGCCGCCGAGTGACGCGGAGTGATGCCGAATTTCCTTGCGCCCAATGGAAAAATCTGCGGATTTCCTCTAGACTGAACCGTTCCTCCGCGAGGCCCGCATGAAACGCATCCTGATCGCCGCCATGACATTTTCGCTTCTGTCGACCGGCATCGCCTTGGCCGATGCCAAGAAAGCATGCCCGCCCGGCCTGGCGAAAAAGTCCGCCGATTGCCTGCCGCCCGGCCAGATCAAGAAGGTCTATGGCTATTACAAGCGCGGCGATTCGCTGTCAGGGCAAGATTATCACAGCGTTATCTATCCCAACCGCTACAACCTGCCGCCGCTGCCGGTCGGCGAACGCTATGTGATCGTGAACAATCAGATCATGGTCATGCAGGAAAACAACAGCCGCATCCTTGATATCGTCCGCGCGGTTCAGGCGATTCTGGACTAGCGCCCGATGCGGCCCAGATGGGTGTCGCGGAAACTGGTCACCTCTTTCAGCCCGTAACCAAGCGCCCGGTCGACCCCGACATGGGCCAGCCAAACCAGTCCGAGTTGGGCCACGATGACACTTGCGTTCAGCGCATGGCCAAGCCCGGCCAGAATCGCGCCACCCGCATAAAGATGGGCGGCATTGTAGACCCAGGCCCCGCGGCGTGACCCCAGGACATAGGCCACCATCGCCAAGTCGGGCGCCAGCAGGGCGACGGGCCAGAACCAAAGCGGCCAGTGCGGCACCACCGCCCACAGCCAAAGCGCCGTCCCCACCGCGACCAGCGCCCCTTCAGCCCGCTGCCAGGCGACCGTCGTCATTCCGCCGCCACCTGGCGCGGCTTCAGCATCGGGCCGAGGTAGCGCCCCGTGTGGCTTTCGGCCACCTTGGCAACCGCTTCGGGCGTGCCGGCTGCAACAATCCGGCCGCCGCCATCGCCGCCCTCGGGACCAATGTCGATGATCCAGTCGGCGGTCTTGATGACATCAAGGTTGTGCTCGATCACGACCACCGTATTGCCCTGCTCCACCAGTTCATGCAGAACTTCCAGAAGTTTGCGAACATCGTCGAAATGAAGCCCGGTCGTTGGCTCGTCGAGGATATAGAGCGTGCGCCCGGTCGACCGGCGGGCAAGCTCCTTCGACAGTTTCACGCGCTGCGCCTCGCCGCCGGAAAGGGTCGTCGCCTGCTGGCCGACCTTGATGTAGCCAAGCCCGACCTGCACCAGCGCATCCATCTTCTCGCGGATCGCCGGGACGGCGGCAAAGAACGCTTGCGCATCTTCGACCGTCATCTCAAGAACGTCGGCTATGCTCTTTCCCTTGAACTTTATTTCCAGAGTTTCCCGATTATAGCGATGGCCCTTGCAGGTTTCGCAGGTCACGTAGACATCGGGCAGAAAATGCATCTCGATCTTGATCAGCCCGTCGCCCTGGCAGGCCTCGCAGCGCCCGCCCTTGACATTGAAACTGAACCGCCCCGGCTGGTAGCCGCGCGCCTTGGCCTCGGGCAGGCCGGCAAACCAGTCGCGGATCGGGGTAAAGGCGCCGGTATAGGTGGCGGGGTTTGACCGGGGCGTACGGCCAATCGGCCGCTGGTCGATGTCGATCACCTTGTCGAGATGCTCGAACCCCCTGATCGTTTCGCACGGCGCGGGTGTTTCACGCGCCCCGTTCAGCCGCATCGCCGCGTTCTTGTAGAGCGTTTCGACGGTAAGCGTCGACTTGCCCCCGCCCGACACGCCGGTGATACAGACGAATTTACCCAGCGGAAATTCAGCCGACACCTCTTTCAAGTTGTTGCCGGTGGCCTTCACGATTTTCAGAACCTTGCCGTTTCCGGCACGGCGATGCTTGCGCATCGGGATTTCACGTTTTCCCGAAAGATACTGGCCGGTGACCGAGGCAGGATCGGCGGCGATCTGGCCGGGCGTGCCATGGCTGACCACCTGGCCGCCGTGCACCCCCGCCCCCGGCCCGATGTCAAAGACATAGTCCGCCTCGCGGATCGCCTCTTCGTCATGCTCGACCACCAGCACCGTGTTGCCCTGATCGCGCAGGTTCTTCAACGTTCCAAGCAGACGGTCATTGTCGCGCTGATGCAGCCCGATCGACGGTTCGTCGAGAACATAAAGCACGCCGGTCAGGCCCGACCCGATCTGGCTGGCAAGGCGGATGCGCTGGCTCTCGCCGCCCGACAGCGTGCCGGCATTGCGCGAAAGCGTCAGATATTCAAGCCCGACATTGTTAAGGAATCCAAGGCGTTCACGGATCTCCTTCAGAATCGCACGTGCAATCTCGTTCTTCTGGTTTGTCAGCGCCGCGGGCACTGTCTCGATCCAGGCGTACGCCTCCTTGATCGACATGCGCACCACCTCGCCCACATGCAGTCCGGCGATCTTCACCGCCAGCGCCTCGGGCTTGAGCCGGTGGCCCTGGCACGTTCCGCACGGCCTGTTGTTCTGGAATCGCTCCATCTCCTCGCGCGACCAGGCGCTGTCGGTCTCGCGGTAGCGGCGCTCCATATTGGGAATGATCCCTTCGAAGGTGCGCGACACCGTATAGATCCGGCCCCCCTCGTCGAAGCGAAACTCAATCTCTTCGGTGCCAGAGCCATAGAGGAAAAGTTGCTGCACCGCTTCGGGCAGATCTTTCCACGCCTTGCGTGCATCGAACCCGTAATGCTTGGCCAACGCGTCGATCGTCTGGCTGAAATATGGGGATTTCCCTTTGTTCCAGGGGGCCAGCGCGCCGTCCTTCAACTTGAGCGTCACATCGGGCACGACCAGCCGTTCGTCGAAAAACAGCTCGACCCCCAACCCGTCACAGGCGGGACAGGCCCCGAACGGCGCATTGAAGGAAAAAAGCCTGGGCTCGATTTCGGCGATAGTGAAGCCTGAAACCGGGCAGGCGAACTTTTCCGAGAAGGTGATGCGTTGCGGCTCTTCCCCCTCGGGTGGGGCCGTCTCCAGAATGGCGATCCCGTCGGCAAGGTTCAGCGCGGTGCGGAAACTGTCGGCAAGCCGGGTTTCCAGGCCTTCGCGCACCACGATCCGGTCCACGACCACGTCGATATCCTGGCGGAACTTCTTGTCCAGAACCGGCGGCTCTTCCAGATCGTAAAACTGGCCGTTGACCTTGACGCGCTGGAACCCCTGCTTGCGCAGCTCGACAAATTCCTTCTTGTACTCACCCTTCCGGTCCCGCACGACCGGCGCCAGAAGATAGCCGCGCGTTCCCTCGGGCAGGGCCATGACCGCATCGACCATGTCCTGCACCTGCTGCGCGGTGATCGGCAGACCGGTCGCCGGGCTGTAGGGCGTTCCGACGCGCGCGAACAGCAGACGCAGATAGTCGTATATCTCGGTGACTGTGCCGACGGTCGAGCGCGGGTTTTTCGAGGTCGTCTTCTGCTCTATGGAAATCGCCGGGCTCAGGCCCGAGATATGGTCGACATCGGGTTTGCCCATCATGTCGAGGAACTGGCGCGCATACGCCGACAGGCTTTCGACATAGCGGCGCTGGCCTTCGGCATAGATCGTGTCGAACGCCAGCGACGACTTGCCTGACCCGGACAGCCCGGTGATCACCGTCAGCTTGTCGCGCGGTATGTCGACGTCGATATTCTTGAGGTTATGCTCGCGCGCCCCGCGCACCTCGATGAATTTCTGCTCGGCCATGTTCGCCCCCGCGCTTTGCGGTTAACAGATAGTGCATGGGTCGCGAGTCTCCAACCGGAAATTAAGAACAATGCGCGAACGTCACCGGCAGCGGCGGGGAGGCACTGCCTCCCCGCACCCCTCCGGAGTATTTTTGCCAAGATGACAGGCATACCCCCGCAGCGAGCGCGGCGGCGCGGCTCCAAGGCCCCGAGCCGACCTGATCTTTCATCTTGGCAAAAATATTCCGGGGGTCCGGGGGCAGAGCCCCCGGCCCGGCTCAGATATGCAACGCCCGCCCATAGGCGTCGAGAACCGACTCGTGCATCATCTCGCTCAGGGTCGGATGCGGGAAAACCGTATCCATCAGCTCCTCCTCGGTCGTCTCGAGGCTGCGGCCGATGACATAGCCCTGGATCAGCTCTGTCACCTCGGCGCCGACCATGTGGGCGCCGAGAAGCTCTCCGGTCTTGGCATCGAATACGGTCTTGATCAGACCTTCTGATTCGCCCAGGGCAATGGCTTTGCCATTGCCGATGAACGGAAACCGGCCAACCTTGATGGCGTAGCCAGCCTCGTTCGCCTTGGCTTCGGTCAGGCCGACGCTCGCCACCTGCGGATGGCAATAGGTGCAGCCGGCAATCGAATTCGGCTTGATCGGATGGGGATGTTTGCCGGCGATCAGCTCGGCAACCATGACGCCTTCGTGACTGGCCTTGTGCGCCAGCCAAGGTGCGCCGGCGATGTCGCCAATCGCATAAAGGCCGGCGACGCCGGTGCGGCAGAATTCATCCGTTACCACATGAGTGCCGTCGATCTTGACACCCAGAGCTTCGAGCCCGAGGTTTTCGACATTGCCGATGATCCCGACCGCCGAGATCACCGTGTCGAATTCCTGCGTGGTAGTGCCGGTGGCGCTTTCAAGATGCGCGGTCACCTTGCCCGGCGCCCGGTCGAGCTTCTTGACCTTGGTTTTTTCAAGGATCTTCATGCCTTGCTTGACGAAGCTCTTCTTGGCGAATGCGCTGATTTCGGCATCTTCCACCGGCAGGACACGGTCCATCACCTCGACCACCGTCGTGTCGGCGCCAAGCGTGTTGAAGAACGAGGCAAACTCGATCCCGATCGCGCCCGAGCCGATCACCAGCAATTTCTTCGGCATGCGCCTTGGTTGCAGGGCATGTCTGTAGGTCCAGACCAGATCGCCGTCAGCCTCGAGCCCCGGCAGTTCGCGCGCCCGCGCGCCGGTGGCCAGAACGATCGCCTTGGCGGTCAGCTCTTCCATGCCCTTGTCGGTCTTGACGCTGACTGCGCCGGCTTTCGCCAGCGTTGCAGCGCCCATGAAGACCGCGATCTTGTTCTTTTTCATCAGATGACCGATGCCGCCGGACAGCTGCTTGGCCACGCCGCGCGACCGCGCCACCACGGCGTCAAGATCGTAGCCGATGCCGTCGGCCTTGAGCCCGAACTCCTTGGCGCGATGCATGAGATGGAAGACTTCGGCCGAACGCAGAAGCGCCTTCGTCGGAATGCAGCCCCAGTTCAGGCAGATGCCGCCGAGATGCTCGCGCTCGACGATGGCAACCTTCAGGCCAAGCTGCGCGCCGCGGATCGCCGCGACATAGCCGCCGGGGCCGGCGCCGATCACGATCATGTCAAAGGTCTGGGCTGCCATTTCTTCCTCCCTCGGAAAGTAGTTTGCCATTAAACTATTTCCGAAATCCGATCAACTCGCGTGTTTTGACACTCTGTTCTGCGCTGTGCGCATGGCTAACCTGACAAAGCCCTTACAACAGCGCCGTAGCCACCGGCATCGAGAAACGCCTGCTCGCCTGGCGTCGTCGGCCGGCCGAGGGCCGCGTTGCGTGTCGGGAACCGGCCGAACCGCCGGATGATCTCCTGATGGGCCCGGGCATGTAGCGCCAATTCTGGATCGAACGACACGCGGTTGCCGAGATAGCGCACCGCAAGGGCCTGGTCGGCCGGATCTTCGGAATGCTCGAACGGCATATAGAAGAACTGCCGCTCGGGTTCGGGCACTTCCATGTCCCAGCCGGCCGCGACGCTGCGCCGCGCGGCGGCAAGGGCGCGCGCATCGGTCGCAAATGCCGATGCGGTTCCCCGATGCATGTTGCGGGATAGCTGATCGCAGAGCAGGATATAGGCCAGCGCTCCGACCGTTCCGTCGACCCAATGGTCCAGCGATCCGGCCCGCGCCGCCTGCCACAGATCGAGAAACCGGGTGCGTATCCGTGTATCGAGCGCTTCACCGCCGGCATACCAGCCGTCGGGGCCAACTTCGGTCAGCCAGAAATCGATAAGGTCGGCCTGATCGGACATCTGCCCCCCATTTTCGCCAAAGTCACCCAGACGGGGCCAGACTGACAGGTTTGCCGGCGCGCCGCAACGCAAGGGATGGAGTCAGCGATGGCGCGCTGCCTCTTCGCTTTTCTCGAGCGCGGCTTCGACCGATACGATGGATATGGTCGGCAGCGTCGGCGTAAAGGTGCCCTGTGCCTCGGGCGTCCGGCGACGGCGCATCATCCGCCAGGCGGTGTACAGGGACATGACGCCGAAAAGCACCGCCATGAACAGGAAGAACCCGTCCGGCCCGATCTGGCCCATGATCCAGCCGGTGATCACCGGCCCGCTGATCGCCCCAAGGCCGTTGATGAAGATCAGCCCGGCCGAGGCGGCGGCCATATCGGAATTGTCGAGGTAGTCGTTCACATAGGCGACAAGCAGCGAATAGAGCGGGTTCGAAATGCCCCCCGCGAGCGCGCCGACCAGCACCAGAAGCCAGAATGGCGTCGCGGTGAACGGCAGCACGTTCCAGATCGGCGGGATCAAGAGACAGGCCGTCCCGGCCAGCGACAGCCACAAAACCACGCGGCGACGGTCGATCCTGTCCGACAGCCAGCCGATCGGATATTGCAGCACCAGCCCGCCGACATAGATGAAGGCGACGAAAATCGAAATCTGCCGGACAGTCAGCCCCGCTGCCGAACCCCAGACCGACGCCATGCCGAACTGCGCCGAAAATATTCCGCCCAGCAGGAACATGCCGACGCAACCGAGCGGCGAGGCCTTGTACAGCCGCGAAAAGCTCAGGGGTTTGGTCGAGGCGAAGGCGGGCGCCGGCGACACCGACAGCAGAATCGGCGTGAAGGCCAGCGACACCAGGATCGAAGGGATGACGAACAGCGCATAACCCGACGGATCGGCGGTGTTCAAAAGCACCTGTGCCGCGATGATCCCGATCATCTGCATGATGAGGTAGAGCGACAGCGCCTGCCCCCGCGTCTCGTTCGTCGAGGCCGCGTTCAGCCAGCTTTCGGCGGTAATATAAACGCCCGAAAAGGAAAAGCCGATCATCACCCGCATCAGCGACCAGGCGATCCAGTTCGGGGCTACCGCATACATGATCAGCACTGCCGAGATCATCGAGCCAAGTGCTGCGAATACCCGCACATGGCCAACCCGGCGGATCATCTCGGGCGCCATGCGCGACCCAAAGAGAAAACCGATGAAATAGCACGACATGACGATCGACATTTGCAGCGTGGTAAAATGCTCGATCCCGCCCCGGATACCCAGCAGCGTGCCCTGCATCCCGTTGCCAAGCATCAAAAGCATCATGCCAAGCAGCAGCGACCAGGAATTGCGCAGAACGGTCAGCATGACGAGGGGCCTTGTGCTATGGGGCGGCGGGGGCCCTTTGACCCCAATGGCGCGCAAAGCGCAAGCCGGGAAACCGGCTCAGGGGATGAGCAGCGACGCGTCGCCGTAGGAAAAGAAGCGATAGCCTTGGCAGACCGCATGGGCATAGGTCGCGCGCATCCGTTCTATCCCGATGAAGGCGGCCACCAGCATCAGAAGTGTGGATTTCGGCAGGTGGAAATTGGTCATCAGCGCGTCGGTGGTGCGGAAGCGGTAGCCGGGGTAGATGAAGATGTCGGTCGGGCCGCGCCAGGGTTCGACCCGGCCCGATGCGGCGGCGCTTTCGATCAGGCGCAGGGCGGTGGTGCCAACCGGGATGATCCGGCCGCCGGCAGCGCGGGTGGCGTTGATCTCGGCGGCGGCCTCGGGCGTGACCTCGCCCCATTCGGCATGCATCTTGTGCCTGGTTACGTCGGCGACCTTGACCGGGAGGAAGGTGCCCGCCCCGACGTGAAGCGTCACATGGGTAAAACAGACGCCGCGCGCGGCCAGGGCAGCCAACAGGCCCTGGTCGAAATGCAGGGATGCAGTCGGGGCGGCGACGGCACCCGCCCTGCGGGCAAAGACCGTCTGGTAATCGTCCCGGTCCAGCGCATCGGGGGCGCGAAGGGCAGCGATATAGGGCGGCAGGGGCATCTGGCCCGCCTCGGCCAGGGCGGCGTCGAAATCGGCCCCGGCAAGGTTGAAGCGCAACTCCATCTGGCCGTCGGCGATCCGCGCTACCGTCGCCGAAAGCCTGTCGGAAAAGACAATGTCTTCGCCTTCGCCCAGCTTGCGCAGCGGCTTGGCAAGCGCGCGCCAACAGCCCGACGGCAAGGGCTCGAGCAGCGTCACCTCGACCCGCGCAAGCGCCGCGCCCTGCCCGGTCTGGCGCTGGCGTGCCCCGTTCAGACGCGCGGGGATCACGCGCGTATCGTTCAGGATCAGCCGGTCACCGGGGCCGAGCTCGTCAATCAGATCGCTGACCCGCCGGTCGGTCAGCCCGGAAGGCCGCGCCACCAGCAGGCGGGCGGCGGTGCGTGGCCTGGCCGGGCGAGTGGCAATCAACCCGTCAGGCAGGTGAAAATCGAAATCGTCCAGCTTCATGGCTTGGGCATGTCCGTGATGGTCGGCGGCGCCTTGCGAAACAGATCGCGGAACATGCCGGGCGTCAGGATCGACAGCGGGTTCACCGAAACCTTGGTCGCCTCGGGGGTGCCTTTCAGCGTATAGTTGAAGCCGAACAGCCCGTCGCGCTGGCGCGAGAATATCTGGCCGATGCCGTTCAGAAGATAGATCGGCGAGATGACCCCCTGAATGTCCAGGGCACGGTCGGTTGACCGGTAGACGCCCGCCGCCGAAACGCCGAGCGAGGCGCCGACCGCCGACCCCTGACGGATTTCGACCGCGTCGGGCGTCAGAAGGAACTTGCCCTCGACATCGGAAAAGACGATTCCGGCGCCGCGTAGCTGGTCGATCAGACCGACCACGGAAATCGCCCCCAGCAGGTTCGCCAGCGCCGGGGCATTCACCACCCGTATGTCGCGGATATTCAGGGTTCCATCATAGCTGCCCTTTGTGGTGGCGGGCACCAGCGTCAGATCCATTGCGCCCCCCCGCCCGCTGCCATAAAGCCCCGATGCGGCCAGCACCGCCCCGGCATCGGCGGCCTGAATGCGAAAGGCTGTGTTGCCCTTGTCGTCGGCGATCATCCGGCCCCTGACCGGCGCCTTGCCATTGACGAGCCCGGTGAAATCGGCTGAAACCCCGCCCGCGCTGGTCAGCGTTCCGTCGAAATTCGCCAGGCTGATGGTGTCGCTGACGCGAAGCTGGTCGAGCGCCAGTTCCACAGGCGGGTCCGACGGATCGCCCGTGGCCGGGCTGCCGAATGTGGCGTGCCGCAGATCGGCGCTGCCGCCGGTCACCGCCAGCGCCACCGCCTCGCCCTTGCCCCGCCCGGTCAGACGCACCCCGCCTGAAAACCAGTCGCCGACCTTGACCTTGTCGAACTCGGCCCGGTCGAGACTGCCTTCGGGCCGGATGGTCACTGTCCCCTCGGCGCTGAGCCCCGGTCCCGACAGCATCAGCCGATCGACCCGTGGCGGCGTGCCAAGCTGGGCGTCAAGCGTCAGCTTGCCGGCCTGCGCGGCGGGCTTGGTCCATTGCACCTCGGGGATTTGCAGGGTCAGCCCACGCAAATCGCTTTCCAGATGCAGGGCCGGCGGCGCCCCGCGCGCCAGATCGACCGAGAACTGGCCCGACCCCTGGCCTGCAACCGCGCCCTTGGGCAGGCCAATCGAAAAGGTGTCGAGCGCGGCGGGGGTCAGGCTGACGGTGCCTTCGACCCGGCTCTTGCCCTTGTTTTCTGGGCCGAAGGCCTGCCGCCATGTGCCGGATACCGGCACGCCGTCCAGCGCCGCATCGCCCGAAATCTCGATCCCTTTGGGATCGGCCACCACCCGCAGCGCATCGGCCGTCAGCGCCCGGCCCTTGACGATCTGGTCGGAGCGCACCCCCAAAAGCTGCCCGGAAACCCGGTAGGCGACATCCTCGGTCTTCAGGTTCTTGACCAGCGGGATGCCAAGATCGGCCGACACTTCGGCGCGACCCTCGGCCATGTCGACCGCCAGCCCGGCCTTGCTCATGAACTGAAAGGGCGGCTCGTCGAGAATGGCCAGAGCGGCGGTCACGCTGCTCTTGCTTTTCAGGGTAATGTCGGCGCGGGCGGGTATCTGGCGGATGTCGGGCACCCGCACCACCGACCCCGTCACATCAAGATCGCCCCCCTTCGGCGCCGTCACACGGCCCTTGTCGACGACCAGAGTGTAGGAATAATCCTCGATAGACGCATAGCCCGCGCCATCGACGATCGGCGGCAGGGTCTTGAGATATTTCACCTCGGCACCGCGGAACTGATAGTCGAGCGCCAGCTTCGGCTCGTGGCCGGGCACAAGGCGCAGCGCCCCCTTTACATCGAAGAGTTCGCCGTTTTCCACGTTTTCGTGCAGCCAGACGCGGGTATTCGGCACCGCCGACACCGGCCAGAGTGCGAGAAGACGGTCGGTTTCAATCGCGTCGATGGCGATATCGAGCGCCACGGACCAGCCCTTTTCCCCCGCCTCCACCGTTCCCGACGCGCCGATATGCCTGCCCCGGTCGACCAGTACCAGTTGGCCGATGGTCAACCGGAAGGGTCTGAGGTCGAGCTTGAAGTCGAGCGCGCCCTGGCTGAGACTGACCGGCGTGTCGAAAATGCCGCTGGGATCGGCCCTGAAATCCGTCAGTTGCACCTGAGCGGTCAGGGTGTTCGGCATGCCCTTGTCGAGCCCCATCACCCAAGCCTTGCCGGTCGCGGCAGCGGCGAGCGACGGGCTCGCCACCTTCAGTTCCGACAGGGTCATCGCCGCCGTCGCCGGGTCGAAGCTGACCGCCAGATGCGCGCTGTCGAACGGGATCGGGCGCGTGTCGTCGTTCGGCCGGAGCACCCCGGCCCCAAGATCGAGCCGAGCGTCGAAAGGCGCAAGCTGCCCGCCTCGGACGATCCCGGAATGAAAATGGCCGCTAATCGGCGCGTCGACGGCAGAAAGCCAGGCAAGGGCCGGCACCTGGGCGGCCAGATCGGTGGCCGATACCCTGTCGAGGTCGATGTCGAGGTCGGCGGTATGGGCGCGCTTGTCCAGCACCAACGCCGCACGGGCCTCGGCAAGCGGCACGACAGCGGTGGAACCCATGGCCTTGCGGGCAGAGAGCGGCGCGAAGGCCTGTTCGCCCCCCAGCCCGAAATCGAAGTCGGCAGCCAAGCGGGCGGGGTCCTGGCGCAGCGCCAGTGACCCATTGTTGATCGACCAGACGTGGCCGCTGCGCGCATCGTCGAAAAGCAGGCTGAGCCCGGTCACGTCGATCGTCTTGATCCCGCTCAGCGCCGGCAGATCGAAGGCCTTGTCCAGCCGTTCGACAATATCGGCGGGGCGCACCGATTTGCCCGAAAAGCCGGTTGCGGCCGAGGCCACGTCAAGGCTTCCGTCCGCCATCCGCCGCAGCGCGATCCGCGCCCCGCTGGCTGTCAACCGCTCGGGCAGCAACTCGCCATGCAGAAACGCCGCGCCGCGCAAGGTGACCCGCAGGTCGGACACCTGCATCAGGGTCCGCGCGTTCGGCGAGATCAGCGCCACGTTGCGCAAACGCACCTGGGGCAGGAAATCCTCGTTCACCAGCAGGTCGGCCCCGCCGACGGCCAGCGCGGCCTGCCCGGCAAGGGCCGCGTTCGCCCGCGCCTCGATCCGCGCAACCACGAACTGCGGCACCGGAATGCTGCGCCCCGAAAGGCCCATCAGCACCAGGACGATGGTGACGGCAAGAATGGCGAGCCCGAGCGCCGACCAGGCCATCAGCCCCGGCGGCATGGTGCGCCGCCGCGCCGGCCGCCGCTCCTGCCCCGCCCCGTTACGCCCTGACCGCGCCATTGCCACCCTTGCCACATGCCGGCCGGTTCCGGCCGCCGCTCTGTGCCCCCTTTATCTTTCCGCGCCAGGGAATAAAACTGCCAGACGACCGCACAGGCAAAGGATTGCGAAAAATGCTGACCGCCGGCACCACCGCCCCGGATTTCACCCTGCCCCGCGACGGCGGCGGCGAGGTCACCCTTTCGGCCCTGCGCCCGCAGAAGATCATCCTCTATTTCTACCCTAAGGACGACACGCCCGGCTGCACGCTCGAGGCGATCGACTTTACCCGCATGGAAGCCGATTTCACTGCCGTCGGCGCGGTGGTGATCGGCCTGTCGAAAGACAGCGTGACCGCACATGACAAATTCTGCCGCAAGCACGGGCTGGGTGTGATCCTCGCCTCGGATGAAGCGGGCGATACGTGCGAAACCTACGGGGTCTGGGGCGAAAAAAGCATGTATGGCAAGACCTTCATGGGGATCACGCGGGCCACGTTCCTGATCGACGGGGCGGGCCGGATCGCGCGGGTCTGGCCCAAGGTCAAGGTCGAGGGGCATGCCGACGAGGTGCTGGCCGCGGCGCGCGCCTTGTGAGCCCCGACAGCAGCCCCGATCTTGGCCAACGCGCCGTCGCGGTCCTGACCTGCGCGGATGCACGTCAAAAGGCCGCCCTGTCGCGCGCCCACGCCGCCGACTGGTTTGCCGCGCGCGAGGCCGGCGCCGCCCTGATGCCCAGGCCAGCGCAGCCGCCCCGTCAGCCCGCCCGCCCTGCCCAACCCGAATTGCGCGACCCGCGCGACGTGCCGCGCCGCCGCCCCGGCAGCGCGGCCGGCCGGGTAGCACTCTTGCATGCACTCGCCCATATCGAGCTGAACGCCGTCGATCTTCACTGGGACATCATCGCGCGCTTTGCCCATATTCCCATGCCGATGGGCTTTTACGACGACTGGGTGAAGGCCGCCGACGACGAGGCCAAGCATTTCAACTTGATCGCCGATTGTCTTCAGGCGGCGGGCAGCCACTATGGCGCCCTGCCGGCCCATGCCGGCATGTGGCGCGCGGCCGAAGATACCGCCGACGATCTGCCCGGCCGGCTGGCCGTGGTGCCGATGGTGCTCGAGGCGCGCGGGCTCGATGTGACGCCGGGCATGATCGAGATCTTCCGCAAGGCGCAGGACATGCAGGCGGTCGCAGCGCTCGAGGTGATCTATTCCGAAGAGGTCGCCCATGTCGCCTATGGGTCGAAATGGTTCAATTTCCTCTGCGGGCGGGCTGACCGCGACCCGAAAGAGGCATTTCATGCCCTGGTCCGGCGCTATTTTCACGGCGCCCTGAAACCGCCCTTCAACGCGGAAAAGCGGGCCGAGGCCGGGCTGCCGCCCGATTTCTACTGGCCGCTGGCCGAGGACGGGTGGCCGCAATCGCGCTAAGGCGGGCGGAATATCGGCGGGATGCCGCCGATAAACCGGGGTAAATCCACTGCATCCGCCTGGTCGGGGCAAAACCGTTTGCTCGATGGGGCCTCGGGCGCTAACCCATTCCAATCGCGCTGTTGGGGAACGTGCGCGATCATCGGCAAGCTGCACTGGGGCCATTACATTGAAACACCGCTGGTATCACCGCGCAAGCGCGGCGCTTGAACGCCATCTGCCCGAGCAGCGGCTTTTTCTGCGCAGCGATACGGGCACGCGCTTCGTCAGGCTCCGGCCGTGGACCCAGCTTGTCGTCATTGCCTTCTCTGCCGTTCTTGTCGCCTGGACGATCGTCGCCTCGGCGATCCTGATGATCGACGCGATCGGGTCGGGCGACGCGCAGGAACAGGCACGCCTGTCGACCATCGCCTTCGAAAGCCGGCTCGACAGCCTGTCCAAAGAGCGCGACCTGCGCGCCACCGAGGCCGCCGCCGCGCAAGACCGCTTCAGCGTGGCGCTGACGCAGGTTTCGCAGATGCAGTCCGCGCTGTTGCAATCCGAACAGCGCCGGCGCGAGCTGGAAACCGGGATCGGCCTGATCGGCACCACCCTGCGCACCGCAATCACCACCCGCGACGCGGCCCTTGCCGAAGTCGCGCGCGTGAACGGCGGCCAGGGCGCCAAGATCGGCAAGGCCGGTTCCGCCGCCGATGTGACCAAGACCCTGGCAATCATGACCGATGCGCTGGACACAACCGCGCACGAGCGCGACGATCAGGCCAGGGCCGCCGACGCCGCCAGGACCGAGGCCGAACAGACCGCGCTCGACCTGAAGCTTTTGCAGGAGCGCCATGACGAGATATTCACCCAGCTTGAAGATGCGGTCACCGTGTCGATGCAGCCCCTGGACAAGGTCTTCACTTCGGTCGGGATCGACCCCAAGTCGCTTATTTCCGAAGTGCGCCGCGGCTATTCCGGCCAGGGCGGCCCGGTCGGCGCGCTGATGCCCGCCCTGCCCGCCGACAGCAGCCCCGACGCCAAGGCCGACTATGCCCGCGCCGCGCGCATCCTCGCCGGGCTCGACGACATGAACCTCTACCGGATCGCCATTGAAAACTCACCCCTGGCCATGCCGCTGAAAACCGCCTTCCGCTTTACCAGCGGGTTCGGCCGCCGCTGGGGAAGGATGCACGAAGGGCTCGATCTCGCCGGCAGCTACGGTGCCCCGATCTATGCGACGGGCGACGGGGTGGTCAGCCATGCCGGTTGGGAAAACGGCTATGGCAACATGGTCGAGATCACCCATCCCTACGGGCTCAAGACCCGCTATGGCCACCTTTCGGCGGTGCGCGTGCAGATGGGCCAAAGGGTCTCGCGCGGGGATCGGATCGGTGATATGGGAAGCACAGGCCACTCGACCGGCACGCATCTGCACTACGAGGTGCGCTTCGGCGACAGGGCAGTCGATCCTATGAGCTTTATCAAGGCAGCAACCAATGTTTTCTAGAAGCAAGATCAATGAGCCCGGTCCCAAGACCGGCGCGGACGCGGACAAGCCCAAGGCCCCGGAAGCGGCACCCATGGCCCCCAAGCCCGCCTATGATTTCGCCCCGGCGACCACGCCCAAGACCAAGCCGGCGGCATCGGTCCTGTCGTCCGACCTGACGGTGACCGGCAATATCAAGACCTCCGGCGACATCCAGGTGGAAGGCGCCGTCGAGGGCGACATCCGCGCCCATCTTCTGACCGTCGGCGAAAGCGCCACGATCAGGGGCGAGATCGTTGCCGACGATGTTGTGGTCCACGGCCGCGTCGTTGGCCGGGTGCGCGGCCTCAAGGTGCGGCTGACCTCGACCGCCCGGGTCGAAGGCGACATCATCCACAAGACCATCGCCATCGAATCCGGCGCCCATTTCGAAGGGTCGGTCCAGCGTCAGGAAGATCCATTGACCCTGGGGGCCGCCAAGCCCGCCCAACTCAGCGCCCCGGGCCAGCAGGCCACCGCGAAATAACCGCGGGCCGGGCGGCAGCGCAAAATCGAAGAGTGGCGCCGCGCCGTCCCGCGCGGCGCCTTTTTCGTCAGCCCACCAGTGCCCGGTACATATGCCAGCTCGCATGCCCCAGAACCGGCAGCACGACGAACAGCCCCAGAAACATCGGCGCCATGCCAAGCACGAGCAGCCCGGCGATGGTCAGCCCCCACAAGATCATCGGCCCGAGATTGGCGAACACCGCCTGAAAACTGACAATGATGGCGCTGATGAAATCGACCTCGCGCTCCAGCAGCATCGGCAGACCCACCACCGTGATGCAGAATAGAACTGCCGCGAACCCCGCGCCGATCAGCGCGCCCACCATCAGCATGACCGGCCCGTTGCCCTGCCACAGCACCGCGAAAGAACTGCTGACATTGGTCATCGCCTGCAAGCCCATGAACAGCGCAAAGATCGTATGCGCGACGAAGACCCAGAACATGAACAAAAGCAGCACCACCATCGCCATCGACGGGATCTGGCGGTCCTTCTGGGCGAAAACCACCCCCAGAACGGCGCCCCACTTGAGCGGCTCGCCCGCCTCGATGCGCCGGCTCACCTCGTAAAGCCCGATCGCGGCGAAGGGCGCCAACAGCGGAAAGCCGACCGCCACCGGGATCAGCCACCATTCCTGCCCCGCGGCCCGGTAGACGCCCCACAGGGTCAGACCACCCGCCACATAGACGGCGCTGAAGAACATCCCGAACACGGGGGCCTTGAAAAAGTCCCGGATGCCCGACCACAGGGCGGCGCCAATCGCGCCGGGCCCGAGCGTCTGGGGCTCCGGCAGGGCGGATGCGCCCAAAGCCGGTTCGGCCATCATTTGCTCCCTTGCGCGTCCAAGATCACGCTAGGCCAGCGCCCCGCCCCGCGCAAGCGTTTCTCAGCCACCCGAATCGCGTCGCGCGATCCAGTCGTGCGCAGGATCGTTGGCAAAGCGCCAATTGCGGCGCGGCCCGGCCATGACATTGAGGTAATACATCTCGTAGCCATGCGGCGCGGCGCAGGGGTGATGGCCGCGCGGCACCAGAACCACATCATGGTTGGCCACCGTCATCGTCTCGTCCAGGCTTCCGTCCTCGGTGTAAACTCGCTGAATGCCGAACCCCTGCGCCGGGTTCAGCCGGTGGTAATAGGTCTCTTCCAGATAGGTCATCCGGGGAAAGTCATCCTCGTCATGGCGGTGCGGCGGATAGGAAGACCAGTTGCCGGCGGGGGTGAAGACCTCGGTCACCAGCAGACTGTCGGCGTAATCCTGCCCCTCCATGGCGATATTGTTGATGTGGCGCAGGTTCGCCCCCGCCCCGCGCGGGGTCAGCACGATCCCCTCCGGGCCGATCCGGCGCACCCCATGCCCGCCCTTGCCCGGCGCCGAACAGACGGCCAGCGTGCAATCGCTCTCGGCCACCGCCCGCCAGTCGCTGCCGGCGGGCACATAGAGACAGTGGGGCGGGGTCTTCTCGAACACATCCATCCGCCCGCCCAGCACCCCGTGATCGGCGCCGCCCGACGAAACCGCCGCCCGCCCCTCGACCAGCACCAGGATCGCCTCCCGCCCCCCGGTCACCTCGGCCACCGCGTCGCCCGGCGCCAGCCGGTAAAGCGCAAAGCCGACATACCCCCACCCCGCACTTGCCGGGCTTATGTCGTGCACCTTGCCATGCACTCCGTCCGGCTTTCGCAAAAGTTTCATGCCTGCCCCTTCATTGTGGCCCAAATATCCCGGAGGCGACCGGGGAGGCAGCGCCTCCCCGGTCTTCGTCACTGCAATCCCGCCTGTGCCGCGAAGTGCTTCAGGCAGGCCAGCCCCATCATCTGATATTTCAGCGGATTGCGCACCGCCGGATCCTGCTCGGCCTCGATCACCAGCCAGCCCCGATAGCCACGGTCGGCCGCGACCCGCAGAACCGGCCCGAAATCGACGCAGCCTTGCGGATCGCCCGGCACGGTAAAGACCCCGCGCCGCACCCCTTCCAGAAACGACAGGCCCTGCGCGCGCACCTCGGCCATCACCTCCGGCCGGACGTTCTTGGCATGAATATGCGCGACCCGTGCCATATGCCGGCGCGCCACAGCCACGGGATCCCCGCCGCCAAAGGTGCAATGGCCGGTATCGAGCAGCAGATGCGTATGCGGCCCGGTCACCGCCATCAGCCGGTCGATCTCGGCCTCGCTCTCGACGATCGTGCCCATGTGATGGTGATAGGCCAGCCGGATGCCCTGCGCGGCGGCAAAGGCCGCCAGCGCCTCGATCCCCGCCCCGAACGCAGCCCAGGCCGCCGCTGGCAGCACCGGCCGATCGTTCACCGCCAGATGATCGGCGCCATGGATCGCGTTCGAGGTTTCGCAGACAATGATGACATCCGACCCCATCCCCTTCAGGATATCGAGGAATGGCTGCATCGCCCGCTTTTCGGCCTCAAGATCATTCACCAGCAGATCGGTGGAATGCCAGCCCGACACGAACCGCAACCCGCGCGGCTCGAGCGCGGCCCTCAAGCCCTCGACGGTTGTCGGGAATTTATGTCCCTTTTCAATGCCGTCAAAGCCGATCTTCATGCAATCGTTCAGGCATTGCTCCAGGCTGATATCAGCGCCGAGGCTCTGGTCGTCGTCATTCGACCAGGCAATGGGGTTGGTTCCGAACAGGATCATCTTGTCATTCTCCCCGGCGCGCGCCGATCGCTTCTTCATATTTTGCTCGCGCGGACCGCACCTGCGCGCGATCGGACACTTCCGGCACCGCCACGTCCCACCAGTGGCCACCGGCCGCCGTCGACGGCGCGGGGTCGGTATCGATCACGATCACAACCGGCCGGTCCGACCCCTTGGATCTGCGAACTTCGTCCTCCAGCTCCCTGATACCAGCTACCTTTACCGCCTTGGCACCCATCGAGGCGGCATGCGCGGCAAAATCGATGGCCGAAGGGGTTACATGGGTGCTGTCATCGAGCAGGTTGTTGAACGGCGCGCCGCCTGTCGCCACTTGCAACCGATTGATGCACCCATAGCCGCGATTGTCGGTCACCACGACCGTGAACGGCACCCCCATCATCACCGCAGTCGCCAGTTCGGAATTGGCCATCATGTAGCTTCCGTCGCCCACCATGCAGACGACATCGGCCCCAGGCCGCGCCATCTTGACGCCAAGCGCACCGGCGATCTCGTAGCCCATGCAGGAAAAGCCGTACTCCATGTGATAGCCGCCCGCCGCCGCATCCCAGATCTTGTGCAGCTCGCCCGGCATGGTGCCGGCGGCACCCACAACCACCGTGGCCGGGGTCGCCGCGCGCTGGACGGCCCCGATCACCTGCGCATCGGTCGGCAGCACATTGCCGTCGGGCGGAGGGGCCTTCGCCGCGGCCGTGGCGGCATGCCAATCGGCGCGCAAGCCCGAAGCTGCGTTGAATTTCCTGGATCCGATTGCCTTTCCAATATGTTGCAAGGCAACCTTCGCATCCGAAACCAGGCTGATCGCGCCGCGCTTGTAGCTGTCATAGGCCTGCACGTTGATCGACAGAATGCGCCGTTCGGGATTCTTGAACAGCGCCCAGGACCCGGTCGTAAAATCCTGAAAGCGGGTACCGACGCCGATGACGAGATCGGCCACCGCGCATACGGAATTCGCCGCCGCGCCGCCCGTCACCCCGACCGGACCGAAGTTCAGCGGGTGGTCGTGGTCGAGCGCCGATTTCCCACTCTGTGTCTCGACCACGGGAATGGCGTGGGCTTGGGCAAAGGCGGCCAGTTCCGCCTCGGCCGCGGAATAGATTACCCCGCCGCCGGCGACGATGACAGGCGCCTTGGCGCCGCGGATCGCGTCAATGGCCACCGCGAGTTCGCCCGCATCCGGCTCGGGGCGCCGCATCGCCCAGACGCGGGGCGCGAAGAAGCTTTCGGGATAGTCATGGGCCTCGGCCTGAACATCCTGACAGAACGCCAGGGTCACCGGCCCACACTCAGCCGGATCGGTCATGACACGCAATGCGCGCGGCAAGGCGGTCATGATCTGCTCGGGTCTTGCAATCCTGTCAAAATAACGGCTTACGGGACGAAATGCGTCATTTGCACTCACCGTTCCGTCGCCGAAGTCCTCGACCTGCTGCAAAACCGGGTCAGGGGCGCGGTTGGCAAATACATCGCCTGGGACAAGCAGGACCGGCAGGCGGTTCACATGGGCAAGGGCCGCCGCCGTCACCATGTTCAGCGCCCCCGGCCCGATCGATGACGTGACCGCCATGGCGCGGCGGCGCTTCATGGCCTTGGCATAGGCGATCGCCGTATGGGCCATGGTCTGTTCATTGTGACCCCGCCAGGTCGGGAAATCGTCGCGCGCGCCGTACAGCGCCTCGCCCAGACCCGCGACATTGCCATGGCCGAAGATCGCCCAGATCCCCTCGATGAACCGCTCATTCGCGTCCGTCCTTTGCACCGCAAGCCAGCGGATCATTGCCTGCGCCGCCGTAAGCCGGATCGTTTTCATGATCTTTCTCCTGCCGCCTGATCCCACAACACACACAGACGTGTGAAACTTTCGGACATTTCTTCAATGGCTTGCGAATCTGTCTTCACGCCAGCCATCCAATCTTCGGCAGCCTTGGCAAAGATCGTGCGGCCGACCGCAAAGCCCTTGACCAACGGGTAACGCGCCGCCAGACGGAAACTGGCCGCCAGGTCGGCCTCTGCCTGACCAAGACCCAGAACCAGGATGCCACGCACATGCGCATCGTTGCGCTCGATAGCCGCGACCGTGCGGCCCCAGGCCGCGTCCGACTGCATTGGCTCGAGCTTCCACCAATCGGGGAAGATGCCGATGTCGTAAAAGCGCTGGATCAGTCGCGCGGCCGTATCGTCAGCCACGGGACCGACCTTCGAGGGGATGATTTCAAGAAGAAACTCCAGCCGGTTGCGGCGCGCGGCATGGAAAAGGCGCGTGATCACCGCCTCTTGGGCGTCGCGCATGGCCAGATCGTCATCGGGGTGGCAGAAGCACAGCACCTTGACCACATGGTCGAGCGGCCATTCGGACAGGCCGCCATAGTCCGGGCCGATTTCGGGCTCGAGCGTCAGCGGGCGCGACCCGGGCCATTCCACCGGCCGCCCGATCCACAGACCCGCACCTGCCGCACGATAGAGCGCGCGCTGCCCAAGCCGACTGTCACACAAAAGTCCGAAGCCGGGGCGGCCTTTTGCAACAGAAACAAGAGCATCAAGGCACAGTTCCTTGAAACGGCTTATCTTTTCAGGAGTAGAGCCCGGCAGGCTTTCGAGCTGCGCCCGATGGTCAAAGGCAAAGATCCGCAGGCCCGGCCAGTTGCCCCGCCGGTTGGTCGACCAGTGGAGCTGCTCCAGCGCCTTGTCCTTGCGAAGCGCCTTTTCCCGCACACCCCGGTTCAGGAAGAACCGCAGTTCCTCAAGCGACGGATAGGCGGGCGTGCAGCCATGGCGGCTGACGGCAAAAGCGCCGCAGGCATTCGCATATTGCAACGCAACGGGCCAGGGCTCTTCGTCGAGCCAACCCTTCAGCAGGCCCGACATGAAACCATCACCTGCCCCGAGCACGTTGTACACCTCGATCGGAAAGCCGGGGCCGGTTTCCCCCTTGTCAAGCGACGCGGGAATTGCCCCGGTAAAGGCCACCGCCCCCATCGCGCCGCGTTTGCACACCAGCGTGGCTGGGGTCAGCGCACGCACAGCCCGCAGGGCCGCCAGCGTATCGGTCGAGCCACCCGCGATATGAAATTCCTCTTCTGTTCCAACGATCAGGTCGAAGAAGCTCAGGTGGCCTTGCAGCTTCTCCGTCACCCCCGCGCTGGCGATGAACCGGCTTTCGCCAGCACCATGTCCGGCAAGGCCCCAAAGATTGGGACGGTAGTCGATGTCGAGTGCGGTGCGCGCGCCATGGGCCCTCGCCAGGCGCAGCGCCTTCAACACCGCCGCCTCGGTCCGCGGGTGCGACAGATGCGTGCCGGTCGCCACCACCGCGCGCGCCTCGGCGATGAACGCCTCGTCGATGTCGCCTTCAGACAGCGCCATGTCGGCGCAGTTTTCACGGTAGAAGATCAGGGGAAACTGCGTTTCATCCCGGATACCGAGGAGGACCAACGCGGTCAGCCGGTCGGGGTCGGTCTTGACGCCCCGCACATCCACCCCTTCACGCGCCAGTTCCTCGCGGATGAAGCGGCCCATATGCTCATCGCCGACGCGGGTGACAAGTGCCGACTTCAGACCCAGCCGTGCGGTTCCGGCGGCGATGTTGCACGGCGAGCCGCCGATGTATTTCTGAAACGACCCCATGTCTTCCAGGCGGCCGCCCACTTGCGCGCCGTAGAGATCGACCGACGCGCGGCCGATGGTGATGACATCCAGATTTTTCATATCTTCAGAATTTCAGAAACCTTGACGGTCCGCCCCTCGTGCGCCGACCGGAGCGCGGCCTCGGACAGCGCCAGGGCCGCCATGCCGTCGTTGCCGTCGGGGCTGATCATCGTGCCTTTGGTGATCGCGGCGATGAAGGCAGCGATTTCGGCGGCGTAGGCCTCGGTGTAGCGGGTCATGAAGAAATCATGCAGGGGCGGGCGGGTATAGCCTGCGCCGGTCGCCACCTCGATTGACACCGGGCGCTGGTTTTCCGCCGACACGGACCCGAGCGATCCGTGCACCTCGATTCGCTGGTCGTAGCCATAGGTGGCACGGCGCGAATTCGAGATGATGCATTGCCTGCCCGATGCGGTGGTCAGGATCACCGACACGCTGTCGTAATCGCCCGCCACCCCGATCGCCGGATCGGTCAGGACCGAGGCGGCGGCCTGAACGCTGTCGACCTCTTCGCCCAGAAGGAAGCGCGCCATGTCGAAATCATGGATGGTCATGTCGCGGAAAATCCCGCCCGAGGTTTTCACGTAGGCAATCGGTGGGGCGCCCGGATCGCGCGACGTGATCGTCACCATTTCGACCTTGCCGATGGTGCCCGCGTCGATGGCGGCGCGAACCGCGCGGAAATGCGGGTCGAACCGGCGGTTGAAGCCGACCATCAGCTGGGCCTTTTCGGCCTTGACCACGCGCAGGCAGTCGCGCACCCGGGCGAGGCTCAGATCGACCGGTTTTTCGCAAAAAATTGCCTTGCCAGCCCGTGCGAACCGCTCGATCAGGTCGGCATGTGTATCGGTCGGGGTGCAGATCACCACGGCATCAATATCGCTTGCGGCCTCGATCGCGTCGATGCTGCGGACAGCGCAGCCATATTGCGCCGCGATTGCCTCGGCCGCCGGTGCCATCGCGTCGGCAACCGCGACCAGCCGTGCATCCGCGTCGCCGTTGATCGCGCGCGCATGGACCTTGCCGATGCGCCCTGCCCCCAGAAGGCCGAACCTGACTGTCATTTCTCTGCTCCTAAAAGGGCCGCTGTTCGGGGCAGGCCCCCAACCACATTCTGATCGAAGTCGATGATGGCCCCGGTCATCACTCCGGGGCCAAGAAAGTAGGTCGCAAGACCGGCGGAAGGCTCAAACCTGGGGGACATCGCCCTGGCCCTTAACCCCGGTAATGTAGCTGACGATATCGTTGCCATCTGTGTCTTCGCGCTTCAGCGAAGCGACGATGCGCCCGCGCCGGAAGACGACGATCCGGTCGACCAGATCGAAGACCTGGCGAAGATTGTGCGAAATCAGGATCAAGGGCACGCCCCGGTCCTTCAACCCCTTGATGATATTTTCCACCTGCGCGGTTTCCTGAACACCCAATGCCGCGGTCGGTTCATCCATGATGATGAGTTTGCTGGCAAATGCCGCCGCCCGCGCGATGGCAACGCATTGCCGCTGGCCGCCCGACATGTTGCGGATCGGATTGTCGACGTTGGGGATCCTGACCGCCGTGCGTTGCAGCGCCTCGAGTGTGCGCGCCTTCATCGCCCGGTGATCGAGGATCGAGAAGGGCCCGAGGTTGAAGCGGATCAGTTCGCGGCCGAGATAGAGGTTCGACGGCACGTCGAGATCGTCGGCGAGGGCGAGGTTCTGGAAGACCGTTTCGATTCCGCTTTCGCGCGCCTCGAGCGGCCCGGCGTGATGCACCTCTTGGCCTTCGAAGAATATCTGGCCGGCCGAGCGCTGTTCGACCCCGGTGATCTGGCGCACGAAGGTTGACTTGCCGGCGCCATTGTCACCGACGACGGCGACATGTTCGCCGTCCTCCAAGGTGAAGTTCGCGTCCTCAAGCGCGTGCACCCCACCGTAGTGTTTGGTCAGACCGCGCGTTTCGAGAATGATCTTGCCCATACTCCTACCTCCGCGCCTGGCGCTTCTGACGTGCCTGATCGGCGATGACCGCGCCGACGATGATCACGCCCTTGATCATCTGTTGATAGAAGGCGTCGATCCGAAGGAACGTGAAGCCCGAGATGATGACCCCGAAGATCAGTGCGCCAAGGACCGTGCCGACGATCGAGCCGCGCCCGCCCGAGAGGCTTACCCCCCCGATCACCGCCATGGCGATGGCGTCCAGCTCATAGCCAAAGCCGAAACTTGCCTGGGCGGTCAGGTTCTTGGAGCTGATGACCAGCGCCGCGATCCCCGCCATCACACCCGCGATGGCATAGACCAGCACCAGATGCCGTTCGACCTTGATGCCCGATATGCGCGCCGCTTCCTGGTTGGAGCCGATCGCGTATGTGTGCTTGCCGTATTTCGTATAGGTCAGCGCCAGCTGGAACAGTGCGGCCAGTACCAGAAACACCACCACCGGCATGAACCCGCCAAGCCCGTTGCCAAAGAATTTGTAGGCCTCGACCGGGTTCGACACCGGCTGGCCCTTGGTCCACCAGTTCGACACGCCGCGCGCGGTGACCATCATGCCAAGCGTGGCAATGAAGGGCGGGATCCGGGTATAGGCGATCAAACCGCCGTTGACACAGCCCGCAACGATTCCGCACGCCAGCGCGACGACAACCGGGATCAGCACCGGCAGATCCACCCAATGCTGCGCCCAGAACACCGCCTGGGTGAAATCCTGCCCGTTGCGCGTCGACATCTGGGCGAAACTCATGGTGATCATCGCCGTGGCGCCCAGGATCGAGCCCGACGACAGGTCGATCCCGCCTGTCAGGATCACCTGGGTGACACCGACCGCAATGATGCCGGTGATCGAGACCTGCAAGATGATGATATAAAGCCGCTGCGCATTCCAGACGAAGCTTTGCTGCCAGAAGATCCAGCCCAGTACCTCGAACAAGGCCGTGATGGCGATCAGCGCCAAAAGGACGTTCAGTTCCGCCGGGCGGGCCCGCTTTTGCGGGTCGGCCCCGGTCCGGGCCGCAGCAATCAGTTCCGCCATCGTCACCTTCCCCCTTTCTGGGCACCGGCGAAAGCCGCCTGGCGCGAAAGGAGGCGGCATGCCTGCCGCCCCCGATCCTGTCGGTCGAGCCCGCTCAGTTCTTCTTGGTGAAGTTGGCCATGTTGGCCGGCGTTACCAGCTGGAACGGAATGTAGACCTTGCTTTCGACCGCTTCGCCCTTTGCCAGCTTCAGCGCCGCGTCGAGCGCGCCCTTGCCCTGGCCAGCCGCATCCTGGAAGACGGTCACGTCCAGATCGCCCGCCGCCATCGCCGCCAGCGCGTCCTGCGTCGCATCGACGCCGCCGACCACAACCTTCTTCATGTCGGTCCCGGCAGCCTTCATCGCCTGGATCGCACCAAGCGCCATTTCATCGTTGTTGGAAATGACCGCATCGAACGGCGTGCCGGCGGAGAGCCAGTTGGTCATCAGATTTTGCGCATCGTCGCGCGACCAGTTGGCGGTCTGCTGGTCGATGATGTTGATCTTGACGCCACAATCCGGCCCGCCGATCACGTCATGGATATCCTTGGTGCGCATCACCGCCGCCTGGTTCGACAATTCGCCCTGCAGCACATAGACGTTCGCCTCGGTCTTGCCGGCGGCTTTCAGTTCGGCGCAGACCTCCTTGGTTTCCAGCGTTCCCGACTCGGCTTCGTTCGAGGCTACGAAGGCCTGGCCGGCGGGCAGGCTGTCGACATTGATCGGCTGGCGGTTCACGAATACCAGCGGGATCTTGGCCTTGGCGGCCGCATCCGACATCGCCTGGGTGGCCGATGTGTCGACCGGATTCACGATGATCGCCTGAACGCCCGCAGCGACGAAGTTGTTGATCTGATCAAGCTGCTTAGCCACATCATTGCCCGCATCCTCGACCTGAAGCGACACGCCATCGAGCGTCTTGCCATAGTCGATCATGCCGTTGCGCAGGACCGTCAGGAAATTGTCGTCGAACTTGGCCATCGACACCCCGACATTCGCGGCCATCGCGGTAGTGCCCATCATCGCCGCCAAACCGGCGATCAGAAGCGTCTTTTTCATTGTCGTCCTCCCAAAGCGGGGCCCGGCACCCCCGATTGACAATTTCGCCGGCAGGCCCCGGTTCCGGGGCCGGTCTCGTCTGCCCGGTCAGGCGGCCTCTGCGGCCACGCCCGCCCGGAGAAAATCTATCGACGTCCGCAAGGCGGCGACCGGATCGGCCAGCGCATGCGTCTCGGGGGCGAAGGCTTCGAACGAGATTGCCCCGGCATAGCCCGCGCGTCGCAGCGCGGCTATCTGCTCGACATTGCCCAGCCGGTCGTGGCGGTCGACCAGCAGACGGTGCGCGTCGGTCATTTCATCGGCGGCAATGGCCGGTGCGGCCACGCCCGATACATGGACCAGCCCGGTATGGTCCGGGAAAAGCTGCGTTTCGCCGGCAAGAAAATGATGGAACGTGTCGTGGACCAGGCGAAAGCGGCCGCGCGCCGCCAGTGCCTCGATCGCTTCGACCGCCTCGGCCTTCTGGCGCAAGGCGCAGATGGCAAAGCCCAGAGGCTCGACCAGACCGACAAGGCCGTGATCCTCGAGCATCGGCTTCAGTTCGCGCAATGCGACGCGCAGGTTGGCCTGCCGCTCGCCATTGCCCATCCCGAGATTATCGTTGCGCGGGATCAGGCTGACCGCTTCGGCCCCTGCCGCCTGGGCAATCTTCATCAGCGCCAGCGCCTCGGCGCGCTTGCCGGACGACCAATCGTTGAACCGTTTCACCTCGGCCAGCGCCAAAAGCCGCAACCCGGCCCGGTCGAGCCTCTCGCGCGCGGACTCGGGGGCAATGCCATCGAAAAGCGGCTGGGGCAGATCGTTTCGCACCTCGACCCCGACAGCACCAATGGCCTGGGCGGTTGCAACGAGCTGCGCGAAGCTCTGGCGCGCCACGGTCATGTGGTTGAGACCGATCTGCAACATCATACCCCCCCTGCCGCGACGCTTGTGAACATGCGGCCCCGCACCCCGCCCCGTCAATCCGGCGGCAAGAGATTCCATCAGATACAGCATTCGGCTCTGCGATTAAATGATACACTCCATCATTTCAGACGGTTTCGGCGACATAGATTTCGGGCCGGAGGAAATGCTGGCCTAAAATCTCGGACCCCCCCTCCAGGGCTGCCCGGCTCATCAGCCCGACAAGGTCACGGCAGAGAAGCGGCAGCGGGGTCGATATCACCAGAACCACATAGCGGTCCAGCACGGCCGCCCGCGATTCCGGCGTCAGTTCATTGACAACAAGCGCCACCTCGCCCGGCCCGCGCGCCTCGCGCAGAGCGGCGATGGCGCCCTCCATGCCGCCGCCAGCCAGATAGATGCCGCGCAAATCGGGGTGGCGCGCCAGCAGATCGAGCGTCGCCTCATAGGTCAGTTGCCGGGTTTCGAGGTTGACCAGCGTGTCGAGAACGGTGAATTGCGGCGCCAGTTCGCGCACATAGCTGCGAAAGCCGGTCTCGCGCAATTCATGCCCGTGCCAGCGATAGCCGCCGACGAACACCGCGATCTTGCCCGGTCGATGCACAGCCGTTGCCATCATGGCGGCCGCGATCCGGCCGACCTTGAGATTGTTAAGCCCCACATAATTCTGGCGAATTCCCTGCGCGAAATCGTTCAAAAGCGCAAAGGTCGGAATTCCGGCGGCTTTTAGCTCGGCGACGGCCTCGGTCACTTCGTGATGGGTCACGGCGGTCGCCGCGATTGCATCGACGCGCCCCTTCATGCCGAGCATGAGCCGGGCAAAATCGCCCGGCGATTGCGACGTCGCATAGTCGATGACCGCTTCCGCACGGACGCCGGGGGCCGTCCTCACGGCGGCCTCGATCTCGGCGGCAAAGGCCTGATAGAAGGCCTGCCGCTCCTTGTGCAGCACGAACCCGAACCGCATCACCGGCAGGTCGGATTGCAGGCGATGCGCGATCAGCGCCGTCGCGTGATAGCCGATCTTCTTGGCCGCTTCATAGACACGCTGCGACGTCGCCTCGCGCACCTTGAGTCGCCCATTCAGCACCCGATCGACCGTGGCTACAGACACCCCAGCTTCGGCGGCCAGGTCGCTGATCGTCGATCTGAGGGCCATTGCGATATCTCCCTTGCAAATCGCGCATCTGGAATGATGGTATTAATGATGCATTATGACGTATTTGCAATCCCCCCGGTAGGCGCGGTGCGCAATCGGCCCTAACCTTCCAGCCATTACCTCCTGGGGACCTGACGATGGGTAGACGCGACTATAATCTTTTGGGGCCGGATGCCGCCCGTGCCGTGGCCAGCGGGCTCGCTGCCGCCGACTGGTATCATTCCGATGTGCCGCGCAAGGAAATGAAGGCCCTGATGGCGCGCGAGGACACACCGGCAATCCGCGACACGCTGATTCTCTATGGTGCGATGATCCTGCTGGCTGGGGCGGGTATCGCGCTTTGGCCCAGCTTCTGGTCGGCGCCCTTCTGGCTTGGCTACGGGGTGCTCTACGGCTCTGCCTCGGATTCGCGTTGGCACGAATGCGGGCATGGCACTGCCTTTCGTACGCCCTGGATGAACAACGCGGTTTATCAGATCGCCAGCTTCATGATGGTGCGCAACCCGACGGCCTGGCGCTGGAGCCATGCGCGCCATCATACCGACACGGTCATCGTCGGGCGCGACCCCGAGATTGCGGTGATGCGCCCGCCGGCCTTTGCCAGGCTCGTCGCCAATCTTTTCGGCGTTCTCGATGCCTGGCAGGGCTGGGGACGGATGCTGCTGAACGCCAGCGGCCGGCTCGCGCCCGACGAAGCGACCTTCATCCCTGCCTCGGAGCAACCCAAGGTGAGCAGCGTTGCCCGCATCTGGGTCGTGATCTATGCCGCCACATTGGGCCTCGCGCTCTGGCTGCACTCGATCCTGCCCTTCATGGTCATCGGCCTGCCCCGCCTTTACGGCGCCTGGCACCATGTGATGACCGGCGTCCTGCAACATGCGGGGCTGGCCGACAATGTCACCGACCATCGGCTGAATTCGCGCACCGTCTACATGAATCCGATCAGCCGCTTCGTCTACTGGAACATGAATTACCACGTCGAACATCACATGTTCCCGATGGTGCCCTACCACCGCCTGCCCGCCCTTCACGCCCGCATCAGGGACGATCTGCCAGCACCGAGCCCATCGATTCTGGCCGCCTATGCCGAGCTCTGGCCGATCCTGCGCCGCCAGCTTGCCGATGAGGATGTGTTCCTGAAGCGTGCCCTCCCCCCGACCGCTCGTCCCTACCGCGACGATTTTCACGCCACCGCCCTGGGCCAACCCGCCGAATGAGGATGCCATGACCGACTGGACCGATGCCTGCGCCACCGACGATATCGACCCCGAAGACGTGATCCGCTTTGATCACGGCGGACGCACCTTTGCGATCTATCGCAGCCCTGACGACAGTTTCCACTGCACCGACGGGCTGTGCAGCCACGAACAGGTGCATCTGGCAGACGGGCTGGTGATGGACCATCTGATCGAATGCCCCAAGCACAACGGCCAGTTCGACTATCGGACGGGCGAGGCCAGACGCCCGCCCGTCTGCGTCAACTTGCGCACTTATCCGGTGCGCGTCGAGGGGGGCCGCGTTCTGATCGACCTCGGGGGGCCGGCGTGATGCGCCACAGCCGCATGACCGTCCACGACCTGCGCGCCCGCCGGGTCGGGGGCCAGATGACCATGCTCTATGTGGAAACGCGCGACGAGGCCGCGGCGGCGGCCGAGGCCGGGATCGACATCCTGTCGATCATCGCTCCTCTCTGGACGCCCGACATGCGCGCTGCTGCAGGCGATTGCTTCGTGCAGGTCGGCTTGCTCTACGCCGATCTCGTGACCGCCGAGGACTATCTGCGCGCCGCCTTCGCAGCATTGAAGACCGGGGGCGACGCATTTTACTGCGCGGCCGGCCTCGGCACCGTCCGAGCGCTGGCGGACGAGGGGCTTGCTGTCATCGGCCACTTGGGCCTGGTGCCGTCGAAAGCCACCTGGACCGGCGGCTTTCGCGCCGTGGGCCGCTCCGCCGATCAGGCGCTGGCCTGTCTGCGGGCGGCAGAAGCGCTCGAAGCGGCGGGGGCCGTCGGCGCCGAAATCGAGGTCATCCCCGAGGCTGTCGCCGCCGAAATCGCCCGGCGCACCGGGCTCGTCCTCTTCTCGATGGGCGCCGGCGCGGGCTGCCATGCGCAATATCTGTTCGCCGAAGATGTGCTGGGCCAGACCCGTGGCCACCGCCCGCGCCATGCCAAGACCTACCGCGACTTCGCCGCCGAAGACCGCCGCCTTCAGGGCGAGCGGGTGGCGGCATTCCGCGACTTCGCCGACGATGTCGCCACCGGCCGTTACCCCGAACCGCGCCACCTGGTGACGATGCCGGACACGGAGCTCGCCGCCTTCCGCGCGGCGCTGAAGGACGAAAGGGCCAAGCCCGGGGTATCGCCCTGACCGGCACGGGCATCGGGGGCAGGCGCTTGTCTGGGCGGCGCACCGGTTCGGCCACACTTCGCATGAGGTCTGTGGATCGAACCCATCATCCGCGCATCCGCCGATGCCGTCCGGTCAGGCGCCTCACCTTTCACCGGCCATTCGGGGCAGGTGTCAGAGGCCTCCGGCGGGGGTTTTTGGCCCACAATGAAGGATCTGCGCTTCATTGTGGTTCAAATATCCCGGGGGTCCGGGGGCAGAGCCCCCGGCCCTAGTCTTCGGCGTTGGCCTCTGCCCGGCTCTTGCCCGCCACATCCATGGCCAGTGTTGCAGCCATGAACCCGTCCAGGTCGCCATCCAGAACCCCGCCGGTGTCCGAGGTTTCGTAACCGGTGCGCAGATCCTTGACCATCTGATAGGGTTGCAGCACGTAAGAGCGGATCTGGTTGCCCCAGCCGGCGTCGCCCTTGGAATCGTGCTGGGCGTTCACGGCGGCGTTCCGCTTGTCGAGTTCGAGCTGATAGAGCCGCGAGCGCAGCGCGTTCATCGCCACTTCGCGGTTCTGGTGCTGCGACTTCATCGAACTGGTCACGACGATGTTGGTCGGCAGGTGGGTGATGCGCACGGCCGAGTCGGTGGTGTTCACATGCTGACCTCCCGCGCCCGACGACCGGTAGGTATCGATACGGATATCGCTGTCGGCGATCACGATCTCGATATTGTCGTCGACCACCGGATAGACCCAGACCGACGAGAACGACGTATGGCGCCGCGCGGCGCTGTCGTAGGGCGAAATGCGCACCAGGCGGTGCACGCCCGATTCCGATTTCAGCCAGCCATAGGCATTCGGGCCGGTAACCTTGTATGCGGCGGACCGGATGCCCGCCTCTTCCCCCGGCGTTTCCGACTGAAGTTCGACCTTGTAGCCCTTTTTCTCGGCCCAGCGGACATACATGCGCGCCAGCATCGACGCCCAGTCGCAGCTCTCGGTGCCGCCGGCACCCGCATTGATCTCCAGGAACGTGTCGTTGCCGTCCGCCTCGCCATCCAAAAGCGCCTCGAGTTCCTTGGCGGCGGCAAGGTCGCGCAGGCTTTTCAGGCTGGCCTCGGCCTCGGCGATGATTTCCGTGTCGCCCTCGGCCTCGCCCAGCCCGATCAGATCGACATTGTCGGTCAGGTCACGGTCGATCCGGCGGTAGGTTTCGACCGCATCCATCAGCATCTGCCGCTCGCGCATCAGCTTTTGCGCGCGGGCGGGATCGGACCACAGATCGCCGTCCTCGATCATCGCGTTGAATTCTTCCAGCCGGTGGGGCGCGGTTTCCCAATCCATCCGCTGGGCCAGCAGCCTCAGCGATTTCTGGATCGCGTCCACGTTGGTCTGCGTTTCGGCGCGCATCGGGCCCTCGTCCTTCTCGATCCTTGCAACCCGCGTCTGATACCCGAGCCGCCCGGCCCGGACAAGAGAGCGCGGGGCAGCGCCCGTTCAGTAAAGACCGCCCGACGATACCGTGCCGAAATCGGCCTTCTTCGGGATGATCTTCTGTTCGCCGTCCGAGGTTGTCACAACATCGCCACCCGGATCGGCCGTCGCCTCGCCCGGCTGATAGAGCGGCAGGTTCTGGCCCATGGCAAAGCCGCCATCGACCAGCGTGTCGAGACCGAACAGCGTGTTTTCCCCATCGCGGAAATATTCAGGCTGCACGAAATCACCGGTCACGCCATCGGCGAGCCGCTCGCCGGTATAGCGGTTGATATTGATGAAATGCCCGCCCGGTGGCACCTTGAAGGCGCTGCCGCCGTATTTCTTGATCGCCTGGTTCATGAAGGACTGAAAGACCGGAACGCAGAGCGTGCCGCCAAAGGCACCGGGGCCGAGCGTGCGGGGTTGGTCATAGCCCATGTAGCAGCCCGCGACGATGTTCGACGAAAAGCCGACGAACCACACGTCCTTGGCATCGTTGGTGGTGCCGGTCTTGCCGCCGATCGGCACCGGCAGACGCAGGCTGCTGGCGGTGCCGCGCTGAACCACGCCTTGCAGCATCGAGGTGAGTTGATAGGCGGTAATCGCATCCATGACCCGTTCGCGGTCCGACCGGATCGCCGGCGCCAGCCCGGCGGGCAGGGCTTCGTCGGCGCACTGGTCGCAGACCCGTTGATCGTGGCGGTAGATGGTGCGCCCCCAGCGGTCCTGCACCCGGTCGACAAGGGTCGGCTCCACCCGCTCGCCGCCATTGGCAAACATCGCATAGGCCGCCACCATCTTGTAAAGCGTGGTTTCCTGGGCGCCGAGCGCATTGGCCAGGAACGGATCGAGATGATCGTAGACCCCGAACCGCTCGGCGTATTTCGCCACCAGATCCATGCCGATCGCCTGGGCGATCCGCACCGTCATCAGGTTGCGCGACTGTTCGATCCCGGTGCGCATCGGCACCGGCCCGAACCATTTCTGGTCCGAGTTCTTGGGCGTCCAGAGCCCCTGCGGCGTGTTCACCTCGATCGGGGCGTCGACGACGATGGTCGCAGGCGACAGGCCCGAATCAAGCGCCGCCGCATAGACGAAGGGCTTGAACGACGACCCCGGCTGCCGTTCGGCCTGGGTGGCGCGGTTGAAGACCGACGATTGATAGGAAAAGCCGCCCTGCATGGCAATGACCCGGCCGGTGTTCACGTCCATCGCCATGAAGCCGCCCTCGACTTCGGGCACCTGGCGCAGCGACCAGCGCTTGGGCGTGCCGTCGGGGTTGGCAAGCTGGGTGACCATGACCACATCGCCCGCCGCAACGAGATCGCCCGGCACCTTGGCCTTGGGCCCGAGCCCGCCGGCGTCGAGCCGCTTGCGGGCCCAGGTCACATCTTCGGCCGGTATGCGCTGGCTGTCGTCGAGCGGCAGGCCCTCGATCCCGAGCGTCGCGTCCTTGTCGCCGACCGCAAGCACCACCGCAGGATACCAGCCCGGCACATCGCGCGGCACGTCTGTCGCCGCCAGCGCCGACCGCCAGTCATCCTCGCTCGCCAGGGCATCGGCCGGGATGGTCTTGCGGGTTCCGCGCCAGACACCCTGATTGCGGTCGTATTTTTCAAGAGCGGTCTGCAAGGCGCCCGCCGCAACCGACTGCATCTCAGATCGGAAG
>Ga0209023_10000462_pt1 | contig 61811 bp, 59 predicted proteins | sample LakOneMetagenome_FD_187468 | JGI IMG/M metagenome (GOLD analysis project Ga0209023, IMG submission 187468) | Freshwater and sediment microbial communities from Lake Erie, Canada (SPAdes) (version 2) | ecosystem: Environmental > Aquatic > Freshwater > Lentic | place: Lake Erie, Canada...
CAGGGCTTCGTTGCGACGTCCCGCCTCTCGGACATCGCGGACATCCTGACCGGCCTCGATTTCACCTACGAGGAAATCGAACCGCTGATTGCCGAGAAGAACGCCGACCAGGCCGAGCAGACCGCGGCCGAGCTTTCCCGCCTGCTTTCGACTGCCGTGGACCTCCGCGACCGCGAAGCCGCGGGCGAGAAGTTCACGCCGCGACAGGCCGATCAGCTCGGAGCGGAAATGCAGGCCCGGGCAGAACGGATCGCCGGTCAGGTGACCCAGGCAGCAAAGGATCTCGACATCGAGATCCAGGAGGGCTGACCGCCAGGTTGATGTCGGCTTCGACCAAATCAGGATCTGCCAGAAGCCGCATCATCGCGGCCGCCGCGTCCTTCGTCGCGGCGGCCGCGCTAATCGTTGCGGTAGCCCCGTCCTCGGCTGCCGACGGACCGAATCCGCCTTGGCGTTCGGCCGACCAGATCACCACCGAACTCTTCAACGCCCAGACCGACCTGATCCTCAGGGATCCGTCCGGACCTTCGATCGCAAACGCGAGAAAGGCGCTGTCCGGAACCCTCCGGGAAGGGCTGGCGATCAGCGCTCCGGCTGAACTCCGGTTGATTCGAAAGCAACTCGAAAGAGCGAAACGAGCCCTTCCGGCTGGTGATTCCGTCGCTCTGGCCGCTGCCCGGGGCACCATTACCGCGGCGCTTCGTCGTGGAGCTTTCTTCCGGGCAATCGATCTGACAGCAGCCGGTGACGTAGAGGGGGCCCGCGAATGGCTGCAGATCCGGGACTTTCGGCAGAGCACGCGTTTCACCCGGGTCGGGACCCTGGCCACAGACGCGTTGATCGCCCTGGCAAAGGGGGAAACGACAGCCGATGAGGCAGTCCTCCAGGTCCGCAAGGACCTGCTCGACACCTATCAGTCCCGGCTTGGAACCAATCGCGCCGAAGCCGAAAAGGCGGCTGAGCGCCGCTTCCCGGAGCGACTCGCCGAGACGGGGGCGATCGTCAATGGCTACTGGGAGATTCTCGCCGGGGAATATCAGCAGCAGCGCGGTGCCGCGGCCACCAGAAGGACCAGCAGCGAGTTCCAGCAGCTCGCCAGTTCAGCGGCTGCGTCCGACTACGAGGCCTTCGACGCGGCAGACCTGGCGACCACAAATGATCTCGATGGGTTCACCGCGGCTCCGTTCACCGCCGAGGAACAGGCGCGACGGGCCGCACAGTTGACCCGTTTTCTCGACCTGATCCCGAAGGAATACGAACACGGGACCAAGGACGGCCGGATCACCATTCCCTTCGAGATTCAGGAAGCAACCGCATTCGACGACGGCGTCGAACAGGCGTTCAGCGACCTCAAATCCGACCTGGTCGAACGCGATCCCGCCGCGGTCGAGCAGATCGAGGCGGATCTGGCGCTGTTGAGCAAATACGTAAACGAGGCAAACGAGCAGACCAAGGTGGTCGAACTCGAACGGGTGAATGAGGTGCACGGTCGTCTCGCCGACCAGTTCGAAGAGATTTTTCCGGACGAGTGGAAGGAGTCAAGCGACGACGCGGACTACGACCTGGTCGACATCAGCGTGGACCAGATGATGGCCGCGATCAGCGCCGGACAGAAGAACCTGGCCGAACAGGCCCGGCTGGCCGGTTACGCCTTCTTCGAGTTCGGTCCCGAACCCAAGTTGAACGCCTTCGACCCCCAGCTGGTAGCCGAAGTGGAAGGCCTGTTTTGGTACGGAGCCCGCGGAGTGCCCGGCCTCGCGACTCTGGTTTCCAACGGTGCCCCGACCTCCGAGGTTCGCGAGACAACTCTGGAGCTCGACGAAGCCCTCAAGGAAGCCCGGGAGAAGACCGGGGAGGGGGTCTCGGATGGAACCGCCATCACCAACGCGGCCCTGATCGTTTTCCGTGAAGGTCTCGAGGCGATCCTGATCATCGCCGCGATCACCGCCTCGATGATCGGCACCCGGGCTGCGCTCCGGAAGCCGATCTATCGCGGTGCCCTGCTCGCGCTGCCTGCCTCGCTGCTCGGCTTCCTCTTGGCGGTAGCCCTGCTCGGTTCCCTGGCCGCTTACGGCGAAAAGGTCGAAGCGGTCGTCGGGGTGGTGGCGATCGCGGTCCTTGTAGTAGTGCTCAACTGGTTCTTCCACCGGGTCTACTGGACGGAATGGATCGCCAGCCACCGCAAGAGAGGCAAGGCCCTGACTGGCGGCGTCGCCGCCGGGGCGGTGGCCGGCTCGGCGACGATCGCCGGCCTTTACGTGCTCGGATTCACGTCGGTATTCCGGGAAGGCATGGAAACGGTGCTCTTCCTGCAGGCGCTGCAGCTGTCTTCCGGAGTCGGAGTCGTCGCCGCCGGGGTCGCCCTCGGCCTGGCCGGGACCGCGATCGTCGGCTTCATCACCTTCAAGGCAGAGCGCAAGCTTCCCTACAAGAAGATGCTGATCGTGACCGGTGTGCTGATCGCCCTGGTCCTTTTCACCATGGTCGGCAACACGGTCCGCACCCTCCAGGGGGTCGGCTGGTTCCCGATTCACCCGATTGACGTCGACATCCCGCTCTGGATGGGAACCTGGCTCGGCATCCATCCTTCGCTTGAAACGCTGCTCGCCCAGGCTCTGGCGCTGTTCTTCGTGGTCGGCTCGTACTGGGCCGCCGGCTGGTACTCGAAACGGCAGTTGCGCATCCAGCGCGAGCAGTACGAGGCCCGGATCGCCGCGGATACGGGTTCGGATTCAACGTCAGACAGCTCAGCTGAACCGCATTCCAAAGCGGATTACGACCCGCCCGAGCGGGTCAAAGAGCCGGTCTAGACCCCCTCTGACAACCGGACAAGGGGTCCGGGGTCATTTCCTCCGGGGGGCCAGAATTCACTTTCCCTTCCGTTTCTAGATTTGTCCGGTCAGCTAAACGCTAATCGCGACCGGTGGGTCTGGGCCCGCCGGAACAGGAGGATTTACTCGAATGAGTGTCAAGAAACTCGGCATAACCGCTCTCGCGGTCGCTGCGGCAGCCTTGCTGGTGCCCAGCTTCGCGTCAGCCGGTGTGGCCGCGGACCTCGAGGCCAAATCGGCCGAACTCAATGGCGTATTCATCGCACTTGCCTGCGTACTCGTGCTGCTCATGCAGTGCGGCTTCATGTTCCTGGAGATCGGTTTCTCCCGGATGAAGAACGCCGGCGCCGGAGTGATGAAGATCTTCGTCAACTTCTCGGTCGCGTCTCTGGCCTTCTGGGCCGTCGGCGCCGCAATCATCGGCTACGGAAACGACCTGGTCGGCACGACCGGGTTCTTCTACCACTTCGGACAGATGGTCAACGACGGGGACGGCGGCAAGATAGCGGTCGACTCGAGCGCGATCATGTACATGCTTTACAGCTTCGCGTTCTGCGCAGTTTCTCTTGCCATCGTCTGGGGCACCACCCTGGAGCGCATCAAGTTCGCGCCGTACATCATCTACGCCATTTTCTTCGGCGCGATCATTTATCCGATGGTCGGCCACTCGGTATGGGGCGGCGGTCTGCTGTCCGATGTCGGAGGCAAGTCGGTAATGGACTTCGCCGGATCCTCGGTCGTCCACCTCACCGGCGCCGTCGGCGGGTTCGCAGCGCTACTGCTGCTCGGAGCAAGAAAGGGCAAGTACGCCCCGGACGGTTCGCCACGGGCGATCCCCGGTCACTCGATGCCGCTGGTCGGTCTCGGAATCATCATCCTCTGGATCGGCTGGTTCGGTTTCAACGGCGGTTCGACGCTGGGCACTGACGTCAGCTTCTTCGGCGAGGTCATGTGGAACACCCAGATGGCGGCTGCGGCCGGTGTGATCGGTGCCATGATCTTCACCTGGCTGAAGACCAAGTCGCTGGACGTCGGCATGGCCGGCAACGGCGCGATCGCCGGTCTGGTCGGCATCACCGCAGGCTGTGGCTTCGTTGAAGCCTGGGCGGCCCCGATCATCGGCTTCATCGCCGGCATCATCGTGGTCTACGGCGTCCTGACCATCGAGAAGTACCTCGACGACCCGATCGGTGCCCTCTCGGCCCACGGTCTGGCCGGCATCTGGGGAACGCTCGCGGTCGGCATTTTCGCCTCGCCCCGCCTGACCATCTCGGCTCCGGGCGTCTGGTACTCGATCTTCGGTGACCAGCCGTTCAGCCAGACCATCGGCCAGCTTGGAGTTCAGGCACTGGCCGTCGTCGCGACCTTCGCGTTCGTGTTCATCACGTCCTACGCGATCTTCGCCGCGATCAAGGCAACCATCGGCCTGCGGGTCACGGAAGCGGAAGAAGACGCCGGACTCGACATCGCCTCACACGGCATGTACGGGTACCCGGAAGCCTTCATCCCGCAGCCGGAACTGCCGGTTGGCGAATACACCCCGTCGATGGCCGGCACGCCGGTCGCATCGTCGGCCGACAGTCCCAGCCAGGCATAGAAAGGAGAATGCTCAGATGAAGAAGATCGAAGCATTCATTCGTCACGAGGCGTTCGAGCCGATCAGGTCCGAACTGCTGGAGAAGGGGTTCCCCTCGATCTCCATCGTCGAGGCCAAGGGCTCGGGACGGCAGAAGGGCATTGTCGAGCAGTACCGCGGCTCGACCGTGACGGTAAACGTACGACCCAAGCTGAAGCTTGAGATCGTCGTCGCCGACTCGGACAAGGACCTCATCGTCGAAACGATCCTGCGCCATGCCAGGACCGGCGAAATCGGAGACGGCAAGATCTTCGTGCTCCCGGTCGAGGAGGCGATCCGGATCCGGACCGGCGAGCGAGGAGACGAAGTAACACAGGTCCACGTGGAATAGCGCGGAGCTGACAGGCTGGCGACGGGGTCTGCTTCGGCGGACCCCGTCGCCGCAAGCTTGAGGGGTTCGGCCGACACCGGCCGCACCCAGGCAGGGACCCGGAGCCCGGTTGAGCAATCAACCGGGCTCCGGGCGTTTGCTCGTATAGCCTCGGACGACAATGGCCAAAGCCAGCGATGATCGCATCAGCCTCAACGAAGCTTCCCGGCGGGCAGGAGTGTCCCCGGCAACGCTCACTCGCTGGGCTGACGAAAAGGTCATTCCGGTCCGCAAAGGGCGGTGGACACCGGCGGCCGCCGCACAGGCACGGATCGTTGCCCGCATGCGCGAGCGGGGACATTCGCTGGAGGTACTGAAGGAGGCCGGCAAGGAAGGGAAGCTTTCCTTCGGCATGGCGGAGGACATCTTCAGCGATGACAGCGAACGCTTCGGACTGAAGGAGGCCGCGGAGCAGACAGGTCTCAGCACCGAGGTTCTCGAACGTGTCATGACCGTGCTCGGGACACCGTCCGAACGCGAGCCGACACTTTCGGCCCGGGACATCGAGGCCTTCAGGCAGATGGGCGACGTGGCCGAGGCCGGGCTGCCGGTCGAGGCCCTGCTCCAGTTGACCAGGGTCTACGCCCAGGCGGTGCGCCGTATCGCCGACGCCGAAGTGCGCCTCTTCCACCTCTTCGTTCACGAGCCGATGATCCGGGACGGACTCAGCGCGATCGAGATGGCCGAGGAACTCGGTGACCTGGCCCGCCGGACATCGCCGACTTCCGTGCCCCTCTTCGAATACCTGCATGAGCGCTACATCCGGTACTTCCTCGAGCAGGACGTGATCGGACACATGGAATCCGACTTCGGCGGGGACACCAATCTCGACCAGATCCGGACGACCCTCTGTTTCATCGACCTGACCGGATTCACCCAGTTCACCGAAGAAGAAGGGGACGCGACGGCTATCTCCGTGATCGAGCAGTTCACCGAAACTGTCGAAGCGACATTGCCTCCGGAAGCGAACATCGTCAAGACGATCGGTGACGAGGTGATGGTGGTCGCACCGGACCCGGCAGCCCTGACCGAATGGGCGGTTGGCTTTCTGGCGCTTTTCACCGATCGGCCCAAGCCGCGGGCCGGCATCCATCACGGCGCGGTCGTGTTCCGCGACGGCGACTATTTCGGCGGCCAGGTCAACCTGACCCACCGGGTCGTCAACCGCGCGCTCGGTGGCGAGGTGCTGATCACCGGCTCGGTGGCAAGCTCGATCGAGCACCATCCTGATCTGGAAACAGATCCGATCGGTGAGGTGGAACTGAAGGGCTTTCCGGTCCCGACCCCGCTCTTCGTGGTCCGTGCCCGCAGCTGACGGCGAGTTCCATCTCAACCGGCTCAGGGGCAAGCCCGGCTATGTGATTCGCGGGGCGATCGAAGAATCGGGGCTGGTCGCCCAGGGAGACAGGGGAGTCGTCCTCGTATCCGGTGGCGCCGATTCAGTCGCGCTCCTGCTGGGTCTCGAATCACTGCTGGGAGGCGGTTCGCTGGTTGCTCTCCATGTCAACTACGGACTCAGGGAAGAGGCCGGAGCAGACGAGATCCTGGTCCGCCAGATCTGCAGCCGCCTCGGAGTGGAACTGCTGGTCTGCCGTGCCGGATCTCCGGTCGGCAACACCCAGGCCTGGGCCAGGAAGATCCGGCTGGATGAGGCGGAAAAGATCCGGACGACAAGGGATCTCGACTGGATCGCCATCGGACACAACCGGACCGACCAGGCGGAAACCTTCCTCTACAGGCTGGTGTCTTCACCGGGCGCCCGGTCGCTGCTCGCCATGCCTCCCCGTTCGGGGCACATCATTCGCCCGCTGCTGGGTCTCGACCGGGGATCGATCAGGCGGATGCTCGAGCCAGTCGCGCCGTGGGCCGAGGATGCCACCAATGACGACATGAACTTCGCCCGGAACCGGATCCGTCGGGTTCTGCTCGGAGATCTGTCCCGGGTCAACCCGCGCGCCGAGCTGAACGTCACTCGCACCAGGGCAGAGTTGTCCGAGGACGAGGAGGCGCTGGTCGCGGCAGCCGACGCGGTGCTTTCGCAGGCTGACCGGCGCTCCGACCTGGGCCTCGACACTGAGCTCGTCTTCGGTCAGCATTCGGCGGTGAGGAGGCGGATGCTGCGCCGGATCGCCGAGATAGAACTCGATCGCCCGGTGGTCGTTTCGATGGAAACTGCTGCGGAAGTGATTCGTCTCGCCGGCGAGCCGGAAGGTGGCAAGGTCGATCTCGGGGGTGGTGACTTCTTCGAGGTCATTCAGGGAAGAGTCAGGGTCCGGTCGGGTGGCGGCTCCGACAAGGAGGAACTGCCGATGCCCGTCTCAGCCAGCATCGATCCGGGAACCACGACTTTTGGCGGGTGGGAGATCCTGAGTTCGGAGGTGACCGGCGCCGAGGCGAAGGCCGGTTTCGGCAGCCCCTGGGAGGCGTTCATCGACCGGATGGAACTGACCTTCCGGTTGGTCGAGGGTCAACCGGGAGCCGATGACCTGCTGCTGATCCTGCGGACCTGGCAGGAAGGCGACCGGGTCGAACCGCTGGGAATGGCCGGCAGCAAGAAGCTCCAGGATGTCTTCACCGATTCCAGGGTTCCGGCTTCACGGCGTCGATCCTGGCCGGTGGTGGCGATCGGGGGGCAGGTCATCTGGGTGCCGGGTCTGGTCCGTTCCAGGCACCTGTTGGTCGGAGATGGGGACGAGGCCGTCCTGCGCCTCCAAGCCACGCCGCCGTTTCCTATCTAGACTCCGGCCAATGGCTGCGACGCCTCCGAATTCCCTCGCCTCCGTGGGTGAGGTATTGATCTCCGCCGAAGACCTTCAGAAGAAGGTTTCGGAACTGGGGATCCAGATCAGCCGCGACTACGCCGGAAAGGACCTGGTGATGGTCGGCGTGCTGCGTGGCGCCGTGGTTTTCATCGCGGATCTGCTTCGTGCGATGTCAATCCCGTCCGAAATCGATTTCATGGCGGTTTCCAGCTACGGATCCTCGCGCGACTCCTCGGGAGTGGTGCGGATCCTCAAGGATCTCGACGACTCGATTGAGGGCCGGGACGTGCTGATCGTCGAGGACATCGTCGATTCGGGACTGACCCTGAACTACCTGATGAGGAACCTCAGGGCGAGGGACCCCGCGTCACTGGAAGTCTGCGCGCTGCTGACCAAGCCGGAGCGCCGCCGGGTGGACGTTCCGATCCGCTACACAGGCTTCGAGATCCCCAATGAATTCGTGGTCGGATACGGCCTCGACTTCGCCCAGCGCTACCGCAACCTCGATCACGTCGCGCTGTTGCCTGAAGACGCGATTCCCGAACGCTGAGAAATCCTGCTCCAGTACCGCTCCGCCCGGCCTTCTGAAGGGTTCTCCCTGCTAGTCTGACAATTCGGCCTCATGGTGGGAAATACCCGCCGCAAGCCGAAGAAAGCGACCCAAGATTTGAAACGGTTCTTCAAGAGCGCGGCATTCCCAATTCTCCTGGTGGTCATTCTGGCCTTTGTCGCGCAGCGCGTGATCAGTCCGGACAGCGGTGAGAAGCCGCCGACCTACAACGAATTCCTGTCGATGGTCGACAAGGGCGAAATCAAGTCGGTAACCGTCAACACGAAGAACAATTCGCTTGACGTGACGGAAGCCGCGACCGACGGGTCCGATTCCGATGGTCAGAAGTTCGAGACCGGCTACCCGCCGAATACCGAGCAGAGCCTGATCAATCAGCTCGACGAGAACAACGTCGCGACCACGGTCAAGGGCACGGGTGGCAGCAGCCTGCTCTCGATGCTCACTTACATCCTGCCCTTCCTGCTCTTCTTCGGGTTCTGGATCTTCCTGATGAACCAGATGCAAGGCGGCGGTTCGAGAGTCATGAGCTTCGGCAAGTCGAAGGCCAAGAAGATGGCCGTCGACGCGCCCAAGATCACCTTCAAGGACGTCGCCGGGGCCGACGAGGCCGTCCAGGAACTTCACGAGATCAAGGAGTTCCTGCAGACGCCGAAGAAATTCCAGTCCCTCGGTGCCCGCATTCCCAAGGGCGTTTTGCTCTATGGGCCTCCAGGCACCGGCAAGACGCTGCTGGCCCGCGCTGTGGCCGGCGAGGCCGGGGTGCCGTTCTTCTCGATTTCCGGGTCCGACTTCGTTGAAATGTTCGTCGGCGTCGGCGCCAGCCGCGTCCGCGACCTGTTCGAGCAGGCCAAGCAGAACTCACCCTGCATCATCTTCATGGACGAGATCGACGCCGTCGGCCGCCATCGTGGCGCTGGCATGGGCGGCGGTCACGACGAGCGCGAGCAGACCCTCAACCAGTTGCTGGTCGAGATGGACGGCTTCGAGATCAAGGACAACATCATCCTGATCGCCGCAACCAACCGTCCCGACATTCTCGATCCGGCACTGCTCCGTCCGGGCCGCTTCGACCGCCAGGTGGCGGTTGACCGCCCCGATCGTCAGGGCCGCAAGAAGATCCTCGAAGTCCATTCTCGCGGCAAGCCGCTGGCTGGCGAGATCGATCTCGACGCTCTGGCCGGCCAGACCCCCGGATTTACTGGTGCCGACCTCTCGAACCTGATCAACGAGGCGGCCCTGCTGACCGCCCGCTCAGGCAAGCGCGAGATCACCCAGCACGAGCTTGAAGAAGGCATCATGAGAGTGATCGCCGGCCCGGAGAAGAAGAATCGGATCATGTCCGAGAAGGAACGGAAGATCACCGCGTACCACGAGATGGGTCACGCGATCGTCGGGCACCTGCTGCCGAACTGCGACCCGGTTCACAAGGTCTCCGTGATCAGTCGCGGCCAGGCGCTTGGTTACACGATTTCGCTTCCCACGGAGGACAAGTTCCTTACTTCCCGAGCCGAGCTTTCAGAAACCATGGCGATGACTCTCGGTGGCCGTGCCGCCGAGGAGCTGGTCTTCAACGAGGTCACCACAGGGGCCTCGAACGACCTCGAGAAGGTCACCGCGACGGCCAAGCAGATGGTCATGCGTTTCGGCATGTCCGAGCGTCTCGGTCCGCGGGTCTTCGGTCATGATCGCGGCCAGCCCTTCCTCGGTCGCGAAATGGGTTCGGAACCTGACTACTCGGATGAGATCGCCCGTGAAATCGACGACGAGATCCGTCGCATCGTCGAGAACGCGCATCAAACCGCGAGGGACATCCTCGATGAGCGTCGCGATGACCTGAACCGGATCTCCGAGATCCTGCTGGTCCGCGAAACGATCGATGCCGAACAGTTCGTCGCCCTGCTCGAAGGCGCCAGCGAGGAAGAAGTCTTCCCGCCGGAAAGTGAAGCGGATTCGGCCAAGGAGGATTACCCCTCGGAGCCGGAACCGGTGAACACACCGACGACCGACCCGGCTCCGGGTCCGCCGCGCCCCGGTTACGCCGGCGGCATGACTGACATCCGCTCCGACCAGGAGTAGCCACCAGAGATACATGCCTGGGTTGAAGTTATTCGTCGCAAGTGCGGATAACTTCAACGCAAGCGCCGGCCGGTTCGATGCGTCGGGGATAATCCCGGTGTGTCCGTTCAGTCACTCGAATGTGAAGTCGTTGTGGTCGGGGCCGGCTTGGCCGGGCTTTCAGCGGCCCGCGAGCTAAAGCGTCTGGGTGTCGACGTGGTGGTGGTCGAAGCCCGGGATCGGGTTGGCGGCCGGACGCTGAACGAGCCGATCGGTGGCGGAGAGATCGTCGAACTGGGTGGCCAGTGGGTCGGACCAACCCAGGATCATGCCCTGAAACTGATCGAAGATCTGGGACTTCAGACCTTTCGAACCCACGACCAGGGCCTCAACCTGATCGAGCGTGGCGGCAGGACGAGGACCTACAGCGGCACGATTCCGAAGATCAATCCGGTCTCGCTGGCCGAGGTGGGCATCGCTCTTTCCCGCCTGAACAAGATGGCGGCGAGGGTGGACGTGGAGCGGCCGTGGACCCAGACCGAACTCGCCGCCTGGGACTCGGAGACCTTCGCCACCTGGATGCGGCGAAACACGAAGACGCCGGCGGCCCGGGACATGCTGCGTCTGGCGATCGAGGCGGTCTGGGCGGCCGAGCCAGAAGACGTTTCACTGCTTCACGCACTTTTCTACATTCGCTCGGCCGGATCCCTCGAGTTGTTGCTTGACACCGACGGCGGGGCGCAGGAGTCCCGCGTGGTCGGTGGCACCCAGCTGATCTCGGAGCGGATGGCCGACGAACTCGGTGACGTTGTCCACCTCGGCTTTCCCGTCCGCAGGATCCGGTGGCGGCAAATGCCCGGTGACGTCGAGGAGGCGCCGCTGGAGATCGGACCCCACCCGGTTACGGTCGAGGCTGACGGACTGACCGTCTCGGCTCGCTCCGCTGTGATCGCCTTGCCGCCCGCGGTGGCGGGACGGCTCGAATACGACCCGGTCCTGCCCGCCATCCGCGACGGACTGACCCAGCGCATGGTCCAGGGAACGGTGGTCAAGTGTCACGCCATCTATTCCGAGCCTTTCTGGCGCGCCGACGGTCTTTCCGGCCAGGCGACCAGCGCCGACGGCCCGGTCTCGGTCACCTTCGACAATTCGCCGCCTTCAGGTGAACCCGGGGTTTTGCTGGCCTTTCTCGAAGGTAACGCGGCCCGGCGGGCCACTGATCTGCCTCCGGCCGAGAGACAGAGGATCGTGATCGACTGCCTGGTCCGGTTGTTCGGGCCCAGGGCGGCCAATCCGGAACGGTTCGTGGACAAGGCGTGGGCCGCGGACGAGTTCGCCCGCGGCTGCTATGGCGGATACCTTCCGACCGGCGCCTGGCTGATGTACGGCGAGGCACTTCGCAAACCGGTTGGTCCGCTCCATTGGGCCGGCGCGGAGACGGCGACGAAATGGGCGGGATACATGGACGGAGCGATCAGCTCCGGAGTTCGCGCCGCGACGGAGATCACTGGAGGAATTTCCGCATGAAGGTGAAGGTGATGGGGATCGTCAACGTGACCCCGGATTCATTTTCGGACGGGGGTGAATTCTTCGACCACGAAAAGGCGATCGAGCACGGGCTGGAGCTGGTCAGGGAGGGGGCCGACGTGCTTGACGTCGGCGGCGAATCAACCCGTCCCGGAGCCGAGGAAGTTGCACTCGACGAAGAATTGCGCCGGGTCATCCCGGTCGTCGAAGGTCTGGCCGGTGCCGTGCCGGTTTTAATCGATACGACCAAGGCGGAAGTTGCCCGGCAGGCGGTTGCCGCGGGAGCAAGGATCGTGAATGACGTGACTGCCCTGAGAGGCGATCCCGACATGGCCGGAGTCTGTGCCGAAGCCGGAGTTGAGGTGGTCCTGATGCACATGCTCGGAACACCGCGGAACATGCAGGACTCCCCGCAGTACGAGGATGTCGTGGCCGAGGTCGCCGAGTTCCTGGCGGTTCAGACCGGGGTCGCGGAGGCAGCGGGCATCGACCGCGGAAAGATCTGGATAGACCCGGGGATCGGCTTTGGCAAGACGGTAGATCACAACCTCGCGCTGCTGGGGGCGACCCGTCGTTTCGACGATATGAACCTCCCGGTCCTCGTGGGACCTTCCCGGAAGAGGTTCATCGGTGAGCTGGCTGGTGGTGTTCCCGAGACGAAGCGAATCGGCGGAACGATCGCCGCCTGTCTCGCCGCGATGAGTGGTGGCGCCTCAATGGTCCGCGTGCACGACGTCGCCCCGGTGGTCCAGGCGCTGCGGGTGGCTTCGGCCATAGACGCGGGGACAGGCGACCCCCTGTAGCTGCCTCGGTATTTTCTGCGCATGTCCCTTCCGGAAACCGGTGACGTCGTGATTACTCTCAGCGGGGTCGAGCTCCACACCAATCACGGTGTGAGTGACGCCGAGCAGGAACTGGGGCAGCGCATGCTTTTTGACGTCGAGATGATTCCCGACGAGGTGCCCGCCACCGAGACCGATGACATCGAGGGCACCGTCGACTACGGCGCGGTGACTGAATTCCTGGCCGAAGCCGCGACCGGCACGAGGTACAGGACACTGGAGCGGCTGGTCACCGTCATCGCCGACGGCCTGCTCGAGCGCTTCCCGCTGGTCGAGGTCAGGGTCCGGGCGACCAAACCGGAACCTCCCGTTCCGTTCAGCATGGACGGCGCCTCGGTCGAGGTCTTCCGTAGTCGCGATGCCTGAACGCACCGTCTACCTCGGCCTCGGTTCGAACATCGGGGATCGCCACGGGTACCTGGCCGACGCGATCCGGAGGCTGGAGGAGAAGGGCCTTGTGCTGGAAGAAGTCTCTTCGGCCTGGGAGACGGAGCCGGTCGGCGAGATTCTCGATCAGCCCGATTTCCTCAATGCCGCGATCCGGGTCCGGACCGACCTCGAACCGGAAGATCTGCTCGATGTGCTCAAGGCGGTGGAGGCCGAACTTGGCCGGGAGACAGGACTTCCGCGTCATTCACCCCGGGTCATCGACGTCGATCTGCTCCTCATGGGTGACCTCGAGTTCGAATCCGATCGGCTCAAGCTGCCGCATCGGGAAACCACTTCGCGGCGCTTCGTCCTCGCTCCCCTGCTCGAGCTCGATCCTGAACTGACCCTGCCCGACGGAACCCGACTGGCCGACGCGATGGCGACCCTCGAGGAGGAGCTCGATGGAGCAGAGGAAGGTCAGGGCATTCGGCGGGCCGGCGCGGTGATCCGGCGCTGATCGTCTTTAGTCAGGTAGGCACGGCCCCGATACAGCCGCTCGTAGGTCATCAGCAGGTCGGGGCGCTCGGCACCGAGCCACTCGAAGAAGACTTCGCGTGTTTCCTTCCTCAGGTTCAGGGCGATCGGTGTGACGAAATCGGCACCGGCTTCCGACGCTGCTTCGAGGATCGGCGCGATCTGTTCGGGCCGGTCGTTGATGCCCGGCATGATCGGGGCGATCAGGACGCCGGAAGAGATCCCGCGGCGCTTCAGTTCGGCCACCGCTTCCAGTCTCGCCCTGGGGCTGGGGGTGTGGGGCTCGGTTGCCCGCCAGGCGGACTCATCGACGGTTGGCACGGAGAGGTTCACCGTGGTCTTCCGGGAACGGTTCATGCGCTCGAAGATGGGCAGGTCGGAGAGGACCAGCGGTGATTTTGTAAGCACGGTGACCGGGGTATCGGCTTCATCCAGTGCGGAAAGGATCTCGCTAGTCAACCGGTATTTGCTCTCGACCCATTGATAGGGGTCGGTGTTGGTTCCGAGAGCAACCAGTTCCTTTTTCCACGAAGGCCGACCGAGTTCGGTCCGGAGTACTTCCGGCACATTCACCTTGACCACGATCTCCCTTTCGAAGTCGCGACCCGGGTTGAAATCGAGGTAAGTGTGGGTAGGCCGGGCGAAGCAGTAGACACAGGCGTGACTGCAGCCTCGATAGGGATTCACGGTCCATCCGAATCCATAGGGCCCCTCCGGGACTTTGTTGAGGGCTGATCTGGCCCGGATCTCGTGGAACCGGATTCCCATCGCCTCCGGAGCCTTGAAGGTGCGGACGGGGCCCAGCCCTGCCTCCTCCATTCCGGGCAGGGTCATGACCGGTCCGGGTCTGACCGGCCGTCCGTCGGCAGTAACCCTCTGACCATCCCAGCGCACGAACATATGTTCGCACATGAGTCAAGTACCGAATCAGGTGAGTGCCAAACGCACCTATATGGATGCATTTGGCACTCACCGCATCCATACGGGACGAGTGTTGCAACGTTCGGCGGAAGTGTCACTTTCAAGGCGGTATTCTCCGCGACATGTCCGACTCTTACGACTTCGTAGTCCGCCGCGATGACATGCGGGAAACCTCGGTCATCGACACCCCAGGGGCCGATCAGGAGATCGAAGACGGGCAGATCCTGCTCGCAGTCGACCACTTCTCGCTGACCGCCAACAACGTCACTTACGGGGCGATGGGCGAGGCGATGAGCTACTGGAACTTCTACCCCGCCGCCGAGGGTCAGGGCCGGATTCCGGCCTGGGGTTACGCGGATGTCGTCGCCTCGAAGTCGGAGGGAGTGAAAGAGGGCGCCCGCGTCTTCGGTTACCTGCCTATGTCGACTCACGCCGTGCTCGAACCGGGCAGGATCCGGGAGACCGGATTCACCGATGTGACCGATTACCGGAAGGACCTGCCTGCGGTCTACAACGAGTACCGCCTGGTTGGTGGCGAGAAGGACGACGAGAGGGAACGGCTCGTCTCGATCTTCATGCCGCTCTACGGGACTTCCTGGCTGCTCGCCGACTGGCTGAACGAGATCGACTTCGGTGGTGCCGCCCAACTGGTCGCTTCAAGCGCCTCGAGCAAGACGGCTCTTGGTCTCGGTCACGCGCTTCAGATCGATTTCGACAATCCGATCGAAACGGTCGGCCTGACTTCGCCCGGGAATCTCGACTTCACGAAGGCAACGGAACACTGGGATGCGGTCGTCACCTACGACGATCTCGAGAGCCTCGATGCGAGCACCCCGACCATCTACGTCGACTTCGGTGGCAACGCCGAGCTGCGCAGCCGGATCCACAACCATTTTGGTGATTCGCTGGTTGCCAGCGTCGCGGTCGGTATCGCCGACTGGGAATCGATGGTTCCGGAGGAAGGCGCATCGCTTGCCGGTCCGCAGCCACAGTTCTTCTTTGCTCCCGACCGGGTGGTCAAGCGAAACGCCGACTGGGGGGAGGACGGCCTCGGTCAGCGGCTTGCCAAGAGCCAGGACCGTTTCACCGATCGCAGCCGGGACTGGATGGAAGTCCAGACCGGCGAAGGACCGGATGCGATCCGGGAGGCCCTGCTCGCCCTGATGGACGGCAAGGTCCCCCCGAACCGTGGCATCTCGGTCAGCCCCTGAACCTCAGGGACGCTGCGGTCAGCCGCCGAGGATCGCGCCAACCAGATTGGGCTTGAATGCCTCGGTCCCGTTGACCAGCTGAATGCCCGCAAAGGCGGGTTCGTTGGCCTTGAGCCAGGAGAGTTCCCTGTTCAGGTCTCCGACGCCGTTGGAACCGGCGGTAGGGGCGAACTGCAGGGTGCTGAGCGTGCCGAAAGCCTGGCCGCTCTTGTTCAGGAACCCGCTTCCCGAATCACCGGGAATTCCCTGGGTGAGGGTGTAGACATTGTGACTCCAGCCGCTGGCGTCATTGCTGAGAACGATGCCCTGCTTCGGACTGAGCTGGCGGATGCCCTGGCGGAGTGAGGAGTTGCCCCAGGAGTACACGGTCGAACCGAGGCCGCCCGGAGCGCCGAGGCCGGTCGGGCCGCCATAGCCGGGCACCGAAGGGTTGACCTTGCCGACATCCGCCGGGTCGATCCTGACCAGGGCGAAATCGTTGAAGGCACAGGTCGCTTCGTCACTGGTGCCGCGTGTCTGCATCGAGTTCCAGGAGCTGTAGGCCAGGGTCCCGGGCCTGGTGGCGCCGGTTACTTCCACCGGGGTACCGATGGGCAGCGCGCCGGCTTCGCAACCGTTGGTGTCGGTGGCTTCACCGAGACCGGAACAGTGGGCTGCCTGCCCGAGGTACACGTCGTCGCCGTTCTGGAAGACGAAATTCGAAGTGCACTGGGCGCCTTCGGTGTAGGTCTGGACTCCAGGGTGGATGGCCGCGGTGCTTGCCGGCGCCCAGGCCATCGAGGCGACCGGAAGGGCAAGGCCGGCCACAAGGGCCGTCAGGACAGATGCAAGTAGGTATCTCCATTTCTTCATGCGAAAACCCCTACCCGTCGATCAAAGTCAGAAACACTGCGTTTCCCGTTTGTTGCGAGGTCGCGCCGATTACCGGCTACGGCAGCGGGAAAGAAAGTTCACTGTCGACCGCGGTTACATCTGCAACTTGCCTCGCCTTCAGGTCGTAGAGGATCGAGATCATCTTCACGTCATTTTCAATCACTCTTCTGGTACCGATCTCCGGCCAGGCGCCGGTCTTGGGCGGCTTGACGACTCTAGATCCTTCGTCCTCGACGATTCCGTATACATCTTCTGTGTTGGTTATCACCGGCCACCTGGCAAGGAAGTAGTTCCCGGGATTTCCGAATTGGATGTCCATGGTGGCGCCGAACAGGATGCCGTCCTTGCCAGTCCAGTAACCCGAACGCACGAATTCGGGATTCCGTCCCTTAAGCATTTCGCTCAGGAGCGGGTCTCTTCTGGCCAGGGAATAGATCTGCTGTTTCTGCCTATCGGAGAGTTTTGACTCGACCGGTCGGCCCTTCGAATCGACTTTGACCACGGCGATGCCATTCCCGGACGGGACTGTGCCAACGGGCCCTGAACTCGCTCCTCCGGCGCAACCCGCGAGAGCAGCCACCATCACCAAAAGGACAACGGCAGTTCCAGACGACTTCATTGACCGGCCGTCGCTACTTTTGGAGTCATTTTCCGGGCGAATCTCCGGTCGAGCTCTTTGTGCCAGTAGTTGACGGTTTTTTCAAATTCCTTTCGGTCGATCTCGCCGTTCGAGAGCTTCTCGAAATCAGCACTCGCCAGGATCCTCCTGATGTCCCGCTCGATCCAGACCCGGGCGGTCCTCTGGTTTCTCGCTCCGAGACGGTCGCCCTCGAGTTCGGCCCGCAGTTCGAGGCGGATCGTCCTGGCCCGTTTCAGCTGCAGCCTTCCGGCACGGTTTAGGACCTTGCCGACTTCACTGTCGGGATAGGTACGACCGACTCCCCAGCCCGGCTTCCACAGCTCGATCCGGTCGAGGATCAACTGAGCCTTTGCCCTCTGGCCACGGTCATTGGCCTGATCGGCCCGGTCGACTGCCCAGGAAACCTTTGAATACATGTCCATCGGTGCGCCTACCGGCCACCAGGTGTCATAGGCATCGCCCATGTTGATCCCGCATCCGTTTAGCGCAATCCCGACTAAAATCGTTGCTGCGCCGGCTATCGACCTTTCCAAGAGGTTCATTCGGGTCTCCAGATTCCTTGCTGGTTGAGGACGCCTGATCTACCCCGATCCGGAGAGATTGGTTACGGGCCGGAGCCGGCGGGGGAGTAGCTTGGTTGAGAAACCTGAACGGAGGCGGAAATGAGCGATCCTGAACGCATCGTGATTGTCGGGGCCAGCATGGCTGGAGCCCGAGCGGCTGAAGGAGCGCGGGATGCCGGTTTCGGTGGCGAGATCCTGCTGATCGGGGATGAGCCGGAACGGCCATACGAGCGGCCGCCACTCTCCAAGGACTATCTGCGCGGCGAGAAGGACGACCTCGCCTGGGTTCACGAGGAGTCTTTCTACGGAGACCGGAGCATTGACCTGCGGACCTCGACCTTCGTGACCGGCATTGATCCCGCGGCCAGGACGGTCCTGGTTCAGGATTCCGACCCCGAGCCGTATGACAAGTTGTTGCTGGCGACCGGCTGTGAACCACGCCGGATCGACGTACCCGGATCTGACCTCGACGGAATTCACTATCTGCGGACGGCGTCCGACTCATCCGCGCTCGGCGAGCATCTGCGAGAGGGAGTTCGGCTGGTGGTCGTCGGTGCCGGCTGGATCGGATCGGAAGTTGCCGCGTCGGCCCGGCAGCAGGGTTGCGAGGTGACTCTGGTCGAACCGCAGCAAGTTCCGCTGGAAAAGGTGCTCGGCAACGAGATAGGTGAGGTCTTCCGCGATCTTCATCTCGATCAGGGAGTCGATTTCAGGTCCGGCACCGGGGTCGAGGCTTTTCTCGGAGATGGCGCCGTTTCGGCCGTCAGGACCACGGCGGGAGAAGTTCCGGCTGATCTGGTCGTCGTCGGCGTCGGCGCAGTGCCGCGGACCGGCCTCGCCGAAATGGCCGGACTGACCCTGGACAACGGGGTACCAGTCGATGCGGCACTGAGAACCGAAGCCGAGGGCATCTATGCGGCAGGTGACATCGCCAACCAGTTCCACCCCTTTTTCGAAGACCGGATCCGGGTGGAGCACTGGGCCAATGCGTGTCGTCAGGGATATGCGGCCGGCAGGTCGATGGCTGGAGAAGACGTGGTTTACGACGATCTGCCCTACTTCTTCTCGGACCAGTACGACCTGGGCATGGAGTACGTCGGTTACGCGACCAAATGGGACGAACTGGTGATCCGGGGCAGCAAGGAGGATCGCGAGTTCATCGCTTTCTGGCTTAAGGAAGGGCGGATCCTCGCCGGCATGAACGTCAACATCTGGGAAGTCAGCGACACGATCGGTGAACTGATCAAGTCAAAGCGTGCCGTTGATCTGGCCGCCCTGGCTGATCCCGAAACCGACCTCGCAACCCTCGCCGGTTGATCTCGGATCGGCGAGATTGAAGAAGTGGTCCCATAGGAACAACTTTTCCAATCTCGGCCCTGGGTCAGGCGGGTACTGCGCTCTCGCCTAGCGGCTTGAGCCACTCCGCTGGCAGGGCAGGAGGAACGTTTCCGGCGTAGTGCGGGCAGGTCTCCACCGCTGCCTGGCCGATCGGCCGGTTCTCGATGAACGGACGCAGATCCTCAAGAGTCATCGCCAGGCGGATGCTGGTCGCGATCTGAAAATCGGCGGCGTTCGGTGTCGGACCGCCGAGTGTGCCGTCAGCTACCCAGGCGTCGAGTCGATCCAGCCAGCCGGGCAGAGCGGCGAGATTGTTGCGAACGTTCTCATCGGTCGAGTCGTTGACCTTGTACTCGCCCCAGATGATTGGACCGGAGGTGTAAGCGGCGACTTTCGGAGGAAGCGGAAGGTTTGATCCCTCGAGGAAAGTAGCGATCGACTTCGGCTGGCGGCGGACCGCATTCCAGAGGATCTGCCGAACCGCGTGCTGAAGCTCCGCTTCGCCGAAAGCCTCGGCGATAAGGACCTGCTTGCGGCTTTCCTCGTCGGCCGGCAGCAGCAGCGGCTCCGGCACGAGTCGGTCGAGGGCGCGGGCGATGTCGACCGATCCCTGAAGCCTTTCGCCGTTGAACTTGAGAGCCGGAACTGTCGTGCCGGGAAACCCGGCTGCGCGCACAACGGCTTTATGCATCAAGGGCATCAAATCGACTGTCTTGTAATCGATGCCCTTGAAATCCAGCATCAGCTTGACGCTGGCCGCAGGATGTGAACCGGGAAGAGAGAACAGCGTCGCCTTGCTCATGGGGACCATCTTAAGTCGGCGGGGTCAAACTCGCCCTCCCAGTTCAACCCGCCCCTCCCTCTTACATCCGTAGTCGGCGAGCTTCGCCCCGCCTCCATTTTCAACCCGCCCCTTCCTCTTGCATTAATTGACGGTAGGAAGGGGCTCTGTCTGGTGGGTTATGGGGATGTCTCCTTTTGGCTGTTCGTGGCACACTTTCTTTTTCATGCTTCTGGCAATTGACGTAGGAAATACACAGACTCATCTCGGGGCCTTTGAGGGCGACGAACTGACGCGCCATTGGCGCTTCCAGACCCGGGCTGGTGCGACCAGCGACGAACTGGCGGAACGGATCTCCGGACTGATGGCCCTTCGTGGAACCGGCTTCGGGGATCTGGACGGCCTTGTCGTCTCGTCGGTGGTGCCGCCTCTCGGATCTGAATACACACGACTGGCAGAGGAATACCTGGACGTGGATTGCCTGCTGGTCGGACCGGGTATCCGCACCGGAATGGCGATCGAGATCGACAATCCCGCCGAAGTCGGCGCCGACCGTCTGGTCAATGCGATCGCCGCCTACCAGGAGGTGGGTGATGTCTGCGTCGGAGTGGACTTCGGAACCGGAATCAACTTCGATGCGGTGTCCTCGGACGGGGCCTACCTCGGTGGTGCTATCGCCCCCGGAGTCGAGATTTCCCTAACCGCGCTGACCGAGAGAGCCGCCCGGATCTCACGGATCGACCTGAATCAGCCGACCAAGGCGATTGGTACTTCCTCGCGGGAAGCGATCCAGATCGGTGTCCTCTACGGGTTCGCCGGACTGGTCGACGGAATAGCCCGCCGGATCAACCGGGAACTGGGCGGCAACGCCAGGTTCATCGCGACCGGTGGTTACGCAAACTGGATCGTCCCCTACTCGGAGGAAATCGACGAGATCGATGACCTCCTGACGCTCAAGGGCCTTCGGATCATCCACGAACGCAACCCTGGAAACCGTGGCTGAGGCATCCGCCCCCACGACCCCGACCCAGCCCGCACTCACTGAACCATTCGAGATCGGCGGGGTGGAGATATCCAACCGGGTGCTGCTGGCTCCGTTGGCCAGCATCGGCAACTGGTTCGTCCGGCTGCAGGCCAAACGCTATGGCGCGGGTCTTGCGGTGTCCGAGATGGTCTCCAGCTTCGGACTTCACTACGGAAACGAAAAGACGATGAAGGAGCTGCTCAGGATCCATCCGGATGAGCATCCCGTTTCGATTCAGCTCTTCGGACAAAACCCCGAAGCGATGGAATCCGGCGCGCGGATCGCCGCCGCGGCCGGTGCCGACCTGATCGACATCAACATGGGTTGCCCGGTCCCCAAGGTCCGCAAGACCGGGGCGGGGGCCGAGCTGCTTTCCGACCCGGAACTCGCGCTGGAGGTGGCGCGGGCCGCAGGTGAAGGCAGCGGTCTGCCGGTCACCGTGAAGATCCGCTCCGGCCTGATGCCGGGGGATCGCTCGGGCTTCGATCTGGCAATCCGCCTGGTCAAGGAGGCCGGAGTCGCCGGAATCGGCTTTCACCCGCGGGTCGCCAAGCAGGGCCACAAGGGCCAGCCTGATTACGCGATGGCGCGGGAACTCTCCGAAGCCATTGACGTGCCAATGATCATCTCCGGCGGGCTGAGCAGCGCCGAAGCAGCCCGCACCGCCTACGAAGAATCGAATGCGACGGCAGTGATGATCGCCCGTGGCTCACTCGGATACCCATGGGTTTTCGCCGAACTGACCGGCCAGGAAGTCGATCCGCCGTCCCGTGAAACGGTCATGGACGAACTGGCATGGGTCATGGACCGGGCCGAGGAACATCTCGGCGAGGATCGGGCGGGACGCTACCTGCGCAAGTTCTACCCCTGGTACCTGGATCAGCTCGACGTCTCCAAGGTGACCCGCAACGAGCTTTGCCAGACCGCCGGGCTCGACCGGGCGCGGGAGATCGTGGCCGGTATAAGAAACGGGGATCCGGTACTCGCATGAGCCCGACCACCACGCTCTCCGAACGGGTCGAAACCTGGAAGCTCAAGGGAAGTCTTGAAGAATTCAGGGGACGCCAGATCCACACATTCTTCCAGGACGGCGAGGGTCCGCTGCTGGTTCTGCTCCATGGCTTCCCCACCTGTTCATACGACTGGCATGACCTGGTCGAATTGATGCCTGAACGGGCAATTCTCGCCTTTGACTTTCTCGGCTTCGGTCTTTCGGACAAGCCGCGCGACCATTCCTACACGCTCTCCTGGCAGGCCGATCTGACCGAGGATCTGATCTGCCGTCACTGGCCGGACAAGCCGGCCATGGTCTGCGCCCATGATCTGGGCACCTCGGTCGCAACCGAGCTGCTGGCCCGGGATCTGGCCGGCGAGCTGCGCTTCGAGCTGGCCGGAATGCTGCTCTTCAACGGATCGATCCTGGTCGAGAGGTCGAATCCGACCCTGGCCCAGAAGCTGCTTCGGGGCCCTCTCGGACCTTTGGCTGCCCGCTTCTCGAACGAAGCGTTCTTTCGCAGGCAGTTCGCTTCGGTTTTCGGTGGTGCTCATCCGATGACCGATGCCGACGCAATCGACTACTGGAGCCTGATGACCTTCAACGACGGCAACCGGCTCGGCCACAAACTCGTTTCATACATGGATGAGCGGGAGATCTACGCGGATCGCTGGCATGGTGCGCTGTCTCGCTGGAAGGGTGACCTTCGCCTGGCCTGGGGCATGCAGGACCCTGTCGCGGTCCCCGACATCCTCGACGGACTTCTCGAGATGAGGCCGGATCTGCCGGTCGCCCGGATGCCTGAACTCGGCCACTACCCGCAGATGGAAGATCCAAAGCGCTTCGCCCGAGTTCTGACCGAGTCCCTACCCGGTGACGGGTCCTCGTTATAATCGCCCGTCCGCTGCCCTGCCGGTGCCCCCTGGTGCCGCTCAGGGCGTTGTTCATTTTCAGGGCCGGGCCAGATGTCCTGGCCTTCCCAAGAGAGGTTGATACCTGTGAGTCGCCAGTCTGAAATCACGCCCGAAGGTCTGAAGAAGCTCGAGGAGGAAATCGAGCACCTGTCGACGGTACGCCGCCGCGAAGTTGCCGACCGGATCAAGGAAGCCCGTGACTTCGGTGATATTTCCGAGAACGCCGAGTACGACGACGCCAAGAACGAGCAGGCCCAGCTCGAGGCGCAGATCGTCCAGCTCGAGGAGCGCCTCCGTCGTTCGACCGTGGTTGAAGACGTTCCGGCCGACAAGGGAGAAGTTTCCTTCGGTTCGATCGTCCACATCAAGGACCAGGATTCCGGTGACTCGAGGAAGTTCCAGATCGTCGGTTCGACCGAGGCCGACCTGGCCGGTGGCAAGCTCTCCAGCGAATCCCCGATCGGCGCTGCGCTGATCGGTGGCAAGGTGAACGAGATCGTGACGATTCCGGCCCCGCGCGGACCGGAAAAGAAGTTCAAGATCACCAAGATCGAAGCCGCCTGAGCTCCAGGTCGGGGGAAAGCCGGCGATGACCGATAGCGAGAACCAGGAAGCCGGAGCCGAAGAAGGTTCGGTCGAAGGTTTCGCCGGCATCCTCGCCGAGCGCCGGGAGAAACTGGACCGTCTGCGTTCGGCCGGGATCAACCCGTTCCCACCATCGTTTCCTGACCGCGAGGACATCGCCTCCGTCCTGTCCGCACACGAAGGGCTGGAGGCCGGCGCGGAAACCGAATCGGTCCACCGCATCGCGGGCCGGATCAGCGGCCGTCGCGGCCACGGCAAGGCCGCCTTCATCGATCTGCGCGACGCAACCGGGCAGATCCAGATCCATGCCAAGGCAGACATCCTCGGAGACGCCTACGGCCTGCTCGATGATCTCGACCTGGGCGACTTCATCGGGGTCGAAGGCCGGGCGATCGTCACCCGTCGGGGTCAGCTGTCAATCGAGGCTTCGGCCTGGGAGATCCTTTCCAAGGCACTGCGTCCTCCGCCGGACAAGTTCCACGGACTTGAAGACACCGAGACCCGTTATCGCCGGCGCGAACTGGACCTGATCGCCAACGAGGAGTCTCGGGAGATCTTCCGGATTCGTGCCCGGACCGTCAGCGAGGTACGCCGCTGGCTCGATGACAACGGCTTCTTCGAGGTGGAGACACCGGTGCTTCAGCCGCTTTATGGCGGGGCGCTGGCGAAGCCGTTCGTCACCCATCACAACGCTCTCGACCGCCAGCTCTATCTTCGGATCGCGACCGAGCTTTACCTGAAGCGATGCGTGGTTGGCGGGATCGACAAGGTTTACGAGCTGGGCAAGGATTTCCGCAACGAAGGCATCTCGATGAAGCACAACCCCGAGTTCACGATGCTCGAGTGGTATGAGGCTTACGCCGATTACGGGGACACGGCGGCCGAGCTCGAGGAACTGGTTTCCGGGGTTGCCGTGAAGGTTCTCGGCAAGCCGGAGATCGAGCGCGACGGCCGCACGATCAGCCTCGCCGCTCCCTGGCACCGGATCACCCTGCGGGATGCGATTCTCGAACATGCCGGGATCGACATCGACGAATTGACGGATCGCGACGCGCTCTCCGACGCGATTGGCAACGACGACGAAACGGCGGGCTGGGGCAAGCTGGTCGACACCGTCTTCTCGAAAAAGGTCGAGCCGCAGCTGGTCGAACCGACCTTCATCCTCGACTACCCCGAGGAACTATCTCCTTTCGCCAAACAGCACCGGGACAAGCCGGGCAAGGTCGAGCGATGGGAGGCTTTCATCGGCGGGGTCGAGATCGCCAACTCGTTCAGCGAGCTGAACGATCCGGACGAGCAGCGCCGGCGCTTCGAACAGCAGGCGGCCGAGATCGACCGGGGTGACGACGAGGCCCAGCCCTTCGACGAATCCTTCATCGAGGCACTCGAACAGGGCATGCCGCCGACCGGCGGGGTCGGACTCGGCATCGACCGGCTGGTGATGATGCTGACCAACTCGTCATCTCTGCGGGAAGTGGTTCTCTTCCCGGCGATGCGCGACTAGTTCCGGGCAGGTCCAGCCAGAAGTTCAGGCCGGTTCGCCGTTTGGCCCCTTGGGCAGAGGCGGACCGAAGTATCCGGTCGAATGGTAGATCCGGATCAGCTGCCGGATCCCGCGGCGGTAATCGCTTCGCGGCACCATGAACAGCTTTGAGCTCTGATAGCAGTACTGGCCGGTGTTATCGGCTGCCGCGTAGTCGAAGATCAGCTGACCCTTGCCGGTGTTTCGTCCGCGGCCAGCGGTGACGATGAAGGTCTGTCGGAAGTAATTGCTGCCGACCTGGCGCAACCTTCCGCGACGGACGAAGCGCACCCCGTTCACGGCCTGGAGCTGGCTCGCGATGAATCTCTCAGCCGACTGCCGATAGTTGTTCGCGGCGACACAGAAGATGTTGCTGAAGCCCCAGTCGATCCCGCGTCGGCCATCCGGTGAGGAAATGCTGATTCCCTGTTTGCTGCAGACCGCATCCCAGTTCGACGGACCGGTCCAGGACCAGTTGGTGCAGCGATGAATCTCGTCCTGCGCGGTCGCGGGGGATGCGGGGGCGAGCAGAACGAGAGCGGTGAGGACCGTGACAAGGAGGGACGTGATCGATCGCTTCATGGTGCCAGCCTATCCGGGAATCAGAGGTTCCGAGACGTAATCGTGGACTGGACCAGCCGAAGCAGACGGATGTTCTTTGCGTTGCCCCGGGCCGGTGCGCCGCGGGTCTGGAAGCGCTGGCCACAATCGCCGAATGAATCGACCGCGAAGATGTCCATGATCATTTCACCCTTGATCGCTTGACCGGTGCCCCTGCGTCGTCCGGTCCAGAGCACCTTTTGGCGGAAGTAAGCCGGCCCGTACTGGTTTTCGGGAAGTTGACGGATTTTTCCGATCTTGAGGAACCGGGTGCCCCGCAGCGGATGAGAGTAAATGCCATTGCCCGCTCCGGCTGTCTTCCGGTAGTTGTTCCGCAGGTATTTGAACCAGTCGGAGGGTTGGTAACAGATCGAGGCGCTGGCTCCGTAGTAGTTCCACAGAGTCCCGGTCGGCGAAGAAATCTGCAGGTCGTTCTTGCCTGATGCGGCAATCCAGTCACCCGGGGCGTACCAGACCCAGTACTGCTCCTGGTGACGACGGAAGCTGGAAGGGTAGGCCGCGTCCGACGCCGGTGGCGGCAGAGCCGTCACCAGCATTCCGGCCGATATCACGGCGATGATCAAGGCCAGCCTGCGACGACCGTCGATGGATCCCCTGATCGTTTCCCTCATGGTTTCAGCCTAACGCCAGATCCTGCGGCCAACAAGCAAGAAAGGGAAGGTCAACCAGGCGCCAAAGCGCTATTCGGCCGGAGATGGCCGCTCGTTATACTGGCTTATTCGCTCGCTCCTTCAAGACCGGAGGTCAGATCCCCAGGTGTTTCACGACCGAAACAGGGATAGGGCAACCGGCATCTTGCCGACTCAAAAAGCCGCAATATCGGGAAGCAGCGAAGATCAATTTGGAAACCGACCGACCAATCACCGATACTCAACCAACCGACAAGGTTTGAGGTAGAAGAGAAACTTGTTCGAGAGATTCACAGAACGCGCACGTCAGGTAGTCGTCCTCGCCCAGGAAGAAGCGCGGACGCTCAAGCACAACTACATCGGCACGGAGCACATCCTGCTCGGATTGCTGCGTGAGGAAGAAGGCCTCGCGGCCCGGGTCCTCGAGTCTCTTGAAATCACCGTTGAACGCGTCCGGGCCCAGGTGGTGCGGATCGTCGGTTCCGGAGAGGAAGTCACATCCGGCCAGATCCCCTTCACGCCAAGGGCGAAGAAGGTGCTCGAGCTGGCCCTGCGCGAGGCCCTCAGCCTGGGTCACAACTACATCGGTACCGAGCACATCCTGCTCGGCCTGGTCCGCGAGAACGAGGGCGTCGCCGCCCGCATCCTGCTGGACTTCGACGCCGATTCGGACAAGATCCGTAACGAAGTCATCCGCATGCTTTCCGGTCCCGGTGGCCGCCGGCCCGGCCAGAGCGGAAGCGGAAGCTCTTCCGGCACCAGCCAGGGCGAAGCCGGCGGCAAGAAGTCATCGAAACTGCTCGACCAGTTCGGTCGCAACCTGACGAAGCTGGCCGAGGACGGCAAGCTTGATCCGGTGGTCGGTCGCGAGACCGAGATCGAACGGATCATGCAGATCCTTTCTCGTCGCACCAAGAACAACCCGGTCCTGCTGGGTGAGCCCGGGGTCGGCAAGACCGCCGTGGTCGAAGGTCTCGCTTCGCGCATCATCAAGGGCGAAGTGCCCGAGATGCTCAGAGGCAAGCAGATCTACACCCTTGATCTGGCGGCACTGGTCGCCGGTTCGAAGTACCGCGGCGAGTTCGAGGAACGCCTCAAGAAGGTCATGAAGGAGATCGCCCAGCGCGGGGACATCGTTCTGTTCATCGACGAGATCCACAACCTGGTCGGTGCCGGTGCGGCCGAGGGCGCCATTGATGCGGCCTCGATCCTCAAGCCTGCCCTGGCCCGTGGCGAGATCCAGACCATTGGTGCGACCACGCTCGATGAGTACCGCAAGTACCTGGAGCGCGACTCAGCCCTGGAGCGTCGCTTCCAGCAGATTCGGGTCGAACAGCCGACGCCGGAACAGACCGTGAAGATTCTCGAGGGGCTGCGCGAGCGTTACGAGCAGCACCACAAGGTCCAGATTTCCGATGACGCTCTCGAAGCAGCCGCTGAACTGGCCGACCGCTACATCTCTGATCGATTCCTGCCGGACAAGGCGATCGACCTGATCGACGAAGCCGCTTCACGGATGCGGATCAAGTCGATGACCGCCCCTCCGGTCTACCGCGACCTGGAAGAAGAGATCGAGACCGCCCGCCGCGAGAAGGAAGCCGCGATCGAGGCACAGGAATTCGAGAAGGCAGCCAACCTTCGCGACACCGAACGCCAGCTCACCACGCGCAAGCGCCAGCTCGAAGAGGAGTGGGCCGAGGGTGAAGAAGGCGAGCGCCCGGTGCTGGGCGAGGAAGAGATCGCCGACATCGTCTCGATGTGGACCGGCATCCCGGTCTTCAAGTTGACCGAGGCCGAAACCAAGAAGCTGATCCAGATGGAAGGCGAGCTGCACAAGCGCGTCATTGGTCAGGAAGCAGCGATCGAAGCGGTCTCCAAGGCGATCCGTCGTTCCCGCGCCGGAATCAAGGATCCCAAGCGACCGGCCGGTTCATTTGTCTTCCTGGGACCCTCAGGCGTTGGCAAGACCGAGCTGGCCAGGACCCTTGCCGAGTTCCTGTTCGGTGACGAAGAATCGATGGTCCGCATCGACATGTCCGAATACATGGAGAAGCATGCGGTCAGCCGTCTGGTTGGTTCACCTCCCGGCTACGTGGGTTACGACGAGGGCGGACAGCTGACTGAGGCTGTTCGTCGCAAGCCGTACTCGGTCCTGCTGCTCGACGAAATCGAGAAGGCCCACCCGGATGTCTTCAACATCCTGCTCCAGATCCTGGAAGACGGTCGCCTGACCGACTCACAGGGCCGCACGGTTGACTTCCGCAACGCGATCATCATCATGACCTCGAATATCGGGGCCAACGAGATCGCCCGAAACCAGGGCATCGGCTTCACGGTTTCCGACGACACCGGAATCACCTATGACGACATGAAGGGTCGCATCATGAGTGAGCTCCGGAAGGTCTTCCGACCGGAATTCCTCAACCGGATCGACGAAGTGATCGTCTTCCACAAGCTGAGCCGCGACGAAGTGCGCGAGATCATCGAATTGATGCTGGCGCGGGTCCGTAACCAGGTCGCCGATCACGAGTTGATGCTTGAGCTCGACAACGGTGCCAAGGATTTCCTGGCCGACAAGGGCTGGGACCCATCGATGGGTGCCCGTCCGCTGCGTCGCGCGATCCAGCGTTACATCGAGGATCCCCTCGCAGACGAGGTGCTGAAGGCCGGAGGAGGCGACTCGGTTGCCGGTTCGCTGGTCACGGTGACCCGTGACGAGTCCGGGGACGAAGAGGACAAGCCTCTCAAGTTGAAGATCACCAAGCCGCGACGCAAGCCGAAGAAGAAGGAATCCGAAACCGAGAAGGTCGGTGTCGGTGCAAGTTCTTCCGGTTCGGCTCCGAGTGAACCACCGCCCGCCAAGCCGGGATCCACCGACGGCCCAGCCGCCGAATCAGCTGCTGAGTAGCTTCGGACCGCGACCCACACCGTTTCCCGGTGTTCCGGGTATTAGACTGACCCGACAGTTCTAGGGACGGAGGGTTCTCTTGCGGGAAGGCTGTGCCAAAAACGGATCGATTCGAGCCACCTCTCTGGGGCTTGCCGTCGCATTCTTCATGCTGCTCGTTCCGGGACTCGCCGAGGCGGGCTGGTCCGGTCCCGTGACGGTTTCCGGTGCCGGGTCAAGCACGAGTCAGACCCGGGTTGACGGAACCAGCGACGGCACTTCGTGGGTCGTCTGGAAGCGGGACGTCGGTGGCTTCGACGTGATTCAGGCAACCAAGGTCCAGATTGACGGCACCCAGGGACCGATCCTGACTGTATCCGGGCCTACCTTTCAGTCAACTGACCCGGTGGTCGCCGTCCGCGAGGATGGTTCAGCCCTGGTCGCGTGGCTCAATCTTTCCGCAACCGATGACACCGTCCATTCGGCGAGCATCGCGGCCGACGGGACGGTTGGTCCGGTTATGACGCGCTCAACCGTCGGACCTGTCGGCCAGCCGGCGAAAGACATATCTGTCGCCGTCGGCGAGGATGGAACGGCCTGCCTCACCTGGATCAAGTACAACGGGACCAACTGGGTGGTCCAAGCGGTGAAGATTGCGGCCGACGGAACTTCTGGCACCATCCACGACCTTTCCGATGGATCCACGATCTCCGCCGGAACTCCTGATGTCGGAACGGTGCCGCCAGCTACTACGGGTGGCGCCAACAGCTACCGCATCTTCTGGCCGCAGGGCTCGGGCGTCGACAGCAACGTAGGGTCTCGCGAAATAAGTTCAACCGACACGGTTTCAGACCTATACCTCGCATTTGCCCCGGAGACCGGCGGCGACCCCTTCGACGTTCAGGTTGTCTACGGATCTGACGGTTCCTTGAACGCGATGTGGATTCGCTATCGCAAAGACATCGACCTCAGCACCGGCACCTTCTTTTACAACTGGGCGGCCGAATGGCTACGCCTTGGCAAAGGAGTCCAGCCGGTTTCGGGTGATCAGCCCATACCTTCACCTATTGTGGCGGCATCGCCGACGGTGCTTGGCGTTCCGTACAACCTCAGCTCTCTCTACCTGACGCAGGCGACCAACGGGCTGGCAGTCGCTGCATGGATTCATGATCTCAACGGCGGTGGTCAGCGCGTGGAGACTTGGCGTGCCCTCCCGAACGGGACTGGACAAGGCTGGGCAAATCCCAGCTCGGACGTTCCGGCCGTAACCAACGAGACCATCGCCGCAAACTCAACCGGGGCAGCCGTGTCGGGCTGGACGATTCCCGGAGCGTTGCCCGGTCAGGAAGTTTCTGCCTGGACTCGTTTCTCGAACACATCATTCGAACAGTTCACCCCGGCGGGCAGCTTCGTCTACTCGACCGACCCTGGGTTCGTAATGGCCACGAACGGCAAGACTCTCGCGGCTTTCACGGCGATCGACGGAGTCAACGTTGGGACATCCCGCGTATACACCTTCACCGATCCCGGATTCCAGGTTGAACCGGACAATCTCATCTACGGTCCGGTCGCGGTCGGTCAACCCAACAAGCGCTTCATAACGATTCGCAGCACAGGAGAATCCGCAACCGAAGTGACCGGAGTGTCGCTGTCCGGAGCCAACGCTGGACAGTTTGCGCTTTCCGGAGTTGACGCATGCCTGAGATCGTTGGATCCGGCCACTGTCTGTCAGGTGGGGGTGACATTCACGCCCGGCTCGACCGGAGCCAAGACTGCCGCAGTCACAGTGACCTCGGACGCAGGGGTGGAAATCACAAACCTCACTGGTTCGGGGATCAACCGGACCCGTAACAGCGTCACCGCCAGCCCGCGTAATTCGGCAGTTCGGAAGGGCCGCGTCGTCCGGGTCACGGTCAAGGCAAAGAACGTCGGTGGAACGAACTCGAACTCGACCCGGGTTTGCGCCAACTGGCGCAAGCGGGCGATGCGCCTTTCCGGCAACGGCTGCCGGTCGCTCGGCTCCTTGCCGGCGGGTTCGACCCGGAACCTGACTTTCCGTTTCAAGGTCCTGGGCCGTGCCCCTCGCGGTACGAAGCTTCCGGTCATCTTCCGGATGACCGCCGGAAACGCGGTGGTCCGTCAGGCCGTGGTCAACATCCGGCGCAAGGGCAACTGAGTCAGTTTCCGCTGTAGGCGATGAAGTCCGGGTGCTTCCAGATCTTCTCGGCCTTGCGCTGCGCAATCGCGTCGATGTAGGGCTGGATCGGTCGCTCCGGCGGACCCCACCAGCGGCCTGAATACCAGGCACCCATGCTGCCCTGGAGATCCCCCGCCCGGTACGTCTTGCCGTTCCCGGTAACGGTATTCAGCCAGGTCTGCTTGCCGTCGTAATAGGACCGGATGATCGCCCCGTAATAGTCGGCGTTGAAAGCGGTGAAGTAGCGGGCGATGCTGCAGTCACCCCAGCAGTGGTAGGGGCGGCGCACCTGGTATAGGCCGAATGAATCACCGTTGTCGCCTCGCACATCCATGTCCCACCAGGATTCGACCGCGGCGGCAGCTCTCATCGTGTCGGTGTCGATTGCCCATTTGAGCGACGCCCACTGGATGATTTCGTCGGTTGTCCCCTTGAACCGTCCGTCAACGAACCTCTTGTAGGGCATGTCGCTGCGCTTGCGCCAGGCCCGGAGCAGCTTCTTGCCCGGCACCCGGTGGTTGTCCTTGAAGTTCATCTTCCGCGGTTCGAAACCGTTGCGGTTGACCAGCTTCGCGGCGGCCTTGCTGGTCCTTGGACCCCAGCCGATCGGCTTGGTCTTCTGGTATTTCGCCTGCGCCCCGGAGGGAACGGCAATCGCAAGGGTCAGCAGGACGGACCCGATCAGTAGATGCAGACGACTCAAAGCTCGGCTTCCGGGGTGACTTCCAGGTACTTGATCATTTCAAAGGGCTCTTCCAGGGCCGCCAATGCGTTAAGGAGCATTCCGGTGGCGAAGAAGCGCGCGACCTCCGGGCGGCTCGCCTCTGAAATCGTGACGACATCCTCGAAAAGCTGATTGAAGCCCTTTCGGACCGGCTCTTTCAGGTCGTTGCTTCCGGCTGCGGCAAAGATCTGCAGGTGACAGCGGACCCGGTCATCGTCGTGAAGGAGACCCAGATATGCGAGCCCCATTTTGCGCAACCTCTCATAGGGACTGTCCTCGGGTAGTGCGGTTTCACGAAAGGTCTCTCGGATGCGGTCATTGAGGACGTCGTGGCAGGCTAGGAAGAGGGCCCGCTTATTCTCGAAAAGGGCGTAGATATACGGCTGGCGAATGCCAGCCCGGCTGGCGATCATCGAAGTCGAGGTCCCGGCGTATCCAAAACGCCCGAATTCGATCAGCGCTGCATCGACTACTTCCGCTCGTCGCGCTTCCTGGGAAATCCTCGGTTTTTTCGACTGCTCGGCCATCCGTGCGTCCTTCGGTCCACCGGGTAATACGTCCCATACCCGGAAATGGATGTTTTCGCACCCAAAGACCGGGTTACGGATACCGAAAGGTGACGCAACAGATGAGCCAGGTGTTGAATCAGCCCTGGCTGCGCGACCGGATTACTTCGTCCGCTGCTGCCTGTGCCGCTTCAATCTGGCCTGCCACCAGATCAAGACCGTTGTCCCAGAATGAGGGGTCACTGAGATCAACCCCGACCAGGGCCCCGAGTTGCTCCGGAGACTTCGAACCTCCGGCCGAGAGCATCTCGAGGTAGCCGGGAACGATTGACTCGCCTTGCTCCTCGTAGAGCCGGTAAACCGACAGGGCGAGAAGCTGGCCGTAGGCATATGCGTAGACATACCCGGGCGAGCCGATGAAGTGAGGGACATAGGACCACCAGGACCGGTATCCGTCTGTCACTTCGACCGAATCACCCAGCAGGTCTTCCTGGGTTCCGGCCCACAGCTCCCCGAACCTTTCGACCGAAAGTTCGCCTTCTTCGCGCCGGGCGGTATGCACCTGGTCCTCGAACTGGTTCATGGCGATCTGCCGGAAGATGGTCGCGATCTGCCCTTCGACCGACTCCGAAAGCAGTCCAAGGCGCGAGGCAGGGTCCTGCTCGGCGGCGAGCAGACGGCCGAAGACGAGCTCCTCCGCGAACACCGAGGCAGTTTCCGCCACGGTCAGCGGAGTGTCCTGATGAAAGATTCCCTGTTTGGCGGCCAGGGCCTGGTGGAGGCCATGTCCGAGTTCGTGAGCGAGAGTCAGAACGTCCCGACGCCGGTCGGTGTAATTGAGCATCACGTAGGGATGTACGGAGGGAACGGTGGATGCCGAGAAGGCACCTCCCCGCTTGCTCGGAGCCGGAGGAGCGTCGATCCAGCGACCCTCGAAGAAGCGACCGACAACTTCACCGGCCTGTGGGGCGAGCGAGTCGAAGGCGCTCTGGACGATTTCCCGGCCTTCGTTCCATTCGATGGTGACGTCGTCGGTGGCAATTGCCGCCATCCGGTCATAGTCGGCAAGCCGCTCTACTTCGAGCAGCTTGGCCTTGGTCCGGTACCAGGAACGGGCCATGTCGTAGCGCCCCTTGACCGCTTCGATCAGGGCCTGGACCGATTCGTCAGAGGCTTCGTTGCTGAGATTTCGGGTGGCCAGCCAGTGGGGGTAACGGCGAAGCCGGTCCATCGTCGCTTTGTTCTGGAGCAGCGTGTTAAAGACGTAGGCACGGGTGCGAAGGCCAGGTTCGAGCGACTCGGTGACCGCTTCGGCGGTCGCCTTGCGAACCTCCCGATCCGGATTGTGGAGGCCGGAAAGTGCGATGTCCAGGCTGACCGGTTCTTCGGCACCCGGCAGGTCGACCCTGATCGCTGAAGTCAGCTCGTCGAACAGTCTGGACCAGGCACCAGCCCCGGTCAGGGAAAGCTCGGTCGCGATGCGTTCCTCGGGGGCGCTGAGCAAATGGTCGCGGTAACGGCGCTCACTTCGCAGATGGTGTTCGCAGAACTCGAGCCCGGGGGTGGAGAGCAGTTCCTCGGCCTTGTCATCATCGAGAGCGGCCCATTCGAGATCGAAGAAGAGCAATTGGGTCTGGATCTGCGTGGCTCGCTCGGATCCCATCTGGAGCAGGGCGCCATTGGCCGGGTCAGCGGTGTCGGCAGCGAAACGCAGGTGCGCGTAGTTCAGCGCGCGGCCGGCCCGGTCGGAGATGTCGGCCAGCTTGGTCATCGCGACGATCAGACCGGGACCGTCGAGGTCGGCGACCTTGCCCTCGTATTCGTCAGCGAACTTGCCAGACGCCTTCTCGGCTTCGTCCAGAAGAGCCGTAACCGCAGCTTCCGGGTCTGTGGTGTCGCCATCCAGCAGGTCGTCGAGGTTCCAGGTGACTTCCTCCAGGGCGGTATCTGCGCTGCTCAAGATGCGGTTCCTTCCTTGATCTGCCGGCGGATGATGAAGTCGCCGATCAGCGAGCCGGGAGGTCCGAGCGTGATCACGGTGATGATCGGGAACCACCAGCCCCACCATTTCTGCATGGCGCCATAGGTGCAGAGGCCAATCAGAACGATGAAGAGTGTGCCGTGAAGCGGGCCCAGCACCGAGACGATCTCATGCTTGTCAGCGATGAATCGCGAGGCCCAGATGAGGGGAATCAGCAAAAGGAAGTCGATTACTGCGACGACCGCGATGATGTTCAGGAAACGGATTTCCCGGGCGCCGCCCGGAGCCTCGGAGGCGAGGTCTTCTGAGTTGCTCATGTGATCCCTGAAGCTATCAATGCGTGAGATTCACTCCCGCGTAGACCGTGGCCAGGGTCAGCAGGAATGTGATTCCCATCAGGATGTGGCTGCCGCCCCGCATGGTGTGGAGCAGGACCGCGACGATGGTGGCGATGACCAGGGTCATCTTGACCTGGAAGGGCTCGTAGTCCCAAAGCTGGAAATGCGAGGCCATCATCATGCCGGTCAGCAGGAGGACTCCCAGAGCGGCCAGCGAGCCCACTCCGAAGCGCTGGGCGATCGCCTTGATCCGCTCGGGCTGGGCCGGTTCCGCCCGCATCACCGGAACCACGGTGAAGGCGAGCATCATCTGGCCTCCAAGGAAGAAAGCCATGGCCACGACATGCAGGAAGATCAGGATGGTCCAGAACATGGAGTGGAGGATATTGCCTGGAATAGCCAGAAGGCAGAGCCCCTCCAAACCATCAGTTGGCTCGAATGGGAGGGGCGGGTTTTCATGGCCATCCGGCGAAGACCGGATGACATGCGGTCAGGAGGGGGCGTCCTTTGGCGCCCCTACCCTTACTGATGCAATGGCAAAGATTCGATCTCAACATTTCTGTCAGAGCTGTGGCCACGTCGCCATGGCCTGGACCGGTCAATGCCCCGATTGCAAGGAATGGAACACGCTGGTCGAGCAGGCGGCACCGAGGCCGGCTCCCAAGACGGCGGCAGGAAAGACCGGCAACGGCCGCAGCCTCGCGGTCGGCAAGCCAGGCCAGGCGGTTCCGCTGCGGGAGGTTCAGACAGCCAGGGTCGAACGGCTCTCGACCGGCATCGGTGAGCTGGACCGGGTGCTGGGTGGCGGTATCGTTCCCGGCTCGCTGATCCTGCTCGGGGGCTCGCCGGGGATTGGCAAAAGCACACTGACCGGAATGGCGATGGCCAACCTCCAGGCCAGCGGCAGCGACACTCTCTACGTCTCGGGTGAGGAATCTGCCGCTCAGGTCCGGATGCGGGCCGAGCGGCTCGGGCCGGCAGCGCTGGAGGTCAAGGCTCTCGCCGAGAGTTCGCTGGAAACGGTTATGGGCACGATCGAGGCAGAGCAGCCGGCAGTTTGCGTGATCGATTCGATCCAGACCATGCACAGCTCGGAACTGAGTGGTGCTCCCGGTTCTGTGGGCCAGGTGCGAGAAGCTGCAAACGCTCTGGCCGAGCTGGCCAAACGCCTGGACATCGCAGTCATCCTGGTCGGACACGTGACCAAGGAGGGCAGTCTGGCCGGCCCCCGGGTTCTCGAGCACCTGGTCGACTGTGTGCTGCGCTTCGAGGGCGAAAGGGAACGCACCTGGAGGACCCTGAGGGCGGTGAAGAACCGTTTCGGTGCGACGTCTGAAGTGGGGGTGTTCGAGATGCGTTCCGGTGGTCTGACGGAAGTGCTCGATCCATCCGCCCGGTTCGTCGAGGAGGCGACCGGAGCGCAGGGATCGGTCGTGCTTGCCTCGATGGAAGGCACCCGGCCGGTTCTGGTCGAAGTCCAGGCCCTGGTTTCGCCATCCGAACTGGAAATACCGCGGCGGGTGGTCAACGGGATCGATCGCAACCGCCTCAGCATGATTCTCGCGGTGCTGGCCCGCCACGCCCGGCTCGGGCTCGGCTCTGCCGATGTCTTCGTGAACGTGGTCGGCGGGGTCAGGATCGACGAGCCCGGGGCGGACCTCGCGGTGGCGATGGCTGTCGCTTCGGCCCAGCGAGGCGAGCCGCTTTCGGGGCCGGATGGTCGCCCCCTGGCATGTTTCGGCGAACTGGGACTTACCGGAGACCTCAAGTACGTCGCCCACGCGGATCGGCGGGTGGCAGAAGCTGCCAAATTCGGCCTGGCTCCCGTGATCGGTCCGCGAGGCGGGGAGCGGCTTTCCGGGCTCTCGCCCTGCTCAACCGTGAGGCAGGCGCTAAAAGCCGCATTTTCCGGAAGTCAGGCGGCCGACAGCGCCGCTGCAGCCTGAGATTCAGGCGAGGCTAAATTCGGCTCTCCCGGCGGGATTCGGCACGATTACCGAACCTGCAAAATGGCAGCCTGACGGGCGGCAGACCGCATTAGAAAGCCGAATCTGGCATAATTCTTTGGATGGCACCGGTAGTCGAAAGTGATCTCGCTCATCTTTCAGAGCGTCAGGATCCCAGGCTGCTTCGTGCCATAGACGCGGTTGCGCCCGGTACCGAGCTCCGCGAAGGCCTTGACAACATTCTCCACGCCCGTACCGGCGGATTGATTGTCGTCGGCGAGACCGAGGACTTCGCCTTCATGCTTTCCGGCGGAATCAGGCTGGACATCGACTACAGCCCGGCGATGCTCTACCAGGTGGCGAAGATGGACGGGGCGATCCTGGTCAACGCCGATGGCAGCAAGATCACCTGGGCCAACGTCCAGATGATGCCGGACCCGACGATCCACTCGGTCGAGACCGGCACCCGTCATCGCACGGCCGAGCGAATTTCGAAGCAGGTCGACGCATTGGTCATCGCCATCTCGGAGCGGCGTCAGGTCGTCTCTCTCTACCTCGACGGGGCCAAGTACATCCTTCAGGACATCCCCGCCGTGCTGGCCAAGTCCAATCAGGCGCTGGCCACGCTGAACAAGTACCGGACCCGCCTCGACGAACTTTCCTCGAGGCTGACCCGGGCCGAGTTCAGCGGCGGAGTGGTGCTTTACGACGCGCTGGCAGTGCTTCAGCGCTCGGAACTGGTTTCCCGCATGGCGACCGAGGTCGAGCGATACGTGATCGAGCTTGGCACCGAAGGCCGCCTGATCGAGATGCAGCTCGAGGAGACGATGGTCGGCGTGGCCTCGGAGCGGCAGGCCCTGATGCGCGACTACGTGGTCGAAGACACCGAGGAGAACATCCAGTTCATGCAGGAGCAGCTGACCTCGCTTTCGCATCAGGACGTGCTCGATTTCGGCCGGCTGGCCGAACTGCTCGGCTATGACCGCAAGGTCAACACACTTGACCTGGTGACCGAACCTCGTGGCTACCGCATGCTCGCCAGTGTGCCCCGGCTTCCGAGGCTGGTCGTCCAGAAGATCGTCCAGAGGTTTGGCAGCGTGGAAGCGGCTCTCCGGGCCAGCGACGACGAGCTTGCCTCCGTCGACGGAGTGGGCCCGTCCCGGGCCAAGGAGATCCGTGAAGGAGTGCGGAGACTCCAGGAATCCGTGATGGCAGACCGGTTTTTGAATACATGACGACGGCAGTCGTCAGCTAACAGCGACAAAGGAGCATCTGATTTCCGATTCAGAGGCAGTGAACGGCGAAGAAGTAACCGAGGAAGATCTTGACCTGGTGCCGTATGTGTGCGACTTCGAAGAAGGCGACAAGGTCGTCTATCCGCACCACGGAGCAGGTGTCGTACTCAAGAAGGCTGATGCGGAACTCATGGGCGAAACCCGCGAGTACCTGACCATCAAGATCCTGCACAACGACCTGACCGTCAAGGTCCCGACCGAGAAGGCCGGAGAAGCCGGCCTGCGTCGGGTGATCGACGAAGACGAGATCAAGAAGGTCATCTCGGTGCTGTCGGATGAAGTTTCCGACATGCCCAAGAACTGGAATCGCCGGTTCAAGTACAACAAGGAAAAGATCAAGACGGGTGACGTCTTCGAACTGGCCGAAGTGGTCCGCAACCTCGCCCTGCGCGAGATGGAGAAGGGCCTCTCGACCGGAGAGAAGCAGATGTACACCCGGGCCAAGAAGATTCTCGCCTCCGAGTTCATGTACGCGCTCGACAAGGACGAAGAGGGAGCCGAGAGCTACCTCGACGGTCTGCTCGAGGAGCGCTATGAAGCTTCGGTGGCGGCCGCTGCGGCCTAGGTCGCAGGTTTAGGCGGTCCCCGTCATGGGGGTACCGGCACTGATCGTGGCCGCCGGTTCCGGGGAAAGACTCGGAGCCGGTGGGCCCAAGGCCCTGGTCGAACTGGCCGGTCGGCCGCTTTACGCGTGGTCGGTGGACGCCTTTCGCAAGGCGACCCACGTTGATCGCATCTTCGTCGCCGTTCCTCCGGGGAAGGCCGGATTCTTCACTGAGCCCGGAATCATCACCGTTGAAGGAGGGGAGACCCGCTCTCATTCGGTGGCCAACGGACTCGCCGCGATCACCGCGGACGGTGACCCGGGAATCGTCGTCGTCCACGATGCCGCCCGCCCCCTTGTCAGCCCCGCCCTGATCGACGCGGCGGTCATCGGGCTGGATTCGGACACGGAACTTCACGCCCTGATCGCCGCGGCGCCGATGACCGACACGGTCAAGCGGCTGGGGGATGAAGGTCTTGTCGTGGAAACCCTCGACCGTTCAGAGCTGGTTGCGGTCCAGACCCCTCAGGTCTTCCGGGTTGCGTCACTGCTTGAAGCTGCGGCTTCCGGTGACCTCGCCGCGGCGACCGACGATGCATCACTCGTCGAGGCGGCCGGAGGGGCGGTCGGCGTCATCGAGTCATCCTCCGGCAATATCAAGGTGACAGTGCCGGGCGATCTGGAGCTGGCCGCCCACCTTCTCGAAAGAACGCGATGACTGACACCGTGATTACCGACTACCACCTGCATCTGCGCGGAGACGATCTTGGCGCCAGGGCATCCGACCACTTCACGGCGGAGAACATAGCCCGTTATGCCGAAGCGGCAGAGGCAGTTGGCGTCACAGATCTCGGATGTGCCGAACACATGTACCGCTTCACAGAGGCTCTGGACGTCTGGCGCCACCCCTTCTGGGATGAATGGGCGATCGACGACATCGACCAGTACGTCGAGGCGGTCAGCGCCAGCCCGATCAAGCTCGGCATCGAAGGTGACTACATCGTCGGTGCGGAAGAAAAGCTGGACGCCATGCTTGGTTCCAGACCGTTCGACTACGTGGTCGGCTCGGTCCACTTTCTCGGCGACTTCTCTCTTGACACCGAGGAGTACACGATCTGGGACGGCAGCCAGGCCCCGGATGACATCTGGCGGCGGTACTTCGAAACGCTGGCCAGCGCGGCTAGATCCGGACTTTTCGACATTCTTGCCCACCCGGATCTGGTCAAGGTGTGGGGACGCGCGGGGCGACTGCCTTCGGTTGACCCGAGGAGCATGTACGAGCCGGCAATCGAGGCGATCGCCGAATCAGGCATCGCCGTCGAGGTTTCAACCGCCGGTCTGCGCAAGGGCGTCGGCGAGATCTATCCCGCCCCGGAGTTCATGGAAATGTGTATCGAAGCGGGTGCCGTCTTTGCCCTCTCCTCGGATGCCCACGAACCGGCCCAGATCGGCTTCCGGTACACGGATGGTCTTGATTTTCTCGCCGCCCACGGGGTGGACGAACTCGCCGTGTTCGAAGGCCGGCAACGGCGGCTGGTTCCGATTGGCGAACTGGCCCCGATCAATCTGGAACGGAGCGAGAGCAGCTGATGGCGACCACGGTCGGAATCGGATATGACAGTCATCGCTTCGCCGAAGGTCGAAAGCTGATCCTCGGCGGGGTGGAGGTGCCCCACGAGAAGGGTCTCACCGGTCACTCGGATGCCGACGTGCTCACCCATGCGGTGATCGACGCGATCCTCGGAGCCGCCGGGCTCGGCGACATTGGCGAGGTGTTTCCTGACACGGATCCGACCTGGGAGGGCGCCGATTCGATCGGTTTGCTCAGCACGGTAATCGGAATGCTTCGGGGCCCGGTGGTCAACATCGATGCCACCCTGATCTGCGAGCAGCCGAAACTCGGGCCCCACCGGCCGGCGATGGTTTCCAGGCTGGCCGACGTGACCGGCTCGCGAGTCAGTGTCAAGGCGACGACCAACGAACAGATGGGCTGGATCGGCCGGGGCGAAGGCATCGCCTGCATGGCCGTTGCCACAGTAGATCTGGACTGAAATCCCTGCACCTTGGGTAGAGTCAGGCTTCGATGAACCCAGTCAAGTCGATGGTCGAGGGTCTGACCAACAAAGGATTCGAACTCAAGACCCTGCACCGGGCCGGAATGATTGGTGGTCTGCCTCCGAAGGCGATCCCTTCCGCAGCTGCCGCGCTGATCAGGGGCGGCACGACCCCGGCCACCGCGATCAGGGTGGCGGCAGCGAAGAATCCTGATCAGGTCTTCATCCAGGACGACATTGGCGAGCTCACGTTCGGTGAAGTTCACCGCCGCAGCAACGCGCTGGCCCGGGCCTTCGCCGGCCTCGGAATCGGACCGGGCGACGGCCTGGCCATCATGTGCCGCAACCATCGCGGTTTCATCGAATCCAATCTGGCCGGCTGGAAGCTGGGCGCCACGGTGATCCTGCTCAACACCATGTTCTCCGGTCCTCAGCTCGCTGACGTAATGGAGCGGGAAGGTGCGAAGCTCGTTGTGCTCGACCAGGAGTTCGAGGAACTGCTTTCGGGAATCCCGGATTCTCTCGCCCGGGTCTGCGCCTTCGAGAGGGAATCGGGCACCTCGGATCTGCCCAGCCTCGATGACCTGATCGCCGGCAACGATGACGGCGACCTGCCCTGGCCCGCGGAAAAGGGTCGCAACATCATCTTGACCTCCGGAACCACCGGCACCCCGAAAGGCGCCCAGCGTCCGGCTCCCAGCGGCTTTGGCGTGATGGTCGGCATGTTCGACCGCATCCCTCACCGCGCCGCCGAGACGATCGTGATCGCGGCGCCCCTGTTCCACTCCTGGGGGTATCTGAACTCGGTGATCGGGACCTCGATCGGTGCCCGGCTGATCCTTCAGCACCGTTTCAATCCGGCCGAGACGATGGAACTGGTCGACAGGTACGACGCCGATGCCCTGGTCGCGGTGCCGGTCATGCTCCAGCGGATCCTGGAACTTTCCCCCGAAGAAAGCGATCACTTCCGGGCGGACAACCTGAAGATCGTCACCCTCTCCGGTTCGGCTCTGCCCGGCGGACTGGCCACGGCCTGGATGGATCGCTACGGAGACAACATCTACAACTTCTACGGTTCGACCGAGGTGGCGATGGGTTCCATCGCCACTCCTGAAGACCTGCGCAAGGATCCGGCTACGGCCGGAAGGCCGCCGTACGGCACCTCGGTCCGTCTGATTGATGACTCCGGCAAGGACGTTGCCCCCGGTGAAACCGGAAGGATCTTCATCAGCAACGAGATGGTCTTCGAGGGCTATACCGGTGGTGGCGGCAAGGAAAGCCTCGACGGTTACCTGTCCAGTGGCGACGTCGGACATTTCGATTCGGACGGTCTGCTGTTCATCGATGGCCGGGACGACGAGATGATCATTTCCGGCGGGGAGAACGTGTTCCCGGCCGAGGTCGAGGATCTGATCGCCAGTCACGAGGATGTCGTCGAGGTGGCGGTGATCGGAGTCGACGATGAGAAATTCGGCCAGGCACTCAGTGCCTACGTTGTTCTGAAGAGCTCGGACGCCCTTGGTGAAAATGAGATCCGGGCTTTCGTGAAGGCGAACCTGGCCTCTTACAAAGCCCCCCGCGACGTTACCTTCATGCCCGAACTTCCGAGGAACGCGACCGGCAAGATCCTCAAGCGGTCACTTCAGTAGGCGCTGAGTAGTAAGTTTTAACCGACGATGAGCGATTCCACTCCAGCTCCGTCGGAGGAGAAGGCCACCACGGGCAACGGGCTTCCGCCCGAGCTGCGCCAGGTTGGCGAATCTTCCGGCAAACTCACCTCGAGGATCGAGGCTTTCGCAAAGGAAATGACCGCCAGCGAGGCCAGGGCCCGCGAGGCGGAAGTCGCCGCCCGCGAATCCGAGCTCAAGGCGCTCGCGACAGCCCGGGATTCGATTGTCCAGGCACGAAACGAGCGTCAGAAGGCGGAGGCCGCAAAGGCGTCTGCCGCGACCGCCGACCAGCGGGTCGAAGCGGTGCGGGCCCAGGCAGCCCGGGATGTCGCCGAAGCCCGCGAGGAAATCAAGACCAAGGCACGCGAAACGCTGCGCAAACTGAGCGCAGAGGCACGCGAAAAGATCGAGGCCTCCCGCGAGGCCCGCCTGAAGGCCGAGGAGCGGGCCAAGGAACTCGAGCAGAAGGACGCCGATCAACGCGAAGCGCAGGCGAGGATCGAAGCCGAGCTCAAGCGGGTTGAAGGCACGTTGAAACAGGAACGCGAAACCCGCGACGAGGCGATGGCGAAGGTCGCCGCCGAGGGCGAGGAACGGCTCGCCGCCCGGACCCGTCACCTCGAAGAGGTCGCGGAGCGTTTGGCGAAGGAAGCACGGCAGGCGGCCGAACGTGAAGCCAAGAACCGCATCGAAGCCGCCGATGAGAGAACCCGCAAGGCCCAGGACCGCGCCGCTCAGGCCGAGGCTCACGCCAATGAATTCGAGTCCCTCGCCCGCCAGAAGATTGCCGAGATCGAAGCCGATGTCGACCGCCGGGTCATGGAGGGCACCGAGCAGGTTCGCCGCGAGGCCGCCGAAAGAGTGGAGCAGCTGATCGAGAAGTTCGGTCGCGAAGCCGAGGAGAACGCCCGTCGCCGGGCCGAAGAGCGGTTGCGTGAAGAAGACGAACGGATTCAGCGCGAGGCGGACCGGCGAGCCGACCTGGCCCGCAAGTCGGCCGAGGACGATGTCCAGGCCGCTGCCGACCGGGCCCGCCAGGAAGCTCTCTCCGCGGCTTCGAGTACTGCTCCCGAATGGGAACGGAACGACGCTCGCGAAGGCGAAGACGGTCCCGTTCCCCGTCGCCGTCGCGGGGGCCCCGGGGCCGGCGGCTACCGCACCTTCTGAGTAGTCTCCCCGCGGCAATGCGCGAGGTAAAGATCAGGGACACGATGAGCGGGGAACTCCTCGCCTTGCCGACCGAAGGCGAGATCGGCATTTACGCCTGCGGTCCCACGGTCTACAGCCGCATCCACATCGGCAACGCCCGACCCTTCGTGGTCTTTTCGCTGCTGGCCCGTTTCCTGAAGAGCGAGGGCTACCCGGTGAAGCTCGCGATCAACGTCACTGACGTCAACGACAAGATCTACACGGCTGCTGCCGAACGCGGCATCCCTTCGGCACAACTCGCAGCCGAGATGACCGCGGCCTACTTCGAAGACACCGGTTCGCTGGAGCTCGGCCGGCCGGATGCCGAACCGCTGGCCACCGAGACGATCGGGCCGATCATCGCACTGATTTCAGATCTGATCGAAGGTGGTCACGCCTACGAATCGGGGGGTGACGTCTACTTTGCGGTACGCAGCTTCGACGGCTACGGCAAGCTCTCCCATCGTCCGACCGAGGAGATGGAACAGGGAGAAGGCGACGACGCCGGGTCGCTGAAGCGCGATCCGCTTGATTTCGCCCTCTGGAAGACCCGAAAGGAGGGGGAGGACCTGAGCTGGGATTCTCCCTGGGGCCAGGGCAGGCCCGGCTGGCACATCGAATGCTCCGCTATGGCGGAGGCGGAACTGGGTCAGCCCTTCACTATCCACGGTGGCGGCTCCGATCTGGTCTTTCCGCATCACGAAAACGAGATTGCCCAATCCGAAGCCGCCCGCCAGAAGGAACTGGCCCGGATCTGGATGCACAACGGGATGATCGAAACCGGCTCCGAGAAGATGTCCAAATCGATCGGGAACATCTTCCAGCTATCGGAAGCGATCGAAACCTACGGCCCGCAGACGGTTGTCGCCTATCTGATTTCCGGTCACTACCGCCAGCCGCTCGCCTTCGGAGAAGGTCCGCTCGAGCAGGCCGCGGCAGGCAACGAACGGCTGCGCAACTTCCTTCGCGAAAACCCGCCCGGTGATGCCCAGGGTGAAGAAGCAGCCGCCGCAGCCGGCAGGTTCAGGGACGCCCTCGCCGATGACTTCAACACTCCCAGGGCCATGAGGGAGGCTTTCGACCTCGTGCGAGCGGCAAATCAGCGCTCCGGCGACCCGGCGCTGGCGGGGGCGAGCACGGCTTTGGCCGGCATGCTCGAGCTGGTCGGTCTCGGAGCTCTGGCCGGTAGCGGGGAAGCGGACGGCCCGGATCCGGCGGCGCTTGAACTGCTCGAAGCCAGGAATGCCGCCCGGGAGGCCAGGGACTGGGGTCGCGCCGACGAGATCCGCGACCAGCTCGACGCACTCGGCTGGGAGGTACGCGACGGGGCCGAGGGCGCGAGACTGGTGCCGCGGTCCCGATGACCGACATCATCTACGGCCGCAACCCTGTCGAGGAAGCGCAAAGTGGCCGTCGCCGGGTGATCCGGATCTGGAAGGCCCCGGAAACTCCGGATGAAAAGCTGCTCGAACTCTGTGGTTCCACGGACCATCAGGGAATCGTGGCTGAAGTCGAACCCTTTCCCTACGTGGGCGGCAGCGAGCTGCTCACCGAAGAAGACGCCCTGGTCGTGGTCCTCGACCAGATCCAGGACCCTCGCAATCTCGGTGCGGTCTGCCGTTCCGCCGAAGCTGCCGGAGCCACGGGCGTGGTGATTCCCGATCGCCGGGCCGCCTCGGTCACCGCAGTCGCGGCCAAGGCTTCGGCCGGGGCGGTCGAGCATCTGAAGATCGCCCGGGTCCGCAACATCAGCGACTGGATCAGTGAAGCCAAGGACGCAGGCTTCTGGATCTGGGGAGCCGACGGAAATACCGACCAGGCTCCCTGGGATGTAGATCTGACCGGCCGCACCGCCCTTGTTCTCGGTACCGAGGAAAAGGGCCTAAGGCCCCGCGTAGCCGACTCCTGTGATGGGCTGGTCGGAATCCCGCAGCGCGGCAGGGTGGACTCCCTGAACGTCTCTGTGGCTGCTTCGATTCTGATTTTTGAAGCCATCCGCCAGCGTTCCTGACGGCCTCTGACGCTGCGCCTCGCCGCACCTCGCGGAGCGGGCCGTGCCGAGCACTGTCCACGCTCCACGTTGTACGCCGAGGCTTGGTCAGTGACCGTCAGGGGTCACCTTCTTGTGCAAGGCGGGTTGCAGCTTTGGAGGCATCTAGTTGACAGAACTCTGCTCGTGTGTAAACTAAGCGGCATATAAAGGGTGAAGCTCAACTTGAGTGTGAGATTCATCTGTCAGCAAGGGCGTCCAGGGGAGGTAAGTGGCGCCACAGGCCTTCTTCCTAAGGAGAATGTGCGGTGGCTACCCCAACCTCAATTACCCATAAGCAAGCCGTTTCCGACGTCCCAGCCAGGTCCGTTCGTGCAGCGTCTAACCCTCGACTTGAGCCTGATGATGAGACTCTCGTCGCCTTCGCCAAGCGTGGTCGGACCGATGCGGCCGATCGGCTCATCAGGCGTTATCACTCTTTTGTCCGACTCAAGGCTTCTTCCTACTTTCTGGTCGGCGGAGACTCCGACGACCTGATCCAGGAAGGACTCCTCGGTCTCCACAAGGCGATCCGCGACTACCGGACCGACCGCGAGTCGAGCTTCCGCAACTTCGCCGAGCTCTGCATCACCCGTCAGATCATCACCGCGGTCAAGACCGCGACCAGGAACAAGCACGTGCCGCTGAACCAGTACGTCTCCTTCGGCCAGTCACCGGCGGCCAACACCGAGTCCGAAACCACGATGGAAGAGATCCTGCCCGGACCGACCGCCTTCGATCCGGTCAACCAGGCAATTTCCTCGGAAGAGCTTTCGTCCCTGGTTTCCTGCCTCCAGTCGACTCTTTCCGAAATGGAGAGCAGCGTGCTCGGCTACTACCTCGAGGACCGTTCCTACGAGGACGTCGCTGCGTTGCTCGGTTGCGAGACCAAGACGGTGGACAACGCCCTCCAGCGGGTCAAGCGCAAGGTCAGCAAGCATCTCGAGTCGCGCGACGTAGCCGTATAGGACCGTCGAATCAGTCGGCTGCCGTCCGCACCGGCGGCCGACTGTCAGAATCACCCTCCTGCCCGGCTAGCTCAACTGGCTAGAGCACCTGTCTTGTAAACAGGAGGTTTCCGGTTCGAGTCCGGAGCCGGGCTTTTGTCGCGGCCGGATCCCGAGGCAGGGGGCTCCGGCTCAATAGGGTCTGGCGATGCCTTTCGGCTACCTGCTCCTGGTCCTCTTCATCGGGTTCGCGGTTCTGCTTCAGCTGATCCGGGTTCCACGAAATCCCCTTTTGCGGGTCACTTCCTTCTGGACCAGCCTCGTCGTAAACGAGCAGCCGCACTGGTTCGGGGCGCTGTTGCTGGCTTCGACGGCTCTGGCCTTCGCCCTGGGAGACATCGATGGCTGGCCGGCATGGGTCCTGGTCTTCCTCGCCCTGGCCGAACTAATCGGCCTCCTGCAGATCCTCCTCCGGTCGTTCCCCGCCCGTCGAGCCGTACGGGAAGCGATCTCGTCACTGGATCCCGGGGCCCTCCGGAGCACGGTGAGCCGACGAAACTTCGCCGCGGCGATCCTGCTTCCCTTCGGCTTTCAACGCCGCAAGGTCAGAACCGTCACCGACATCCCGTACGGAACAGCGGGAAGGCGGAATCTTCTCGACCTCTACCTGCCACGGGACGGCGAAGTCACTGGACCAACCCTGATCTACCTCCACGGAGGCGGTTTCAAGAGCGGGGACAAGAAGAGGGAGGGCCGGCTCGCTCTGTACCACCTGGCCGCAAAGGGATGGATCTGCATCAGTGCCAACTACCGTCTCAGTCCTTCGAACCAGTTCCCCGACTATCCGATCGACCTGAAGAAAGTCATCGCCTGGGCCAAATCGGAGGGATCTGACTTCGGGGTTGATCCGGACCGGGTATTTCTCGCCGGAGGATCGGCCGGCGGGCACATAGCGGCGACCGCCGGATTGACCGTGAACGATTCCAGGCTGCAGCCCGGTTTCGAAGATGTCGACACTTCAGTGGCCGGGGTGATCGGCATATACGGCTATTTCGGAGGCCTCGAGTACGGAAGCCTGCGTCCCGCCGGTCCGCTGCCATCGAGTCCGGGGGATCTCATCCACCCGGGTGCACCCCCGTTTCTGCTGCTGCATGGTGACCGTGACACCGTGGTCTCGATCGGCAATGCCCGGTCCTTCGCCGACGGCCTCAAGACGGCCGGCGTGCCGGTCACCCTTGCCGAGCTACCCGGGGCCCAGCACACCTTCGACCTGCTGCGTTCGATCAGGAACGAAAACTCGATCGACGCGATCCAGGATTTTGCGGGGTGGGTGGAAAATCGCCGTTGAACCCTCGATCCGGCGCTAACATGGGATTTCATGGTTCAAAGGGGTGAAAAGGGATCGGGCCCGTCGCGGAGGCTTTACGGCGCGTTTCTCGCTGCCCTGCTGATCGGTCTGGCCACTTTGCCGGCACTCGGTTCGGGGCCGAAGGCGGACGCGGCCCCGGAGGATTCCGCCTCTGTCGGTGTTCTGCCCTGCAAGAAGAAGCTCGCGTTGACCGCCGTCTACCGGGTCAACGGAAGAATCCGGTTCGAAGGGGTTGCCGACCCATCGCTCGCAGGCAAGGAAGTGAAGGTCTACGAAATCAAGGGCGACGAACTCGTCGCCACAACCCGCATTCGTCGCGACGGCACCTGGTGGGCCAATTCGGAAACCTCGGATCATCGCTACACCTGGCTGACCAAGTTCGTTGCCGAAGCCGGTGGGGCGCAGACCCGTTGGCGCCGGCTGGGACAGGCGATCGCGATCAGGGGCCGCAAGCCGGTGGTCACCTCGAATCGAAGCCGCAGGCAAGGCCTCGAGTCGAGCCGGACCAGGATCCAGGTCAAGATCTCCGGCGGCTACCAGGACGATCTGACGGTTGGAATCCAGACCGGTTGCTCCCGTTACGAGGTCGATGAGAAGTTCAGGTTGAAGACCAACCGGGAGGGGGTGGCCACGATCAGCGTGCCTCGCCCCGAAGCGGGCAGCCCGTTCCTGATCTACCGGGCGAGCACCGTTGACGGGTTCAAGATTTCTCCTCCGATAGTTGTTAAGCCCGGAATCTGACGACCGGGTTGTAACCCGGTCCGCGGCAGCGTGTAGGAATCTCTTGTGACCCAGGAGCAGCTCGAGGCCTACCACGAATACACACGCAAGCATGGAGTCAACCGAGGGCTCTATCTATTCGCGCGCATTCTTCTCCAGCCGTTCTTCCTGATCTATTTCCGGCTTTCACGCCAGGGACGCCAGAACTCACACATAAAGGGCGCGACCATCGTCGCGGCCAACCACCGCAGTTTTCTCGACCCTTTCGTGATCGGTTCCTGCCTGCCCTGGGGCAAGCCGATGAATTACGTGGCCAAGGTCGAACTCTTCGAGAAGCGGTGGCAGGGCTATCTGCTCTGTCGAGTCGGGGCATTCCCGATCCGCCGGGGCGAAGCCGACGAACTGGCGATCGAGACCGCTGAAAAGGTGCTCGACCGGGGCGGCTCCATCTGCATTTTCCCCGAAGGCACCCGGATCCGGAAAGGCTCGCTCGGCAAGCCGAAGCGCGGGGTCGGCCGTCTGGCGCTTCGCAGCGGCGCCCCGGTGCTCCCGGTTGCCGTGACGGGAACCGAGAACGTGCGTCGCGGCTGGAAGATCAGGCCACGGAAGGTGGACATCCGGGTCGGCCGGCCGATGTCGTTTCCCCAGTCCGAGAATCCCTCACCTGCCCTGGCTGCTTCGGTCACCGACCGGATCTGGCCGAATGTGGAACTTCAGTGGGAAGACATCGGCGGTCTGCCGCCGATGCGTCGGGCCGCGGTGATCGGAGCTGGCAGCTGGGGTACCGCAGTCGCCGTCCTGCTGGCCCGTGGCGGTCTCGAGGTTCAGCTCGGCACCCGCACCGCCGACCAGGCCGAGGAGATGGCCCTGGCCCGTGAGAACACCAAGTACCTGCCGGGGGTGCGACTCCCTGATGCGATCGAGGTCCGCGCTTCCAGCCAGATCGAGCTGGGCGGAGTCGACCTGCTCTGCATCGCGGTGCCTTCGGCTTCCTACCCGCAGGCGGTCGGGGCGGTCGCCGACCGGGTCGGTCACCGGGCCGGAGTGCTGCTCCTGGCCAAGGGCCTGATCGCCCCGAAGGGCCAGCTTCCCTCCGAATATGTGAGCGAGCGGATCCGTTCCCGGGGTGTTTCCTGCCTTGGCGGGCCGGCCCATGCCCGGGAAGCGGTGTCCGGATCTGCCGCCCTGGTTCTGGGCACCGGCAACGCTGATCTCCGGGCCCAGCTCGGTGACGTCTTCGACCGCGCCGGACTGGTCTGCGAGCGTTCCCGCGACGTGGTCGGGGTTGAAATGGCCGGTGCCGCGAAGAACGCCGCCGTGCTGGCCGCAGCCGCCGCCGAACCGCATGGGCTGAACGCCGCCGGAATCGCGGCCGCCGCAGTCTGGGACGAATGTGTCGGCTACGCGGTCACCAAGGGTGCCGACCTCGAGACCTTCAACGGCCTGGCCGGAGTGGGGGATCTGCTGGCCACGGTCATGGCTTCCGGCAGCCGCAACCGCCGGGCCGGTGAGCTGCTCGGCAAGGGCGGCACGCCCGACCAGATCCGGGAGACGATCGGCCAGGCTTCCGAGGCGCTTGATTCGGTTCCCCAGATCGCGGCGACTGTCGCTGCCGCGGAGTGTCCGGCCACCGCCCTTACCGGTCTGGCCGATCTCGCCACCGGGAAGATCAGCTCGGATGAGTGGGTTGCGGCGCTCCGGCGCTCGGGTCATTCCCGGAGAGCGGCATGAACCGGGCCGATTCGGAAACATCCGCTTTCGGGATAAGGTGCGGGCGTGACCGGTCCCGGCGCCAGCCCACCCCCGGAGTCAAAGGCCGAGGTCGATCGGGCCTTCGAGCAGCTCTATCGCGATCACCTGAAGGACGTCTACTCCTACTCGTACTACCGGATCGGCAATCACCACGACGCCGAGGACCTGACCGAACAGACCTTCCTTCAGGCCTATCGTCATTTCGCCCGGGCGCGGCGGGAATCGGACGGCCGGCCGCTTCGGCCCTGGCTGATCCGGATCGCCCACAACCTCGCCGCCAACTATCACCGCGACCGTTCCCGCAAGCCGCAGACGCCCCTGGACAGCATCGAGCCGCCGGCGGCGAAGCACTCGACCGAGGATCTGGTCGAAGGCCGGGCCGAGCTTCGTGCGGTCATCGAGAATCTTCAGGAACTTCCCGACGACCGGCGCGAAGCACTGGTCATGCGTTTCGCCCTCGGAATGGACAATCGCGAAATCGCCAGGGCGATGGGCAAATCGGACGGTGCCACCAAGGTTCTGATCCATCGCGCGATCAAGCAGCTTCAGGAGGCTCTGGAAGAAGAGGGGGCCCCGATTGAGCATGGATGAGATCAGGATCGAAAACCTGCTCGCCGATGCACTCAAGCCGGTCGAGCCGCCCCAGCGGATGTCAGACCGCCTTCACGACACCTTTTCGGCGATCACTGACGCCGCCGTCTCGGATCTCAGCGACTGGGCCGAGGAATTGACGGAAAGCGAACTCGAGTCGCTGCGCGACCCCCGCAACTGGATTCGTCCGGTCACTGCGCTGGCCGCGGGCGGGGTTGCGACCGGCGCCCTGATCCTGGTCGGCTTCCGCCGCCGCAGCCGCTTCCGCGGCTAGGCGGCCCGGCGCTTGCGGACCTTGCGGCGCCGGCGCTTCTGTCGGCGGGCTTCGGCCCTTGCCTCGAAGCGCGCTTCGAGACCGCCGGTCCAGGCGGTGATCCGGTCCCAGCGGCTGGCGGTGAAAGCGATCAGTCCGAGCAGGCCGATCAGAAGGTTGATCAGGTTGACCCAGCGGGAGGCGGGCAATCCGCCGAGCAGCCAGGTCCCGTTGGCGGCGACGATCCCCCAGATTCCCAGGCCGGTGAAAACCACCCCGGCCAGAAGCGCGTAAAGGCGGGGCAGGGGACGGGCCAGGAACAGGCCGACCAGGCCGGCGGCGACGTGAAAGACACTCGACCAGCCGTTGATCTCGTAGAAGCCGAGGAGGTCGCTGGTCAGCTCGCGGGCGCTGAACTCGGTGTTGGTCAGCAAGCCGACGAAGCCGAGCAAAACGAGCAGGGCGCCGGTCACGGTCGCATAAAGGCGGGCGTACGCAATCCTCTCCATCGGCACCCATTCTCACAGGAACGCCGGAGGTGGGCTCCTCAGTAGGGTTCAGATCCGTGGCCACCTGCTATCGCCATCCCCGCGTCGAGACCGGCGTTTCCTGTTCCAGTTGTGGACGCCCGATCTGTCCTGACTGCATGACCCCGACTCCCGTCGGCATGCGCTGTCCGGAATGCTCGAACGAGAAAACCCGCGTGAGGAGCGGATCGGCGGCGATGACCCAGGTCGGCGGTTATCCGGCGACAATCGCCCTCATTGCGGTCAACGTGGTCATTTTCCTGGCCGAGATGGCCACCGGTTCAGGCGGTCTCAGTTCAACGACTTCCGACCTGATCCGCGACTACGGGCTGATCGGTGCGAAGGTCGCCGACGGCGAGCCCTACCGCCTGTTGACCTCGGGCTTTCTCCACGCCGGCTTCATGCACATCGCCTTCAACATGATCGCCCTGTATTTCCTGGGACGGATACTCGAACCTTCGGTCGGCACGGTCCGGTTCCTGATGATCTACTTCGCGTCGCTTCTAGCCGGATCCCTCGGAGCAATCCTTCTCAGCTCGAACATCGCGATCACGGTCGGTGCTTCCGGCGCGGTTTTCGGACTGTTCGCGGCCATGTTCATCATCGCCTATGGTCGGGGACTGGGCCATGTCGCCAACGAGATCGGGGTGATCATCGGCATCAACCTGCTGCTCACCTTCACGATCAGCGGGATCAGCATCGGTGGCCACCTCGGTGGACTCGTCGGAGGCGCGCTCTGCGGTGTCCTGGTCATCGCCGGTGAACGCGGCTACCTCGGCTCGAACGCCCGGTTCATCGAGTACGCCGGAATGATCGCGATCGCCGTGGTCTCGATATTCGCGGCGATCTCGATGTCGGAGCCCGTGCCCGGCCTGCAGTTCGCGTTTCTTACCCTGCCGATCTGACTTCAATCGAACCCAGCTGCCCGGGACTCGCGACAGTCCCGTGAAACAGGTGAGCGAGAAGTTCGATGCCTTCAATCAGTCGGGGTCCAGGTCGTGAGAAGGACGCTGCGGCGTCCACCGCGACGATTCGCTTCGCTCCAGTGGAATCGATCCGGTCGAGGAAGGTACGGGCCTGGGCCACTGCCTCGTCGACGTAGTAGCCGCAGGGCATGATCACGGCGAGATCGGGGTCCAGGCCTTCGAGCCGGCTCCACTCATGCTCGGCCGACTTGAGACCGGGTTTGCCGACCAGGTCGCGTCCCCCGGCGATCTCGATCATCTCCGGTACCCAGTGGCCGCCCGTGAATGGCGGGTCGAGCCATTCGATCGCGAGTACCGTCGGCCGCTCCCGCCCGGCGACCGCGCTGCGGACCGATGAGATGCGGGATTCCATCTCCGCTTTCAACCGGGCACCCTGATCGGGGACACCTGCCGCTTCGGCGACTTCGATCGCGTTGCCGATCACTTCGGCCAGCGAAACCGGATCCTGTCGCAGGACCCGGGGTTTGCCCGGCAACCGGGCTGCGATCGCCAGCACGTCGTCGTAGGACACCGCACAGACCGCGCAGACATCCTGGGCGACGATGAGATCGGGCCGGACTTCCTCCAGGACTTCCGACCTGAGCCTGTAAAGCGGATCGCCCTGACCGACCATACGTTTGACTTCGGCATCGATCTCTGCCGGGGAGAGTCCCTCCGGGATCAAGGTTTCGCTGAGGTGCGGTAGGCGGGCCGCCTCGGGAGGAAAGTCGCATTCGTGAGTGACCGCAATGACCTGATCGCCGAGCCCGAGCGCGAACAGCATTTCGGTCGAGGAGGGGACGAGGGAGGCGATGCGCATTGGATAAATATGCCAGTCCCGGGTACCGTCGGGACATGTCTCTTTTGGGCGAACAGGAAATCCAGGACGGTCTTGCCGAACTCGACGGGTGGAGTCTCGAAGGCCGGCAGATCGTCCGGACTTTCGAATTCGACGATTTCGTCGGATCGATCCGTTTTGTCGATTCACTGGTCGAACCGGCGGAGGAGATGAACCACCACCCCGATCTGGCGATCTCATGGAACAAGGTGACCGTCGCGATCACCAATCACGCCGAAGGCGGCCTGACCAAGGCCGACTTCAAACTAGCCGGGAAAATCAGCTCGCTGAGCTGATTTTCTACGAATAATCGTAGAAGCCTTGGCTCGTCTTTCTGCCGAGGTTCCCTGAGGCTACGAATTCGACGACTGTTTCCGGAGCCAGGTGGTCGGGGTTGCCCGACTCGGCGTTGAGGGCTTCGCCGATCGCCACGGCGACGTCGAGCCCGACCAGGTCGAGCAGCGCCAGGGGGCCCATCGGATGGGCGACGCCGAGGGTCATGCATTGGTCGACGGCGGCAGCTTCAAGGCCGGTTCGCTCCTGGTAGCGGACCGCGTCGAAAAGGTAGGGGAAGAGCAGACGGTTGACAGCGAACCCGGCAGTGTCGGGGACTTCGACCGCGGTCTTTTCGATCATGTGGCACCAGTCGTGGGCCCGCTCCCCGACCGCCTCGTCGAGTGCGTCGGGAAAGATCAGTTCGACCAGCTTCATGGTCGGAACCGGGTTGAAGACATGAAGCCCGTAGACCCTTTCGGGGACTCCGGAATCCCGGCCCAGGTCGGTGATCGAGAGGGAGGAGGTGGTAGTCGCTAGATCAGCGCCCGGGGCCGCTTCGGCCACTCGCCTGAGCAGGTCCACCTTTGTCTCGTGATCTTCGACGATCGCTTCGACCAGAAGGTTCGCATCTGCGAGGTCCGCCGGGTCCAGCGTCGTCGTGACCAGCTCTGGTGCGGCCCCGGCGATGCGCCGACTGGCTTTCTCGACTGCGGCGAGCGCCCGGTTCGCGGATTCTTCCGACCTCACCAGCAGAACCACTTTGCTGCTCGAGGTCGTGGCGACGGCGGCGAGTCCGGTCGCGATGGTGCCACTGCCGGCGATCGCGACGAATTCGTACGGTGTTGCGGTCATCGGCCGGAACCTTATTGGGATCGACAAAAGAAAGAGATTGACTGACGAGTCAATCAGCTACGATTGCCTCAAGTTTGCAACCCCTCTTTTGAGCCCACAATTCGTAGAAGAAAGGCAGAAGATGAGCAAGTTTGGCGGTCGTGAAGTAGTAATCGTGGAGGCGGTCCGTACCCCGGTCGGCCGTGGCCACAAGGAAAAGGGCTACTACAAGGACGTCCATCCCTCGAACCTGCTGGCTCACGCCTACAAGAACGTGGTCGAGCGGGCGGGCATCGACCCGGCACTGGTCGAAGACGTCGTCGCCGGTTGCGTCCAGCAGTTCGGCGAACAGAGCCTGAACATCGGTCGCAACGCCTGGCTCGAAGCCGGCTTCCCGATCGAAACCCCGGCCACCACGATCGACCGTCAGTGTGGCTCCGCCCAGCAGGCGATCAACTACGCCGCGGCCATGATCGCCTCCGGTGTTCATGACGTGATGATCGGTGGCGGTGTCGAGCACATGGGCCACATCTCCTTCGGTGACGCAGCCAAGGTCATGGGCGAATACGGGTTCGGTTACTCGCCGGAGCTGATGAAGCAGTACGACCTGGTCAACCAGGGCATCTCGGCCGAGATGATCGCCGACCAGTGGGACATCCCGAAGGAAGCACTCGATGAGCTGGCCGTGCGCTCGCATGCCCGTGCCCAGCAGGCCACCGAGGAAGGACGATTCGAGCGCGAGATCGCTCCGTTCTCCGTCAACGGTGACACCTACACCACCGATCAGGGAATCCGTCCCGGCACCAACCTCGAAGGTCTCGCCGGACTGAAGCCCGCCTTCAAGGAAGACGGCAAGATCACTGCCGGTAACTCCTCGCAGGTTTCCGACGGTGCCGCCGCGGTACTGCTGATGACCAGGGAGAAGGCCGACGAGCTCGGTCTCAAGGCCCGCGCCCGGATCGTCGACCAGACCGCGGTCGGTGTCGATCCGGTGATCATGCTGACCGGCCCGATCCCGGCCACCCGCAAGATCCTCGAGCGCAACAACATGACGATGGATGACATCGACCTGACCGAGGTCAACGAGGCATTCGCCTCGGTGGTCAAGGCCTGGGAGATCGAACTCCAGCCCGACATGGACAAGGTCAACGTCAACGGCGGCGCGATTGCCCTCGGCCATCCGCTCGGATCGACCGGTGCCCGCCTGATGACCACGCTGCTCCACGAACTCGAGCGCACTGACGGTCAGTACGGTCTGGTGACCATGTGCTGCGGCGGCGGCATCGGCACCGGCACCCTCATCGAACGTCTGTAGCCGGTAGTCACGTTTCAAAAAAGGCCCGCGTCCTTTGGGGACGCGGGCCTTTTTCATTGGGATTGCGGCGAGGTCGCCGCTGAGACGTTCGTGCCAACCTCAGATATGTCCGTATCTATTTCGAGGCGGTTCGAACCTTGTACTTGTGGAAGACGGTCTGGCGCTTGCCGTGTTTGAAGCGCTTTGAACTGATGATCTGACGGACCACCAGAAGCTTCTTGCCGGGCCGCTTCGCGTAGCCGGCGATGCGCTTCTTGTACTTCGGCTTGACCCGGAGCTTCACGACCTTCCATTTGCTCGCCTTCTGCGCCGCGCTGGCGCTCGCGGTCATCGGCCTGGCCAGCTTCGGTTTGGGCGACTTGCGGGTCACGCCTGCCGCCCTTCCCCGGCACTTCGGCTTGAAACGGGCCGGACACTTGAGCCGGAGGAAGAGGAACTTGCCGTTGTAGACCGCGGTCACGTTGTTCGGCGGGGTGGTCACGGGACCTGTGGGACCGGTCGGACCTGTGGGCGACGTCGGGCCGGTGGGACCGGTCGGGCTGGTCGGTCCGGTCGGGCCAGTAGGCGAGGTGGGGCCGGTCGGACCGGTCGGGTCGGTTGGCCCCGTCGGTCCGGTGGGCCCGGTCGGAGATGCGCGCCTGGCAGTCAGGGCGACTTCGTCGTAATCGAAGTTGCCGCTCGGGGCCAGGGCGAGGGTCGCCGTGCTCACGTTGGTGGTGATCACGATCCGGTAGGCGTCGCCGATCGTCAGGGCGTCTGCCGCCAGGGCGCTGCCCGGGATGTTCACCCAGGACGTGGCGTCAGTCGCCGGACCGGAAGGAATCAGGGGGGTCACGTTCGAATCGCTGCTCCTGACCAGATCCACCTGCCATGTCGCCGTGGTCTGGCTCAGCAGGTCCGCGATCGCACCCTTGCGGGCGAGAGCGAAGCCAAGACTTTCGGCCGGCTCGCCCTCGGCTCCGTCGTAGACGAACTCCGGACTGGTCCAGATGCCGGTGGAAGTGCCACCGAGGACACTCCCGACCGCAGCCTGGGCGGTGTCACGCAGGAAGCCGTCTTCGGCGCCGATCGCACCGTCAGCCGTCTCGTGGGAGCCGGTCATCGCCGGGCAGAGCAGGGTCGCGAGGGGCTGGCAGGCCGCCGTGTACTGGTTGCTGTGAACCCAGCCGCCGTCGGTGGTGCCGAAGCTCGTACCTTCGCCCCCCGGGTAGACCGTGACGATTCCCTCGTCGATTCCGCCGGTGCCGGAAAGCCAGATGTCACCAGCGCCGCCGATCGCACCGTCGACCACGCCACAGAGGGCACCGCCGGTCGAGGCCGGGACGGTGAAGGGGCTGTAGACGCTTCCTTCGCCGGTGTCGGGATCGAAGGGAGCGGCGGGGTGGGAACCACCGGGTTCGGTCAGGGTGCCGGTGGTCTGAAGCTGAAGCGGGAAACTGGTCGTACAGGTATTCCCGAGCACCGCCGCGGTGACCGAAATCGGAATGTTGATGTCCGCCGACCCCGTGTCGGCGTCGAAGGTTCCGGTTATCGCACCGGTGGCGGCGATCGTCACCACCACGTCCTGACCGGACACCTGGGTCGTCTTCTGGGGAAAGGTGAAATCGGACGCTCCCGCAGTGAACGAGTCGGTAGCGGTGTCGACTTCACCGTCCAGGGTCGCCGGCGCGTCGGGAGGCGATGCATCGGGATCGATCAGTTTCAGGCCCTGCGGCCCGCTTCCCCCGCCGAGGTTGATGATCGAACGGTCGAAGTTGAAGGCGACCGGATCGGCCGATGCAACCGCCGAAATTCCGAAGAAGGCGACGGCCAGAGTGACGATTGCGATCGGTTTCCTGAGCGACCTGTTCATTGATTCCCTTTCCCTAGATGCCTGATGACGGACGAATGAGTACGGACGGGTACTCAAAGCTCCTCTAACCGGCTGACCCGGATTTCAAACAGGTACTCTGCGGCGCATGGGTGCTATGGAGAAGGTTTCGATCGGGATCATGGGAGACACGCCGGCCGACATGGCGGCGATGGCCAGGAAGGCCGAAGATGCCGGCTTCGACTGTGGCTGGGCGATCGAGCTCTTCCGCAATGCATTCACCCAGACGACCTACCTGGGCGCGAAGACCGAATCGATGGACATCGGCACCGCGATCGCCTGGGGATTCGTGCGCAGTCCCATGACCATGGCGATGAGCGCGATGGACATCGACGAGATCTCAGGCGGCCGGTTCCGTCTCGGCGTCGGTCCGGGAGTGAAGCGGCTGATCGAGACCTGGCACAACGCCGAATACGGGCGCCCCGCCCCTCATCTTCGGGAGACGATCGAAGCCGTACGGGCGATCATCCACGCAGCCTCGGCCGGCGAGTCGGTCGCTTTCAAGGGCGAGTACTACGACCTCGACATCAAGGGCTGGTACCGGGCAACCCCGCCGGTCCGGGCTGAAATTCCGATTTACACGGCAGCGGTCCAGAAGGGCATGTCGCGGATGGCCGGCGACGTTGCCGACGGGTTGATCGGACACATCATCTGTTCGCCGCAGTGGATCGAGCAGGAGATCGTGCCGGCCTTCGAACTCGGTCTCTCACGGTCCGGCAGGGAGCGCTCCTCGTTCACCTATCTGCCGAGCATCTGCGTGGCGATCGACGACGACTATCAGCGTGGACTGGACGCGGCCCGCCGCACCCTCGCCTTCTACTCGACGGTCAAGACCTATCTGCCGCTTTTCGAAATCCACGATTTCGGCCAGAACGCGGTCGACGCCGCTTCAGCCTTCCGTCGTGGTGACATCGAGGGTGTCGCAGCCGCGATTTCAGACGAAATGGTCGAGACCTACTGCGCGGTCGGGACCCCTGACAAGGTTCGGGAGAAGGTGGCCGAGGTGGCGCAGTTCGGTGATGCGATCCTTCCCGGCGCACCCACCTACTTCATTCCAAACGAGCAGATTTCCGAGTACAACGACAGGATCATCGAGGTATTCGGTAATCCTTCGTAGATCGAAGCGATCACCTACACAGCCGCATTCCTCGCGGCCCTGCTGCTTCTGACCGACGGCTGTAGCAGGGCGGGGATCTTCGAATATGCGGGGTGGCGGGTCGCTCATGCCGGAGCCGGCGAGCGGAGCCTGCTGTTCAGTCTCTTCGCGACCATGGCAGTCGCCACTGCGGCGCTGAACCTCGACGCGGCTGTATTGGTCATGACTCCGGTGGTTCTGGCGGTAGCGGCCAGGCGCGGGCTGGGTCACGAGACCTATTCCATCTCCACCATTCATCTCGCCAACTCGGCTTCCCTGCTGATGCCGGTTTCGAACCTGACGAACCTGTTGGTCTTTCACGAGGCGGATCTTTCCTTCGGCACGTTCACGGTTCTGATGGCCCTGCCCTGGCTGGGCGCGATCGCGGTCGAGTGGATCCTGGTTCCGAGACTGGCGCGGTCCGCGGCGGTGTCGTCGCCGCCGGAATTGCCTGCAGTTGCGCCAGAAGTACGGATCTGGCCCGCGATCCTGCTGGGTCTGACTCTTGGCGGTCTGCTTCTCAGCGGGCCGTTGGGAGTCGAACCGCTGGCCGTGGTGTGGGCCGGGGCAATAGTGATGGTGGCGACCGAGCTGGCCGCCCGGCAGACCGGGGTCGCCCGGATCCTGAGTTCCTGCCGCCCGTTCTTCCTGCTCGAGTTGCTGGCCCTGGGCGCGGTGGCCTGGGGACTCGGTGAACTGGGGCTGACCGGACTGCTCGGCGGGCTGGTTCCTTCCGGCGAAGGATTGCCCGCGCTGCTGGCGATTGCCGCCGGGGCCGCGGTGTTCGCAAACCTGGTCAACAACATCCCGGCGACCCTCCTGCTGCTACCGGCGGTGGCGCCGGCGGGGGAGGGGGCTTTGCTCGCCATGCTGATCGGGGTCGGAATCGGCCCCAACCTCGCCTACCCTGGTTCGATCGCCAACTTCCTCTGGCGTCAGGAAATGATCAGGGACGGGGCAGCGGTCTCCTGGCGGGAGTTCACCCGGATCGGCCTGGTCACTGTCCCGGTCGGGATCCTCGTGGCGACGACCCTGCTTTGGCTGACGCTCGGCTGGTCAGGCCTGGGGTAGAGCGGCCGCCCAGGACTGGAACCTGTCCATGTCGGTGACCGCGGGTCCGTGGCCGGGTAGGAGGAGGGTGGGGTTCAGCCCGGCAAGCTTGCGGATCGAGCGGCGGTTCTCGGCGGGGTCGTAGGTGAACATCTCCGGCGGTTCGTCGAGTCCCGGCCTGCCTGTCGCGTAGTTCATGTTGCGGATCACGTCTCCGCAGATGGTCACTCCGTCGGATTCCCGGAAGTAGACGACGTGGCCGCGAGCATGACCGGGGGTGTGGACCACCGTGAAATCGCCGACCTTCTCACCGTCTTCGAGTACCCGGGAGACCTTGTGGGGAGGGCCTTCCCAGGATCCCTGGACCTTCTTCAGGATCGGGTTGGTGAGCTGTTCGCCAGAAACCGGGACCCGGCCTTCCATCGCATCGACGTCATCGGCGTGACAGGCGAGGGGTATGTCCCGCTCCCGGCAGATATCCCGCGCCATGCCCTGATGATCGGGATGGACATGGGTAAGAGTCAGGAGAGTGAGCTGTCGGTCCTTGATCTGGCGGGGAATCCGAAATCGGTCCCAGGTGGTGCCGGCGTCGAACAGGATGTCCCCGGCCAGGTAGACGTTGACCATCGGCAGGGGGAACTGGCCGACGCGTTCAATTCCGGGAGCGACCTCTTTCAGGGCCACGCGAACGTTCCCGGCTCAGTGGGCCTGATCGGGAGCGGGCTGGCCGCTGTGATGGGCAAGATCCTCGAGCCGGGCCATCTCCCGCTCGCCGAAAATCCGGGCGGGATCGTCTGCGGGGAGATCGGCGATGAGCCGGCCGACCCGGACCCGCACCTGCTGCGAGAAATGGGGTGTGACGGCGCCGGTCAGCTCCCGGATGTCCTCGGGGGTGATCTTCTGTCCGGAGTCCAGGACCCCGATGTGTTCTTCTTCGCTCATTGCTGTTCCAGTGTGTCGACCGGGGCGAGCTCGACCGCATCATCGACGCGAGCCTGCTCATCCACGGAGATCAGTGATTCATCGCCAATTATCCAGACATGATTGACGATAGCCCGGGTGGGGTCAGACTCGTAGCCGGGTTTCACGTCCAGCAGGTAATCCTCGACGACCTGCGGAAGTTCTTCGCTCGAGTCGGTGAGCAGCAGGGCGGGCCAGGTGCCACCGGTCGACAGGGCGGTCGTGGCCACCACGTCCATCGGCCGGTCGGTGCGGGCAAGGGTGTAGCCATGTCCCGGGTCGTTCAGGTTCCATCCGAAAAGGCCGCTGGAGAAGCGGACCAGTTCGACGGCGGCAGTTTCGGGGTCGTCACCGCCGACCCGTTCAACAGTGGATCCGGCCTTGTCGAGCTGTTTGAGAACCTTGCTCGAGACCACGTCCGACGGTCCCAGCACAAAGATCGGAACGTTCTTGTTGGCCTTGTCCTTGAGCACGTCGCGAGTGGCCTTGGGCACGGAGTCCTTGTTCGTGTAAAGAACCACGTCACCTGAGCGGGCTGCCCAGGTGGCGGCAGGGGATGCGTATTCAGGGGATTCCGAGGAGACCACGACAAATGCGGCCGGCGGTCCATCGGAGAGGGTGGCTTTCTCCTCGGCTACCGCGGCGGCGATCGAGGCCGGGTCGGCGCCGTCAAGTCGCTTGACGTCGTAGCCGGAGGGTGGGGCCACCTTGCCGACCGTGAAGACCTTGGTCTCACCGGTATCGGGGGATCCGAGCGGATTCAGCTGGGCGAGCGTGTCTGCTCCCTCTGCCGAAAGGGTTCCCGAGGGAGCGAGCAGGATCGGGGCGCCGACCGGAAGGGCGCTGAGGGTCGCGGCGGCGACACCGGACTGCCAGTCGGTCGAGTCGACGATGGTCACGGCGGCGGGAGGGGTCCCCGGACCGGAAGTGGGGTAGGCGG
>Ga0209023_10000464_pt1 | contig 61630 bp, 56 predicted proteins | sample LakOneMetagenome_FD_187468 | JGI IMG/M metagenome (GOLD analysis project Ga0209023, IMG submission 187468) | Freshwater and sediment microbial communities from Lake Erie, Canada (SPAdes) (version 2) | ecosystem: Environmental > Aquatic > Freshwater > Lentic | place: Lake Erie, Canada...
CATCAGCTTTATGAAAAGATCGCGCTCGCTCTTCAGCGCAACGTCAAACGGCTGGTCGAGCGAGTGACTGACCGCCTCGGCGGCGGCAAGCGGAGCTTCCAGACCGCGATTGCGCTTATTTGCCGCAGCAGCTGCGTTGGTGAAGATCGACTTGTCTGCCTTCGCAGCCGCGAGCTTGGAATCGTCGTCGCGCAGCTTGCGCAGCGGACGCTTCTCGGCGAGCACTTTTCGCGCGAACGCTTCGCCGCCTGCAGCGGGCCCCTCAACGATTTCTTCGATCAGGCCCATCTTCTGCGCCTGCGCAGCGCCGATCGGATTACCGCCGACGATCATTTCCACGGCGAGTTCCGGACCGACCGCACGCGGCAGACGCTGCGTGCCACCGGCGCCGGGAAGAAGACCGAGTTTCACTTCGGGCAGGCCGAGCTTCGCGTCCTTGGTCGCGACGCGGAAATGACATCCGAGTGCGAGTTCAAGCCCACCGCCGAGTGCAGTGCCGTGGATCGCGGCGATCACCGGCTTCGGACTGGCTTCGATCCCCGCGATCACCTCGTGAAGGCTCGGCGACTGCGGCGGTTTGCCGAATTCGGTGATGTCCGCGCCTGCGATGAACGTGCGCCCCGCGCATGTGACGACAATGGCTTGAACCTGCGGGTCTGCGGCAGCGCTTGTCACGCCATCGAGAATTCCTTTGCGCACCGCAGCACTCAACGCATTTACGGGAGGGCTGTCGATCGTGACGATTGCAACTGCGTCATGACGTTCCACCTTGACCACTTGGCTCACGCAACTCTCCCTAAATCGCAGGTTTTTGATATATTTCGCAGTGCGGAATTTAATTCCACATCTTGACACGGAGGGATATTTTGAAGCACGTCCCTTGTCAACGAAGACCACCCATGCGGCATGTTGTATGAAACGCTCGAACAAAAAACCTGCGACCGACCGCAGTTTTGTCGTCGCGCTGTCGCGAGGACTAGATGTTCTGCGCGCGTTTCGTCCGAGTGATGGATTGTTGGGCAATCAGGAAATCGCCGCGCGCACAAATTTGCCGAAACCAACCGTGTCGCGGTTGACTTACACGCTGACAAGGCTCGGCTATCTCACGCCGGTTCCACGTTTCGAGAAATACCAGCTTGCACCTGCCGCAATGGCGCTCGGTTATTCCGCGCTGGCAAACATGGGCATTCGTCATCTGTCCGATCCTTATCGCGATCAATTGATGCGCGAGACCGGCGGCGCGGTTGCGATCGGCGCGCGAGACCGCCTAAGCATGATTTACTTCGGACAGAGCCGAAGCGAACTTACCGTCGGCGTTTTGCTCGATGTCGGATCGAAAGTTCCAATCGCGACAACCGCGATGGGCCGCGCATATCTGTGGGCGCTGCCGGAAGATGAGCGCGCCGAATTGATGCAGGACATCAAGGATCAATCCGGCAGCAATTGGTCCAAGATCCGCGACGGGATCGAACGTGCCGGTGAATGCGTTGCGAAACACGGTTTTGCGACATCCGCTGGCGAATGGCACAACGATATCCACGCGGTCGGCGTGGCACTGACACTCAACGACGGAACCGGCCCTTATGCATTCAACTGCGGCGCACCCGCATTCAAGTTTAGCGAAACTCTCCTGAAGAATGATATCGGACCACGCCTCCTCGCGATGGTCCGGAACATCGAAATAGCGCTCACAGGCAGCATTGCAAAAAGCTCCCTGAAAGAAAGCGCAGCAAGCAAGAAAAATAAATCACATGGAGGAAGAATTCGTGTTGTCGAGGGGATCAGATAACCGCGTCTATTGCGGACTCATGCAAACTGAAATTGATGTCCGCAAGGACATCGCCGCATGACACAGACACAAGTTGCTCAAGGGCAAGCACCCTTGCTCGCAGTTCAGGACGTCAGCGTCGTGTTCGGCGGCATCGTTGCGTTGAACGGCGTTTCGTTCAAGATGAAGAAAGGCCAGATCCTTGGCCTGATCGGTCCGAACGGTGCCGGCAAGACAACGCTGTTCAATTGCCTGAGCCGGCTCTATCAGCCGAGCAAGGGCGAAATCCTGATGGAAGGCGAGAGCATTCTCTCGCTTCAGCCGCAAAAGATCGCAGCAGCCGGAATCGGCCGCACATTTCAGAACGTGGCGCTGTTCCAGCGGCTCACGGTGCGCGACAATATCCGGATCGGCGGTCATTGCCGCACCCAAAGCGATGTCGTCAGCGACTCATTGAAACTACCGTGGGTTCGCCGCGAGGAGCGCGATCTCAATCACAAGGTCGATGAAATCCTGACTTACCTCGATCTGCACGATGTTGCCGACCGCGAGGTCGCGGGCCTTCCATTCGGCACGCAGAAGCGCGTCGAGCTTGGCCGCGCACTCGCCGCGGAGCCGAAAATCCTGCTGCTCGACGAGCCCGCAGGCGGCCTCAACCACGAGGAGGTCTACGTTCTCGGCGACCTGATCTGCCGCATCCGCGACGAACGCAATGTCACGGTGCTGCTGGTGGAGCATCACATGGGCCTGGTGATGAAGATCGCCAACCATGTCGTCGCACTGAACTTCGGAAAGAAACTCGCGGAAGGCACGCCGTCTCAGGTGCAGTCCGACCCGGATGTCATCAAGGCCTATCTGGGGAGCAAGGACTCATGACAACGCTGCTCACGATCAAGGATCTGCGCGCCTATTACGGTCAGGTGCAGGCGCTGCACGGTCTCGAATTTTCGCTTAACGAAGGCAGCGTGACCACGCTGCTCGGTGCCAACGGCGCAGGCAAGACCACCACGCTTCGCGCGATCTGCAACATGATACGCTCCACCGGCGCCATCGAATTCGACGGCAAGCCGCTGGGCAACAAGACCACCGAGAACATCGTGCGTCTCGGAATCGCCCATGTGCCGCAAGGCCGCGGCACTTTCACCAACATGACGGTGGAAGAAAATCTTCAGCTCGGCGCGATCTCACGTTCCGACAAGAAGAACATCGATGGCGACATCGAGAAAATGTACGGACACTTCCCGCGCCTCAAGCAGCGTCACACTCAACAGGCGGGCACCTTGTCCGGTGGCGAACAGCAGATGCTCGCGGTCGCCCGTGCGCTGATGCTCCGCCCACGGTTGATGCTGCTCGACGAGCCGTCGTTCGGCCTTGCTCCGCTGATCGTGCGCGATCTGTTCGGAATTCTCGGCAAGATCAACCGCGAAGACAAAGTGACGATCCTCGTGGTCGAGCAGAATGCGCAGCTTGCGCTCGAACTCGCCGAGAAAGCCTACGTGATCGAAACCGGACGTATCGTGATGTCGGGAAGCGCGAAAGAGATCGCGAACAACGAAGACATCCGTAAATCTTATCTCGGATATTGAGGAGGCAGCCATGGAACTGTTTACAAACCAAGTCCTGGCTGGCATCGCCACAGGCGCGATCTATGCCTGCATGGCGCTGGCCGTGGTCATGATCTATCAGGCCATCGACCACCTGAATTTCGCGCAAGGCGAAATGGCGATGTTCTCCACCTTCATCGCCTGGCAATTGATGCAGTGGGGTCTGGGCTTCTGGCCCGCATTTCTGCTGACGCTGGCGATTTCCTTCGCAGGCGGCATCGTCATCGAACGCGCGCTGTTCAAGCCGCTCACCAACGCTCCGGTGCTGGTGCATGTGGCAGGCTTCATCGCGCTCTTTGCGGTTCTCAACAGCGTCGCCGGCCTCACCTGGGACTTCACCATCAAGCAGTTTCCGTCGCCCTTCGGCTCGTCGGGATTCCTTGGCAGCCAGCTCATCTCCACCCATCAGGCGGGCATGATCGGCGTCACGCTTGTGCTGCTGTTGCTGCTGTTCATTTTCTTCCGCTTCACGCGGGTCGGCCTCGCGATGCGCGCGGCGGCATCGCTGCCTGAATCGGCGCGGCTGGTCGGCATCAACACAAGCTGGATGATCGCGCTCGGCTGGGGCATGGCCAGCGCCATCGGTGCCATCGCGGTAATGATGATCGCACCCGTTGTGTTCCTCGAGCCCAACATGATGGGCGGTATCCTGCTTTACGGGTTTGCGGCAGCGGTGCTCGGCGGTCTGACCAGCCCCCTCGGCGCAGTCGTCGGCGGCTTTCTGGTCGGCGTGTTCGAAAATCTTGTCGGCACTTACATTCCCGGTGTCGGCAACGAATTGAAACTTCCCATCGCGCTCGCCCTCATCATCGGCGTGCTTGTCGTGAAACCCTCCGGCTTGTTCGGCCGCGCAATCGTTCAGCGAGTTTGACATGAGCACAGTTCAGGACTCTGCTCCGCAAGCTCCGGCCGTCGCCGCTCCATCGAAAAAGTCGATGACAGTCGGCACAGGTGCAACGCTGGTGATGCTCGCCTTGCTGGTGATCTCGCCGCTGTTCGTGAAGAACTTCATCATCTTCCAGATGACGATGGTGCTGATTTACGCCATCGCCATCCTCTCGCTGAATCTTCTGACCGGCGGCAGCGGACAATTCTCGCTCGGCCAAAGCGCTTTCTATGCCGTCGGTGCCTACACCGCCGGCATTCTGATGGAACATTTCGGCGTCAACTATGTGCTGACGCTGCCGGCAGCCGCCATCATCTGCTTTATCTTCGGCTTCCTGTTCGGCTTCCCCGCACTGCGGCTTTCGGGCGTCTATCTTGCGCTCGCAACCTTTGCGCTCGCCGTCGCCATGCCGCAAATCCTCAAACTCAACGTGTTCGAACACTGGACCGGTGGCGTGCAGGGCCTTGTCATCACCAAGCCGGATGCGCCATTCGGCCTAAAGATGTCGCAGGACATGTGGTTGTATTATTTCACGCTGTTCATCTCGGCGGCGATCTACATCCTCTCTGTCAACCTGCTGCGAAGCAGGTCCGGACGCGCGATGATGGCGATCCGCGATAATCAGATCGCAGCATCCGCGATGGGCATCGACCTGCCGCTCTACAAGACGCTGGCCTTCGGCATCAGCGCCGCTTTCACCGGCATCGCCGGTGCGCTCGGCGCCATCGTGGTGCAATTCGTCGCACCGGACAGCTTTACCATTCAGCTTGCGATTGCGATTTTCGTCGGCATGGTGGTCGGCGGTGTCGGCTGGCTTCCGGGATCGTTGGTCGGCGCGGCCTTCATCGTGTTCGTGCCGAACGTCGCCGAACACATTTCAAAAGGCCTTTCGGGCGCGGTGTTCGGCGTGTTCCTGTTCGCCGTCATCTTCCTTTTGCCGCATGGCGCAAGGCAGGTCGCGTATTACATTGAAGCAATGTTCCGGAAGACGAAAAGCAAGTCCTAAAGTCTGACTTAACTGCACGTATCGGACTTTGTATGTTTCACCACGAACGCTACTCAAGGGAGAGAACAAAAATGCGATCCAGAATGAAATTCAATGTTGCAGCGTTGTCGGCCATCGCCGCACTCGCGCTGACAAGCGGCAGCGCGAGTGCGCAGAAAAAGTACGACACCGGTGCGACCGATACCGAAATCAAGATCGGCAACATCATGCCCTATAGCGGACCTGCCTCCGCCTATGGCGTCATCGGCAAGATGGAAGAAGCCTACTTCAAGATGATCAACGAGCAAGGCGGCATCAACGGCCGCAAGATCAACTTCATCAGCTACGACGACGGCTATTCGCCGCCGAAGGCTGTCGAACAGGCCCGCAAGCTGGTCGAGAGCGACGAAGTGCTGATCGTGTTCGGCCCACTCGGCACGCCGTCGAACTCTGCGATCCAGAAATATCTCAACTCCAAGAAGGTGCCGCAGCTGTTCGTGGCAACCGGCGCGACCAAGTTCGGCGATCCAAAAGATTTCCCTTGGACCATGGGCTGGCAGCCGCCTTACCAGAGCGAAAGCCGCGTCTATGCCACGCATCTTCTGAAGTCGAAACCCGATGCGAAGATCGGGATCATGTACCAGAACGACGATTTCGGTAAGGACATGCTCAAAGGCCTGAAGGACGGCCTCGGCGCGAAGGTTTCGCTGATCGTGGCGGAAGAAAGCTACGAAGTGTCGGAGCCGACCATCGACTCGCACATCGTGAACCTGAAGGCGAAGGGCGCGGACGTGTTCTTCTCCTTCACCACGCCGAAGTTCGCTGCACAGGCGCTCAAGAAGGTCGCGGAAATCGGCTGGAAGCCAGTTTACTACCAGAGCAACGTCGGCGCATCGGTCGGCAGCGTGCTCAAGCCAGCCGGCTTTGAGAATGCACAGGGCATCTACTCTGCGGCCTATGCCAAGGATGGCGCGGACGCGCAGTGGGACAATGATGAAGGCATGAAGAAGTTTTACGCCTTCCTCGCCAAGTACGCGCCGGACGCGAACAAGGCCGACGGCTCGGTTGTGTATGGCTACGGCCAGGCGCAGACGATGGTCGCTGTCCTGAAAGCCGCCGGTGACAATCTGACCCGCGAGAACATCATGAAGCAGGCGGCAAGCCTGAAGGACTTCGTTCCGGACACCTTGCTGCCGGGCGTCAAGATCAACACCAGTGCGACGGACTTCTACCCGATCCAGCAGCTGCAGATCATGCAGTTCAAGGGCGAGAAGTACGACCTGCAGGGACCGATCATCGACGGCCAGTTGACCAACTGATCGTTTTCGCCCTGCGAAACTCGTAAAGAAATGAGCCCCCTGCGACATTGTCGCAGGGGGCTTTTCATTTGAACGCACTCCGCAAACGATATTGAATACCGGCAAGCCGCTGGATTTTGAATGCAAAAATAAAAACGTAGATCAACGAGGATACGAACAAGAACAGGGAGCTCACGGATGACGATGAAGACCTCTCGACTAGTAACGCTGTCCACCGCCGTTGCCATACTGGCTGCAATAAGCAGCAGCGCTTTGGCCCAGAAAAAATACGACACTGGCGCGACCGATACCGAAATCAAGATCGGCAACATCATGCCCTACAGCGGACCCGCTTCCGCATATGGCATTATCGGAAAAACCGAAGCCGCCTATTTCAACAAGATCAACGCCGAAGGCGGAATCAACGGCCGCAAGATCAACTTCATTTCCTACGATGACGGCTACTCGCCGCCGAAAGCTGTCGAACAGGCACGCAAGCTGGTCGAGAGCGATGAGGTCCTGCTGATTTTCAATTCGCTCGGCACACCGTCGAATTCGGCGATTCAGAAATACATGAATGCCAAAAAGGTGCCGCAGCTTTTCGTGGCGACCGGCGCGACCAAGTGGAACGATCCGAAGGAATTCCCGTGGACCATGGGTTGGCAGCCCAGCTACCAGAGCGAGGGCCGCATCTACGCGAAATTCCTGATGAAAGAAAAACCAGATGCCAAGATCGGCATCCTGTATCAGAACGACGATTTCGGCAAAGACGTGCTCAAGGGTCTGAAGGACGGTCTCGGTGCCAAGGGCGCATCCATGATCATCGCGGAAGAACCTTATGAAACGAGCGTTCCCACCGTCGATTCGCAGATCGTTGCGCTGAAGTCGAAAGGCGCAGATGTCTTTGTCAGCATCACCACGCCGAAGTTCGGTGCACAGTCGGTCAAGAAAGTCGCAGAGCTTGGCTGGAAACCGCTGTTCATTCTGAACAACGTGGCTTCATCCACGGGCTCGGTCATGAAGCCTGCCGGTTTCGAGAATGCGCAAGGCGTGATCTCCGCGACCTACGGCAAGGATCCGACCGATCCACAATGGAAGGACGATCCTGGCATCAAGAACTTCGACGCGTTTCTTGCGAAGTATTTGCCCGAAGCCAACCGTTCGGACAGTTCGGTGATCTACGGATACGCCGCCGCACAGACCATGGTTCACGTTCTCAAAGCGTGCGGCGATAACCTCACCCGCGAGAACGTCATGAAGCAGGCCGCCAGCATTAAGAAACTCGTGCTGGAAACCTCGCTGCCGGGCATCAGCATCAGCACCAGCGCAACCGATTTTGCGCCGATCGAGCAACTGCAAATGATGCGGTTCAAAGGCGAGCGCTGGGAAATGTTCGGACCCATCATCAGCGGCGAAGTCGCTGGCTGACGCGTTCCGCGCCCCGCGACTGCGGGCTGCGGGCTGCGTTCTTCATATGTTATGGCCGGGCTCGTCCCGGCCATTTCCATTTTTGCTCGATTGATCGTAATCACCGGGACATAGGCGAGCGGAAGACGCCGTCCTTTGGCCGGCTATGCCCGGCATGACGAAGAGAAAATCGATGGTTTCTAAAATTCTCGCGCGATCTTGCCGAGCATAGTCAGCAGCAGTTGCCGGTTGTCTTCGCCAAGCAATTCGCTCAAGCGTGCTTCATGCCGTGCGCGGATCAATTTTCGCGCACGGGCGAGAACGCCGCGTCCTTTTTCCGTCAGCGTCAGGATATGCGAGCGGCGGTCGCTGTTCGAGCGCGACCTCAGGCACAGGCCACGGCCTTCCAGATCATCGAGCAGCGTGACGAAATTCGGCCGCAGGATACCGAGCGTCGAAGCGATCTCGGTCTGGTTCCGGCCGGGATTGGTGTCCACCAACATCAGTACCGAGAACTGCGCCGGCGTCAGCGGCAGCGTGGCGGCGCAGCGGATGAAATCGTCGAAAATCCGCAACTGCGCACGCTTGAGCGGATAGCCGACGAAGTCCGCCAGGTCGCCGATGCGGATCGGACCTGATGGCGTCGCGCTGCGCGACAAGCGCGGCAGCTTCTTGCCTTTCGCAACGGCACTCAAAGTCCTGGGCATAGCCATCGCACGCTTCCTGTGATCGAAATGATATAAGGATAAAGCGATCCGCCTTGAGCTTATAATCGATAATCGTTATAAAATATATCAAATAGCGCGAGCGGATTTCAACCGCTCTGCCAGGGGGAGATTTTGGACAGCACGATCCTTCTGTTCCTGTTGCAGGACGGAATTACGAGCGGCGCGATCTATGCGCTGCTTGGGCTCGCGCTCGTTCTGGTGTTCGCCGTCACCCGCGTCATCCTGATCCCGCAAGGTGAGTTCATTACCTTCGGCGCGCTGACTTACGCGACGCTTGCGGCAGGCAAAGTGCCGGGCACCGCCCTGCTCGCATTGGGGATGGGCGTCGTTGCCTTCCTCTTCGACATGATCGCGGAGCGCCATGTGATAAGTGCGCGGCGCGTTCTGCGATCTTTGGCTTTGAACATTTTGCTGCCGCTGACGATCTGGGGCGTCACAACGATGCTGGCAGGACGCCAGAACAGCGTGTCGGTGAACTTTGTGCTGTCTATCGTGATCGTCGCGCCGATCGGACTTTATCTTTATCGGATTGCCTATCAGCCGATCGCGCATGCGTCGGTGCTTGTGCTTCTTATCGCATCTGTCGGTATTCATCTCGCTTTGCAGGGCCTTGGCCTCGCGTTCTTCGGAGCTGAAGGCCTGCGCGGACCGGCGATGTCGACATCGGCTTTCACCATCGGGCCGTTGCGTTTCACCGGCCAAAGCATCGGCATCTATCTGATCACTGCTGCGCTCATCGTCGGCCTGTGGCTGTTGTTCGGCTATACGCTGTACGGCAAGGCGCTGCGCGCCACCGCCGTCAATCGTCTCGGCGCGCGCATTGTCGGCATTCGCACCTCGCTGTCGGGACAGATCGCCTTCGTGCTCGCCGCCGTGATCGGCACCATTTCCGGCATCCTGATCGTGCCGATCACCACGATCTATTATGACACCGGATTTCTGATCGGCCTGAAAGGTTTCGTCGCCGCGATCATCGGCGGGTTGGTGAGCTATCCCCTCACCGCCGCTGCCGCGCTTGTGGTCGGGATCGTCGAAGCGTTCTCGTCGTTCTATGCTAGCAACTTCAAGGAAGTCATCGTCTTCACGCTGCTGCTGCCCGTCCTCGTCCTGCGCTCACTCGCTTCGCCAGAAGTCGAGGAGAAAGAAGAATGACGCAGCGATGGGCGATCTTGATTTTCGCAGCTGTGATGGCGTGCATTCCCTTCATTCCGGGCATGCCACCGTTCTGGATCGTGCTGCTCGACAATATCGGGCTCGCCGCACTTGTCGCTATGGGCCTCGTGCTGCTCACGGGCGTCGGCGGTCTCACGTCATTCGGGCAGGCCGCGTTCTGCGGCTTTGGCGGCTACGCGACCGCCGTCCTCACCACATCCTACGGACTGTCGCCGTGGCTGACGCTACCCATCGCCTTGCTGGTCAGCGGCGGAGCCGCCGTCATCCTCGGCCTCATCACAGTCCGCCTCTCAGGTCACTATCTGCCGCTCGGAACCATCGCCTGGGGCATCAGCCTTTTCTATCTGTTCAGCAAGCTGGAGTTTCTCGGCCGCAACGACGGCATTTCCGGCATTCCACCGCTTGCCATCGGGTCGCTTCAACTGATCGATCCGGCACGAATCTATTTCGCAATCTGGCTCGCGGTCATTCTCTGCGCGCTGCTGACCACGAACCTACTAGACTCGCGCACAGGCCGCGCGATCCGAGCGTTGCGGCGCGGGCATATCGCAGCGGAAGCATTCGGCGTGCAGACAGCGCGCGCCAAGCTGCTGGTGTTTATCTATGCAGCAGTGTTGGCGGGATTGTCCGGCTGGCTCTATGCACATTTCCAGCGCGCGGTGAATCCGACACCGTTCGGGTTGAACGCCAGCATCGAATATCTGTTCATCGCCGTGGTCGGCGGCGCAGGTTATGTTTGGGGCGCGGTGCTCGGCGCAGGCATTGTGGTGGTGCTGAAGGAAGTGCTGCAAAGCTATCTGCCACTCGTGTTCCACGGCAATGCGCAGCTCGAGACCGTGGTCTTCGGCATCCTGCTGGTGGCGCTGCTGCAGATTGCGCCCGGCGGCATGTGGCCGCGCCTCGCAGCGCTGCTGCCGTCGAAAGGGAAACTGCCAACGCCGTCGCCTGCCGCGGCGCTGCCTCCGCGGGAGAAGGCCGTCGCAGCATCCGAAACGCTGCTCACCATCGACAAGGCCCGCAAGCAATTCGGCGGCGTAGTCGCCGTCAACGATGTTTCGTTCGACGTGCAGGCTAACGAAATCGTGGCACTGATCGGCCCGAACGGTGCGGGCAAGAGCACGACGTTCAATCTCATCACCGGCGTGCTGCGTGCGTCCGGTGGCAACATCTCCGTGCTCGGCCATCGCGTCAACGACGCAGCGCCTCAGTCCATCGCGCGACTCGGCGTCGCGCGCACATTCCAGCACGTGAAGCTGGTGCCGGACATGACGGTGCTGGAGAACGTCGCCATCGGCGCGCATCTGCGCGGCCATTCAGGCGCGCTCGCCAGTATGCTGCGGCTGGACCGCGCCGATGAGGCAGCATTGCTGGCGGAGGCCGCACGGCAGATCGCACGCGTCGGACTTAACGACCAGATGCATCAGCTTGCAGGCTCGCTCTCGCTCGGCCAACAGCGCATCGTGGAAATCGCCCGCGCGCTGTGCACCGATCCGATCCTGCTTCTGCTCGACGAGCCCGCGGCAGGCCTGCGTCACATGGAGAAGCAGAAGCTCTCCGCACTTCTGCGACAGTTGCGCGCCGAGGGCATGTCGGTGCTGTTGGTAGAGCACGACATGGGCTTCGTGATGGACATTGCCGACCGCATTGTGGTGCTGGAATTCGGCACCAGAATCGCGCAAGGCACGCCTGCGCAAGTCCGCGCCAATCCCGATGTGATCAAGGCCTATCTCGGAGCAGCATCATGACGGCGCTGCTCGCGGTCAAAGATGTTCAAGTGTCCTACGGCAAGGTCGAAGCCGTGCGCAACGCCACGCTGGACGTTGGTACGAACGAGATCGTCACCATTATCGGTGCCAACGGCGCGGGCAAGACCACACTGCTCAACGCCATCATGGGCATTCTGCCGCTGACCGGCAGCGTCACCTTCGCAGGCGCGCGGATCGCAAAGACCGAGATCGAGGATCGTGTCGCCGCGGGCCTTTGCATCGTACCGGAACATCGCGAACTGTTCAGCACCATGACGGTGGAAGACAATCTCCAACTCGGCGGCTTTCGCGCACCGCGTGCGTTTGCCGCCTCCGAGCAGGAGCGCGTCTATGCGCTCTTTCCCCGACTGAAAGAACGACGCACGCAACTGGCAGGCACGCTGTCCGGCGGCGAGCAGCAGATGCTGGCGATGGGCCGCGCGCTGATGAGCCAGCCGAAGCTGCTGATGCTGGACGAGCCATCGCTGGGCCTTGCCCCGCTAATCGTTGCGGATATTTTTCGCATCATTGGCGAGTTGCGGCAGGCCGGGGTCTCGGTGCTGCTGGTGGAGCAGAACGCCCGCGCCGCGCTTCAGATCGCGGACCGCGCATATGTGATGGAGCTTGGCGAGTTCGTCATGAGTGGACCGGCGAAGGACATCAGCGGCGACCAGCGCGTGGTGGCAAGCTATCTCGGTTTCCAGCAAGCTGCGACGAGCGAGCTATAGGTCGACGAGGCCTTTGCGCGCGGACGACATCGTGTATGTTCGATGCCGACGGGCCGGGAGTTTCTCAAATCATGGATGCAAGATCCGAGCGCAAGCTCCGCATGTTCATCACCGTCGTCCTTTCCGGCATGGCCGGAGGGATTGCCTTCATTTTCCTGAGTATCGGATTCTCGCCGTCGCATCTGCTGATCGGCATGATCTACGGTCTGATCATCAGTGCCGCGATCGCGACGTTCGAGATTTTTATCGCGGCAGGCCCGCTGCGAGAATGGCTTGGGGCGCTGCCGTTTACCGCAAGTCTCGCGATCCGAAGCGCCTTCTATGCCGCCGTCATCATTCCGATCCAGTATTTTGAACTTGGTGTCCGGATCGCCGGACTGACGCCCGATCAGACCACGAATACTTTCTGGGACGCCGTGATCTTTTCCGGCGCGTTATCGGTCGTGCTCAATCTCGTCTTCGCCATCACCAACATTATCGGCCGTAACACGCTGCTTCATCTGGTCAGCGGACGCTATCACACCCCTGTCGAGGAAAACCGTTTTGTGCTGTTTGTCGACATCGCGGGATCGACCACCCTTGCCGAGCGCATGGGCGGGCTGGGCATCCATCGTTTTCTCGATAAGACTTTCCGCGCGTTGACAGCATCCGTGGTCGATTACCGCGGAGAGATCCTCAACTATGTCGGCGACGAGATCATCGTGACCTGGCCGGAAAAGTCGGGAGCTATCGATTGCCGCCCGCTGCGTTGCTTTCTGGCAATGCGCGCGACACTGGAACGGCTTCAGGGACGGTTCGAGGCAGAGTTCGGCGCGGCACCGCGAATCCGCGGCAGTCTGCATTTCGGTCCCGTGATCGTCGGCGAAATCGGCGACATCAAGCGCGCGATCGTGTTCAACGGCGACGTCATGAATACCGCTGCGCGCCTTGAAGAACTCAGCCGCAATGTGGACGGTGGATTTGTCGCATCGAGAGCCGCGATTGACCGCTTCAAGTCGGCGCCGCCGGTGCCGGTTCGCGATCTCGGCGTGCGCGATATTCGCGGCAAGAGCGATGGCATTGAGGTGGTTGGGCTGGCAGCCTAACAAGCCGCCACATCAAAATAAAAATGGCCGGGACAAGCCCGGCCATTCGATCAGATCTTACGATCCGGATTACTTCACTACGGCGTATTTGCCGTCCTTCACGGTCAGAATAATGCGCGAACGGTCGTCGGTGCCGAAGCGATCTTTCTCGGAGAAGTTATAAACGCCCTGGCTTGCCGGGATTTCCTTTTCCGTCAGCAATGCCTGACGGATCGCCTCGCGGAATTCCTGCGTGCCGGGCTTCGCAGTTTTCAGCGCTACCGGCACGACGCGCTTGAGAACCTCGAACGCATCGTACATGTGGCCAGCGAACTGGCTGCGGGTGCTTGCGCCGTACTTGGTCTCATAGGCCGTGTTCAACGCCATACCCGGCTTCTTGGTCAGCGCGCTTTCCGCCTGACCTTCCGGCGCCATCACCGGACCGGCCGCCATGATGACGCCCTCCGCCGCAGGGCCTGCGATACGAACAAAATCCATCGTCGCTGCGCCGTGAGTCTGATAGATCAGTCCCTTGTAGCCGCGCTCGCGTAGCGCGGCCTGCGGCAGCGCTGCACCCGTGCCCGATGCGCCGATCAGGATCGCATCCGGATTGGCCGCGACCAGTTTCAGCACCTGACCCGCCACTGACGTATCGGGACGCGCATAGCGCTCTTCCGCGACCACGCTGATGCCGCCCATTTTCTCGGTCTGCGTCTTGAGATCGTTCAGCCACAGGTCGCCGTAGGAATCCGAGAACCCGATATAGCCGACAGTCTTGATGTTGTTCTTCTTCATGTGATCGTAGAGCACCTTGCCCATGATCGGCACCGGCTGCGGCATCACAGCGGTCCACTTCTCGCGCGCCGGCGTAATCGGCAGCGGCGCGAGACTGAACTGCGGCACGCCGACTTCATTGGCAACGGTGGAAATCGCAATCGACGGCGGCGTGGTCGAGGAGCCGATCAGGATGTCGGCTTTGGATTCGGTGACAAAGCGCCGCGCATTGGTGGTCGCGTTGGTCGGGTCGCCTGCGTCGTCGAGCAGAATGACCTTGATCTTCGCGCCGCCGATTTCCGTGGGCACGAAATCCAGCGCATTCTTTTCAGGAATGCCGAGGGCTGCCGCAGGCCCGGTGGTGCTGATGCTGACGCCGATAGTGATGTCCTGCGCGAAGGCAACGCCCGGCAGGGCCATGGAGGCCGCGAACATCGCAGCGGTCCAGCTTATTTTCTTCATTCAATCCTCCCGTGTGATTTTTCGTTTTGTGAAGGTAAAATGCTCGGGCGTACTTTGCGGTGCACCATCGCATCGGAGATTTTCGCCATTCAGACAGAAACTCTCCGCCCTTTGCAACGTCTGCGGTAACGGCCATTGGTATGAGCGGCGATGGCCGCGCAACGCTCTTTCCGTCAATTGTTATCTGGTATAATCAATTTTTGATGGCGCGCCAAACCTCTTTCGCTGCGCCTCAACCAAACCAGGGAGCGGACGCGTTGCGCACACAGGTTGCCATTATCGGCTCCGGACCTGCTGGATTGCTGCTCGGGCAATTTCTGAAAGCCAGCGGCATCGATAACGTCATTCTGGAACGCAAGGACCGCGACTACATCCTCGGTCGCATCCGCGCAGGCGTTCTGGAACAGGGCACCGTCGGGCTGCTGGACGACGTCGGCGCCGGCGCGCGGTTGCATCGCGAAGGTCTCGTTCATCACGGAATCGAACTCGCATTCGGCGGTGCGCGCCATCGCATCGACATGACGCAGGCGACCGGCAAGACCGTCACGGTTTACGGCCAGACCGAGGTTACGCACGACCTGATGGACGCGCGCGCCGCCTCAGGGCTTACCACCATCTACGACGCCGCCGATGTGAGCCTGCACGATTTCGACGGCGACAAGCCGCGCGTGCGGTATATCAAGGACGGCGTGACGCATGAGATCGCCTGCGATTTCATCGCAGGCTGCGACGGCTCTCATGGCGTGAGCCGCAGGAGCGTGAAGCCGGAAGCTGTTACGACCTATGAGCGGATTTATCCGTTCGGCTGGCTCGGCGTATTGTCCGAAACCCCGCCGGTCTCGCCGGAGCTGATCTACAACAATCACGAACGCGGATTTGCGCTTTGCTCCATGCGCTCGCAGACCCGGAGCCGCTATTATCTGCAATGTTCGCTCGACGATCACGTCGACAATTGGTCCGACGCGAAATTCTGGGACGAACTCAAGCGACGGTTGGATCAGGAAGCCGCGGACCATCTGGTCACCGGGCCGTCCATCGAGAAAAGCATCGCACCGCTGCGCAGCTTCGTTGCGGAGCCGATGCGGTTCGGCCGCCTATTCCTCGCGGGCGACGCGGCGCATATCGTGCCGCCGACCGGCGCGAAGGGACTAAACCTCGCCGCCAGCGACGTTCAGTATCTCGCAAAAGCACTAAGCGAATTTTACGCGGAGAAATCGTCCGCCGGTGTCGATGCCTATTCGCAAATGGCGCTCAGCCGCGTGTGGAAAGCGGAGCGCTTTTCCTGGTGGATGACATCGATGCTGCACCGTTTTCCCGATGTCGATGCATTCAGCGCACGCATCCAGCACGCGGAACTGAACTATCTCATTGAGTCCAGCGCCGCGCGCATGTCGCTGTCGGAAAATTATGTCGGCTTGCCGTACTAGCGAACTTCGTTAGCTCACGCCATTCAGGAAAATCTGGGTGAAAGGTTTCGCCAGAACATCCGCGAGCTTCGGGATGATTTCCTTGATGTGCGGTGTCGTCATGTGGGCATCAAGCGCGGCCTTGTCGGTCCATGACTCGTAAGTGAGAAACCGTCCGGGCTCGGATTGGACCTCAAGCAGATTGTAGGATTTGCAGCCCGGTTCGCTGCGGGATTTTGCGGCAAAGGGAACGATGAGCGCGCGCAAAGCGTCGACTTTGTCAGGCTTGGCAACGATTTCGGCGATCACATAAAGCAATCCGGGTTCGGCGGCTTCCGCCATTCGCGCCTGTAGCAGGCCTGCAAAAACCGACCCAAGAGCAGCACCCTGAACCATTGTCCGGCGATCGAGCATTTAGAATCTCCCATGTTCTGCTTGTTGTACAAGTCGCGTTCGTCGTGACGTGACGCATCCACTGTACGCTTCCCAAAGCGGCTTTGTTTCAAACATTTGGCATCGTGCCGTTTCAAACGCGCCTTGCACTGCAGCGCGGGTTATGATGCGGGCAACGCACTTCCACGCGAGAGCATCATGACGTCACTGGATATCCCCGAAGGTTTTTTGCGTCATCCAAAGCGCAGTCCGCTCACCGATCCGTGGGAACCGATCTATTCCAAGACAACATCCGAGGCGGTCGTCATCGGACTTCGCCTGGCCGAAACGCACACCAATTCGCGCGGATTGATTCATGGCGGGCTGATTGCGGCACTGGCCGATAACGCGATGGGAATGAGCTGCGCTGTGCAATTGACCGAGAGGCCGCAAGGCCTGGTGACTGTCAGCCTTTCGGTGGACTATCTCGGCTCGGCGAAAGTCGACCAATGGCTTCAGGTCGATACCAACTTCGTGAAAACCGGCGGCTCGATCTGTTTCGTGCAATGCCTTGTCACGGCGGACGGCGAACCCTGCGCCCGCGCCAACGCGACCTTCAAGATTCTGCGAAAGAAGTGATCGCTTTGCGTCACACCGTGCCAAAGCGCCAGTCCACGCTTGCCACCACGAGATCGACAAAGGCACGCACTTTTGCCGACAGCAGCCGCGAGGTCGGATAGACCAGATGAATCGGCAGCGGCGGCGGCTCATGATCCGCCAGCACGATCTTCAACCGCCGCGCCTTGATCGCATCAGCCACCTGATAGGCCAACACCATGGTCAGCCCGCCGTCATTTTCCGCATGCCGGATCGCGGCGTCGGCATTGTTGGTCAAATAGCGCGAATGATGCGGGATGCGCACATCGCGTCCCTTCTGCGCAAAGCGCCAGTCCGAGAGCGAGGACAGTCCGGTGAACTGAATGAGGTCGTGCGACACGAGGTCGGCGGGAACGCGCGGAACGCCGCGCGACTTGAGATAGCGCGGCGACGCCACTACCACGCGGCGCATGTCACCGACGGCGCGCGCGACCACGCTCGAATCCGGCAGATGGCCGATCCGCACCGACAGATCGACGCCCTCGTCCACCATGTTGACCATGCGATCCGACAGGCGAAGCTCGGCGCTGACATCCGGATATGTCTTCAGATACAGTGACATCAGCGGGCTGACATGCAGCCGCCCGAACACCAGCGGCGCAGACACGACAAGTTTGCCCGACGGCAAAACGCGCTCAGCCTGTGCAGAGCTTTCTGCCTCACTCACGTCGCCGAGAATCCTCCGCGCGCGTTCGAGATAGCGCCCACCGACATCGGTCAGCGTCACCGAGCGTGTGGTGCGCTGGAGCAGTCGCGCGCCGAGATGCTCTTCGAGTCCGGCGATCAGCCGCGTCACAGCCGACGCGGACAGGTTGAGCTTGCGTGCGGCAGGCGCAAAGCCGCGCAGATCGGCGACGGCAACGAAGGCAGTCATGGCATCGAGACGGTCCATTACATTATTTCATAAACTGCAATGATGCGCTGTCAATAGACGACATTGTTGCAAGCCTGAAACCGGCTTACTTTAGGGCGAGATCGAAGAACACGGACGAGGTCCGCCATGACAGCCACCCAAACCATTGCAAGCGACGTTGCTTTTACGCCGGCGGTCAAAGCCATTCAGACCCGCAAGGGTTCGCGTCACGCCTATGCGCATATGGAAGACGGCGGCGGCTGGCGCACCGAGATCGATGAAGGACTTGCTACGTTCATCGGCGAACAGACGAGTTTCTTCCTCGCCACCGCCAGCGCGGACGGCCAGCCCTACATTCAGCATCGCGGCGGGCCCGCGGGCTTCATCAAGATTCTCGACAAAAGCACGCTGGCTTTCGCGGACTACAAAGGCAACCGGCAATACATCACGCAGGGCAATCTGTCGGAGAATAACAAGGCCTATATTTTTCTGATGGACTATGTGCACCAGCGCCGGATCAAACTCTGGGGCGAAGCCCGAGTCGTCGAAGACGATCCGGCACTGACGGATTCGCTGATGCCGAAGGACTACAAAGCGCGGCCCGAGCAGACGATCATTTTCAAGATCGCCGCGTGGGACACGAACTGCCCGCAGCACATTCCGCAAAAGATCGATCTTGCGGACGTTGTTGCCGCAGTCCGCGAACGCGACGCGCGGATTGCCGAACTCGAAGCGGAAGTGGCGGCTTTGAAAGCGCGGATCAAATCCGCATAGCAGGCGTGGATGGCCGGGACTATGCCCGGCCATGACAGAAGTCACGCAGCCCTCACAAGCTGCGGCCAGGGATGTTCGGGATAATACTGTCCCATCATCCGATCGACATAGGCGGCGAGATTCGCGAACGCCATCGCGCGATCGCGCAGGGGCGAATCGAAGAACGGAGTCATGAGACCAGCCAGCGCGCCGAAGGCTGTGGCGTCCAGTGCGCAGGGACGATCTCCCATCAGATAGGGTTTCCGACCGAGCAGGATCGACAGCGCGGAGAGTGACCGCGCGCCAAGCTCGACGATCTCGTCCGGCGTGTGCCTCGCGAGACCGGCCAGCCGCATGTTTTCGGCGACGCGCCCACGCACATCCTCGATCACCGCGGCGCGGACATTCTCCGGTGCGCCATCGAAGAAATGCGCCGGGCCTTTCGCAAAGTTGTCCGGCAACATCCAGCGCGCGTAACCCGACGCCCAGTTGAAATGATTTTCGATCATACGCTCGATGGCCCAGGCCTCGGCGCGCTGGCGCTCGTCCAGTCCCGCGTCGAGATCGAAACCATAAGTCTTTTCCAGGTACATCCGGATGAAGGTGGAATCCGCCACCCGCGTCGCGCCGTCGTCGAGATAAGGCAACTGCCCCTTCGGCGAGGTATCCGGCATGGCCTGCTGCTTGACGTAAGCCAGCTTGGCCATCTTGAGGTGAACCTCGGTCTTGGTGACATAGGGACTGGTCTCGGGCAGGCCGAAATTGGGGCCCATTCCGTGGAGAACGATCATCGCGGGCATCCTTTTGCGCGTTGAAAAGATGACCGTTTGTAGCTACCCCCTGCTGCCACCATACTGTCAGCAGCGAACCGGCTTTTGTCCGGCGGGACCTTAAAAAATGCGGCGCGCCGACCGGCTGTTTCAGATCATTCAGGTGCTCCGGCGCACCCGTAAGCCGCTGACCGCGGAGGCCATCGCCAAAGAGCTGGAAACATCCAAACGCACGATCTATCGCGACATCGCCACCTTGATCGGCCAGCGCGTACCGATCCGTGGCGAGGCCGGCACCGGCTATGTGCTGGAAAAGGGCTTCGACATGCCGCCGCTGATGCTGACAGCGGACGAAATCGAGGCCGCGGTGCTCGGCGCGCAATGGGTGGCGGGACGGACCGACCCCGGATTGGCGAAAGCCGCGCATGATCTGATCGCCAAAATCGTCGAGACGATTCCGGAGCGTCTGCGGCCGCTGGCGCTGGAGCCCGCCAGCCGCACGCCGCCATCATGGGACGAGGCGCCGGACGGCATCGATATGACGCAATTGCGCGCGCAGATTCATGCTAGCAAAAAAATCCGGCTGCACTACCGCGACGAACAGGGCCGTGACAGCGCGCGCACCATCTGGCCCGTTGCGGTGGGTTATCTCGAGGCGGTGCGGCACCTAGTCGGATGGTGTGAGATGCGCAAAGACTTTCGCAGTTTCCGGATCGACCGGATCGTGCAGGCAACTTTTCTCGACGAGAAATATCCCGAGCGCCGCGCAGCGCTGAGGGCGCGTTGGGTGAAAGGCATGATAGAACGCCGCATGAAAGAGCGCTCCACGCCATGACCTCTCAGACCGCGATGGAAAGTCCATGCCAAAGCTGCGGCGCGTGCTGCTCGTATTCGAGCAACTGGCCGCGCTTCACCATCGAGGATGATTCCGCGCTCGATCTTATTCCGCAAAAATTCGTCAACGACCGGCTGTCAGGAATGCGCTGCGACGGCGACCGCTGCACTGCGCTGACAGGAAAGATAGGCACATCGACCGCGTGCGGAATTTACGACATTCGTCCCGAAGTTTGCCGCACATGCATGCCCGGCGATCCGGAATGCCGAATGGCGCGCAAGCGATTTGGACTTGGGGAACTTGCAAGCTCGTCGCTGTGACTCGGCCACATCAGGGCTGATGCGGCATATAGTTTGAAAGACGTCGAGGCGGTTAAGCCATCGCCGGGGTCAGATCGGACACGTCTTCGTCTTCATCGATGTCCTGAACCACCTTGCTGAGCGGCTTGGTGGACAGCGTGATCGAGCGGCGATTACCCGAGGCCGAAATCGACGGCAGTGTCGAGGGGGCCTGACGTGACATCGCAAACAACGTCGAGCCGACGATGCCGCCCTGCTCCACCAGATCACGCTCCGTGCAGGTGGCGGCAATGGCGAGGCTCATCGAATGAAGATGGGCGCGCTTGTAGCAAAACAGCGCGAGCATGGCCCGCACGTCCGAGGAAACCGATTCAACAAGTTGAGCAAGGCCATGTTCGCTGGCGCGGTACAGGCTTCCGAGCATGTCTTCGCCTACGGGGCAGGCGTCGTTCTCAAAGGCTTCGCGGCTGGTCAACATTGGGCATCTCCGAAAAGCGCGATCCCTCAACAGCTTCTCTCTTGCCGGACGCGCCTCATGGGAAAGATGCAATGCAATTTCCTAACGCAGAGTTAACCACGCCCCGAATCCGGCACTTGCGTTCATCTTCTGTAGAGAAATACCGGAAGCCGGTTCCAGTGAGCGATTCGCGCCGCACGATTCGCTATGCCCCGCTACTCTCCGATAAACGTAACCGCTTCAGGAATCGACGCGCGGTTCGTGCGGTAGCTGTTAGCGAGATGGGTCTGATCGGCATAACCGAACGAGATGCCGCACACCACGCGGCGGTCTTCGCCCGTGCCGAGATGCTTGCGCACCACGTCGGCATACCCGGCCAGCGCCGCCTGCGGAATCGTCGCGAGACCTGCCGCCTGCGCCGCCAGCATGAAATTGCTGACATAGCCGCCGCAATCGATGGCGCCATACGTGCCGAGCGCCTCGTCGCTGGTGATAATCGCGACATGCGGCGCTCCGAAGAAACGGAAGTTCTCCAGCATCTGCTTTGCGTATGCCATCTTGTCACCGCGTGGAATGCCGAGCGCGCTGTAAAGCTGAAACCCGCTTTCGCGGCGGCGTTCGAGATAGACGCCTTTATATTCACGCGGAAAGTCGAAATCCGTCACCGGCGGCGCGCGGTTCATCGCCGCCTTGTACATGTCCGCGCCAAATTTCTTTACGGCATCGCCAGAAAAGATCGTCACCTGCCACGGCTGACTGTTGCACCACGACGCGGTCTTCTGCGCGGCGGTCAGCACACGCTCGATGATCTCGCGCGGCACGGGATCGGGCTTGAACGCGCGGCAGGAATAGCGCGCGCCCAGCAATTTTTCCACGACGTCGATGTCGTGCACGTCTGCTTTCGTATTCATGAATCAGCGTCCCTTGGTCGGGATGGCGTTGAACGGCACATCCTTGTCCACGCGAATATCACCCGGTAGGCCGAGCACGCGCTCGGCGATGATGTTGCGGAGAATTTCGTCGGTGCCGCCCGCGATGCGGTCCGACGGCGCACGCAGCAGAATCGACTGGAACTGGCCACCGACCGCGACGCTGTCCGCATCCGTCAGCGCACCGGCCGCGCCCTGCAAGTCCATCGCAAAGGTCGCGATATCCTGCAGCATGGTGCCGGCCACCAGTTTGCCGATGGAATTTTCAGGCCCCGGCCGCTCGCCGCGGGACAGCGCGGAGATCGAACGGTAGCTGGTGTATTTCAAGCCGCTGGCCTTCACCGCCCAGCCTGCCAGTTTTGAGCGGACGTTCTTGTCCTCAATGGCAAGACCGTCTTCCAGCATCAGGTTGTTGCAGAAGTCGAACATTTCCTGAAAGCCAGTCGATTGCCGCGCGCCGATGGACAGGCGCTCATTCATCAGCGTGGTCACCGAGACATTCCAGCCGTCGTTGACCCTGCCGAGCCGCTGCGAGTCCGGAATTTTTACGTCGGTGAAATAAACCTCGTTGAACTCCGACTGACCGTTGGCTTGCTTGATCGGCTTCACCACCACGCCCGGCGACTTCATGTCGAGCCAGAACATGGTCAGGCCCTTATGCTTCGCCTGCGTCGGATCGGTACGCGTGAGCACGATGCCGTAATCGGAAAAGTGCGCGCCAGTGGTCCAGACCTTCTGGCCATTGAGAATCCAGTCATCGCCTTTCTTTTCCGCGCGCATGCGCAGGCCCGCCACGTCCGATCCCGCCGATGGCTCGGAGAACAACTGACACCAGATGTTTTCGCCCGACGCGATCTTTGGCAGGTACTGCGCCTTGTCGGCGTCATTCCCGTAAGCCATCACGGTCGGGCCGCACATGCCTTGCCCGATCAGGAACACGCCTTCGAGCTTGCCGTAGAAACCTTCTTCCTGCTGCCAGATCACGCGCTCGATCGGCGACGCGCCGCGTCCGCCAAATTCCTTCGGCCAGTGCAGACAGGCCCAGCCGCCTTCGGCTTTTTTCTTCTGCCACTTCTTCGATTCAGCAACGATATCCTTGCCCTTTAGCTTGATGCGGCCGACGGTCGGCTTTGACAGTTCGGGTTCAAGTTCCTTCGGCGCATTTGCGTCGATCCATGCGCGAGCCTTGGCTCGGAATTCGGCTTCCTGCGGCGTGTCATCGAAATTCATGGCAGTGATCCTTTTCAGCTCGCGTTCTTGAAGCGCAGGCGGTCAATCAACTGGTTCTCCCAGTACGACAGGCTGCCGAGCGATAGCGCAAGCACATTGGCGCGCCGGTAATACAGGTGACAATCGAACTCCCAGGTGAAGCCCATGCCGCCATGCACTTGAATGTTGTTCTTGGCGCAGTGCTGAAACGCCTGCGTCGCGGCAACGCGCGCGCTGGCTGCGGCCTCCGGCAATTCCGCAGCATCCGTGGAAAGCGCCCACGCGCCGTAATAACAATTCGAACGCGCCAGCGTCGCCGACACATACATGTCCGCCAGCATATGCTTCACCGCCTGGAACGAACCGATGGGACGGCCAAACGCGATGCGATCCAGCGCATAATCGCGCCCCATTTCAAGCGCGCGGTCCGCGCCGCCGACCTGCTCGAACGCCGTCAGCACCGCCGCACGATCCAGCACGCGCGTGAGAATGCTCCAGCCGTCGCCGGTCGCGCCGAGCGGCTCCGCCTTGGCGCGATCGAAAACAATCTCCGCCTGACCATGCGCCTGATCGAGATTGGTGAGCGCGCGGCGCGTCACGCCGGGGCCGGTGAGATCCACGATGAACAGGCCGATGTCGCCTTCGCGGCCGGTCGATGCGGTGCGCGCAGCGACAATGGCGAAGTCCGCAATCGCGCCGTCCGCCACCGGCAGCTTGGTGCCGCTGACAGCACCCTGCGATGCGGACACCGTGATCGCCTTGTGCGATGGATTGCCCGCACCTTCGAACAGCGCCAAGGTGCCGATGGCTTTGCCGGAAGCGATGGCGGGCAGATATTTGGCTTTCTGCGCATCGCTGCCGGCAAGCATGATCGCTTCCGCCGCGAGATAAATCGTGGATGAGAACGGCACCGGCGCTAACGCGCGGCCGATCTCTTCCGCGATCACGCACAGTTCGAGATGGCCTGCACCCGCGCCGCCGAATTCTTCCGGAATGGCAACGCCGAGAAAACCCATCTCGGCAAGGCCGCTCCACAGCGCCTTGTCATACGGCGCGTTGCCTTCGAGCACGGCGCGCACGGCTTTGGGCGGCGAGTGTTCGGCGAGATACCGCCGTGCCTGATCGCGCAACTGCTTCTGGTCGTCGGAGAATTCGAAGTTCATGGCGCTCCACCCAATTCAAAAATCGCGAGACCTTTTGGTCTTCTCTGCCACCGTCGCCATCCTTCGAGGTTCGGTCGCAGCGCGACCGCCTCGAAGGATTACGGATATGTTAGCGCGGCGCCATGCGGATCGCGCCGTCGAGACGGATCACTTCGCCGTTCAGCATCGGATTCTCGACGATATGCACGGCAAGCGCCGCGTATTCGCTCGGATCGCCGAGCCGCGCCGGATGCGGCACCTGCTTGCCGAGACTGTCCTGCGCTTCCTGCGGCAATCCCTTCAGCAGCGGCGTCAAGAACAGACCCGGCGCAATGGTCATCACGCGGATGTTGAGCGAAGCGAGATCGCGTGCGACCGGCAGCGTGAGACCGACAATGCCGCCCTTCGACGCGGAATAGGCCACCTGCCCGATCTGACCGTCATAGGCGGCGACGCTGGCGGTGTTGATGATGACGCCGCGCTCTTCGCCGATGGTCGCCGCACTCTGCATGCGCTCGGCCACGAGACGAATACAGTTGAACGATCCGATCAGGTTGACCTTGATCACTTTGTTGAACTGATCGAGTGGATAAGCGCCGGTCTTGCTCACGGTCTTCATCGCACTGCCAATGCCGGCGCAGTTCACCAAAACGCGGACAGCACCATGCGCGGCTTCCGCTTTAGCGATGGCATCCTTGACCGGCGCTTCCTCGGACACATCGCCTGTCAGCGCGATGCCTTTGATCTCCTTGGCGACAGCTTCCGCGCCGTCTTTATTCATATCGAGCACGGCGACCTTCGCGCCCTTCGCGGCCATTGCGCGCGCTGTTGCCGCGCCGAGACCCGAACCGCCGCCGGTCACGAGAACTGAAATATCCTTGAGTTGCATAAGCTGGTTTCCTGTTTTTGGTTTGCTGAAAGTTATTTCAAGACGCCCGCGCTTCGGCCGCTTCCGACCATTGCGCAAGAATATCCGCGGCCTCGACCGGCGCGACCGCTGCCGTTCCCTGAATTGCCGATGGCGTGCGCGAGAATCGCGGCGCAGGCGCGGGCTGCACGCCGCCATGCGCGTTGACGAACGTTTCGCGCGCCGCGAGATGCGGATGTTCCGGCGCGTCGAACAGGCTGACCACCGGCGCGGCGCAGGCTTCCGTTCCTTCAAGCAACGCCGTCCACTCGTCCCGCGTTTTTGTTTTGAAGACCTCAGCCATTTTATCTTGCAGCTTCGGCCACGCGTCGCGGCTCATATGCGCGTCGTAGCAATCCTCGTCGAGACCGGCGCGCTTGCGCAGCTCCGCATAGAATTGCGGTTCGATAGCGCCGACCGACATGAAGTTACCGTCCTTGCATTCGTAGGTGCGATAAAAATGCGCGCCACCATCGAGCATGTTGGTGCGTGGACCGCCCGGCCAGCGGCCGAGCGCGCGCAAGCTGTGAAACATGGTCAGCATGCTCGAAACGCCGTCGCACATCGCGGCATCCACCACCTGACCCTTGCCGGACGATTTCGCCTCGATCACAGCCGCAAGCACGCCGACCGCGAGATACAGCGCACCGCCGCCGTAATCGCCAACGAGATTGAGCGGCGACACGGTTTCGCCATTAGTGGCGCGAAACGAATCCAGCGCGCCGGTGATGGCGATGTAATTGATGTCGTGACCCGCAGCGAGAGCTAGCGGACCCTCTTGGCCCCAGCCGGTCATGCGGCCATAGACAAGACGCGGATTGCGCTTGAGTGCTGCGTCCGGCCCGAGACCCAGACGCTCCATCACCTGCGGGCGAAAGCCTTCGATGAGGATGTCGGCGGCGGCGATGAGATCGAGCACCTGCGCGATATGATCTTTATTCTTCAGATCGAGTTCGACGACACGGCGACCCCGATTGACGAAATCGCCAGCCGGGCGCTTGCCCTGCCCCGGCCGCGCAATGCAGACAACATCCGCGCCCATGTCGGACAGCATCATCGACGCGAACGGTGCCGGACCGAGGCCAGCGAATTCCACGACACGCATGCCGCGCAGCGGACCTGTCGCCGCCGATTGCTCCTTCATCCGTCTCTCCCGTCGTGCCGTCTTTTTTATTATCTGGTCGTCGCGTTACGTCTTGAGTATAGTCCGGTCTTGTCGCGCGGACGGGGCGGCGGCTTTCTCGGCGAGCAGACCGCCCAATATCTGCGTTGTCATGTGATCGATATATCTGCGGCGAATATCATCGGTGATGCCGCGCGGTCCGATGAAACGCGCATTCATATGCCGTCCGTAAAACAGGTGATCGCACGCGCCATTCAGACTGATGTAGAACAGCGCTGGATCGACCTTGCGGAATTCGCCGGTTGCGATTCCTTCCTCCAGCATTCGCTTCACGAAATCGAACAGCGGATTGATGAAGAACCGATGGACTTCCTTGGAGGTCGCTTCGCTGCCCTGATGCAGCAGGAGGTGAATCAACCGGTTCAGATATGGCACGCGGTAATAGGCATTAATGATGCCCGCGATATGCCGCTGCATTTTTTCGGTCGGCGAAATCGGCTGCTCCAGAACGAAGGCAAGATTGGCCATTTCCGCAGCGGAATCGCGTGCCAGCAGCGCGAGCAGCAGGCCGTCCTTGTTGCCGAAATGATACTTCACCAAGGCCGCGTTAACGCCGGACTTCTGCGCGATGTCGCTCAGGGAAATGTCGGTCGAATTGCGTTCGATCATCAGGTCGCCTGCCGCCACCAGCAGTTTAGCGGCGGTCGCATTCATCCGCGGGGCATCCTTGCCGGGAGCAGACTTCGATGGCGAAGGCTTTGATGGCGCAATGCGGCGCGGCGCTTTTTGGGTCAGGGTCGATGACATTCGCGGTCTCAAGTCGAGAGAAGCCATCAGCTAACCTCATGACGGCTCCGCGCTCAAGAGTTAATTGACCGATTGACTAAATCTTCCCGGCCCCTTTTAATCGCCTCAACTTCAAGAACAACAAAGAGGGAGCGCCATCATGGCCGAAGCCTATATCGTCGCCGCCGCCCGCACCGCAGGCGGTCGTAAGGGAGGCCGCCTCGCAGGCTGGCATCCGGTCGATCTCGCAGCTTCCGTGCTGGATTCGCTGGTGGACCGCACCGGCGTCGATCCCGCGCAAGTTGAGGACGTGATCATGGGCTGCGTGATGCAGGCCGGAGAGCAATCCAACAATGTCGCGCGTAACGCGGTGATGGCGTCGAAGCTGCCGGAGAGCGTGCCGGGCACATCCATCGACCGTCAGTGCGGCTCGTCGCAACAGGCTTTGCATTTCGCGGCGCAGGCCGTGATGTCCGGCACGATGGACATCGTGATCGCCGCCGGCGTCGAAGGCATGACGCGCGTGCCGATGGGTCTTCCCGCTTCGCTGGCCGCAAAGAACGGCTTCGGCACCTATATGAGCCCGGGCATTCAGGCGAAATATCCGAACATCCAGTTCAGCCAGTTCACCGGCGCTGAAATGATGGCGGAGAAATACAGCCTCGCGAAAGACGAACTCGATCAGTACTCGTATCAAAGCCACCAGAAAGCGATTGCAGCGACGCAAGCCGGTGCATTCAAGGACGAAATCGTTCCGTTGAAAATCACGCGCACCGACGGCTCGACCGACACCCATAATATCGACGAAGGCATCCGCTTCGACGCGACGCTGGATGGCATCCGCGGCGTGAAGACGATTGCGGAGAATGGCAAGCTCACCGCCGCCAGCGCCAGCCAAATTTGCGACGGCGCATCCGGCGTCATGGTCGTCAATGAGCGCGGGCTGAAGGCGCTCGGCATCAAGCCGATGGCGCGCATTCATCACATGACCATGATCGGCGGCGATCCTGTCATCATGCTGGAAGCTCCATTGCCCGCGACGCATCATGCACTTAAGAAGGCGGGCATGAACATCGACGACATCGACCTGTTCGAGATCAACGAGGCGTTTGCGTCTGTGCCGACCGCATGGCTCAAGAGCACCGGCGCAGACCCTGCGCGCCTGAACGTCAATGGCGGCGCGATTGCGCTCGGCCATCCGCTCGGCGGCTCCGGCACCAAGCTGATGACCACGCTGGTGCACGCATTGAAGGCGCGCAACAAGCGCTACGGCTTGCAGACCATGTGCGAAGGCGGCGGCATGGCCAACGTCACCATTGTCGAGCGGCTGTAAGACAAAATGCGGGTCGTCCCGGCGAAAGCCGGGACCCATAACCACTTGCCGCAAAGCTTTAGCTCGGACCAAACAACACGCTTTTATCAAATGACTTAGGGAGTATGGATCCCGGCTTTCGCCGGGACGACCAGCGCCCAAGCCTACGAGCGGAATAATCCGCCACGCACTTTGAGGAAACGCTTCAAGGGGGCCTCATGTCTCATCCATCGGTTCACGCACAAACCAGTCCCGACAAGATCGCCTACCGGATGGCGGGCAGCGGAGATGCGATCACCTACGGCGAACTGGACCGACGCTCCAATCAGGGCGCGCATCTGTTTCGCTCGCTCGGCCTGCACAAGGGCGACCACATCGCGCTGCTGATGGAGAACACGCTTGCGTTCATAGAAATCTGCTGGGCGGCGCAGCGCAGCGGGCTCTATTACACAGCCATCAGTCGTTACCTTACCGCCGACGAGATCGCTTACATCGTCAAGGATTGCGGGGCGAAAGTCGTTATCACCACGCCGAAATGCATTGGCGCCATCGCGCCGCTGGTGAGCACAGCACCCGGCGCGCCAGCGTTTTTCATTACCGGTGCCGCACAGAGCGGCTTCAAATCGTGGGATGACGCGCGCAACGCGCAACCTTCCACTCCGATTGCGGATGAATCGGCCGGATACGACATGCTGTACTCGTCCGGCACGACAGGCAGGCCAAAAGGCATCAAGCGTCCGCTGCTCGAGCCGTCAATCCTCGTACCCAATCCGCTGCTGAAACTGTTGTGCGCAACCATGTGCGGCATGAATGACAACAGCGTGTATCTGTCGCCCGCGCCGCTCTATCACGCGGCTCCTCTGCGCTTCAACATGATGTGCGGCATGCTCGGCGGCACATCCATCATCATGGAAAATTTCGACCCCGAAAAGTTTCTGCAACTCGTCGAGCAGCATCACGTCACGCAGTCGCAACTGGTGCCGACCATGTTCGTCCGCATGCTGAAACTACCGGATGATGTTCGCGCAAAATATGACGTGTCGTCGCTGAAGGGCGCAGTGCATGCCGCCGCACCCTGCCCCGCCGATGTCAAAGCAAAGATGATCGACTGGTGGGGGCCGGTGCTCATCGAGTATTACGCCGGTTCCGAAGGCAACGGCGTCACGGTGTCCACTTCGCAGGATTGGCTGACCCACCGTGGCACCGTGGGCCGCCCTGTAGTCGGCAAGATCAAAATTCTCGACGACGACAATAACGAATTGCCCGTGGGCGAAACCGGTACGGTGTATTTCGCCGACGGCCCGCAATTCGCCTACCACAACGATCCGGAGAAAACGAAACGCGCCTTCAACGACCGCGGCTGGTCCACGCTCGGCGATGTCGGCTATCTCGACAGCGACGGCTTTCTCTATCTCACTGACCGCAAGGCCTACATGATCATTTCCGGCGGCGTGAACATCTACCCGCAGGAAACCGAGGATGTGCTGATCTTGCATCCCGCTGTCGCGGATGTCGCGGTGTTCGGCGTGCCGAACGAGGAGATGGGCGAAGAGGTCAAGGCCGTGGTGCAGCCGTACGACATGGCGCGTGCGGGAAAAGATCTTGCTGACGAGCTAATCGCATTTTGTCGCAAGCATCTGTCGCCGATCAAATGTCCGAAAAGCGTGGACTTCGAGGCGGAACTGCCGCGCACGCCAACCGGCAAACTGGTGAAGCGTCACCTGCGCGACAAATATTGGGCGAACGTCAGCAAGGCTCACTGAGCGGACGCGCTGAACGCCTCACTCTTCCTTCAGCCACTGCTCCAAAAGCTTGACATCCGGCGGCTGCAAGTACCGCGTGGTCCACATATCGACCACCCACTCCACGCGGCTGGCTTTCTCGACCAGCACCGCGGTGTTGTGAGGCAACTGCATCACAAGGATGTTGCCGCGGTAGCGCGGATTTCCGACGGTGTGATGTTTAAATAGTCCCCATTCCTGCAACACCAGCAGGAGACTCGACACATTGCGCGTCGAATCCCAGCAATCGAAATTCTTTGCATCCGCGCCGCTGCGAATATCGGCGTTCGCCACACGCGCCGAAGTGCCGAGCATGGACCCGGCCCGGCGGTCGAACCAGATCACGGCCTTCTGAATCGCTGCACGCTCCGCAACCGGCGAGGCCTTTCCCGCCGCAAGAATTTGGGTTAGCGCCTTGCGGTCGCCATCGGTGAAGTCGAGCGTCGCGCGGCGACGGCAGACAAAGCCGTAGCAAATCGTCATGTCCGACGCGGACGGCGGATTGATCGACACGGATGTGTAAAGTTCGGCCTGTTGCGGGCTGAGTTGCATGGCCGCCGCAGGAACGCTTGCCGCAAACGGAATCAGCATGGCAGCCACGGCAAAACGCCAACGCGCGCCCAATCTGACGTGCTGTGGACAGATATCTGACGAGAAACGCATGACGGATTACAGGGACCCGGTAAAGACGCGGGAAACTATCGCGTGAGACAGGGACTGCCAAGAGCTTTGGCTCTCACCCGCGATACTCCTCCGGTTCTATGTCCCATATGTCGCGCAACAGCCACATAGACGACCGAGCACACTAGCGGCCCGCCGTGGAATCGAGAACCTTGAAGCTCTCCTCGAGTTGGGGCGACATCGACACACTGAGCTTCTCGCCGGTCGGCAACCGACCCACGAACCACTTTTTATATAACGGCAGCAGATCCTGGTTGGTGGCCAATTTACGCAGACTACGCTCGACCACTTTAGCAAATTGCGGCTCATCTTTCCGGAACATGATGCCGTAAGGATCGTAGGACAGATAATCGCCGACAACCTGGAATTTGTCCTGCGTCTTATGCTGCGCGATCAGCCCGTAAAGCAGAATGTCATCCGTAGCAAAAGCGTCGGCTTTCTGATCTGACAGCGTCTGATATGACTGTTCATGATCGGCCGCGACGACAAAAACAATGCCGAGCTTAAGCTTCGCATCGAGCGCCCGCAGCGCCTGTTCATTGGTGGTGCCTTTGGTGACCACAACGGTCTTCCCGGCAAGATCTTTCGGATCACGGATGGCCGACGTCTTCGGCACCATCAGCTTGGTGCCAGAAACGTAAATCATCGGCGAAAACGCGACCTGCTTGCCACGCTCGGCGTTGGCCGTGGTCGATCCGCATTCGAGATCGATCTGGTTTTGCACCACTGCCGGAATACGGCTGTCGGATGTCACCTTGACGTACTGGATTTTGAGATCGCTGGCATCGACCTCCACGCCAATCTCCTCGACCACCGCTTCACATAGCTCAAGGCTATAGCCGATCGGGCGATTGGCGTGATCGAGGAACGAAAACGGAATCGAACTTTCGCGATAGCCGAGCCGGACCGTTTTCGTTGCCTTGATCTTTGCAAGCGTAGGGCTCAGCCCACTTTCGGTCTGTGCAATGGCAGCGTGCGGCGGCAGTACTCCGCACAACAAACCCATAACAGCCAACAGGATCGGACCTCCGGTCCGCGATCTCACCGCATCACGCATGTTGCATCCCTCCGGGACTATGCGTGAACCGGATCACCGGGAACAGAATCCGGCGGCACGGCCTCGTCGGGCGACAGGTCATGCTCGGGACCAAGTTCGCCCTCCCATTTCGCGACCACAGATGTCGCCAGCGAATTTCCGATCACATTGGTCGCGCTGCGCCCCATGTCCAGGAACGTATCGATACCCATGATCATCAGCAGGCCCGCTTCCGGGATGTTGAACTGGCTCAAAGTAGACGCGATCACCACCAGGGAGGCGCGCGGCACACCTGCCACACCCTTCGAGGTAATCATCAGCGTTGCCAGCATCGCAAGCTGCGTACCGAGCGACATCTCGATGTGATAGGTCTGCGCGATGAAGACGGCTGCGAACGTGCAGTACATCATCGTGCCATCGAGATTGAACGAATATCCGAGCGGCAGCACGAAGCTCGAGATGCGCGACGAAGCGCCAAACTTGTTGAGTCCCTCGAGCGTCTTAGGATAAGCGGCCTCGGAACTGGCGGTCGAGAATGCAATCATCAACGGCTCTCGGATCAACCGCAGGAGATTGCCATAGCGCGGCCCGATGACAATGAAGCCGACCACGATCAGGATCAGCCAGAGAATCCCGAGCGACAGATAGAATCCGCCCATGAACACTATCAGCTTCCACAGCACGCCGAGCCCGTTCTTGGCGACGGTAGCCGTGATCGCAGCCCACACCGCAAGCGGTGCAAACAGCATCACATAAGACGTAACCTTCAGCATGATATGAGCGAGATCGTCGATCATCGTCAGCATCAACTTAGAGCGCTCGGGTAGCGCGCCGAGGGCGACCGCAAAGAAGATTGCGAAAATCACGATCTGCAGGATTTCGTTCTGCGCCATCGCATCCGCGATCGAGGTCGGAATGAGATGCGTCAGGAATTTTTCAACCGAAAACGCCGAAACCGGAAGGCCCGTGGATTGCGCCTTGTCGGGCAGCGTGCCAGGGAAATTTGCACCGGGCTGCAGCAGATTGACCATCACGAGGCCGAGCAGCAACGAGACGAACGAGGCGCTGACAAACCATCCCATGGTCTTGGCAAAAATGCGCCCCAGCCGCGCGCCGCTGCCCATATGAGCGATGCCACCGACAAGAGTGGCGAAAACCAGTGGCGCGATGATCATCTTGATCAGGCGCAGAAACAGCATCGCAATCAGGTTGATGTCGCCGGCGAGTTCCACCCTGCTGGCCGGTAGGTACTCGTAAATCAGAGTGCCCATCACGATGCCGAGTGCCATGGCAATCAGAATGTAGCGGGTAAATTTATTAGACATTTTTTGAACCCCCTCGTCCGGCAGGTCCAAGTATGGCTAAAATTTGCGTGAGGGCAATCGGACTCCGGCAGTCTATCCGGGCCTAATTTGTTCCGCTGACGCGAAGTTCTTAGAACAAGTAACGTCTCCGCCCACATTTGGTGGCGCGGAGACCCTACACCTTATGCCTTTCTCTGACGCCTTTCACAGCCGCCGGTGGCAGCGCAAGATCAAAGCACTACGGGCTTGTCGGGCAGTTCATTGCGATGCGCGCCTTGCGCGGGAAAATGTTTTGCGAGCAGTTGCGTCACCGCCGCGATGCCTGTGAGCACACCGTGTTCGAATTTCTTCGCGCGGAATTCCGCTTCCATCGCACGGCAAATGCTCTCCCATTCAGCGGGCGCGACCTTGTCGTTGAAGCCGCGGTCGGCGACAATCTCAACATCGCGATCCGCCAGCAGCAGATAGATCAGAACGCCGTTGCTGGCCTCCGTGTCCCACAACCGCAACTGGGCGAACACATCGATGGCGCGTTCGCGCGCCGGCTGATCCTTGAACAAGGGCACGCCATCCAGCGCGCCTTCCACCGCAAAGCGGATCTGCCCGGAATGGGTTTTCTCGCTCGCCTTGATAGCCTTCTCGATGTTCGAAAGCGCCGCGCGCGGAAACGCACGCCGGACCCGCCAGCGGTTGAGAAGGAGATGCTTGCCGATGCGTTTGATGCCCATCGTTCCTACCAGCTTCCCGACGCGCCGCCGCCGCCGAAGCTGCCGCCGCCTCCACTGAACCCGCCGCTCGAAGAACTCCCGGAACTAAATCCACCACCGCCGCCACTGCTGCCGCCGCCGGATGACATGACGGCGTCGCCGATCAATGTGAGCACGAACACGATCAGCGCAGCAATCGCTGCCAGCGGCAATGTGCCGATCAGGAACCACATCACGATGCCGATGCCGCCACCGGCGATCAGCGCGCCGAGCAATCGTCCAAAGACGGCGCGAAAAATTCCGCCTGCGAACAATGTACCGATGAAGAGAAACGGAAAGTAATCGCCAATGGCGCTGAGATCTGGCATCTCGCCTTCGGGTTTCGGCGCGGGCAGCGGCTCGCCGTCGATCACCTTCAGGATACGATCCGCACCATCCGAAATGCCTCCGGCGAAATCGCCGCTGCGGAATTTCGGCGTGATGATCTCGTCGATGATGCGCTTGGACGTGGCGTCATTCAGCGCGCCTTCGAGGCCATACCCGACCTCGATGCGCAGCTTGCGGTCGCTCTTGGCAACAATCAGCAGCACGCCGTCATCGATCTTCTTGCGCCCGAGCTTCCACAACTCAGCGACGCGAAGAGAATACTGCTCGATGGTTTCCGGCTGCGTGGTCGGCACAATGAGCACCGCAACCTGGCTGCCCTTGCGGGTCTCGAAGTCCTTCAACTTCTGTTCAAGCGCTGCCGCTTGATCCGACGTCAGCGTCGCCGTCAGATCGACGACGCGACCGGTCAGCGGCGGCACCGCGACGTCCGCCAAAGCTACGGACGCGAAGCACAGCAGAAACGCGAGAATGATCGCCTTTGCGGCTTTCATGGCCAGCGCCTGTTATGCGCCCTACTTCGCGGGCGCAGGAGCAGCAGGCGCAGGTGTCGGTGCCGCAGGCGGCACATTGAAGTCCACCTTCGGCGCGGTCGAAATCGACTTCTCGTTCTCCACCGTGAAGTTGGCCTTCTCCTTATAGCCGAACACCATCGCCGTCAGATTGTTCGGGAAGGTGCGGATGCCAACATTATAATCCTGCACCGCCTTGATGTAGCGGTTGCGCGCCACAGCGATACGGTTCTCGGTGCCTTCAAGCTGCGCGACGAGATCGCGGAACAGCTGATCGGACTTGAGCTGCGGATAGTTTTCCGTCGTCACCAGCAAGCGCGACAGCGCGCCGGTCAATTCGCCCTGAGCGGCTTGGAATTTCTGGAACGCCGCTGGATCGTTGAGAACTTCCGGCGTCACCTGAATGGTGCCGACCTTGGCGCGAGCGTTGGTCACGCCGAGCAGCACGTCCTTTTCCTGCTGCGCGAAACCCTTCACGGAATTGACGATGTTCGGCACCAGATCGGCGCGGCGCTGATACTGGTTCACCACCTCGGACCAGCTCGACTTCACCGATTCATCGTTTTGCTGGATCGCGTTGTATCCGCAATTGGTGAGGCTCAGCGATGCGAGCGCCGCGAGGACCGTGAAAAACTTGCGCATGAAACTCTCCAGTCAAAAAAACAGGCACCGCGAACGGCGCAACCCGGGAGCGCGACTATACACATCCCGGACCTCCGGGTCATTGTCCCGTCTGTTCTCTTTTTAGGGACTTTGACCGTGAACAGCCGTTGACTTAGCGCACGCAGCCTTTTTCATTCGGTGCAACATGACAGCGTTGCGCGAGGTTTTGGTGGCAATCGGCAACCTCCGCGTTCAGAGTTTGTTCTGAAACCCATCGAACGGGACGAACCATGACCGTAGCCGCAAGTGCTGACATCACGATCGACACCGGCACGGATGAGCTTCTGTGCGCGGTGCGCGAGCGCGTTGCCGTCATCACGCTGAACCGGCCGCAGGCGCGCAATTCGCTGTCGGAAAATCTCACTCCGGCTCTGCGGCGCATGATCAAACTTTGCGGCGAAGACTCGAACGTCGGCGCACTGCTAATCACCGGCGCGGGCAATGCATTTTGTGCCGGTGGCGATGTCAAGGGAATGGGCGGCAAGCCTGACAGCAGCAACGCGCCCGAGTTGACCTTCGACGAGAAAGTCGCGCGGCTGCAGGAGCGCCAGCGCACGCTGACCGGCGCATTGGTGAATGTCCGCAAGCCGACCATCGCAGCACTTCCCGGCCCCGCCGCAGGTGCCGGTCTTTCGCTGGCGCTGGCCTGCGACTTACGCATCGCAGCCGAGTCCGCCTTCGTCACGACGGCTTATGTGAAAATCGGTCTCAGCGGCGATTACGGCATGTCGTGGTTGCTGACACGTATTGTCGGTACGGCCCGCGCGCGCGAACTGATGTTCTTCGCCGACAAGATCAATGCGAAACGATGCGAGGCGCTCGGTATTGTCAACCGTGTGGTGCCGGACGACCGGTTACGCGACGAAGCCTTCGCTTGGGCGAAGAAACTCGCCGAGGGGCCGCTCAAGGCATTGCGCTATATGAAAGACAATCTCGACGAGGCGCTGATGCATGATTTCCTCACCTCGCTCGATCATGAGGCCGAACGCATGGTGCGATCCGCCAACACGACGGATCACAAGGAAGCGGTGAAGGCATTCGTTGAAAAACGAAAGCCGGCGCTTGGAGGAAACTAGCCACCGCCCGCTCTACGCAGCTTCCAGCAGTGCGACCGTGCCCTGCCCGCCATCGGCGCAGATGCTGACAATAGCGCGGCTACCCGCGGGCAATGCAGCCAGCGCCTTCACGGCCTGACTCAAAATTCGCGCGCCGGTCGCGCCGAACGGATGGCCGAGCGCCGTGCTGCCACCATTCGGATTCAACCTGTCGCGCGGGAATGTGCCGAAGTCGAACGCAACACCCGCCTTGTCGCGAATGAACTCCGGACTTTCCAGCGCCTTGATATGCGCCAGCACCTGCGCGGCAAACGCTTCGTGAATCTCCCACAGATAGATGTCGGAATATTTGAGCGAGTGACGCGCCAGCAATCGCGGGATCGCGTATGGCGGCGCCATCAAGAGTCCTTCGGTGCGGAAATCCACCGAGGCAATTTCCCAGTCGATCAGTTTAACGCGCGGAATATTCGCGGGAAGTTTCTCAATCCCCTTCTGCGACGCGACCCAGATGCTGGCCGCGCCGTCTGTGAGCGGCGATGAATTGCCCGCAGTCAGCGTGCCCCTGCCGCTGGTGCGGTCGAAGGACGGTGACAGCCGCGCGAGTTTCTCGAGCGATGTATCCTTGCGCGGAATGGTGTCACGCCGGACGTTACCGAATGGAATCACGAGCCCGTCGAAAAATCCGCGATCCCATGCCGCCACCGCGCGCTGATGGCTTTCCAGCGCGACGCGGTCCTGCGCCTCGCGCGAAATCTGCCAGTCCTTGGCGGTGATCTCGGTATGCTCGCCCATGCTCATGCCGGTGGTGCGGTTGCTTACCGCCGGAATATAAAGCCGCACGTCGCTGAGCTTGATGTCCACGGCATGCGCCAGTTTCTCGCCGAGCGAGCGAGCGGTCTGGAATTGCCGTACCCAGTTCGACAATGACATGCCGAGACCAAGCTGAACCTGACTGAGACTGTCGACGCCGCCGACCAGCGCAAGGTTGCGCGTCTGGCCATCGATCAGACCGGCCGCCTCGAACACGCCCATCATGCTGGTGGAGCAGGCCATCACGGTCGAAAAGGCAGGGATCGTCGCATCCGCGCCTGCTTCCATCAAAATTTCGCGCGCGATGTTGCTCCATGTCAGGTTGGGCACGACATTGCCCCAGACCGCGAAGTCCGGTTTGCCACCCTTCAACTGGTCGATCATGAATTTCGCGACCGGCACCGATAGCGCGATCGCATCGACGCTGGAAAGCGGACCATCAACTTTGGCGAATGGCGTGCGGACACCTGCCGCCAGCCACACATTGGTTTGTCGTGACGCAGATTCGGCCATCCGCACAACCTCTGGATCGAGCGCCGCCATAGACGCTTTGAAAGACTAGTCGATCCAGCGGACGGCACAAGCGACAGACAATGCTGCCGCAGTTTCAGATCATTGATGAGTGAGTGCGGCAGTTTCCGCGAGCCAGCCTGCGGACGCGGCAAGTTTCCAGCTTTCGCAAGGAATTTCTTCGGCAGGGTGCAGCAACTTTTCGAATCTGACCTGCCGCCAGTCAACGGGCGGTGAGGCGAACACGTAGCCTGCCTTGCGGGCGAGCGCGATCATCTGCTCGTTGTCGCGGAAAGTTTCACCGAACAGGCGCGTCGCGCCAAGTGCAGCCGTGCGGCATTCGAGATTGGACAGCATCGCGGCACCGATGCCGTGTCCCTGCCACGAGTCGGAAATGGAAATACCGAACTCGGCGGTCTGCGTAGTTGCGTCGTAGCTGTAACGCGCCTCACCGACCATGGTGTCGATACCGTCGATCTGCAATTCCGCGACCACAGCGAAGCGGCTGCCCTCGCCCACATGCAACGCCTTGTCGAGCTCCGACGGCGGCAGCTCGCTCGCAGCCCCCATCAGGCGGCTGTAACGTGAAGGTTGCGACAAAGAGCGGAAGTAGGACAGCAGACGCTCGCCATCATCCGGCATCAGAAAGCGGACGATCAACGGTCTGCCGTCACGCAGGCGGAGGATGTCGGTGAACCGGGCGCGACGCTCCGCATCGAAGCGATGATCAATGTCGGTCAACATCGCACGGCTCCGTCAAACGATCTTGGACAGGTTCAGGACAAGAAAATGCCGGGTCCGACCGGGAGGAGAATCGGACCCGGCATAACGGGCGTTACTTGCGCCAGAACGGCTTGTTGGCTTCGTGGGCGAAATCGCTCCAGCTTGCGCCGACGTCGTGGAAGTCGGCTTCGGTCAGCCGGGCCAGTTCCCGGCGCGCCTGCGCCCGCTGACGCCAGAGGCGGAACAGCTCGGTAAAGGCGGCGACCGGATGAGCCAGCACGTGATGATGATGATTTGTCATCGAATGGTCGATATAGGCTGACATGGCAATCTCCTTAAGTTCAGCGTTGATGTGAATATCTGCCTCGTCCCGCCCATTGACAAACGACGAGTTGTCCTCCGTAATATGAGATAATCTCATGTATTGGATGGATTATGACCGCCAGATTGCCTTCGCTGAACGGTTTGCGGGCTTTTGAGGCCGCCGCGCGCCACCTCAGCTTCACCCATGCGGCGGTCGAGCTGAACGTCACCCAGACTGCGATCAGCCATCAGATCCGGCGGCTCGAAGAAGAACTCGGCCTCAAACTGTTCGTACGGCAAAGCCGTGCGCTGAAGCTCACGCCGGTGGCCGCCGAATATCTGCCGGGCATTCGCGCTGCGTTTCAGGATCTGCGCACCGCGACCGACCGGCTGCTGCGTAACGGCAACGACCGCGTGCTGACGGTGAGCACGCTGACATCATTCGCGGTGAAATGGCTACTGCCGCGCCTCGCGCCGTTTCAGGAAAAGCATCCCGACATCGATGTGCGCATCACCACATCGACGGAGCTTGTGGATTTTCGCACCGGCAATGTGGACGCTGCGATCCGATATGGACGCGGACAATGGCCGGGACTGCGCTCCGACTGGCTAATGGCGGAAGAACTGTTTCCGGTGTGCAGTCCCGAATTGATGAAGGGCGAAAACGGACTCAAACGTCCTGCGGACCTCGAACGATTCACGCTGCTGCACACGGCCATGAATGTCGACGACTGGCGGCTATGGCTGACTGCGGCTGGCCTGCCCGCGCATATTTCGCGCAATCCCGGCCTGACATTCGATCTGGCATTCGTGAGTTTGCAGGCCGCCATCGACGGCCTCGGCGTCGCGATGGGCCATACCGCCTATGTATCCGACGACATTGCGAAGGGCCGTCTTGTGAAGCCGTTCGACATCGTGCTGCCATCCGATGCGGGCTATTATTTTGTCGCGCCGCTGGACCGGCCGGACGCGCCAAAAATCAGCGCGTTCCGCAACTGGCTGCAGGAAACGGTGAAGGCGCAGAAGCTCTAGCGCTGCCTGCTGTCCGGAAAGCGTTTTAGCGCACGACGCCGGAAATGAAGCCCGGCTTGCGGCGCGGCGGCTTGACGTGATCCTTCAAGAAACAGCGCGCGGATTTTCCGATATAGCCGGGCCGCGCGTAGGTCCATGCGCGGCACTTGTTGTCGGCGTCGCATACGGCCTTGCAGGTCTCGCCCTTCGCGTCGGTGGCGACCTCTACAGTTTTGTAATCGCCACCCTGCCGGTCGGTCTCGACTTCGTAAGCGCTGGTACGCGGCTCGACCACGCCTGCTCCGCGCACACCGGAGACACAGCAATTGCTTTCCACGCGCGCCGGCACCGAATTTTTGAGCCAGCAGACCGCACCGTCATCGCTCACGGCCGGATAGTTGAAACTCCATGCATGGCATTTGCGATCGCGTTCGCATTGCAGGGCACACACCGCCGGATCGCCGGAGGGGAGCGGCACGCGGGAATAATCGCTGCCGGGCCTGTCGAAATTGGCCTGCGCATGCGCGGGCTGAATGCCGGTAACTTCGATCGCGGTCACCGCGAGGATCAACGCCAGCAAGACGCCGAAGCATGATCTGAAACTGCAGATTCGAAACATGCCAACACTTTCGGCGGGAACTTTCAGCGGGCGCGACCGGACATAACGGCCACTGTTCTCATTCAATCGCCGCGCGCATGTATGGCAGATGAACGGCAGCTAAATGCCGGAACAACAATCGCGTGATGCTGCTATGCGGCTGACTCAGAAAGCGTATTCGTCGTAGGCGGGTTCGATCGACTGCTTCCAGGCACCCTGATACTTCTCGAGCATCTGCTCGGCACGCGTGTGGCCGCTTTCAATAATGCGATCGAGCGGTTCCAGATACCGCGTCTCGTCGCGGCCGAGCGCGTCGATCCTGCCGCGGCGCGCCAAACCCTTATGCGCGATGACCATGCATTCCCGCGCCACTTCGAACAGATAGCGGTTGCCAATCTTGGCCTTGAACCCAAAACGCGGCACATCATCGCGCAGCGCCTGCCGCTCATGCGCGGTCCAGCGTTTCGCAATGTCCCATGCAGCGTCGAGGCTATCGTCGTCGTACAGCAGCCCGACCCAGAACGCGGGATGCGACGGCAATTGCTGCCACGGCACGCCGTCCGATCCGCGCATTTCGAGATAACGCTTGAGGCGCACTTCGGGGAAAATCGTCGAGAGATGATTAGCCCAATCCGACAGCGTCGGCTTCTCACCCGGCAGCTTCGCATTCTTACCATCGAAGAAATCGCGGAACGACGAACCCGAGATATCGATGTAGCTATCGCCACGCTTGACGAAGTACATCGGCACGTCGAGCGCATAATCAACCCAGCGCTCAAAGCCCATGCCGTCATCGAATGCCCACGGGATCATCCCTGCGCGCGCGTTGTCGGTGTCGCGCCAGATTTCGGAGCGGAACGACAGGAAGCCGTTCGGCTTACCTTCGGTGAATGGCGAATTCGCAAACAGAGCGGTCGCCACCGGTTGCAGCGCCACCGAGACGCGCAGCTTCTTGACCATGTCGGCTTCGGAACAGAAATCGAGATTGGTCTGCACCGTGCAGGTCCGGTACATCATGTCGAGCCCGTATTGGCCGACCTTCGGCATGTAGCCGGTCATGATCTTGTAGCGGCCCTTCGGCATCACCGGAATCTGCGCGCGCGACCATGACGGCGTCATGCCGAGACCGAGAAAGCCGATGCCGAGCGGGGTTGCGATCTCGCGTACCTGCGCCAGATGCGCCATCAGTTCCGACGAAGTCTGATGCACGTTCTCCAACGGTGCACCGGACAATTCAAATTGTCCGCCCGGCTCCAGCGAAATCGCGCCGCCGCCGGTGACATCGTGAAGGCCGATGATCTTGCCGTTCTCCGTGATCGGCTCCCAGCCGAGCAGAAGCTTCATACCTTCGAGCAGCGCGCCGATGCCGCGCGCGCCATCGTAAGGCACGGGCTTGTGGCCGTCGAGCGTGAACGGAGTCTTCTCGTGCTCGGTGCCGATGCGGAATTCCGACCTTGGCTTCGCGCCCGCTTCAAACCACGCAACGAGTTCGTCGCGCGATTGAAGCGGCGTCATATCGATCTGATCACGCGCCATAAAACATCCAGGTCAGAAACTTCAATTGATCGGTCAGCGCAGGATGCAGCGGAACGTCACGGATGCACGCATCCGTAGTTGCGAGAGGTAAAGAAAGGATCATCGGGCGGGCGCGGATTCTTTGGCGGATTCTTTCGGTGCCGCATGCGCGGCACCGGCGCAGCATCCGAGCCGGTCGAGCAGTCCGCTCAGCTTCACCGCGTCTGCGTCCGACAACTTCGAGCCGATATGACGTTCGATGGCGGCAGAATAGGAGTTCCACATTTTCTTTTGCAATTCGCGTCCGGCGTCGGTGATCTCCACAAACAGGCCGCGCTTGTCCATCGTGCATTCGCGGCGCACGGCAAGACCTTCCTCGACAAGGCGATCGATCAGCCGCGAGGTGGAATATTGCGGCAGCAGCATCTGCTTTTCGAGTTCGACGGGACGCAATTCGCCGCTCGGCGCGCGCGACAATTCAAGCAGCGCGTCGTACCAGGCGAGCGGCGGAAAACCGGCCTTCTTCAAATCCTGTTCCACGGCGCCGAGCACCCGGCCCTGCACCCTCATGAGGCGGACCCAGACATCGGTCGCCTCGGTGGATGGTTTGCGTTTCATTGTTATCGTCCGTACCGTCAAGGCGCTGATCATAACCCGATAAATGCAATTGCATCAATGTTATCGCTTCATGCAGGTGCATTTAGTGGCCAGCCCCCGGCTTTGCCAATGGCTTAAGGGCCCAAATTCTAAGAAGGATACCTCCCATGAAACTCTATTACTCTCCCGGTGCCTGTTCGCTGTCGCCCCATATCGCCCTGAAGGAAGCCGGACTGCCGTTCGATCTGGTCAAGGTGGACCTCAAGACCAAGAAGCTCGAGGACGGCAGCGACTACAAGGCGATCAACCCGAAGGGGCAGGTTCCGGCGCTGGGCCTGGACAATGGCGAACTGCTCACCGAAGGGCCGGTGATCGTGCAGATGGTCGCCGACAAGGTGCCAGGCAAAAATCTTGTCCCGGCCAACGGCACCGCGGACCGCTACCGTATGCAGGAGTGGCTTAACTTCATCGGCAACGAGTTGCACAAGAGCTTCGGGCCGCTGTTCGGCGCGCCACTGAGCGACGAGAGCAAGACGTTTTTCAGAAACCGGATCGCAGCCAAGTTCGCCTATGTGGACGAACAGCTCGCGGGCAAGGATTATCTGATGGGCAAGACCTTCACCGTGCCTGACGGCTATCTCTACACGATGCTGCGCTGGGCGGACGGCATGAAGATCGATGTGTCGGCCCTGAAAAATCTTGTCGCGTTCAAGGAGCGCATGGCCGCGCGGCCGAAGGTGCAGGAAGCGCTGGTGGCCGAGGGATTGGCAAAAGCGTCGTAAGCGTTTTGCGATGTCACATATGAAAAAGGCCGGATCGACGATCCGGCCTTTTTTGTTTTATCTCACAACTGTCATCACCGGGCCTGTCCCGGTGATCTCGATAAATTTTGCACGGTGCGCCCTGATCGGGATGGCCGGGACAAGCCCGGCCATGACATCGAGTGGTTTGGCGGCTCGTTACGCCGCCGCGAGTTTCTTCGGCGGGAATCGGCCGTAGAAGGTCTCGCCCTTGGCGGCCATGTCGATCAAAAGCTTCGGCGGTGTGAAGCGCGACCCATACTTCTTCTCGAGCTTCAGGCAGAGATCGACGAAATTCTTGGTGCCCATGAAGTCGATATAAGACAGCGTGCCGCCGGTGAACGGGGCAAAGCCGAAGCCGAGAATCGAGCCGACATCTGCTTCGCGCGGATCGGTGATGACATGATCCTCCACGGTGCGCGCGGCTTCCACCGCCTGCACCACGAGGAAACGCTGCTTCAACTCGTTGACGTCGAGCGTATCGGGATCGACATGCTTGGACTGTAGCGAGGTGAGTTCCGGCCACAGCTTCTTCTGGCCTTTGCCCTTCTCGGGATAATCATAGAAACCCTTGCCGTTTTTGCGGCCGAGGCGTCCGCGCTTTTCAACCATCTCCACCAGCAGCGCCTTGTCCTGCGGATCGATCGCCTGCGAACCCATATCGGCTTCGGTGGCTTTCAGAATCTTCAACGACAGGTCGATGGCGATTTCATCGTTCAGCGACAGCGGTCCGACCGGCATGCCGGCCATCTTGCCGACATTCTCGATCATCGCAGGCGGGATGCCTTCCTTGAACATCTCGTAGCCTTCCGAGATGTAGCGCAGCACGCAGCGATTGGCGAAGAAGCCGCGCGAGTCGTTCACGACAATCGGCGTCTTGCCGATCTGGCGGGTGTAGTCGAGCGCGGTGGCAAGCGCTACGTCACCGGTGTTCTTGCCAACGATGACTTCGACCAGCAGCATCTTCTCGACCGGCGAGAAGAAATGGATGCCGATGAACTTCGACTGATCCTTCCATTCCTCGGCCAGCGAGTTGATCGGCAGCGTCGAGGTGTTGGACGCGAAGATCGCGCCTTCGCGCAGCAGTGGCTGCGCCTTGGCATAGGTCTGCGCCTTGATGCCGCGATCCTCGAACACAGCTTCGATCACAAGATCGCAATCCTTGATCGCGTTGTAATCAGGCGTCGCGGTGATCCGGGCAAGAATGGCGTCCGCTTTTTCTTGTGTGGAGCGGCCCTTGGCCACGAGCGCATCGAGCATGCCCTTGGCGTGGCCCTTGCCCTTGTCGGCGCTTTCCTGATCGCGGTCGATCAGTACAACCTCGATGCCAGCCTGCGCCGAGACAAAGCCGACGCTCGCGCCCATGAAGCCCGCGCCGATGACGGCGAGTTTTTTCACCTTGGTCGGCGGCACGTTCTGCGGACGGCGCGCGCCCTTGTTCAACTCACCCATCGAGACGAACAGCGAGCGGATCATCGCCGCCGCTTCCTTCGAGCGCAGGATCTTGGAGAAGTAACGCGACTCGATGCGCAGCGCCGCATCCATCGGCAACTGCAGGCCTTCATAAACGCACTGCAGGATGGCGCGCGCGGCCGGATAGTTGTCATAGGTCTCGCGGCGCAGAATTGCGTTTGCAGGCGGGAACAGTTGCATGCCGGCCTTGGAGTAGACCGGGCCGCCGGGCAGCTTGAAGCTCTTTTCGTCCCACGGAGCGACAGACTTACCGCCCGCCTTGATCCATTCTTTCGCTGCCTTGACGAGATCCGCCGCAGGCACCACCGCGCCAACGATGCCCGATGACTTGGCTTTTCTGAGATCGACGGCATCGCCCTTGAGCAGCATCGGCAGGGCTTCCATCGGCTGAATCATACGCGGCAAACGCTGCGTGCCGCCACCGCCGGGGAAAAGCCCGACCTTGATTTCAGGCAGGCCGAGACGGGTCTTCGGATTTTCAGACGCTACACGGTGGTGACAGGCCAGCGTCAGTTCGAAGCCGCCGCCGAGCGCGGTGCCATTAATGGCAGCAACCCAAGGCTTGCCGCCGGTCTCGATATTGCGCAGAGTTTGCGACAGCTTGCGAACTGCTTCGAACACAAAGGTGTTCGCCGCTTCCTCGCCTTTCGACTTCATCATCTCGGCGTGAGATCGGTTAATCCCTTCGAGCATGGTCAAGTCCGCACCGGCGCAGAACGCGTCTTTCCCGGACGTGATGACCACACCCTTCACCGCGGCGTCGGACGACAACTGCGTAACGATCGCGTCAAGCTCGGCTCCAGACGTTTCGTCGATCACGTTCATCGACTTGCCGGGAATGTCCCACGTCACCAGTGCAATGCCGTCGGCGTCGGTCTCAACCTTGAAATTCTTGTAAGCCATGTGATTGATCCTCAGACGCGTTCGATGATGGTCGCGGTGCCCATGCCGCCGCCGATGCACAGCGTGACAAGAGCGGTGGACTTATTGGTGCGCTCAAGCTCGTCGAGCACGGTGCCGAGGATCATCGCGCCGGTGGCACCGAGCGGATGGCCCATCGCGATCGCGCCGCCATTGACGTTGATCTTGTCATTGTCGATCTCGAACGCCTGGATGAACCGCAGCACCACGGATGCGAACGCTTCGTTCAGTTCAAACAAGTCGATGTCCGACAGCTTCATGCCGGAGCGTTCCAGCACCTTCTTGGTCACATCGACCGGACCGGTCAGCATCATCGCTGGCTCGGAGCCGATATTGGCGAAGGCACGAATTTTCGCGCGCGGCTTCAGGTTATGTTTCTTGCCAGCTTCCGCGCTGCCGAGCAGAACGGCGCCCGCGCCATCGACGATGCCCGACGAGTTGCCGGCATGGTGCACATAGTTCACAGCCTCGATTTCCGGATGCGACTGGATTGCCACCGCGTCGAAGCCGCCCATCGCGCCCATCGCGGCAAACGATGCCTGCAATTGGCCGAGCGACTGCATGGTGGTCGAGGGACGCATATGTTCGTCGTGATCGAGAATGGTGATGCCGTTGATGTCCTTCACCGGCACGACCGAATTCTTGAAGCGGCCTTCCGCCCACGCCTTCGCTGCGCGCTGCTGGCTCTGCACGGCATAGGCATCGACGTTGTCGCGCGAGAAGCCATACTTGGTCGCGATCAAATCCGCCGACACGCCCTGCGGCATGAAATAGGCGGGCACCGCGATGGATGGATCGACCGGCCATGCGCCGCCCGATGCACCGATGCCAATGCGGCTCATCGATTCCGCGCCGCCGCCGATGGTGAGTTCATGCTGGCCGGACATCACCTGCGCCGCGGCAAAGTTCACGGCATCCAGACCAGATGCACAGAAGCGGTTGATCTGCACGCCCGGCACCGAGGTATCAAAGCCCGCGCTGAGTGCTGCAAAACGCGCGATATCGCCGCCCGCTTCGCCGACCGGGTCGACGACGCCCAGCACCACGTCATCAAGACTGTCGGGCGCGAGGTTGTTGCGTTCTTTCAGCGCCTTCAGCGGCGCAGTCGCAAGCGCAACCGCTGTCACTTCGTGGAGAGAACCGTCGGACTTGCCTTTGCCGCGCGGGGTGCGGACATGGTCGTAAATAAATGCCTCAGGCATGACGCCCTCCTGACAACTTGTTTTTGTAGCTGATGAGTAATGCGGATGGAGCCTCGCGCCAATGGCGGCGCGAGGGAGAATTGAGACCTCAGAATGCCTCGGCGGGCAATTCCATCATCGAGGCCGCACCGGCCTGAATGCGCGACAGGCGCAAGCTCGTTTCTGGCAGCATGCGCTCCATGAAAAATTTGCCCGTGACGAGCTTGGTCTTCAGGTACGCCTTATCGCCGGATTCCGCCAGCTTGTCCTGCGCCACCTTCGCCATGCGTGCCCACATATAGGCAAGCGTCACGAGACCGAAGAGATGCAGGTAGTCGGTGGACGCAGCTCCCGCATTGTCGGGCTTCGCCATCGCATTTTGCATCAGCCACATGGTGGCCTGCTGCAGATGCTGCAGCGATGTCGTCATCGGTCCGATGAAAGGCTTCAAGCCTTCATTCGCACCGTTCTCCTTGGCGAAGGCCGAGACCTCGTTGAAGAACGCGGTGATCGCACGGCCGCCATGACGGCCGAGCTTGCGGCCGACCAGATCGAGCGCCTGAATGCCGTTCGCGCCTTCATAGATCATCGCGATGCGCGCATCGCGCACAAACTGCTCGACGCCGGTTTCCTGGATGTAGCCGTGACCGCCATAGACCTGTTGCGCGGCAACGGTGTTGGCGAAACCGACATCGGTCAGCATGCCCTTCACCACCGGGGTCAACAACCCCATGTGATCGTCGGCAGCCTCACGTTCCTTCGGATCGTCGGAACGATGCGCGAGATCGCTTTTGAGCGAGGTCCACACCACCAGCGCACGCGCGGCTTCATTGAAGGCGCGGATCGACATCAGCGTGCGGCGAATGTCCGGATGCACGATGATCGGATCGGCGGCCTTGTCCTTGGCCTGCGCGCCGGTCAGCGCGCGTCCCTGCAAACGATCTTTCGCGTAAGCCACCGCATTCTGATAGGCGACTTCCGACTGTGCGAGACCCTGAACGCCGACGCCGAGACGCGCCTCGTTCATCATCACGAACATCGCCTCCATGCCCTTGTTCTCGGAGCCAACGAGGGTGCCGACCGCGTTATCGAAATTCAGCACGCAGGTGGAATTGCCGTGGATGCCCATCTTGTGCTCGATCGAGCCACAGGACACGCCGTTCGTTCCAGCGAGCGAGCCGTCTGCGTTGAGCTTGATCTTCGGCACCACGAATAGCGACACACCCTTGATGCCTGCGGGCGCACCTTCGATGCGTGCCAGCACCAGATGCACGATGTTTTCAGTGAGATCCTGTTCGCCACCGGAGATGAAAATCTTGGTGCCGGAAATTTTGTAAGTGCCGTCACCCTGCTTCACCGCCTTGGTGCGCATCAGGCCCAAATCCGTGCCGCATTGCGGCTCGGTGAGATTCATGGTGCCGGCCCATTTGCCGGTCATCATGTTCGGCACGTAGGTCGTCTTCTGCTCGTCCGATCCGTGCACAATGAGCGCAGCCATCGCGCCCATGGTCAGGCCGCCATACATGGAGAACGCCATGTTGGACGAGATCAGGAATTCGTTGACCGTCTGCGATAGCGTGACCGGAAGGCCCTGCCCGCCATATTCCACCGGACCCGACAGGCCGAGCCAGCCGCCGTCCGACAATTGCTTGAATGCGTCCTTGAAACCTTTCGGCGTGGTGACGCGGCCGTCATCATGGCGCGTGCAGCCTTCGAGGTCGCCGACATGGTTGAGCGGCTGAAGAACTTTCTCGGAAAATTTTGCGGCTTCATCGAGAATCGCGGCGCGCACATCGGCGGTCGCGTCGCTGAATCCGGGAAGGTTGTTGTAACGGTCGATCTGAAACACGTCGTTGAGAAGGAAGTTCACGTCTTCTACGGGCGCTTTGTAGATCGTCATGGAATGTCTTTCAGGTCGGAATGAATGTGAATGGTGCGAATTCTTCGGCCATCGAGTTCCGGCAAGCTAACTGCCTTCGATGACATCTCTCAAGTGTCCTGAAATGCACGATGCGGTCGTCATCAGCGGGCGTTATAGCATCCATACACTTCTGTACGGAGACTAGCGTAGCGCGGCATTTTGTGTCAATACACATGTGTATGGTCGAAGCCGCCACCGATTCCTCGAAAGACCGCCTGACCCGGGAGCAATGGATTGCCCACGGGTTGCGGACCCTTGCGCGCGAGGGTGCTGCTGCTCTCAAAACCGGCATGCTGGCCGAAGGGCTGAAGGTCTCCCGGGGGAGTTTCTACTGGCATTTCAAAAGCATCGCCGATTTTCGTATGCAGCTTTTGGGCACTTGGCAGGAACGCGCGACGGATGGCGTGATTCGGGAGATCGATTCGTCGATCACCGGCCCGGCCCGACTCACCCGTCTGATGAAACTGGCTTTCGAGGAAGACCGAAGCCTCGACCGCGCCTTCCGGTCATGGGCCGCGTCGGATGCCGATGCCGCCAACGTGGTCGCAACGGTCGATGCAAGGCGGGTCGCGTACATCGCCAAGCTGCTTTGCGAATCCGGCGTCGATACGCGAACGTCGATGCCCCGCGCCGAGTTCATCTACTGGGCCTATATCGGGCAATCGTCCGTGATGAACTCCGCTCATGGCACGATCACCGAGTCCGATCTCGGCGATCTGAGCGGTCTGTTTTGCAAGCCGTCCGCTGGCTGACGACGCGAGTTCGCGAATTAATCCTGGTGCCGACGCCGGTCGTTAACCCGGTATTTACCGTAAGACGAAAAAGTCGATCCTGAAACAGACGTCCCGCGTCGAAATTTGGTTGTCTCATCAATGGGACGCGGGGGGTTCTGAGACGCACAGGCAGGAGCCTGCGCCGGGACCGGACCAGACTATGACATCGCAAGCATCGTGGAGTGTTGACGGGTTAGAGCCCTCGGTCCGAGAGCGGGCTGAAGCCTCGGCGCGCCGTGCCGGTATGTCACTGAACGACTGGATGAATTCTGCTCTCTCCGGCGGATCGGCCAATGGCGGCAACGATCCGGAAGTCGCTGAAATTCACAAGCGGCTGGACTCGATCAGCCGTCAGCTTGAACACATTTCTCATGCTCCCGGCGGCGCGAAGAGCGATCCCGGCGTAGCGCGACAGCTGAACGACGCCATTTCGCGGCTCGATAGCCGCCTGTCGCAGATTTCGAAAGCGCCTCCGCAGGCAGCACCTCGTGCGCCGGCAGCTTCACGCGCTGCTCCTGCCATGAACTCGATCCCAATGTCGCCGATGGATTTCTCCATCGCTGAAATCGTTGCGCGCCAGGGCGAACTCGACGGCCGCGCGCCGCGCGGCGCGCAAGGCGCTCGCATGGCAACGCCTTCCTTCGTAAACGCAGCGCCTCCGATCCAGCCGGATTTCTCCGCGCTCGAAGATCAACTGTCCCAGATCACCGGCCAGATCGCGGCGTTACCGAACATGGAGCAGTCGATCGCATCGTTCCGCAGCGATCTCGGCCAGATTCGTCAGGCCATCACCGAAGCGCTTCCGCGCCGCGCCATCGAATCGCTGGAAGGTGAAATCCGTTCCCTCGGCCGCAAGATCGACGAAACGCGCCAGGGCGGAATCGACAGCTCAGTGCTTTCGGGTGTCGAACGCTCATTGAGCGAGATCTACAGCGCGCTGCGGACACTGACTCCCGCCGAGCAACTCGCCGGTTTCGATGACGCGATCCGCAATCTCAACGGCAAGATCGATTCCATCGTCCGGTCCAGCCATAATCCCGACACGGTGACGCAGCTTGAAGGCGCCATCGCAGCGCTCAAGCAGATCGTGTCCAATGTCGCGTCTAACGACGCGCTCAACGAACTCGCCCAGCATGTGCAGGCACTGTCAACGAAGGTCGATCAGCTCGCGCAAAGCGGCGGCAACGGCATTCTCTCGGCACTTGAACAGCGCATCGCAACGCTGACCACGGCGCTGGAGCAGCGTGACCGTCCGCCCACAGGCGACACGGTTTATTTCGACAATGCCGTTCGCACCATTTCGGAACGTCTCGATCATCTGGAAGTCGGCGACGGCAGAAGTGCCGCATCCCTCAGCCATGTCGAGCAGCGCGTACATCATCTGCTCGAGCGGCTGGAAATGTCCGAAAGCCGCGGCGGCAATTTCACCCGCGTCGAGGAAGGCCTCACCGACATCCTGCGTCAGCTCGAAACCCAGCGCGTCACTGCGGTCGCACCCGATCATGCTGTGCACGCCGGTCCGCAGATGGACCCGGTGCTGGTCGAGACCATCAAGCGCGAACTGTCCGACATCCGCTACAGCCAGTCGGAAACCAACAAGAATACGCAGGACTCGCTCGAAGCCGTTCACAACACGCTCGGTCATGTGGTGGATCGCCTTGCTCAGATCGAAGGCGATCTGCGCAGCGCCCGTAACGCGCCAGTCTCGCGCGAAATGCCTCGCGACATTCCGCGCGAACCGCCGAAAGCCGAGGTTCCGGCCCGCGAAATGTTCGCGCCGGAGCAGCCGCGCGCCGCAACATCCTTCGCGCCGGTGCCGCGTCCTGAAATGCCAAATCCCGCTGCGTCGCAGGCTCCAATTGCACGCGCAACCGTGCCGCAAGCTGTCGTCGATGTCGCGCCTGCGATGTCAGCACCACCGGCTCCCGCGCCGCGTGCGCCCGCAGCCCGTAGCCCGATCGATCCGACGCTGCCGCCGGACCATCCGCTCGAACCCGGCACGCCGTTGCAGCAGATGCGCGGTCACTCAACGCCGTCCGAGCGTATCGCAGCATCCGAAACCGTTCTCAATGAGTTCAGCGGCGCTTCGCGCGAGCCGGTCTCCACCACGAATTTCATTCAGGCCGCGCGCCGCGCGGCGCAGGCGGCGGCATCCGCACCGCCGGTCGTCCCTACGGGAACGAAAGCCAATCGAGTTACCGCGCTTAACGACGCCGCTCGCAACGCCGCGAAAGCCGCGTCCATGGGCGACAGCTCGATGTCGTCGAAGATCCGCGCGCTGCTGGTCGGCGCGAGCGTGATCGTGATCTTGCTCGGCACGGTAAAGATGGGCATGAACCTGCTCAACGGCCGCGACAGCACCACGCCGACGCTCCCCGAATCCAGCATGACCCAGCCCGCGCCGACACCTTCGAGCGAGAACGGCCCGCGCTCCGACGCAGCACCAATAATCACACCATCGATGACGTCGCCGGCGACAATCAGCAGTCAATCGATGAACGCTGCAATTCCGAATTTCCCGCCGATGCCGTCAGCGCCCGCGTTTAACGCACCTTCTATGCCCATCGAACCGGCAGTGGTGCCCTCGCCCGTATCGCCTGACGTGACCGGTTCGATCGTTACGACGCCGGAGCGCATGCCCGCAGGCAAGAACAAGAAGGTCACGCTCGTCCCGGTACCGGATAAACTTCCGGACGGCATTGGCAGCACCGCTCTCCGCACCGCCGCCAGCAAGGGCGACCCCGGTGCCGCCTTCGAGATCGGTCTGCGCTACGCGGAAGGCCGTGGCGTTGCGGCCGATTATGCCGAAGCCGCCAAGTGGTACGAGCGCGCCGCGCAGGCTGGCATCGTTCCGGCGACCTTCCGTCTCGGCACGCTGCACGAAAAAGGTCTCGGCACCAAGAAAGACATGGACGTCGCGCGCGGCTATTACCTGCAGGCGGCGGAGAAGGGCAGCGCCAAGGCGATGCACAATCTCGCGGTACTCGACGCCGATGGCGGCGGTGCCGGACCAAACTATCGCAGCGCGTCGCAATGGTTCCGCAAGGCGGCCGAGCGCGGCGTGGCTGACAGCCAGTTCAATCTCGCGATTCTCTACGCGCGCGGGATCGGCGTGGAGCAAAATCTCGCGGAATCCTACAAGTGGTTCAGCCTCGCGGCCGCACAGGGCGACGCAGACTCCGGCCGCAAGCGTGACGATGTTGCCAAGCGTCTCGATGCACAGTCGCTCGCCGCCGCCAAGCTCGCGGTTCAGACCTTCGCTGCCGAGCCACAGCCGGACGAAGCGACTTATGCCGGCGCTCCCGCAGGCGGATGGGATGCAGCACCTGCGGCCAAGCCCGCAGCAAAATCCACCAGCGCCAAATCGGCTAAAGTAACCAGCGTCGCCGTGCACTAATCCGGCCGCGCCGCATTAAGATTAACGCGTGATGCGGTGCTGAAAACCACATCACGTATTTTTTCGGCCTCGATCCCGAATTCTTTAACGCACACGCAGACGATTTCAGTTAAGCAGAGGCGCGGCGCAAGACCCCGCGTCGCGGCAACTCAAGCGAACGCGCGCGTGCAGATCTTCCTCCCGATCGCCGATATTCCGGTCAACGTGTTTCTCATCCTGGCGATGGGTGCCGCGATCGGATTCGTGTCCGGCATGTTCGGCATCGGTGGCGGCTTCCTGATGACGCCGCTTCTGATCTTCATCGGCATTTCTCCCGCGGTCGCGGTGTCGTCCGTCCCGAGCCATATGGCGGCGTCATCGTTTTCCGGCGCGCTGTCCTATTGGCGCAAGCGCGCTATCGATCCTGCGCTTGCGATGGTGCTGCTGACCGGTGGCGTTACCGGCACGGCGCTCGGCGTCTGGGTGTTCGCGCTGCTGCGTTCTGTCGGACAGCTCGATCTCATCATCGCGCTCTCCTATGTCGTGCTGCTGACCACCGTTGGCTCACTGATGTTCTGGGAGGGCGCAACCGCCATCTGGCGGGCGCGGCACGGTGCCGTTCCGGTGAAGCGCCGTGTGCGTGCGCAGGGCTGGATTCTGAGCCTGCCGCTGAAGATGCGTTTCAAGCGATCGAAGATTTATCTTTCGGTGATCCCCATCGTGGGCATCGGCCTGATCGTGGGCTTTCTCGGTGCGATCATGGGCATCGGCGGTAGCTTTCTGCTGATCCCGACCATGATCTACATTTTGCGCGTGCCGACCTCGACCGTGATCGGAACCTCGATGGCGCTGACGCTGGTGACAATGGTGGTCGCAACCATCCTTCATGCGGTCACCAATCATCTGGTCGATGCCGTGCTGGCACTGGTGCTGATGGTCGGCGGCGTGATTGGCGCGCAGTTCGGCGCGCGGGCCGGTCAACGCATTCGCAGCGAGCATCTTCGGCTGTTGCTCGGCCTTCTGATCCTGTCCGTCGGCATCCGCTTTGCGGTGGAGCTGGTGATCCGGCCAGATGAATTGTTTTCCATTCGTGATCTGGGGATCGGCGGATGATGACACGCATCACATTCGCCGTTGTCCTTGCCGCGCTCGCTCTGTTCGGACCTGCGCGCGCCGAAAGCCTTATTGTCTCGGTCTCGAACCATCGCATCACGGTGACGCCGAACTATTCCGGCGAGGAGTTGGTGCTATTCGGATCTATCGAGCGTGACAGCAAGTCGCTGCCGCCGGGAACGGGTTACGACATCGTGGTGACGGTGACCGGGCCGCGCGCCGACATGGTGACGCGGCGCAAGGAGCGCAAACTCGGCATCTGGGTCAATGTCGATTCGCGTGAATTCATCAAGGTGCCGTCCTATCTCGGTATCTTCGCCAATCGCCCCATCGATGACATTGCATCGCCTGACACGCGACGCAGGCAGCAGATCGGTCTTGCGAGTTTTCCGCTGCCGCAGCGCATGGGACCGGACGTCGCCAATGTGGTGGCGAGCGATCCATTCCGCACCTCCTTCGTGCGGCTGCGCACTGAACACGAACTGTACCGCGAACAAACCAACGCCGTGACCTTCCTCACGCCGACCCTGTTCCGCACCGGGATTCCATTGCCTGCCGAAGTGCCTATCGGCACCTACGACGTCGACATCAAGCTGTTTGCGAACGGCGCGTTCGTGACCAGGAACGAAACCGCATTCGAGATCGTCAAGGTCGGCTTCGAACAGTTCGTTGCGAATGCCGCGCGTCAGCATGGATTGCTGTACGGCCTTGCCACCGCGATGATGGCGATCATCACCGGGTGGCTGGCTTCGGTTGTTTTCCGCAGGGACTAAAGAAAAAATCCCACGATCATCGCGACCACACAAACGGCCATCGCTGCCGTGGACAGCCAGCCCAGCCAATAGAGCGGACCGGCAATGATGAACTTGCTCATCACCTCGCGGCGGCGCGCGAGAAGCATCAGGAGGATCATCACCGGGACTGCAAGCACGCCGTTGATGACCGCACTCCAGTACAGCGCAGAGATCGGACTGATCGGCGTGAAATTGAGAACAATGCCGATGCCCGCCGACAGCGCCAGCACCGAATAGAACGCAACCGCTTCACGCGGCTTGCGCGCAAGGCCGACAGTCCATTTGCGCCCTTCGCCGATGGCGTAGGCCGCCGAGCCCGCCAGCACCGGCACCGCGAGCAGACCCGTACCGATGATGCCGAGCGCGAAAATGAACTCCGCAAAGGCACCCGCAATCGGCTTCAACGCTTCGGCGGCCTGCGCCGAGGTTTCGATGTCGGTCTTGCCGGTGGCGTTGAGCGTTGCGGCGGCAGTGATGATGATTGAGATTGCGATCAGATTCGAGAAGCCCATGCCGACGATGGTGTCGGCGCGGATGCGGTGGAATTCTTTTTCCGCGCCATAGTGCTTTTCCGCGAGCGGCGATTTTTTCGCATCGATGCGCTGCTCCTCGGCTTCCTGCGATGCCTGCCAGAAGAACAGATATGGCGAGATGGTGGTACCGAGAATCGCGACCAGTGTGGTGAGAAAGGCCGAGGTCCATTGAATCTGCGGCACAGCGATGCCGTGCAGCGCCTCACCCCACGAGACTTTGGTGACGGCAAGTGCGGCGACATATGAGAAAAGACTGAGCGTCAGCCATTTCAGCACGGCACTGTAGCGTTTGTAGTCGAGAAAAATCTGCGCCGTCACCGACACCACGCCGAAAACGATGACGTAAAGAAAGCCCGGCCCGCCGATCAGAAGTTTCAGCGCATCGCCCATCGCAGCAAGATCGGCCGCGATGTTGATCGTATTGGCGATGAACAATAGCGCGATGATGACGTTCAGCAGCCACGCCGGATAGTGCCTGCAGACATTGCCCGCTATGCCACGCCCGGTGACGCGTCCCACCCGGCCGGAAATTTCCTGGATCGCCACCATCAGCGGAAAGGTCAGCAGCATCGTCCAGCCGATGCTGTAACCGAGTTGCGCGCCTGCCTGACTGTAAGTGCCGATGCCGGACGGATCGTCGTCGGACGCGCCGGTGATAAGACCGGGACCGAGCGTTTTCACAAAGCCGCGCAGCGTGAACGGGTCCGGCTGCTTGTCCTTCTCCGACTTGAAGTCGGATTTTTTCCGGTGATCGACCTTGTGATGTGCCATGCCCGTGTCCATCCGCCCCAGACAACGGAGCCTCAAGGCTTCGGTTCCATCATCGAAACCTATACACAGCGAGCCGTCAGCAGCAGCGGGACGCAGCGATGGTGTGGACGCGTCGGTCGCCGAGCACATGCGCCATGAAGGCCAGCGTCTGGAAGATCGCGGTGAAAGCCACATCGCGGATGTTCAACCCACCAGTGTAAGCGCCGAACGACGGCATCACGGCGCGTTGCCCGTCGCTGGCAAAGCAACGCCGCTCCACCGAGCGACCGCGCGTCGAGACCCGCGCCTTCGGATGCAGATGGCCCGCGATTTCGCCGACCGCCCCTGTCGGCTCGTGACGGAAGACAATCGGTCCGATGGCGACTTCGTCCGCAACGACGCCGCCGAGATCGCGCGGAATCGCCGGATCGTGATTGCCGGAAATCCAGATCCAGTCGCGCCGTGCCTGTAGCGCCGATAATGCCTCACGGTCATCCGACGCCAACCGTTCATGCGCTGTGCGGTCGTGAAAGCTGTCGCCAAGAGCGATGACCGTTCGCGGATCGTGCCGCGCCATCACGGCGCTCAACTGCGCGAGAGTCGCGGCGGTATCGAACGGCGGCAGCAGCACGCCGCGCCGCGCAAAGCTGGAACCCTTTTCCAGATGCAAATCCGAAACAATAAGAAGGCGCTCATCTTCCCAGTACAGCGCCCCGGCCAGATCAGCCGCGAAGGTGATGCCTGCTACAGTCACCGAAGTTCGTTGATCGATCGGTTGCGCGGCCAGCATCAATTCCGTCAGTCCCTTGTCATCGCTTCCTTGACGAGTTCATCGGCCGCTTCCGCCAGCAACTCGTCGGACGCTTCGCCATAAACCGCTTCGCGTCCGATTTCCAGCATCACCGGCACCGCCAACGGCGAAACCCGGTCGAGTTCCTTGTGCGTGATTCGGCTCTTGATGCGGGTCAGCATATCGCTCAACCGTCGTATATCCAAAAGTCCTGTTGCGGCGTCGGCCCGCGCCGCGCGTAGCAGCACATGATCCGGCTGATGCTTGCGCAGCACATCGTAAACAAGATCGGTCGAAAACAGCACCTGCCGCCGGGATTTTTCTTCGCCGGTGAAGCGGCGCGGAATGAGACCGGAGATCACCGCGCAGGTGCGGAAGGTGCGTTTCATCAACGCGGACTCCGCGAGCCATGCTTCGAGATCGTCACCGAGCATATCCGGATCGAACAGCGCATCGAGATTGAGCAGCCCGCCGCGGATCATCGATGACATATCGCCCACTGACCACACCGCCAGAGCATATTCATTGGCGACGAAACCCAAGGGGCGCGCCCGCGCGCGTTCCAGCCGTCGCGTCAGCAGCATGCCGAGCGTCTGATGCGCAAGACGGCCTTCGAACGGATAACAGACAAGATAATGTTTGTCGGCGCGCGGGAATGTTTCGACCACGAGTTCGCGCGGCCCCGGCACGCGGGAGAACGCCGCCTGCAGCGACAGCCATTCGCGCACCTGATCGGGCAAGCCGCTCCATGCGCGCTGATCCGCCAGCAACAATCGCACGCGCTCGGCAAGATAAGTCGAGAGCGGGAACTTGCCGCCGGCATAAGACGGCACCTTGGCGTTGGTGTCGTTGCTGCGCGAGACATAAACTTCGTCTTCCATCAGCGTTTCGTAACGCACGACCTCGCCGCCGAACACAAACGTGTCGCCGGGCACGAGGCCCTCGACGAAATATTCCTCAATCTGGCCGAGCATGCGCCCGCCCCGCGCAATCGCGCCGGTGGAGCCCGAGCCCTTGCTGCGACCGCGTACCAGCTTCACCTTCAGCATCGGCTCTTCGACGATGGTGCCTACATTGAGACGATAACTCTGCCGCACGCGCGGATGCGTGACACGCCAGCGTTCATCCTTGTCCTGCTTGATGCGAGCGAACCGCTCGTAGGTTTTCAGCGCGTAGCCGCCGGTGGCGACGAAATCGATCACATCGTCAAAATCCTTGCGCGCCAGTTCTGCGTAAGGTGCGGCGCTTCGCACTTCGTCATACAACTCATCGGCCAGAAACGGCTTGCCGCAGGCACAACCCAGCACATGCTGCGCGAGAACATCGAGCGAGCCGGCGCGCTGCGGCGGGGTGTCCTGCGCATTCTCCGCCACTGCATCGATGGCCGCGCGGCATTCCAGCACTTCAAAACGATTGGCGGGCACCATCACCGCGCGCGACGGCTCGTCGAGGCGATGATTGGCGCGGCCAATTCTTTGCATGAGACGCGACGCGCCTTTCGGCGCGCCGACATTGATAACGAGATCGATGTCGCCCCAGTCGATGCCGAGATCGAGCGACGAGGTGCAGACCACGCCGCGCAACTTGCCCGCCGCCATCGCGTCCTCGACCTTGCGCCGCTGCGTGACATCGAGCGAACCGTGATGCAGCGCGATGGCCAGACCATCCTCGTTGATGCGCCACAGATCCTGAAACAACATCTCCGCCTGCGCGCGCGTGTTGACGAACATTAGCGAGGTCTTGTTGGCCTTCACCAGATCGTAAATCTCGGCCAGCGCATGACGCGCCATGTGCCCCGCCCACGGCAGCCGCTCCTTGGTGTCGAGCATTTCGACTATGGGGGCTGCGCCTGCATCCGCAATCACAAGATCGGCCATGATGTTTGCGCCGGATTGTTGCGGCATGAGATAGCGCCGCAGATCGTCGGGCTCCGCTACCGTTGCCGAAAGGCCAACGGTGGTTGCCTGCGGCGCAAGCCGCCACAGCCGCGCGAGGCCAAGCGAGAGAAGATCGCCGCGCTTGGACGTGACCAGCGCGTGCAACTCGTCGAGCACGATGCGCTTGAGCGACGAAAACAGATACGGCGCATCGTCCGACGACAGCAGCAACGCAAGCTGTTCGGGCGTGGTCAGCAGAATGTCCGGCGGATACTTGCGCTGGCGCTGACGCCGCGACACTGGCGTGTCGCCGGTTCGCGTCTCGACACGAATCGGCAATTTCATATCGGCAATAGGCCGATCGAGATTGCGCGCGATGTCGACCGCCAGCGCCTTTAGCGGCGAAATGTATAACGTGTGCAGCCCGGCGCTGCGGGTGACGCCGCGTCCGGTCGAGACGGTCTTACCATTCGGTTTGCCTGCACCGGCGAGTTCCACCAGCGTCGGCAGAAAGCCCGCCAGCGTCTTGCCCGCGCCGGTCGGCGCGATCAGCAGCGCCGAGCGTTTGTCATGCGCCTTGGCCAGCAGATCGAGCTGATGGACACGCGGCGACCAGCCCCGCGCCGCGAACCAGCGCAGGAATTTCGCAGGAAGCAGATCGGGCGATGGCATGGGGTGCGGAGCATTCACGGCGCAAAGGTAAGATGCCGGACGCGTACGGTCGAGAGCAGAAACGCGAAATGCAGGCCTAGCCTATGTCGCGGTCCGCACAGCAGTCACGGCCAGACCGGGCACGTCTTCGCTCGCTTCCGTGCGTGTCGAGACCGGCGTGATCGCGCAGACCGTCAATCCGGCTTTGACAATCGCCGCACGGCAGTAATCCGCGCTGTGTGCGTAGCGCAAGGCACGGCCGAGGATCACGCCTTGGCCCTGATGGGTTTCCACCGTGAAGGCCAACAAACCTTGTGTCCTCAACACCCGCGCCGCCTCACTCAGCAATCCATCAAGTTCCGGCACATAGACGAAAGCGTCGGCCGCCATCACCAGATCGGCGCTGGCGGTCGCTTCGGCACGCAGCGCGTCCAGCATGTCGGCAACATCGAGCCGCGCATAAAGTCCGGTGGCACGCGCACGTTCGATCATGCCCGGCGAGAGATCCACGCCGATAAACTCATCCACCAGCGACGCGAATTCCCGCGCGGCGAGACCGGTGCCGCATCCAAGATCGATGGCACGTTTGAAATGCGCCGGGCGCTTTGCGTCATGCCGCGCGGCCAGGACCGCCTTGAGCAACACCTGCGGCCCGCAATAATCGAGATCCTGCACCAGTGTCTTGTCGAAGCGCGGCGCATATTGATCGAACAGCACACGGACATAACCGGGCGGCATGGTGGAGAGGTCTTCGACGCCGAGCCGCATCAGCCGCACTTTCGCGCCATGACGATCGTCGGGATCGGCATCGCGGGCGCGCAAATAGGCCGTGATGGCCTCGCCATGCTGGTTCAACTGCTCTTTGAGATCGCCGAGCGCGAACCACGCAGAGGCGAAGCCCGGCTCAAGTTCCGCCGCCTGCGCCATCAGATCGGCGGCGGCGGCGAGATCGCCGCGCAACTGCAGGTCGCGTCCGAAATCATAGCGTCGGTCGGCGATCAGGTTTCCCGAAGACAGGAACAAGGACGCGGGCATGGACTTGATCTGAGCCTTGTTGAAAGCGGCGAACGAAGGTTTACCAGACTCCAACAGCGGTCCGGAGTGACTATATATCGCATATGATATCGCAACCGCGCCCGCATGACATCCTGATGCCCGTCGCTGCCGGACTTTGTTGCAAGCCCGGCGGCTTTCATATCGACCCGGTGCGCCCGGTCGAGCGGGCGCTCATCACCCACGGCCATTCCGATCACGCTCGCCCCGGGCATGGCGCAGTGCTGGCCACGCAGGAAACGCTCGACATGATGCGGCTGCGCTATGGCGAGAATTTCGCCGGCAGCACGCAGGTCATCGGTTATGGCGAAACGATCAAGCTTGGCGATGTGCGGGTGACGTTTCACCCCGCAGGCCATGTGCTCGGCTCGGCGCAGATCGCGGTGACCAGCGGCAAAACGAAGATCATCGCTTCGGGCGACTACAAGGACGTGCCGGACCCGACCTGCGCGCCATTCGAGGTGGTGCCGTGCGATGTCTTCATCACGGAAGCGACGTTCGGCCTGCCGGTGTTTCGTCACGGCGATCCTGACGGCGAGATCGCAAAGCTGCTCGCGTCGGTGGCGCTGTTTCCAGAGCGCGCGCATCTGGTAGGCGCCTATTCGCTCGGCAAGGCACAGCGCGTCATCGCGCTCATCCGCGCGGCGGGTTACGACGCGCCGATCTATCTGCATGGCGCGATGGAAAAGATCACGCGCTACTACGAGCAACGCGGCATCGATCTCGGCGATCTGCGGATGGCGAAAGGCATGAAGAAGGCCGACCTCGCCGGTACCATCACGCTCGCGCCGCCCTCCGCCATCACCGATGTATGGACGCGGCGATTTCCCGATCCGGTCGCGGCCTTCGCATCGGGCTGGATGCGCGTGCGCGCACGCGCGCGGCAAAAGGGAATCGAACTTCCCCTGGTGATTTCCGATCATGCCGACTGGGATGGCCTTTGCGCTACGATCGACGCGACGGGCGCCGGCGAAATCTGGGTCACGCATGGCGAGGAAGCAG
>Ga0209023_10000465_pt1 | contig 61526 bp, 58 predicted proteins | sample LakOneMetagenome_FD_187468 | JGI IMG/M metagenome (GOLD analysis project Ga0209023, IMG submission 187468) | Freshwater and sediment microbial communities from Lake Erie, Canada (SPAdes) (version 2) | ecosystem: Environmental > Aquatic > Freshwater > Lentic | place: Lake Erie, Canada...
ATTAAATCTTGGCGAACCGGATTCCCTGTTAATATTACTTTCTCTTTTGGAAAAAACCGGTCTAAATTTTCATAAGCCACACAAATGACTTTGGCTCTTTTGCTTAGTAATTTGTTCGTAATTCCAGGGTAAGAATTTTGCTCTTGAATTACCGTTGGAATTCCAGCACTGTTGGCCATTTGCAATAAGGGTCCGCTAGCGAAGCCACCAGTTCCAATAACCACATTGGGTCTAAATTCTCTGATAATAGCTTTCGATTTTAGTAAGCTAGTTGCTAACTTAAAAGGAAACATCGCGTTGTCGATCGTGATTTTTCGTTGCAATCCAGCAATCCACAGGCCTTGAATATCGTAACCTGCCTGAGGCACCTTTTGCATTTCCATTTTGTCTTTGGCCCCTACAAATAAAAACTCGGCGTCAGGAAAACGCAATTTTAATTCATTGGCAATCGAAATCGCAGGATAAATGTGTCCTCCGGTTCCTCCGCCGCTTAATATGAATTTTAATTTTGTCATCTTCTTGGTTGTCAACTACTATTATTTTCTTGAACTTAACGTCTAGCGTTAGTACCTGTTTTTCAAAACGGCATTCATGGGATTGGATTGATCCTCTATGGAATAACCGTTAGCTTTTTCAATTTTTTCTGTTTCTTCAATAGCAGAAAGTGCTTTCTCCGCCTCTTCTTCTCTTTCAATTTGGGCGTCGATCATACGTTTTAAAGTGGCATCTCGCTGCTCTTTTTCGGAAAGCTCTTGAGCAATTTCTTCCTCTTTTTTAGTAACTCCGATTATTATTCCTAAGGCGATGCAAGTCATCCAAATCGAACTTCCACCACTACTAATTAACGGTAATGTTTGTCCGGTTACTGGCAGCAGTTCCACCGCGACCGCCATATTAATTAGCGCTTGAAAAACAATTGGAAATCCTAAACCAACCACTACTAATTTCCCAAAAAGAGAATTGGCTTTATGCGCGGCCACAATAAATCGGAAGAACAAAAGCAGGTACAATCCTAAAATGGTCAAACCGCCAATCAAGCCGTATTCCTCTACGATAATCGCGTAAATAAAATCGGAAGACGATTGTGGTAAAAAGTTTTTCTGCACACTTTTTCCGGGTCCTAAACCTTGGATTCCACCTGATGCTATAGCAATTTTTGCTTTTTCAATTTGATAATCGTCTTCATCGGGTTTGTCTGTGGTGAAATTCTCTAACCGACTTTCCCATGTTTTTACCCGGCTAAAGAATTTAGCATCAGGAAAGGCTTTGCTTACTAACACAAAAAATGCCAATGCTAGGATTCCAGTACCAATGATAATGGCAATGTATTTTAGAGGATATTGCCCTATAAACACCAACATCAACACCATAGAAAACATTAACGCGGCGGTCGAAAAGTTTGCTGGAAGAATGAACATTAGGGTTATAAAGACGGGTATCCAAAGTTCTATAAAGGAACTTTTGAACGTAATGGGATTGTCTCTTTTTTTGGATAAATACCGAGCTACGAAAATCATTAACACGATGAAAGCCAAAGTCGACGTTTGAAACGTAATGCCAATGAACGGCACTTGAATCCACCGACTGGCGTTGGCTCCAGCAATTACGGTTCCTTTGACCAAAGTGTAGCCCAGCAACAACCAAACGATTGGTAAGGCAACTAAAGATATCGCCCGGAAATAATGATACGGCACTTTGTGCACCCAATAAATAATCATAAATCCGATACAAATGTGTCCGAAATGTTTCACCAAATAACCCAGCGTATTTCCGGTGCCGTGCCCCATATAGGCCAAATTGCTACTTGCACTAAAAACAGGCATAAACGAAAACAAAGCCAGTAGGGCCACGAAGGTCCAGATTACTTTGTCTCCTTTTAAATTGTTTATTAGTTTCATCATTTTGAATTACGATTTACGATTATTGATGTACGATTTAGATTTTACTATTTGTTGAATGTTATTATTTATGGTCTAGCCCTGATAGTAGCGGCATCCTTTTGCGCCGCTGTTCGGCGTGAAAGATAGAGCGGATAGCAGGTTCCCGGCTTCTACAAATTCTGAACGGCATTTTTAAATTGGCGTCCTCGGTCTTCGTAGTTGTCGAACAAATCGAAACTCGCACAGGCTGGAGACAGTAAAACAGTATCGCCTTTTTCGGCTAAGCGTTGCGCCATTTTCACGGCGTCAGGCATCGAATCTACTTCGATCATCACGTCGACAATATTGCCGAACGAATCGATGATTTTCTTATTGTCGACGCCCAAACAGATAATGGCCTTTACTTTTTCATTGACCAACGACATGAGTTCTGAGTAATCGTTTCCTTTATCCACACCACCTACAATCCAGATGGTAGGGGTGTTCATGCTATCTAGTGCAAAAAATGTCGCGTTGACATTGGTGGCTTTGGAATCGTTGATGTACTGCACGTTTTGAATTTTCAACACTTTTTCTAAGCGGTGTTCAACGCCTTGGAAATTAGACAAACTCTCGCGGATGGTTTCTTTACGAATTTGCATCAATTTCGCTACAGATGCTGCTGCCATTGCATTTTTCATATTGTGCTTTCCTTCTAGCGCAATATATTCGGTCTCCATGATGAACTCTTCTTCGTTGATGTTTACTTCCATTTTGTTGTCTTTTAAATAGGCTCCTTTTTTGAACGTTTGGGTTACAGAAAAAGGAATTAATTGGGCTTTAGTTTTGTTTGTTTGAAACCATTCTGAGATGGCTACATCATCGGCGTCGTAGATGAAATAGTCGTCTTTTGTTTGGTTCATGGTAATTCTGAATTTTGAGGCAATGTATTTTTCATATTTGTATTCGTATCGATCCAAATGATCTGGGCTGATATTGGTTAAAATGGCAATGTGCGGCTTATAGTTGACGATGCCGTCTAATTGAAAACTACTTAATTCCAACACGTAATAATCGTATTTGTCTTCGGCTACTTGCCAAGCAAAGCTCTTTCCGATGTTTCCTCCCAAACCCACATTCAAACCTGCGGCTTTTAGCAAGTGATAGGTTAACATGGTTGTGGTGGTTTTTCCATTACTTCCAGTAATTCCTATCGTGATGGCTTTGGTAAACGGAGCTGCAAATTCGATTTCTGAAATAATTGGAATCTTTTTTTCTTTAATCTTTTTTACAATCCCTGATTTATCGGGAATACCGGGACTTTTCATGACGACATCGGCATTCAAAATCTTTTTTTCGGTATGGGTTTCCTCTTCCCATTTGATTTCATTAATAGTAAGAACTTCTTTGTAATGGTCTTTCATTTTTCCGAAATCGGAAACAAAGACATCGTAGCCTTTTTGCTTTCCGAGAATCGCTGTACCCACGCCGCTTTCGCCTCCACCCAATATGACTAGTCGCTTCATCTATCTTAATTTTAGGGTCACAATCGATAAAATGGCCAATAAAATTCCGACAATCCAAAAGCGGGTTACGATTTTACTTTCATGATATCCTTTCTTTTGATAATGGTGGTGCAAGGGTGACATTAGGAAAATTCGGCGTCCTTCCCCGAATCGCTTTTTGGTGTATTTGAAATAAGTCACTTGAAGCACCACGGAGAAATTCTCTACTAGAAATATTCCACATAATAGTGGGATCAATAGTTCTTTCCGAACCGATATTGCTAAAACAGCGATAACACCTCCGATGGTTAAACTTCCCGTATCGCCCATAAAAACAGAGGCTGGATAAGAATTGTACCAAAGAAAACCTACCAAGGCTCCTACGAATGCGGCGATGAAAACCGTCATTTCACCCGAATTAGGGATGTACATAATATTGAGGTAACTCGAAAAAATGATATTCCCCGATACAAAGGTGAAAATCCCCAGAGCCAATACGGATATTGCTGAAGTTCCCGCGGCTAAACCATCGATTCCATCGGTTAGATTGGCTCCGTTAGAAACTGCAGTGATGATGAAAATTACGATGGGAATAAAGACTAGCCAAGCCCAATTTTCGTAGCCTTCGCCAGTCCAAGCTAATAATTCTGCATAATCAAATTCGTTGTTTTTGAAAAACGGAATGGTCGTCGCGGTGGACTTTTCTTCAAGCGGTTGTTGTGAAAATGTATTTTCGGTTTGATTGATGGCGATGGTTTTCGGCATTTCCTTTCTTAAAGTAACGCCAGGATGCAAATACAATACAGACCCTACAATCAATCCCAAACCTACTTGCCCGATTACTTTAAAAATTCCTTTTAAGCCTTGTTTGTCTTTTTTGAAAATCTTGATGTAATCGTCAATAAAACCAATGGTTCCCATCCAAAGCGTGGTTACTATTAGAAGGATGATGTAAATATTATTGAGTTTGGTCAACAAAAGCACTGGAATCAATGTCGCAATAATGATAATCAAACCACCCATAGTTGGCGTTCCCGCCTTCTCATTTTGACCTTCCAATCCCAACTCCCGAACCGTTTCACCCACTTGTTGGTTTCTCAAAAACGCAATAATACGTTTCCCATAAATCGTTGAAATCATCAAAGAAAGTAACACTGCTAATGCCGAACGAAACGTGATGTATTGAAAAACACCAGTACCCGGAATGTTCAAGGTTTTGTTGAGATATTCAAATAAATAATACAGCATAGTTTTCTATTTATGGAGTTGATTTAATAGTTCTTTTACAATTTGCATATCGTCAAAATCATAGCGAACTCCTTGAATTTCTTGGTACGTTTCATGTCCTTTTCCGGCAATCAGGATAATATCATTGGGTTGTGCCAGTTGGCAAGCAGTCTTGATGGCTTGCTTTCTGTCGGAGATCGAAATTGTTTTTTTATAGTTTTGAGGGGCTACCCCTTTTTCCATTTCGGCAATAATGTCGTCTGGATTTTCAGTTCTAGGATTGTCGGACGTGATGATCGTTTTGTCGCTCAACGTCGAGGCTATATCCGCCATTATTGGGCGCTTGGTTTTATCTCGGTCGCCACCGCAGCCCACAATCGTAATTAATTGTTCGTTTTTGGTCCGGATGTCGTTGATCGTTTTCAAGACATTTTCCAAAGCATCTGGCGTATGAGCATAATCTACTATAGCTGTGATTTGACCATTTGAAATTATATATTGAAACCGTCCGGAAACACTTTCCAATTCGGACAACAAGCGCAACACTTCAAAATAGTCCAATCCTAATTCGACGGATGTACCGTAAATAGCTAGCAAATTATAGGCATTGAAAGTTCCAATTAATCGAACCCATACTTCATTATCATTAATTTTCAGCAGCAAGCCCGACATTTGATTTTCCAAAATTTGTGCTCTGTAGGTGGCATACGATTTTAATGCATAAGTCAACTTTCTAGCCTGCGTATTTTGCAACATGACGGCTCCGTTTTTATCATCTACATTTGATAAGGCAAAAGCTTCTTTGGGCAAATGGTCGAAAAAAGATTTTTTCACGTCCCGGTATTCGGCAAATGTTGGGTGGTAATCCAAATGATCGTGAGACAAATTCGTGAATACGCCTCCAGTAAAATGCAAGCCTTCAGTTCGTTTCTGGTGTATTCCGTGCGAGCTTACTTCCATAAAACAATGAGTCACACCCGTATCGACCATTTCTCTCAAATAGTGATTTATCGTGATGGAATCAGGTGTCGTATGTGTTGCTTTGTATTCTTTATCGGCTACTAAAATCTTTACTGTTGAAAGCAATCCTACTTGGTATCCCGCTTTTTGAAACAATTGGTACAACAAGGACGCGATGGTTGTTTTGCCATTCGTTCCTGTAATTCCAACAAGTTTCAGATGCTGTGAAGGATTTCCAAAGTAATTCGCTGCCAAATAGGCCAAGGCGGTATTGGTATCTTTTACTTGGATGTACGTGATTCCATCCACGATGTTTTCCGGAAAGGTATCGCAAACAATCGCAACCGCTCCTTGCTGAATTGCTGTGTCAATGAACTGATGCCCGTCCGAAAGCGAACCTCTAATGGCAATAAAAAGATCGCTTTCGGCTACCTTTCGAGAATCGAAATGAAGGGCATTAATAGCCATATCGGTCGATCCTTTGACCGCTTCGATACCTACTTTATATAATATGTCTTTGAGAATAATCACGATAATTCTAATATAATGGTGCTATTTTTATCTAAATTCTGACCAGCAGGAATCGATTGATTTTTGACCTTGCCAATTCCAACCACTTTTACTTTCATGCCTAAATTCCCAAGTAAGGCCACCGCATCCATTCCGGCCATTCCTTTTAGATTAGGTATTACAGTTTGCTTTTTCTGAGCTTTGGTGTAATAGTCTGTATAATCGTTTTCTTGTTTGTTATTCTTTCTGTTTAAGTTTTTAATGGTATTCGTCGAAGGCGCATCGGTAAAAATCTTTTGCGCAATACGTTTGAAAACTGGTCCAGCAACATCGGCTCCGTAATAATCATTTTTGGAAGTATTCGGTTCGTGCACTACGACAATGCAGGAATACTTTGGCTCGTCTGCTGGAAAATAGCCTACAAATGAAGAGATATAATGTTTTTCAGACCCACCATTTTTGGCATAATTGGCAGCGGCTGTTCCTGTTTTTCCAGCCATGGAAAAATCTTTAGAATAGAGTTTTGCGCCAGTTCCTTTTTTGACGACATTCTTCATCACCGCTTTGAGTTTGGCAATCGTTTCCATCGAGCATACCTTTGGGTTGATGACTTCTTTGTTAAATTTTTTAATAGTCTTGTTCCATTCTTTGATTTCTGAAACGAACTGCGGTTTTACCATTTCTCCATTATTAGCCACCGAATTATAGAACGTTAAAGTTTGCAACGGCGTGATGGAAACCCCGTATCCGAATGCCATCCATGGCAAAGAAATCGCACTCCAATGCTTATCTCCTGGCTGCGGCACATAGGGAATTCCTTCTCCTTTTATTGGAAGACCTAGAGGTTTGTTTAGTCCGTAGCCATTTAAATGATTTACGAATTGAGCTGGGTCATTTTTGTAATTGTTGTATACCGCCTGCACTAAAACTGTATTTGAAGAAACCTCAAAGCCTCTAGCCAATGAAATTCTACCATAACCACCTTCGTGCGAATCGCGTACTTTTTTTCCAGAATAGGTAATAATACCACCTTGACTATCAAAGACGGCACTTGTATCAATTTTTTTGTCTTCTAAAAGCGTCATTAAGTCAGCCAACTTATAGGTCGACCCCGGTTCGTGCGACTCCGCAATAGCGTAATTGGTAGTTTCGAAATAAGTGCTATCAGCCGCTTTATTGGTGCTCTTGGGATCTTTTCCAAGATTGGAAATCGCTTTGATTTTTCCAGTCTTCGTCTCCATAACCACCACACAACCATGATCGGCATTGTAAGTACGAAGTTGTTTTAGTAAAGCGTGGTGCGCAATATCTTGGATGTAGACATCTATTGTGGAAATAACATCGTAACCGTCTTGAGGATCGACTTCATTGACATCACGAATTGGCTTCCATTGCCCTTTAGCAATTTTTTGTTTTAGTATTTTTCCATCTTTCCCGTTGAGATACTTTCGAAATGCCCATTCAATTCCTTTTCCATCTTCAATTCCCGTTGGTGTAAGTCTTTCGTAACCAATGGTGCGTTCTGCAATTTTTCCAATCGGATGTTCTCTTACTGTTTTTTGTTCGATGATAATGCCGCCTTTGTAGGCACCCAAATTAAAAAGAGGGTAACTTTTGATTTCAGCATACTCGGTATAACTTACATCGCGAGCCACTAGAAAGTACCTGTTTTTTGTAGCTCTTGCTTTTCTTAAATCCGATAGAAAAGTACTGCTTGATTTTCCCAACAACATCCCGAGAGAATCAGCCAAGGATTTTACGTTTTTTTCAAAAGCCTCGCTTTTTGGGGCAACTGCATCGAAACGAATGGTATATTTTGGAATCGAGGTTGCTAGCAAACTACCATCAGCGGAGTAAATATTTCCTTTGTTGGCAGGAATAATGAAATTACGAACAGTTCTTTCTTTAGCCAGTTTTCGATAATAATCACCTTCTACCCATTGAATATTTGTTAATTTCACGGTTATGGCCATTGCCATGATGAACATGGTGAATGCAACCAGATAGATACGGTAAGAAATATATTTATCTTCTACTGCCATAATTTTTTGAAAAAACTTTTCTCTTCTGCTTTTAGTACTTTAATTTTTGTTGGCGGCACTGATGAGGGATAGATTTGTTTCGATTCCATCTTCTCCGACACGGTTGATTCCATTTTCAATTGCATTAATTCGGAGCGTCTGTCTACAAATTCCGACCGCAATTCTTTTACTTCATTCGTCAAAGCCACGATTTTAAATACTTTTTGTTCGTAGCGTTGCGTATTTGCAATCATGATAATGGCTAGAATAATAATGAATACTATAAACCTCCAGTTTTTGGCGGCATTTGCTTCTTCATTAATAAGGAACCTTGCTTTTAGTATGCCGTAGACACCATTCTTCATTTTTATATTTTTTCGGCGATTCTTAACTTGGCACTTCTCGCTCTGTTATTGATTTTGATTTCAGCAGCATCGGGAACAATTAATTTTCCTATGGTTTTAAAAGGAACCGAAAAATTTCCAAAAAAATCACGTTCTGGTTCTCCTTCAAATAAGCCATTCTTGATGTATCTCTTTACCAAACGATCTTCTAAAGAATGGTACGAAATCACGCTTAATCTACCCGCTGGTTTCAGAATTTCGAGAGATTGCTCTAAGAATTCCCTTAACACATCCATCTCTTGATTTACTTCAATACGAACCGCTTGGTACATTTGAGCTAGTATTTTATGGCTTTTATGCGCTGGTAAAAACCGACTTAAGACCAATTTCAATTGTTCCGTATTTTTTATCGGACTGGATTCTCTTGCTTCTATGATTACTCGTGCAATGGCTGGTGCATTTTTCAATTCGCCATAGTCCAAGAACACCCGAATTAAATTGGCATTATCATATTCATTAACAACTTTGTAGGCATTGAGGTCATTTTTTTGACTCATTCTCATGTCTAATTCGGCGTCAAATCGAGTTGAAAAACCTCGCTCTGCCACATCAAATTGATGTGATGAAACTCCCAAATCAGCCAAAATTCCGTCGACACTTTTGATATTGTGAAAGCGCAAAAAACGCTTGATGTACCGAAAATTTTCATTGATTAAAACAAAACGTTCATCAGGTAGGGCATTTGCCAAAGAATCTTCATCTTGATCGAAGGCAAAAAGTTTTCCATTTGGCCCGAGGCGCTTTAGAATTTCTTTTGAGTGACCACCGCCGCCAAAAGTAACATCCACGTAAACCCCGTCTGGATTGATGTTCAATCCATCAACTGAAGCCTGAAGCAGAACGGGATTATGATATTCCATTGTCGTCGTCATTTACATTTCCCATTACGTCTTCCGCCAAATCAGCGAAATCGATTACCGAATCATCTATTGCTTTTTCATACAAGTCCTTATCCCAAATTTCAATAATGTTGACTGCTGATGAAAGCACCGTATCTTTTGAAATTTGCGCAAAAACCACTAAATCTTTTGGAATTAACAACCTTCCTAAATTGTCGATTTCTACCACTTTTACACCGGCCGTAAAACGACGAATGAAGTCGTTATTTTTCTTAACAAACCGATTAAGTTTGTTGATCTTTTGCATCATTGAATTCCATTCCTGCATCGGATACAACTCCAAACAAGGCTGAAAAACCGAACGCTTCAAAACGAAACCGTCTTGAAGAGAAGCTGCCAACTGCTTTTTCAAAGGCGCTGGCAACAGCAACCTTCCCTTAGCATCGGCTTTACATTCGTATGTTCCAACTATTGAATTCAAAAAATGGGATTTTATTGATTGAAAGCAAAAATATAAAATTTATTACCACATTTTACCACAAAATCCCACTTTGTTGATAAGTTTTACCACTTTTAAATTTCAAGCCATCCGATTTCATTTTTTTTCCTACAAAGACTTATTTAGCAAATTGTTAAGAATTTTTAGGGATTGAAAAAGATATTGCGAAAATGACCTAGAATTTGAAATAATGTTGGCTATAATTCAATAAAATACATTTTTTATTTTATCGGTTTCTTGATGGTTGTGCGCTTTCAAACCCTCAAGCGCAAGGGCCATGTTTTTAGTAAATAAAACAGGATAGGCTTTCCTTTTATCTATAAAATCATATATTTGTGTCCGCTAGAAAAGACATAAAAGCACCATGGATCACGAATTAAAAAAAGAAGGTAAATACAAATATTTTGAAGCCGGAGAAGGAATTCCAATTATCATTTTACACGGATTGATGGGTGGTTTGAGCAATTTTGATGGCGTAGCAAATTATTTTCCAAAACACGGCTATAAAGTTGTGATTCCGGAATTGCCAATTTACACTCAAAATATTCTGAAAACGAATGTGAAAGCCTTTGCTCGTTATGTGAAAGATTTCATTACTTACAAAGGTTTTGACCGAGTAATTCTCTTGGGAAATTCTTTAGGTGGACATATTGCTTTGTACCACACCAAAATGTATCCTGAAAAAATGTTAGGACTGGTGATTACCGGAAGTTCTGGTTTGTATGAAAGTGCTATGGGCGATAGTTATCCGAGAAGAGGTGATTACGACTATATTCAAAAGAAAGCGGAAGCGGTATTTTACGATCCAAAAATTGCTACTAAAGAAATTGTTGATGAAGTCTATTCAATGGCAAATGATCGCATCAAATTAATCAAAACCTTAACGATTGCTAAAAGTGCAATTCGCCATAATATGGCCAAAGATTTACCAAAAATGCATGTTCCAACTTGCATTATTTGGGGTAAAAACGACAATGTAACGCCACCAGATGTCGCTGAAGAATTTCATAAATTGTTACCTCATTCTTCTTTATATTGGATTGACAAATGTGGCCATGCCGCCATGATGGAACATCCGGATGAATTCAATAAGTACATGCACGAATGGCTCAAAGAAAGCCATCTCTAGTACTAAAACAAAATACATTCTAACCACTATTCTCTTTAAAATTCTAAGGAAATAGTGGTTCTTTTTTTAGTTACCTTTGCCGAAATTCTTTAAAAATGAAAATCACAACTGCTGAATTTATTATTAGCAACTCTGAAGTAGACAAATGCCCAAAAGAGCTACTTCCAGAATACGCTTTCATTGGCCGATCAAATGTGGGAAAATCTTCATTGATTAACATGTTGACCAACCATAAAAATTTAGCAAAAACTTCTGGAAAGCCCGGAAAAACACAATTGATCAATCATTTTAAGATTAATAACAATTGGTTTTTGGTCGATTTACCAGGTTATGGTTATGCCAAAGTTTCTAAGAAAACTAAGTCCGTTTTTCAACAATTTATCACCGATTATTTTGAACAAAGAGAACAACTGGTTTGTGCCTTTGTTTTAATTGATATTCGCCACGAAGCTCAAAATATTGATTTAGAATTCATGGCGTATATGGGCGAAAGTGAAATCCCGTTTTGCATCATCTTTACCAAAGCCGATAAAATCAGTAAAGTAAAAATTGACTCGCATGTCGCTGCCTATAGAAAACAGATGTTTGCCAACAATTGGGCTGAAATGCCGCCTTATTTTGTTACTTCAGCGACTGAGAGCACTGGAAAAGAAGCATTATTAACCTATATTGACGATATCAATCAAGAGGTTTTCAAAAGCAATGCGGAATTTTAATTCAAAAATTAAAACAACCAAAAAATCCCAAATTAGAAGTTAATTTGGGATTTTTTTTATTTGTTCAATTCTAATTTTTCGGCGAAATAGTCGCAAAAATCTTTCATGGTATCGGTCATTTTTTCATCGCCAGTAGCGCGTTTAAATGTGTCGGCCATCGCCACTAAGGTTTGATGAAAAAACAATTTCATTTCGTCAACGGGCATTTCTTTAGTCCACAAGTCGATTCGTAAGGTTTCTTGTGCTTTACTATCCCAAATAGAAAGCATCATCGCTTTGGCTTCTTCGGCTGCAACACCGCCATCTTGCGCGGTCCAAGTGAGTTTTTCTGGAACTCTATTTTCGTCTAGTTCTACTAAGAATTTGATTTCGGAGGTCATCGTTTTTGACATTATTTCTTGGGTTTGTATTTTGATTTTTCAAAGATTTCTTTGGCGTCCATTTTTAACAACTGTGGCAAAGACACTTCGTTGTTATCCATGTAGGAACGCACGATTTGCCAGCCGATCCAACAGCCTACTCTTCCAGGCGACTCATTGTCGATTTCCAAATAGAATTTTGAAAATGGTGCCGGGTTTATGAATCGAGGAATTAATTTCTGATCGGTATCGTAAAGCATCTTGTTTTCTATGAAGTTCCTCCATATGTAGCCTTCGTTTTCTTGACACCACGTGATTTGTTCTTTTTTGTAGCCAATCTTATCTTCGTCGGTATATTCGGGTAACAATTTGTCTTTGAGATACAATTCTTTTCCAGCATCGACCATTTGTGAGATGAAAGCATTGTCGGTTGAAGGAATAATTTTAGTCTTGGCAAAACTCGAAGCGATATCCGGCAAGATTTGATTCTGCTCGAAATTCTGTTTTAAGTATTCTGGAAATTCATAGAATTTATGATCTTTCCCCAGATACAATTCCAAAGAAATAATCAGCATGTCGTGTGCATAAATTACTTTTGTTTGGTAATCCATTTCGGAGATGATGGTGTACACTTTGGGTGTTTTGGTTTCCGGGAAATAGTATTTGATGTGCTTGAACAATTCTTCAATCCTTGTAGTTTCGACATCAAAATTTCCGTATTTCTTTTCTACTTCCGTGTACAACTCGCGCCATTGTGGGTTTTTAATTTTTTCAATCCATACGTTATCGTCGTTGCCTGCTGGAAAGAAAAACGGATAGGCTGCCTTTAGTTTGGGTAAGTCTTGTGGCGCTGTTTCGAAGAAAGCCTTATCAAAACGGTTGACTTTAATTTCTAGTGGAATTTCTTCTACGGCTTTTTCTACCTTACTTTTTTGATTGCAGGAAAGGAAAAATAGCGAAAAAACTAGTGTCAAAAAAAGAGGTTGTTTCATATACAGTTTGTAAATTAGCCCTGATGGTAGCGGCATCCTTTTTCTCGCGTCTTTAGCGAGAAAAAGATAGAGCGGACAGCAGGAAATAGCTTCTACCAATTAATATTTTTGCAAAGATACATTGTGGTTTATTAAATATTCAGAAATTATGTCTAAAAAAAGTACTCTTGAGGTTGAAAAGGCAACTTCTCAAATTGTAACTTGGTTGAAAACGTATGCGGAGAACGCTAAAGTGAACGGATTTGTTGTTGGAATTTCGGGCGGCGTTGATTCGGCAGTAACCTCAACCCTCTGTGCACTTACCGGCCTGAAGGTTTTGTGTTTGGAAATGCCCATTCACCAAGCGCATTCGCATGTAACACGCGGCAGGGAACATATTGATCAATTAAAAAAAAGGTTTCCGAATGTAAATTCTATTGAAGCCGATTTGACTTCGGTTTTTGAAGATTTTAAAAAGCAAGTTCCCGAAACCGATGACAGCCACTCGGTTCATTTGGCGTTAGCCAATACGAGATCTAGACTTCGCATGACGACTTTGTACTATTTTGCAGGTATTCACGGTTTACTAGTCGCTGGAACTGGAAACAAAGTAGAGGATTTTGGAGTAGGCTTTTATACAAAATATGGCGATGGTGGTGTTGATTTGAGTCCGATTGCCGATCTAATGAAATCCGAAGTGTATGCTATAGGAGCCTATTTGAATGTTCCCGAAGCAATCTTAAAAGCGGCGCCCACCGACGGTTTGTTTGGAGACGACCGAACCGATGAAGACCAGATTGGTGCTAGTTATGACGAATTGGAATGGGCGATGTTTCAGGATGAAGAAGGAAAGTCGGCTTCTAATTTTTCAGGCCGTGAAAAGGAAGTTTTTGAAATCTACAAACGCTTCAATAAAACTAATCAACACAAAATGAACGCAATACCGGTTTGTTTACTTCATCGGAATTAATAGTACTTTATCTAAAAAATTTGATTCATTAAGTTTTTTTTAACTAAATTTATAGTCTCAAATAGCAATAATTCTTAAAAGTCTCCTATTATGATTAGAGTTTGTTTAGCCGATAATTACCCTGTTGTCCATTTTGGAGTGAAATCTTATTTCAAAGACCACTCCGATATTAGCATAGTGGCTAATGTTGGAAATTTTTCAATGGTAAAAGACGTATTGTATACTAAAGAAATTGATGTTTTAGTCTTGGACTTGGATTTAGATGGATTGTCAAGCATCTACGAATTGAAAGCCGTGATAAAAAATTACACCAAAACTAAGATTATCGTTTTCAGCAGTTACTCCGAACAGATTTATGCTCCAAATGCTATAAAAGCTGGTGTTGCCGGCTATGTTCACAAAACTGCCAAATTGGAAACGTTAGGAATTGCCATTATGAAAGTGCATCAAGGACAAACCATTTTGAATGACACGATCAAAAGAAACTTGGCTTTAATTGCCAAACAAAACAAAAGTGAACGTTTGTACCGCAAATTATCCAATCGTGAAATTGAGGTGCTTCGTTATTTGAGTAATGGTAAAAAGAACAACGAGATTTCTGCTATTTTAGGGCTTAACGAAAAAACGATTAGCACCTATAAATTGCGTTTGTTGACGAAGTTAAATGTAACGAACTTAGTAGATTTGGTGAATAAAGCAAAAACCTTAGAAATCGTTTAATTATAGCGCGACATTACTCTTCCCAATTTTTTAGAAAACGAGTGAATTAATTTGTAGTAATCCATAGCCATTGATAGTGGCTCTGAATTATCTGCATCGGGTTCTGCGCTGATAGACCCTTTTAGTTCTTCTATGATTCTGTCTACTAAAAACCACCGCAGGGTAAGTATGGTTTCTGAAACATATTGTCCAATCGTGTGGTCCTTTTGTTTTACAATAATCTGTTTCGATTCCCAGTTATGGAGCGATTGCTGTTCCTCTAACATTAGAATATCCGTGACTTCTTGAGAAAATTCCGGTTCTAAATGCATCAGGTATTGTTCCATTTGAAAGGTTTCGTTTTGATTAAAAAAAGCAATCAAATGGTTGTAAATGGAACGAAATAGCGGATTCGCCAATTCGACTTCATCTTCTTGCAAACTCAGAAAAATACGTTGGTAAACTTTCCATTCTTTTCGCTCAATCGCGTTTTCGATTTCACCTTCGTCGTTAGTTTTTAGGAGCTCGTCTTCGAATTCTTCTACTTTGTCTCCGTACAATAATAAAATTTCTATGATCTTTCGTTCTAGTTCATATAATACATCAACCTTTTGAACATCAACTGGATTTTCGTTCTTTACAACTTCAAAAGCTTTTTGTTCTTGTTTTACCTTTTTTCCAGCTTCGGTTGTGTCTTTTTGAATTAACTGCGCTAGGGTATTTACTAAAACTTGCTCAGAAATATCCATGATTCGAGAACATTCCTGTAAGTAGATTTCTCTTTTGATTCGATCGGGAATCTTCGAAATACTCGTAACCATATCCCGAATCAAATCGGCTTTCTTTATTGGATCATTTTTAGCTTCATCCATCAAAAGCGACGCTTTGAACTGTATGAAATCTTTAGCATTCGTTTCAAGATAAAGCACCAAATCTTCATAAGATGTCTTCTTGGCAAAACTATCAGGGTCTTCACCTTCAGGGAACGTGCAGACTTTTACGTTCATGCCTTCTTCTAGAATCAAATCGATTCCACGGATAGAAGCTCGCAATCCTGCTGCATCACCATCATATAAAACAGTAATGTTTTTAGTTAATCGATTGACCAAACGAATTTGATCAGGCGTTAATGCAGTTCCAGAAGACGCTACTACATTTTCAATTCCCGCTTGGTGGAATTGAATCACATCCGTATAGCCTTCTACCAGAAAACAATTGTTCAGCTTGGCAATGGCTTGCTTGGCTTGAAAAATACCATATAGAACTTTGCTTTTGTGGTAAATATCACTTTCTGGCGAATTGAGGTATTTCGCGGCTTTTTTATCGTTGGTTAAAATTCTTCCGCCAAATCCTAAAACTCTTCCCGACATGCTTTGAATAGGAAACATCACTCTACCACGAAAGCGATCAATTAGTTTGTCTTCTTTAGCTATCGTTAATCCTGTACTTTCTAAAAATTCTAATTTGTAACCTTTACCCAACGCTTCTTTTGAAAAAGCATCCCATTGTTCGGGCGAGTAGCCTAAAGCGAATTTCTTGATGGTTTCGTGAGTGAAACCTCGTTCCTTGAAATAGGTATAGCCGATCGCTTTCCCTTCATTGGCATTTAATAAAATATCTTGGAAGTAATTCTTAGCAAATTCAGAGACAAGAAACATACTTTCCCGAACATCAGTATTCGCTTTCTCTTCAGCCGTTTGTTCGGTCTCTTCTATTTCGATGTTGTATTTCTTAGCCAAATACCGAATGGCTTCAGGATAAGTAAAATGCTCGTGTTCCATCAAGAACGCTACTACATTTCCTCCTTTTCCAGAACTAAAATCTTTCCAGATTTGCTTGACAGGTGACACCATGAAAGACGGCGAACGTTCATCTGAAAAAGGACTCAATCCTTTGAAATTACTTCCGGCACGTTTCAGTTGTACGAAATCGCCAATCACCTCTTCTACGCGAGCGGTTTCGAAAACAGTGTCTATGGTTGCTTTTGTAATCAAACTGGATAGGGTTAGAAAACGTCAAAGTTACAAAGTTTTGCGGATGTTTGTTGTTTGTTTTGGGTTTTTAGCCCTGATGGTAGCGGCATCTCCCGATTTATAGAAAACAAGGCTTCAGCCGTAGCTTTTCTTAATCGGGAATATAGCGAACAGCAGGAAATAGCTCCTAAAATAAAAAAAGTGCTTCTTTCGAAACACTTTTCTTACTAACTACTCTAACAAAATTTAATTGAAATCGAAACGCACGCCGACGGATACATTGTTTTGATTCACGGCATTGTCGGCGAATAGCGGACTGATATCGTATTTGGCATACAAACTCATTTCTTTGTAACCGATATAGGCACTAGCGCCGTAGATTAAATCATTTACGTTGAAATCACCTTTGGTTTTTTGGTTAACGGAATTCCCGTAAATGTCATTGTATTTCAGGATCTGTTTGGATTTGATGTTGGCTCCAATATAACCACCAATTCCGAAGCGAAAACTTTGGTGCGTTTTGAAAACAACTTTATCTCCTTTAGTGCTTTTACCCGAGAAATCGAATTCTAGATGCGCTGGAACTACAATATAAACATTACGAAATCGGGAATCTTTTAAACGAATTGGACTAGCAACCAAACTAGTTTGATTTCCGGTTTCAACAAAAAAGCGGTTATTTGTAGGTCTTAAATTGTTGTACATTACAGACAAACCGTATTTTGCGTGAAGCAAATTGGCGTTTTTCAGCAGTCGGGTGTTGTATGTAAATCCCCATTCGTAAAAGTGCGAACCCCAATAACGATAATCTGAATTTGCAACCCCTTTGTTTGTGGCGAGATTATTAAGTCCGGCAGCAAAGACGAATTGAGTGGTGGTTCTGCTTTCGCCATCGTCGCATTTTTTGTGCTTTTTGGGATCAAAATGAAACGTAAAAGTGCGAGAAGAATCTTGCTCGGCAATTTTGCCGTCGACTTTTTGTTGCACTAAGTCTTTCAATTCTTGTTGCACATCGGCGATTCTTGTTTCAATATTCTTAGCTCTAGTGTCTGCTAATTTCAATTTTTTCTCATCCGCTTGAGCGGCGGTAATAATTCCTTTTTCTAAATCAGAGTTCACAGCTTCTACTTCTGTTTTGAGTGCGGCTTTTTCTTCTTTGGTGATGGTTTCAATTTTAGAAGCGATCATTTTTGCTCTGGATTCAAAGGTTTCTTGGGCAAAAATTTCGGTAATGAATAGGAACAAGAAACCGGTCAGGTAAATGGTAAAATTTTTCATGATTGTTGATTTTAATTTTGAATACTGATTGATTGTTGATTGCGATTGGCCAAAGCCACTTTAACGGTTTTGTAATTTTTGTCAATGGTGTGGATTACTTTTTCGCGAAAGGAAAGATCTAATTCCTGATCGACTTGAGAAAGTAAGGAAGACGCACTGACTTTGATACTTGTTGTTGGTTTTTCCTTTTGTGAAGGAGTAACATTGGCTAGCTGTTCGTCAACGGAAGCCATGTTGTTTTTTGGGGCATTGTTCTGCTCCGTTTTTTGATTGATGATGGAATTGTTTGCGATTGGATTTTGATTGTTTTGAGTATTTTGAACGTTGAGATTATTTTGAACAGCAACACCAGTTGTTACTACTTTATTTATTGGAAGTGACGGAGTTGTTAGTGCTTTTTTTGGTTTTTCATTATTCTCTGCAATTGTTTCTGCTTTAAGTGTTTTTAGAGGCAATTTGACCGAATCCTTTGGATTGATTTCTTTTAAAGGATTTGATTCTACTACTACTGGATCTTTTTTTACGTCTACAAGGCTTTCACTTTGGTAAAAAAGTATAGTACCAATCAATAAGAAACCTAAAAAACTGGCCGCAATGAAAAGCCAATTGTAATTTGATTTTGGTTTTTTTTCTTCGGCAACGGTCAGCATGGCGTCCAATCGGTCCCAAGCCATTGGCGACGGTGTGATTTCGCGTTGTTGCAATTCGCGTCTAAACTGTTTTTCAATTTTATTCGGTTCCATTTTGGTATCCTTTTAATTTTGTAATTTCTTGTTGCAATACTTTTCTAGCGTGACTTAACTGTGATTTCGAGGTTCCTTCTGTAATTCCCAGCATGGTAGCAATTTCTTGATGTTTGTAGCCTTCAATCGCATAAAGGTTGAAAATCATTCTATAGCCTTCTGGTAACGCATCAATTAAAAATTGAATTTCACTTACGTTAAAAGTACTGTCGATGCTGTTGAATCCTTCTTCTATATAGGTTACTTCTTCTAAAAAACTTACTTTCTTTTGAACCCTGATATAGGAGATGCATTCGTTGATGATGATGCGTCGAATCCAACCTTCGAAGCTTCCTTTGTGTTCAAATTTTTTCAAATTCGCAAACACTTTCATGAAAGCGGTAATCATCAAATCTTCAGCATGATGAAGATCTTTTACATATTGTCGGCAAACGCTTAGCATTTTTGGCGCGAATTTGTTGTAAATCAATTGCTGTGCTTGTCGGTTGTTATCGACAGCCAATTGAATTATTTCATTTTCTTCTTGATGTAAGTGGATTACTTTCAAAATCGTTTGTAAAGGGTTTCTATGGTTATAGACGCAAGAGTTAGAAAAAAGGTTGTACGTGCATTAAAATTAATTAGAAATAAATTTAATTATTTTTTTAAAACACTGATTTTAAAGTTTTTATGTTTTATTATTTTTTGAAAAAAAATTAAATTTTTCTCTCAATTACATAATTCACCATTAAAATTAAGGCTGCTTTATATTCAGAATCAGGGTAATTCTGCAACAATTGAAGTGCTTCTTGTTGAAAAGCAACCATTTTTTGTTCGGCGTATTGCAGTCCTTGCTTTTCTTTTACGAAGGCAATAACTTCTTTGACGCGCTTTTTGTCTTTATTGTAATTTTTGATCGAGTTGATCAACCAGCTTTTCTCTTTTGAAGAACAATTGTTCAGGACATAAATTAAAGGCAAAGTCATTTTTTGTTCTTTGATATCGATTCCTGTTGGTTTGCCGATAGCATCTTCGGTATAATCGAATAAATCGTCCTTAATTTGAAACGCCATTCCTATTAGTTCTCCAAATTTTCGCATATTCTCCACCTGAGCTTCATCATCAATAACCGATTTTGCACCCAAAGCGCAACAGGAAGCGATTAGCGTTGCCGTTTTTTTTCGGATGATTTCGTAATATATTTCTTCGACAATATCCAAACGGCGCGCTTTTTCGATTTGTAGCAGCTCCCCTTCACTCATTTCTCTCACGGCTACAGAGATAATGCGCAACAAATCAAAGTCGCCATTGTCAATCGAAAGCAACAAGCCTTTTGAAAGCAAATAATCGCCAACTAAAACGGCAATCTTATTTTTCCATAAGGCATTGATGGAGAAAAAACCACGCCTCCTGTTACTGTCATCGACGACATCGTCATGAACTAGCGTAGCAGTATGAATCAATTCAATCACGCAGGCGCCGCGATAGGTTCTTTCGTTCACTGTTCCGTCAGCAAGCATTTTGGCTGTAAGAAAAACAAACATGGGTCGCATTTGCTTTCCTTTTCTATTGACAATGTAATAAGTTATTCTGTTAAGCAGCGCTACTTTCGAAGTCATCGATTCATAGAACTTTTTTTCGAAAAGTTCCATTTCAACTTGAATGGGCTGTTTTATTTGCGAAGTGATGTTCATTACTACTTCAAAGATACTTATTAAGTTTAGAGATACAAACGTTAAAATTTGTAATTTTAAAATCTGTGTTAAACTTTTCTAAAACGTTTCAGTCTTAAAACAAACTTTAAAAATTACATATTATGAAAACAAGCAAAATACTAGTAATTACTTTACTTTCTGTATTGACATTCAGTTGTAGTAAAAATGAAACCGAAACTCCAAAATTTAGTTCCGATGAAACGGCGGTGAATGCCAAAATGGATCTGATGAATGAAGATGTTTCCAGCATCGTTGAAGGTTTAGAAACGGACACCTACAGTAATTCCTCTAATTTCTCTTCCGAAAACAATACCACTTCGCTATCAAAAATTACAACCTGCGGAACCATATCAAGAGTTCCTGCATTTGGAACGCCACTTACTCCAGGAACCGAAGTTACTAAAACCATTGATTTTGGAACTGACGGTTGTACCTTAGCGAATGGAAACACGGTAAAAGGAAAAATTGTCGTGACTTTTACTTACCAACCCTCTGCCACGACCCATACTATAACTTATACGTTCACTGATTTTTATCACAATGCTATTAAATACAATGGTAGCGATACGTTTACAAGAGAAATGTCTGTTGGAACACAAACTTCTCCAAGCCATCCCATCGTTACAATGAATATTAATATGGCTGCAACACTTGCTGATGGCAGAGTATTGAATCGAGTTGGAGCGCGCGTACGAGAAATCATTGAAGGTTATGGAACTGCAGGGCTAGAAGACAACGTGTATCAAGTAACTGGAAGTTGGACCACAACTTATCCTAATAGTACCGTGTTAAGTAGCGCTATAACATCTCCATTAATCATTAAAATGAGTTGTTTGGATGTCCACAAACCGTTAATAGTTCAAGGGGTTATTACTCATAGTCGAACTGGAAGAGTTTCTACTTTAAATTATGGCGATGGTAGTTGTGATAATTTAGCAGTATTAACCATCAACGGAATTTCTTATAACATAATCATCGGAAACTAAACTCAATCGATAAAGCACAAAAAAAAGGTCTCGAAATTCGAGACCTTTTTTTTATGCCTTATTCGCCAATTGTCCGCAAGCAGCATCAATATCTTTACCACGACTTCTACGAACTTTAGCTACAATTCCGCTAGCCGCTAATGCTTTTATATAGGCGTTGATGGATTCTTCCGACGCCTGTTGAAATTCGCCATCATCAATCGGATTGTATTCGATTAAATTGACTTTACAAGGAACATATTTGCAAAACTTAACCAAAGCTTCGATTGATTCTTTGGTATCATTGATTCCTTTCCAAACGACGTATTCATAAGTGATTTTACTTTTTGTCTTTTGATACCAATACTGCAAGGATTCTCTCAAATCGGCTAACGGGAAATTGGTACTAAAAGGCATGATTCTGGAGCGAATCTCATCAATTGCCGAATGTAACGAAACAGCTAATTTGAATTTCACTTCATCATCGGCCATCTTTTTTATCATTTTAGGAATACCCGATGTAGATACTGTAATGCGCTTTGGCGACATTCCTAATCCTTCGTTCGAGGTAATCATGTCGATGGCTTTAATTACATTGTTGTAATTCATTAATGGCTCGCCCATTCCCATAAAAACAATGTTGGATAACGGATGATTGTAATACAAACGACTTTCTTTGTCGATAGCAATTACTTGGTCGTAAATTTCATCCGGATTCAAATTACGCATCCGTTTCAATCGGGCTGTGGCACAAAAATTACAATCCAAACTACAACCCACTTGACTAGAAACACAGGCCGTGGTTCTGGTGTTGGTGGGAATTAGAACCGATTCCACCACTAACCCATCGTGCAAACGAACCGCATTTTTAACAGTACCGTCTTCGCTTCGTTGCATTTGATCGACTTTGATGTGGTTGATAACGAAATTTTCTTCGAGCATTACGCGCGTTTCTTTAGAGACATTCGTCATGTCTTCAAAATGATGGGCTCCTTTGCTCCAAAGCCACTCATAAACTTGATTGCCCCGAAAAGCTTTATCGCCATGAGTCACAAAAAATTCTCGTAATTGTTCTTTAGTTAAGGCGCGAATGTCTTTTTTCTCCGTTTGCATGCTGCAAATTTAATGACAATTTGTTGATTTGTTGATTTGATAATTTGATAACTTTGGTGCAAATCGAAAAAAGCTACCACATGCACTTCATTTCTCAAGAATTAGAAGATTATATCGAACAACATTCGTCTGCTGAACCCGAATTGTTAGCAGCCCTAAACAAAGAAACCTATCAAAAAGTCTTATTGCCGCGAATGTTGAGTGGCCATTTTCAAGGGCGGGTTTTGAGCATGCTTTCTAAGTTAATTCGGCCCGTTCATATTCTCGAAATCGGAACGTATACTGGTTATGCAACATTGTGCTTGTGTGAAGGCATGCAAGCCTCTGGAAGCATTCATACTATTGACATCAAAGAAGAACTAGTTGGTTTTCAACGAAAGTATTTCGACCGTTCGCCGTGGGGAAATCAAATTGTACAACATTTAGGTGAGGCTTTGACTATTATTCCGACGTTAGACTTAAAATTTGATTTGGTATTTATTGATGCCGACAAGGAAAACTACCTTCATTATTTTGAAATGATTTTGCCCAAAATGAATCAGGGTGGTATTATTTTATCGGACAATGTGCTTTGGAGTGGAAAGGTTCTGGAGCCGGTACAACCGAATGATTTAAGTACTAAAATTCTAGTAGCATACAACCATCTTTTAAAAACAGATCCTCGTGTAGAAACAGTTTTACTTCCTATTCGTGATGGTTTGACCGTCAGCAGAGTGCTCTAGCCCAGATGGCAATGGCATCCTTTTGTGCCGGTGTTCGGCATAAAAGATAGAGTGAACAGCTGGATATAGCTCCTACTTATGCTTGCGGAAAATATTTTGGTAGTAAATAGCAGTACAATTTGTAAAACAAAACCCCGTATAAAGCTCCAACAAAATACCCCGTTAGGATATCTAAGGGAAAGTGCAATCCTAAATAAATTCGGCTGTAAGCGAATATTACCGGGAATAAAAAGAGTAAGAATCCGTACTTGTAATACCGTTTGAAAAACAGAAAAACAAAAACGGTCGTGCCCATGGAATTCGTAGCATGTCCCGAGTAAAAGCTGAACGATTTACTGTCTTTTACAATTCGGATAATATCTTTTATTTCTGGGTCGTTGCAAGGTCGCAACCGTTGCACTGCATTTTTGAAGAGATTCGCAGTTTGATCGGCCACTAAAACTAGAACGGCAATAAAAATCAGAATAATTCCGAGGTTTTTCCATCCGACTTTCTTCTGTAAAAAATAAAACACCAGCAGAAAAAAAGGCGTCCAATAAGCTTGCTTCGTAAGGGACAACCATAACAAATCATAGGTTTCTGAACCCAGGCCGTTCAGAAAAACAAAACACTCTTTGTCTAATGCTATGATTTTTTCGAGCATTTAATTCTGTCTTTTTATGGGACCGTTAAGATCTTCCAATTCTTCCTTCACAACTTCAGTGTGTGTCGTGGTTTCGGTCAGTAATTTATCTTTGGCTTTGTCAATTTCAGATGTGATATTTCGGGTAATATCGTTAAAATTACCGTGCATTTCTTGAAAGGTTTTGTCTAGGCCATTGGCTTCAGCTCCTTTTTGAATTTCGCTTTTAATATCATTAGTAGCATTTTTTAATTGCGCCATGATTTTACCCATAGTACGAGCCACTTCGGGGATTTTATCCGATCCAAAAAGCATTAGGGCTATGAACATAATCAAGATTAATTCGCCTCCTCCAATTCCAAACATAATAGATGATTTTGCGACAAAGTTACAAAGTTTACGATAGGAATATCGACCTGAACTTATAATTAATTGTTAATCAAATTTTGATTTCACTTCTTGTTTTGGCCAAGTATTGTTTGAGGTATCAATGTCGGCGGTTTCTAATTTCGGGTCGATTACGATCTTAGTAATGGCTTTTTTAGTGGCAAACGTTCGGGCCACTTCGGCATCGTTCATTCTCCAAATCTGTGCAGGAAAGGTTTGGTTTTCTACACTTCCGTCTTCGTAGGTGATTTCAACGATAATGGGCATGACCAAGCCACCTGGCTTGTCAAAGGTTACTTGGTAAAAGTATTTCGGACTGTCTAATTTTGCTTGTTCTTCGGGTGTAAATTTCGTTTGAACAAAATCAGTCAAAGTACTCACTTCCTTAATATCCAACGGCTTGTTGAGTTCGGGTTTGAAATCTGGTGAAGTGCTAGAAATCATGTATACTAACGGTCCCGTAGCTTTAAGTCGGTTTCTGCGGTTGGCTACCGGCGCTTTAAAATCCTTCGGCGCTTCGGTGCTTACAAAATACTGTTGTACTTCCTTTATCCCAATGTCGTTGTAATCGGTAGTATAAAACCATCCTCTAAAAAACCAATCCAAGTCGACGCTCGAGGCATCTTCCATGGTTCTAAAGAAATCTTCTGGAGTGGGGTGTTTGAATTTCCAACGATTGGCATACGTTTTAAATGCATAGTCAAACAAGTCATGCCCCATAATGGTTTCTCTCAAAATATTCAGTGCTGCTGCTGGTTTTCCGTAGGCATTGTTTCCAAATTGTTTGATACTTTCAGAGTTGGTCATAATCGGTTCAATATTGTCTTGATTGCCGCTCATGTAAGGCACAATGGTTTTTGCAGGTCCGCGATCAACTGGGAAAGTTGGGTCGAATGAGATTTCCGCTAAATATTCCATAAACGTATTCAATCCTTCGTCCATCCACGTCCATTGACGCTCGTCGGAATTCACAATCATAGGGAAAAAGTTGTGTCCCACTTCGTGAATAATAACACCCAGCATACCATATTTCATACGATCGGAATACTTCCCTTCTTCGTCAGGGCGCCCGAAATTCCAACAAATCATTGGGTATTCCATCCCTTGATCTTGAGCATTTACTGAAACTGCTTTGGGATAAGGATAATCAAACGTATAACTAGAATAACTTTTCAAAGTATGGGCAACAGCCTTAGTAGAATATTGTTCCCAAAGCGGATTCCCTTCTTTCGGATACAACGAAACAGCCATGACATTTTTAGCACCAATTTTAACCGCCATGGCATCTAAAATAAATTTTCTGGACGTTGAAATTCCGAAATCACGCACATTTTCAGCTTTGAACTTCCACGTTTTCTTAAGGTTAGAAAATCCTTTTTCAGCAACCATAGCCTCGGCTTGTGTTACTATAATAACGGGTTTATCAAAAGAATTCTCTGCTTGCGTATAGCGTTTTACTTGTTCGGGTGTGAAAACCTCGGCTCGGTTTTGCAAGACGCCGGTGGCTTCCATAATATGATCGGCAGGAACGGTAATGTTGACTTCAAAATTTCCAAAGGGCAAAGCAAATTCACCGCTGCCCCAGAACTGCATGTTTTGCCAACCTTCCACATCATTGTAAACTGCCATTCTAGGATAGAATTGGGCTAAAATGTAGAGGTTGTTTCCGTCTTTGAAATGTTCGTACCCCGATCTTCCGCCATCGAGCATGTAGTTGTTGATGTTGTAATTCCATTTAATGTTCAAAGCGATTTTCTCACCATGCGCTAACGGTTTCGCCAAGTTGATGCGCATCATGGTTTCGTTGATGGAATAAGGAATCGGGTTTCCTTTGAGATCTTTGACATAGTCGATTTTGAAACCGCCATCGAACTTTTCTTCCAAATATTTTCTTGAAAAACCGGCCGCGCTGATAGAAGGGTCAATTTTAGAGTTTTCTACCAATGGTGTCTTAGACGTTTTTGCGGCAATATTTTGGTCCAATTGAATCCATAAATAATCTAGCGATTCTTTGGCATTATTGGTATAAGTGATGGTTTCCACACCGAAGAGTTTGGTGTTCTTATCATCCAACTCGACATCTATTTTGTAATCGGATTGTTGTTGGTAATATTCTGGTCCAGGAGCTCCAGAGGCGGTTCGATACATATTTGGAGTTGCTAACAAATCATACATTTGTCTGAATTTATTAGTATCTACATGTCCTTTTTCCTTTGCTTTTGGCGCTTCTTGAGCTTGCAAAGAGGTGAATGCAACGAATACCGAAAACAAAATAGCCCCACTTTTTTTCATAAAAATAATTTTAGATAACAGATAAATTACAGTGCTAAAAGTAATCGTTTTTTATAAAGTAGCACGGATTTGATTTTATTTTAACAACCCAGAAGTGTTTTCATTGGTCAAAAGCAACGACTTTTTATCGCCATTGATCGTCGTTTGAATAATGTTTTGTTGCTCTGAAAACTCATCCATTAAGGTCGTGTTTTTTATTTCCAACGAAGTCACTTTTGCCACATTGGTAATCTTATAGTAACCCACCACGACATTATTTTCGAGTTCTTTACTTACGAAAATTATAGGTTTGGGACTTCCATTCACTTTTATGGTAAAATGGTCTAGAAGGTATCGGTTCATCAATGCCACTTCTTCTGCAGTTTCAATAGATTCCCCAATATGGGTTTTTTGATGCTGCTTTCTTTCGAGTGCTTTGTTTAAATCGTCTACAAAAATGCGAGTCGTGATTTGCAACATCTTTTTTTCTGGTGCAAATTTGATTTGATAAATTGAAATATAAAACTTGTGTGCTGTGAATGAAGTCAAAACAAACAGCAAAAGCAGACTACAAATTACGGTTCTTTTCATCCTGTAAAAATACCTATTTTGTTTCTTGCTGAATCAACTGATTGTAATTTAAAGCCAATCTTTTAATGTAAAACATCGTCAGCGTTTTATTCTTCGCTTGCAATGCTCCAGCAAAATCGGGGTCTTCAATAAGATAGTACTGAAATCCTTTGATGTACTCTTGAGGGATTTTCAATACTTCGGTGTAGTATTTGTCTTCGTAAAGTCCGTCAAATCTATTCAGCAATTTCTCTTTTCGCTCCACCTGAATTTCCTTCTTAAGCATCGTAGTTCGTCCTGAAATTGCATTAAGAATTGGGTTCAACGGAACGATACCTCCACCCGTAGTTGCTTCGTGAAGTTTACGTTCTGCAGGCGAGTATTTTTTTTGACCGTAAGGGATAATCCCTAAATTCTCTGCGGTTACTCCTGCATTTTCATTGACCTTCACTTCCTTTAAATGAGTCATTTTTGGGGCCATTTGCACTACTAGCACTTTCGACAAATCTTCAGCATCAATTACTTTTCTTTTGGTCTCCAAATTTATTGCTGAAAAAACAAGCACGTCTCCGGCCTTTGCGGGAATCGTAAAAGAGCCATTTTCACTGGAAACCGAGGATTGGTTTGTCGTCGTATTGGTTACATTTACTTTTTCAACGGCAACCGTATCTAAGAGAATTTTTCCTGACAGTCTAACATTCTTTATCGTCTGACTTAGTAGCCCTTGAGAAATAAAAACAAGAAACAATACTATATAAATCTTTCTCAAATGCAAGGCTTCTTTCGGGGATTAGTAATGGTAAAATCGATGGGAATGCTATTTCTCAAGAGTGCCTATCGTTTTGAATTCCTTATTTTTTTCAATCAAATAATCCATGATTTCAAAATCGGAAGCCGATTTCAATAGTGATTTTGACTTGGAATCGTTTTCACAAAAAACCAAAAACAACTTAATTTGATCGTCCGGAACTTCTAAAGTCTTATGGAAAAAAGGGTAATTCATTCGGTTCATCACCACTTCGGTAAAAGAATTTGACGAAGTGAAATCGTTCTTTTTAGGATTATTTTTCCGAAGAATTTTCAAGACATCTTTATACATTCGCACAAAATCGACCCCGTTTTCGATCACATTAACTGGGGCCATAACTGTGTTTTTGGGAGAAGACTGCGCATCATCCATATATTTCTTGTCCACTATAGCTTGCGTATTCCCGAATTCCTTTTCTTTTTTGGTATTTTCAATGACCACTTCGGCCAATTGATTGGTGAAGGTTCTTAGTTTTACTTTGAGCGCTGATGCTTTAATATCCGCCGCTGAAATAATGATTTTTTTTGATTTAAACAACAAGCTTGAAAAAACTAAAGTGTCATTTTCTCTCGCTTTGATAGTGAAAAAGCCTTGCGAATTGGCGAGTGCTCCTTTGTTAGCGTTAACGTTGAAGATAATTACATTTTCCACTTTAATCGAATCGTTGAGTACCTGTCCGTGCACCACCGTTCTAAGTTGCGTTTGGCTAAAACCTACCTGCCAGATTAAGAAAGCTACTAATGCAATTTTATTTTTCATTTTTAATACTATCAAGATATTTCTCCGCTAGTTGAACCATCAAAAACGTAGTGGACACTTTATTATTAGTATTCATTACTCTAACAAAGCTAGTGTTTTCTATGAGATAATATTCAAATCCTTTGACATATTCTTCGGGTATTTTTAAGGTTTTCAGAAAGTAGTCTCTGGGATAAAGGTTCTCGATTCTTTGCATTCCAAACTCTTTTTTCTCAACGGCTAATTCTTTTTGAAGCATGGCCGTTCTGCCCGAAAAAAAGTTCAATAACGGATCAATCATCAACGAGGTATTCAAGCCAATTTGCGCATCTACGTCCGACGCTCCTTTTAACTTTCGTTCCGCTGGTGTATATCTTTTTTGACCTTTTGGAATAATCCCCAACGCTACCGCATTGATGTTTTTATATTGAAACACCATCACTTCTTCAAGTTGGTTCATGATTAATTTCATAGGAACAAAAACCAATTCTTTGCAAAAATCATCTTCCGTGAGGACTCTTTTGGTAGCTTTGAATTGCACGGAAGAAAACATCAAGGTGTCGCCAACGGCCACCGGAATTTCGAAATAACCACCACTTTGAGTTTGAGTCGCGGCTTCTGTATTCGAATTGACAATATAAATTCCTTCTAAATCTCTAGCATCTGCAATAACTTTCCCTTTTACTTTAGTTCGAACTATTCCTTGTGAAACCACTGAAACAGGCAAACCCATAAGAATAAACAAAAGGAATAAGTGCTTTGGCATCGCAGAAAACGTTAAGAATTGAGGGTAAAAGTATTAGGAAATGATGCCAATAAAGTGCTAACAAGTTCGTAATACTATGTTAAATTAAATAAGAGCGAAAACTACTAGAGCACTTCTCGTTTTTTTATCTTTACCCATTATTTACTTTTTTTTATGAAAAACCTTATTATTGCCAGCACTTCCACTATTCATGGTGGAGATTATTTGGAGTATCTCCTACCCGAATTGGCCATTCATTTCAAAAACTGCAAGTCAATTCTATTCATTCCCTATGCCCGACCAGGCGGGATTTCCCATTCTGAGTATACAGCGAAAGTGCAAATTGCTTTTTCTAAGATAAATATATCGGTAACAGGGATTCATGACTATGAAAATCCTGCGGAAGCTATTCAACAAGCCTCTGGGATTTTTACGGGCGGCGGCAATTCGTTTCTTTTGGTTTCACAACTGTATAAAAACAAAGTGATGACACTATTAGCCGATGTCATAAATAAGGGCACTCCGTATTTAGGCACCAGCGCCGGTAGTAACATCACGGGATTAACAATGCAAACTACGAACGACATGCCCATCGTGTATCCTCCCAGTTTTCAAACCTTGGGTGTGATTCCGTTTAATTTGAATCCGCACTATTTGGACGCCAATTTACAATCGAAACACATGGGGGAAACCCGTGAAACTCGGATTAAGGAATTTCACGCTTTCAATACTTTACCTGTTTTAGGATTACGAGAAGGGAGTTGGCTAGACGTGAAAGGGGAAACCATTATTTTGAAAGGAACACTTCCCGCACGCCTTTTCAGGCAAAATCAAGCTCCTGAAGAAGTAAAAAGCGGCAGTGATTTGAGCTTTTTGGGAAGTCTATAAAACAAAAAAACCGCTATAAAAGCGGTTTTTGTTTTTCTTTCTTGCTAAAATTATACTTCTAACACGCTGTTTTCAGCACCAGCGAACTCATTCCATTTGTACGAGTCTGCTTCTACTTCATTAACGAAAGCACCGTCAATAACATACTTAAATTCGTAAGCAGCATCTTTGTTTACATCAAAAACACCTTTAAAAGTTCCGTTTTTAAGTTTGCTTAATGCTCCTTCGCTTGGATTCCAATTGTTGAAATCGCCTACAACTGCTGCAGTGTTTGCTTCTTTAGCCTCAACGGTAAAAGTTACTTTGCAAACTGGTTTCGTTTTTATAAATTGCTTTTTAACTGACATAACTATTTCATTTTTAGAATTATGGGTACAAAGTAAACGAATTCGCAGTAACAAACCATAACTTCACATAAGTTTTAGGAATATGATAGAAAGACTCTAAAAAAACTTGCGATTTGCTAATTATAGCCCCTGTAAATTCTCAATCTGAAATAGGAAAACGTTTTCACTCTGAACATTCTTTAACCAAAAAAATGCCGGTTTTTGAATGAAATACGAGCATTTTATTCAAAAACCGACATTTTATAAACTATTGACCTCCAATCCACTAAACTTTCGGACCTGCTTGTACTAAATTTTGTCCTTCGGTATTATCGGTGTATTGCGTAAAGTTGTTGATGAATCTAGTGGCCAAATCTTTGGCTTTAGCGGTCCATTCTGTAGCATCTTGATAGGTATCTCTTGGATCTAAAATCGAGGAATCCACGTCATGTAAAGCGGTTGGCACTTCAAAATTAAATAGAGGAATGGTTTTCGTGGTCGCTTTTTCAATCGAACCATCTAAAATAGCATCAATAATGGCACGGGTATCTTTTATTGAAATACGTTTACCAGTACCGTTCCAACCTGTATTGACCATATACGCTTTGGCATGGTGTTGTTCCATTTTTTTTACCAATTCTTCACCGTATTGGGTAGGATGCAATGATAAAAAGGCTTTCCCAAAACAAGCAGAGAACGTAGGTTGTGGTTCGGTAACGCCGCGTTCTGTTCCCGCTAATTTAGCAGTGAATCCTGAAAGGAAGTAATATTTTGTTTGTTCGGGTGTCAGTTTTGACACCGGTGGCATTACTCCGAAAGCATCTGCGGTTAAGAAAATTACTTTAGTAGCATGACCCGCTTTGGAAACGGGCTTAACAATATTGTGAATGTGATCTATAGGATACGAAACACGAGTATTTTGCGTAACCGATCCGTCTTTAAAATCAATTTTACCTTTGGCATCTACCGTTACGTTTTCGAGCAACGCATCTCTTTTGATGGCTCCAAAAATATCCGGTTCATTGGCAGCGCTCAAATCAATGGTTTTGGCATAGCAACCGCCTTCGAAATTGAACACGCCTTCATTGTCCCAACCGTGTTCGTCGTCTCCTATTAACTCTCGTTTCGGATCTGTAGATAAGGTTGTTTTTCCGGTACCTGACAAACCAAAGAAAACAGCAACATCACCATCGGCTCCTTTGTTGGCAGAACAGTGCATGGAAGCAATCCCTTGCAAGGGTAAATAATAATTCATCATGGAGAACAACCCTTTTTTCATTTCTCCGCCGTACCAAGTTCCTCCAATTAATTGTATTTTCTCAGTTAAATTAAAGGCTACATAGACCTCTGAATTTAATCCGTGTGCTGCATAGTCTTTGAAACTAGTTTTAGAACCGTTCATCACGATAAAATCGGGTTCCCCAAAGTTTTCCAATTCTTCTTCCGTTGGGCGAATGAACATGTTTTTAACGAAATGGGCTTGCCAGGCCACTTCCATAATGAAGCGCACTTTTAAGCGAGTATTTTCATTGGCACCACAAAAAGCATCTACCACGAACAACCTTTTTCCGGACAATTGCTTTACGGTCGTTTCCTTTAAGGCATTCCAAGTCGTTTGTGAAATAGGTTTGTTGTCGTTTACTGCTTTCTCCGAATTCCACCAAATGGTATTCTCGGTAATGGCATCTTTAACAATGTATTTGTCTTTTGGCGAACGTCCAGTAAAAACACCGGTCATTACATTTACCGCGCCCAATTCTGTGAGTTGCCCTTTTTCATAGCCTTGTAATGATGGCTTGAGTTCTTCTTCATACAAAAATTCGAAAGAAGGATTGTAGATGACTTCTTCGGCATTAATAATTCCATACTTTTCTAACGAAATCGATTTCGTAATTGGAGCGTAATTATCCATAAAAATGAGTTTGTGTTGCTACTTATTGAAAGGGCAAAAGTAAAAATTAAATTTTAGATTGGGTTACAATGTTGAAAAATTATGATTTTTTCTTGTAGAAATCAATAAAAATCCAAAACCAAGCCCCGATTAATAACAATCCTCCAATAGGGGTGACAAATCCAATTTTCTTGAAATCAAAAGTGGTTAAGTCATTCGTTGCCAAAAGGTAAATGGATCCAGAGAACAAAAGCACCCCAATAACAACCAAAAAATAAACGCCTCTTTGGGCTTTCATCGAAAGGCTTTTAGACGTCCCTACAAACAGCAAAAACAAGGCGTGGTACATTTGATACTTTACGCCGGTTTCAAAAGTGTTGAGTTGCTCTAATGACAAGACTTTCTTCAAAGCGTGCGCTCCAAATGCCCCTAAAACGATGGCGATCATTCCTAAAATTGCTGCTGTTGAAATTATTTTTCGTTCCATTTGACTTGGTGTTATACTAAGTCGTAAAATTATTAGTTATAGTTCGAAGTAAAAAGGAATTTGTGTTTTTTTAGCAGGTTCCCTAGCCCAGACAGGAACGGCATCTCCTGAACACCAAAAACTAAGGCGATTCCCTTTGTTTTTGGTGTTCAGGAATATAGTGGATGGCTGGATTAAGCTCCTTAAAAAAAAATACTACATTTGCACTTTATAAATTAGAAAACCAATGAGAAAATTATTTTTTATTTTTACTGTCTTACTGACGATTAGCACGGTGGCACAAGAAAACAAAGCAGTCAAATCGGGTGAAAAATTTGTTTATGCCGCTTCCTACAACATGAGCGGACTGATGACCCAATTGGCACAAGTGACCATGGAAACAGAAACCGTAAAAACATCAAAAACTTCCCTACTCCACTTAAGTTGTGAAGCTACTACCTTTAGCAAATGGGACAGTTTCTTTAAGATTCGAGATTTGTATGAATCCTATGTCAATCCTTTGACTTTGAAACCTAGTCTCTACAAACGCGATATTTTTGAAGGCAAATACACCAAAAAAGAAAAATATATTTTTAAAAGTGATGGTAAGAATATCGAGAGCACCGTCAATAAAAAGAACATGCCCGAAATGAAAAAATCATTTCAAATTAGTGCTGGCACGCAAGATGTAGTTTCTATCTTATACAAATTGAGAACGATCGATTTCAGCACTTTCAAACCAGGACAAATCAAAACGTTTGTCGTTGTTTTCGATGAAAAAGAAATGACGGTATCTGCGAAATACATGGGGAAAGAAACGGTTGCCGCCGGAAATTTAGGTTCAAAATCTTGTTATAAAATTTCAATCGGTGCCAAAACTAAAGTGTTAAAAGGAACCGACAAAAACATCATTTGGTTAACCGCAGACAGCGCTAAAGTACCCGCTTTAATCCGTTTTAGCATTCCTGTAGGAACCGGACAAATGACATTAACTAACGCAACTGGAATATAGTATGAGAAAAGTATTAATTGTTTTAGCCTTTTTATTTGCAATTCTCGGAATTGCCTTTGCCATTTTACCTATGGGAACTTTAGGGTTCTTACCTGTAGGATTGTCGTTACTTTTTGGAGCCTTGGCTTTTGTAAAATCAGATGCTAACGATAAAACCGTTCCCAAATGGTTGTTAATAATAGCCGCTGTGACACTGGTAGTAATCATCGGACGCAGTTTCGTTCCCGATGAAGTAGCCCAAGACGCCCAATTCGAACAAAAAAAGATTGAATCCAAACAGGAAGATCTAAAGGATTTAGAAGGAATAGAATAATAGTGAAACACGAATTTCACGAATGGAAACGAATTTAAAGACAGAAAAATTCGTGTTAATTCGTGAAATTCGTGTTGATCCTTTCCACATAAGCTGCCGTGTTTCGGGAGCTTTTTTGTTTTTACACCCTTCCTCTTTTTTTTGAAAGTCAAATTCATACCTTTACGACCTATTTACAAGCAACCATGAGAAATATCTTAATTATCGGGGCCGGACGTTCGGCATCTTCTTTAATTCAATACTTATTAAACCGCTCCGAAGCGGAAAATTTGCACCTCACGATCGGCGATCTATCCCTCGAATTAGCCCTACGCAAAACCAACCATCATAAAAATGCTACGGCCATTGCGTTAGATATTTTCAACGCAACCCAGCGACAAACCGAAATTCAAAAAGCCGATATCGTCATCTCGATGTTGCCCGCGCATTTGCATATTGAAGTTGCCAAAGATTGCATCACCTATAAAAAACACATGGTGACCGCCTCCTACGTGAGCGACGCCATGCAAGCACTCGACGCAGCGGCTAAAGAAAACAATCTGGTGTTCATGAACGAAATCGGACTGGATCCCGGAATCGATCACATGAGTGCTATGAAAGTCATTGATGACATTAGAGCGCAAGGCGGGAAAATCATCTTGTTCGAATCGTTTTGTGGCGGATTGGTCGCACCCGAATCGGATACCAACTTGTGGAATTACAAATTCACCTGGGCACCAAGAAATGTAGTGCTCGCCGGACAAGGTGGCGCTGCCAAATTCATTCAAGAAGGCACCTACAAATACATTCCGTACCACAAATTATTTCGCAGAACCGAGTTTTTAGAAGTAGAAGGCTACGGCCGATTTGAAGGCTACGCCAACCGAGATTCGCTAAAATACCGCAGCGTTTATGGCTTAGACGATGCCTTAACCTTGTACCGAGGCACCATTCGAAAAGTGGGATTCTCACGAGCATGGAATCTGTTCGTGCAATTGGGCATGACCGACGATACCTATGTCATCGACAATTCCGAAACCATCAGCTACCGCGAATTCACCAACTTGTTTTTGCCGTACCATCCTACCGATTCTGTCGAGATTAAACTGCGCTTGCAACTCGGCATCGAGCAAGATGATATTATGTGGGATAAATTACTCGAGCTCGACTTGTTCAGTTCTAAAAAAATTGTTGGACTAAAAGACGCTACACCGGCACAAATTCTAGAAAAAATCCTCACCGATAGCTGGACCCTCGAGCCCAACGACAAAGACATGATTGTGATGTACCACAAGTTTGGGTACGAAATCAACGGCGTGCAAAAACAAATCGATTCCAAAATGGTCTGCATTGGCGAAGATCAAACCTACACCGCCATGGCAAAAACCGTGGGATTGCCCGTAGCCATTGCCACGTTGCACATTCTAAACGGCAACATCAAAACGCCAGGCGTGCAATTGCCGATTACCAAAGAAGTCTATGACCCGATTTTAAAAGAACTCGAAAACTTCGGCATCCATTTCAAAGAAACGCAAATGCCCTACGTGGGCTACAATCCGGATCACATCAAGCAATAGTTGGTTTTTTATTGGGAGCTTCATCCTGCTGTCCGCTCTATTCCCGGTTGCTAGAAAAGCTACGGCTACAAGCCTTGTTTTCTAGAAACCGGGCGATGCCGCTCCCATCAGGGCTAGGGCCATCCCCACTCAAAACAAAAATTCGTATTCCTTCGTGACATTCGTGATTGTTTAATTTTACTTTCATTTCAAAATCAAATTCTTACTTTTGATTGAAATTTAAAACCAATGAAAATAAATTCCCTACAAATAGAAATCGACGGGATCGACAAAGAAATTCTTCGATTCCTCATGGAAGATGCCCGAAAACCCGTTCTTCAAATCGCCAATAAAATCGGAATCTCCGGTGCAGCCATTCACCAACGCTTACGCAAACTCGAACAATCAGGTGTCATTTCTGGTTCCAAATTTGTCGTAAACACTAAAATTTTAGGGTACAGCACCATGGCTTTTGTAGGGGTATATCTCGACAAAGCCGCCCGAAACTCGGAAGCCGTCAAAGAGCTCAAAAAAATCCCAGAAGTACTAGAATGTCATTACACCACCGGAAACTGGTCCATCCTCATCAAAATCATCTGCCGCGATAACGAACACTTGATGCAACTGCTCAACACAAAAATCCAAGCCATCGAAGGCGTCTCCCGCACCGAGACCTTTATTTCCCTAGACCAACAAATTGATAGACAAATTCAGCTGTAAAGTAGCAAACACGAATTTCACGAATTAGCACGAATTTTTTAGGTTCTAATTAGTGTTAGTTAGTACCATTCGTGTTAAACAAAAAATCGACCGCCAAATTCCGTTGTAAAATAATAAACACGAATTTCACGAATAGACACGAATTCTTTTCTAGATAATTCGTGCTAATTCGTGACATTCGTGTTCCATAAAAAAATCCACAACGTTAATTGTGGATTTTAGTTTTATTAGAGCTAGAATTACCTTCTATTCATGTAAATCATGACATAATACAACAACGTAGCGATCGATCCAATGGCAGCAACCACGTAAGTTCTAGCGGCCCATTTCAAGGCATCCTTGGCTCCGGCTTGCTCTTGCGTCGTCAACATATTTTTGTTTTCTAACCAAGCCAAAGCTCTATTGCTAGCATCGTATTCTACCGGTAAGGTAATGATGGAAAAGATCGTGGTCGCGGCAAAAAGCACGATGCCCACCAATAGCAATTGGGGGAATGAACGCACCATCAAAATGCCTCCAATCAAAATCCACTGCACATAACTAGAAGCAATAGAAACTGCCGGCACTAATTTGGAACGCAGTTCCAACCAAGCGTAAGCCGTGGCATGCTGCACCGCGTGTCCACATTCGTGCGCCGCAACAGCAGCTGCAGCCGCATTTCGTTGGTTGTACACCGCTTCACTCAAATTCACGGTCTTGTCGGCCGGATTGTAGTGATCCGTTAATTGACCCTCTACCGAAATCACTTGCACATCCGTAATGCCATGATCGGCTAACATGCGCTCTGCGATTTCTTTCCCCGACATTCCATTTTGCAATTGCAGTTTCGAATACAATTCGAACTTGTTCTTTAATCGGTTGCTAACCAACCAACTCACTAACATTAATAAACCTGCTAATATCAAATACATAATTTTTGGTTTTAAAATTTAAAAGTACAAATTCATTGTCAAATTACAAGCCAATTTAGTTTGCCTTAACATTTGTGCAATTTTGTCAGTTCCAAGCCCCTTCAGTACTTCATCAAGCACGGTGAAACCAATCCGACTGCTTCGAGTTCGATAGTAAGCACATCTATGGCAACTCGCTAGTGAGTCCGTAAAAATGGCTTTTTATAGGGAGTCACTACGGACTCACTACGGACTCACTACGGATACAAATCAAACAAAAACCCGCTAGAGGCAGCGTATTTGCTGTTCTTTTGCCCTATTATCCTACCAGATTAATAATCTTTCCCGGAACGATGATTACTTTGTTGGGGGTTCTGCCTTCCAATTGCTTGATCGTCCGCTCGTCTTTCATGACAATTTCCTCGATTTGCGCGGCGGTTAAGTCCAACGGCAATTCTAACGTGAATCGCATTTTTCCGTTGAACGACACTGGATATTCCTTGCTACTTTCTACCAAATGTTTGGCATCAAATTGCGGGAAGGCCACCGTGGCAATCGAACCGGTATGTCCTAATTGACTCCACAATTCTTCGGCGATGTGCGGCGCATAAGGCGAAATCAAAACCGCCAACGGTTCCAAAATGGCACGTTCATGACAATTTTGCGTGGCCAATTCGTTCACACAAATCATAAACTGACTCACGGAAGTATTGAAGGAGAAATTCGTAATATCTTCTCCTACTTTCTTGATGGTTTTGTGCAAGGTTTTCAAACTGTCTTTTGACGGTTCGGTATCGGTAACTACAAAGGCATCTTCTTCATAATACAAACGCCATAGCTTTTTCAAGAAACCAAAAACACCGGTGATTCCAGCGGTATTCCAGGGTTTGGCTTGTTCTAATGGCCCTAAAAACATTTCATACAAACGCAAGGTGTCGGCTCCGTATTGGTTGCAAATGTCATCGGGGTTCACGACATTGTATTTGGATTTGGACATTTTTTCGACTTCGCGCCCGACAATGTATTTGCCGTTATCTTCCGTAATAAATTGCGCGTCTTTGAACTCATCTCTCCAAATCTTGAAGCCTTCAATATCCAATTCATCTGAGGCATTAATTAGAGAAACATCGGCGTGAATGGGCTGCACACTTTGTCCGTTAATTTTATTCTTAGAGACAAACGTATTGCTTCCTTCCAATCGGTACACCATGGCGCTCATCCCCAAAATCATTCCTTGATTGATCAATTTCTTGAACGGTTCTTCGGTTGGCGCATAGCCTTTGTCTTTTAAAAACTTGTTCCAAAAGCGGGAATACAACAAATGCCCGGTTGCGTGTTCGCTTCCTCCAATATATAAATCTACATTTTGCCAGTACTCGAGTGCGGCTTTGCTGGCAAATTCGGTTTCATTGTGCGCATCCATATAGCGCATCCAATACCAAGAACTTCCCGCCCAACCCGGCATAGTGTTCAACTCTAATGGAAATACGGTTTTATGGTCGATCAACTGACAACTGACAACTGATACCTTTTCTATGTCCCAAGCCCAATCGGTAGCATTGCCTAAAGGCGGTTGCCCGTCTTCGGTGGGTAAGTATTTTTCTACTTCTGGCAACACAATTGGTAAATATTTTGCGGCAATCATTTGTGGCAATCCATTTACGTAATACACTGGAAACGGTTCGCCCCAATAGCGTTGTCTTGAAAACACCGCATCGCGCAATCTGTAATTCGTTTTGCCCTTGCCTTGGTTTATTTTTTCCAATTCAACAATGACTTTTTTAGTTGCTTCTTTATAATTCAATCCGTTTAAGAAATCGGAATTGGCAATAATTACGTTGTCTTTTGAACCGTATGCTTCTTTCGAAATGTCGACATTCTCAAAAATATTCATGATTTCTGGCATTCCGTTTTGTCCTTTGAAGAAATTGGCAAACGCATAATCGCGTTCGTCACCACAAGGGACGGCCATCACGGCACCGGTTCCGTAACCCGCCAATACGTAATCGCCAATCCATACGGGAATGGGTCTTTTGGTAAACGGATGTTCGGCATAAGCTCCGGTAAATACGCCCGAAATGGTTTTCACATCGGCCATTCGTTCTCGTTCCGAACGTTTAGCGGTTTTTTCGATGTAGGCTTCCACGGTGGCTTTCTGTTCGCGCGTCGTGATCTTAGCTACCAAGTCGTGTTCGGGTGCTAACGTCATGAAGGTGACTCCGAAAATGGTATCGGGACGAGTGGTGAATACTTCAATTCCGGTTTGATGTTCCTTTATGTTGAAGGTTACCATGGCGCCGACCGATTTTCCGATCCAGTTTCTTTGGCTTTCTTTGATGCTTTCGCTCCAATCGATATGCTCTAATCCTTGCAACAGGCGTTCCGCATAAGCGGAAATGCGCATGCTCCATTGGGTCATTTTCTTGCGAATCACGGGGTGACCACCTCGTTCCGAAACCCCGTTGACGATTTCGTCGTTGGCCAAAACGGTTCCGAGTGCCGGACACCAATTGACCTCGGTTTCGGCGAGATACGTTAATCTATATTGCAGTAGGATTCTTTGTTTTTGTTCTTCGGAGTAGTTGCTCCACTCTTCGGCGGAAAAAATCACCACATTGTCATCACAAGTAGCTTCTACGGAGGCGTTACCTTCTTTTTCAAATACTCGAACTAATTCGGAAATGTCAAACGCTTGATCCGAGTTTTTGCAATACCAGGAATTAAACAATTGAATGAAAATCCACTGGGTGTATTTGTAATAATCTTTATCGGAGGTGCGTACTTCCCGACTCCAATCGAACGAGAAGCCGATTTTATCCAATTGTTCGCGGTAACGCGCTATGTTTTCTTTGGTCGTTTTATCAGGATGTTGGCCAGTTTGAATGGCGTATTGTTCGGCAGGCAAACCGAAACTGTCGTAACCTTGCGGATGCAACACATTAAACCCTTGGTGGCGTTTGAACCGGGCATAAATATCCGAAGCGATGTACCCTAGCGGATGTCCCACGTGCAATCCGGCGCCTGATGGATAAGGAAACATGTCCAACACGTAATACTTCGGTTGGTCAGAGGTATTGCTGGCAGCGAAGGTTTGGTTCTCGGCCCAGTATTTTTGCCATTTGGCTTCAATTTCGTTTGGATGGTATTTCATGCTTTTGTTGAGTTCTGAGTCGGTCTCCGACTTAGGGTTTTTATTTTTATTTTGCACGCAAAGTGTAACGTCGATGGCGCACTACACGTCTCTAAATAGCCCCGATAGCAGTGGAAATCGCCCGGTTTTTAGAAAAATAGAGGACACCTCTACTTTTTCTTAAGCGGGAATTGCAGCGGATAGCGGGACCAGGGTTGTTTTGAAAAAGCGCATGTGCCGCTCCTAAAAAAACAAATTCTGACGGCAAATTTACGTTTATTGTACGAAAGACAAAACTTTGGTCGTTATAAACTATGATTAAAGAAATTCTTTATTATTTTTACGCAATAATTACAATCATTTATGAGTTCTTCTTTCGAAAAGTTTCAAAAACGCAGACTGATTTCTTCTTATTTTTCGGTAGTATTGAGTGTTTTCTTGGTGCTATTTCTCTTGGGTCTTTTAGGGTTGTTTGTCATTAATTCCAAAAAATTATCGGATGATTTTAAGGAAGAAATTGTAATGACCGTTTTCTTTAAAAACGAAGCAAACGATAGCACTATGACGGCCTTTGGCGACGAATTGAAAATGGCGAAGTTTGTAAAATCGAGTGCCTACGTGACGAAAGAACAAGCCGCCAAACTACATACCGACATTATAGGCGAGGATTTCATGACTTTTTTGGGGGCGAATCCGTTACAGAATTCCTACGACATCCACTTGCGAGCGGCTTATATTGATGCCGAGAATATTCGGAAAATTGAAAGTCGGTTTCGAGCCAACGACATGATTTCGGATGTGGTTTACGACAAGCAATTGGTGAATTTAGTGAACGACAATATCAAAAAAGTCAGCATGTGGATTTTGATTATTAGCGGCATTTTGGCTTTGGTAGCAGTGCTGTTGATCAACAGTTCGATGCGCTTGGCGATTTATTCCAACCGATTTATTATTAAGACCATGCAAATGGTGGGTGCGACGAAATCGTTTATTCGGAAACCGTTTATCTGGCGTAGCATTCGACTGGGCGTAATTGGTTCGGTTTTGGCGATTGTAGCTTTAATTGGAACGTTAGTTTATATCGACACGAACTTCCCGAGTTTGGGCATCATGAACGATCAAGTGATGATTGGTTTGGTGTTGCTAGGTGTTTTGGCGGTGGGTATTTTGATTACTTGGATCAGTACTTTTTTTGCTACGCAACGCTATTTGAATTTGCGAACCGACGATCTTTATTGAGATACGATATTGGACGAACGATTTACGATAGTTGATATACGAAGTGGGACATAGGGTTGTCTTGATTGATGTCAGTAAGAATCCATAAAAAATAAAACATGAAAAACGAACAACAAAAACAAGAGTTTCTTTTTGATAAAATCAATTATAAAATTCTATTAATTGGGATTGCGGTCATTGCCCTAGGATTCCTTTTGATGTCGGGTGGCGGTAGTGATGATCCGAAAGTTTTTAGTGAAGAGGTTTTCAACTTCCGACGAATCCGATTGGCGCCCACTATGGTTTTGATTGGATTTGGAATCACCGTTTACTCCATTTTAAAAAACACTAAAAAAGAAGCTTAGAGGTATTGGTTTTTTGAAGGATTCAGAGCAATGCTTTCTGAATACCCATTTGAAAACTGAATCTAAAATCTGAAACCCAACCATGGATACACTGCAAGCGATTATACTGGCCATCATTGAAGGCATCACCGAATTTTTACCTATTTCTTCTACCGGCCACATGATTTTGGCCAGCACTTACTTTGGCATTGAGCACGATGAATTTACCAAGTTGTTTACGATTGTGATTCAGCTGGGTGCTATTCTTTCAGTTGTCGTTTTGTATTTCAAACGCTTTTTTCAGACGTTAGACTTCTACTTTAAATTGTTGGTAGCTTTTATTCCGGCAGTGGTGTTGGGATTGTTGTTCAGCAAGAAAATCGATGCGTTGTTGGAAAACCCCGTTACGGTAGCGGTTACCCTTTTATTGGGTGGTATCTTATTGTTGAAAGTGGATGACTGGTTCGGGAAATCGGAAAACACCGAAATCACTTATGCCAAAGCTCTTAAAATTGGTTTGTTTCAATGTTTGGCGATGATTCCGGGCGTATCTCGAAGTGGCGCTAGTATTGTGGGTGGGATGTCACAAAAATTATCGCGCACGGCAGCAGCCGAATTCTCCTTCTTTTTGGCGGTTCCCACTATGTTAGGAGCTACAGTGAAAAAGTGTTACGATTACTATAAAGACGGATTTGTACTAACGCACGACCAAATTAATTATCTGATTATTGGGAATGTGGTGGCTTTTATTGTGGCGCTTTTAGCCATTAAGACGTTCATAGGTTTCTTAAGCAAACACGGATTTAAAGTATTTGGGTACTATCGCATTATTGTCGGTGTTGCCTTGCTTTTGATTCACTTTTTCATTCATCCTTTGTCTGTAATTTAATGACAGCGGAAGATTTTCAAAACGGACAAATTTTACTCCTCGACAAACCTTTGCATTGGACGTCTTTTCAAGCCGTCAATAAAATGAAGTGGGCTTTGAAAAGCAAATTGGGATTGAAAAAAATCAAAATTGGTCATGCGGGCACCCTAGATCCATTAGCAACAGGATTGTTGCTAGTTTGCACGGGGAAATTCACCAAGAGAATTACCGAGCTACAAGGTCAGGCCAAAGAATATACGGGTACCTTTTTTGTTGGTGCCACTACTCCATCGTATGATTTGGAAACGGAGATTGATCAAACCTATCCTACAGCACATATTGACGATGCTTTGATCCACGCAACTTTATCGCAATTCTTGGGAGAAATCGATCAGAAACCACCTATATTTTCAGCGATAAAAAAAGATGGTATACGCTTGTATGAGCACGCTCGCGCTGGAGCAACGATAGAAATTGCATCGCGTAAAACTACAATTCACGAATTTGAAATTACCAGAATCGCTTTGCCAGAAGTCGACTTCCGCGTGGTGTGTAGCAAAGGTACTTACATTCGTTCCTTAGCATTTGATTTTGGGAAAGCACTGCAATCGGGTGCGCATTTAACGGCATTGCGCCGCACTAAAATTGGCGATTATGAGGTGGCGAATGCGATGAGTATTACTTCGTTTGAAGATTCAATTGCTCACACTGCAACATAAGCGCTACCATTTCATTTTGTGTACTCAATCCTTTGTCGTGCAAATACCACAATTGCAATTCGGTTTTGGCGGTTTCGTCAATAAGACCGTATTGTTGTTTGTAGCTTTTGATTAAATCGCTGGCGCCTTTTGGTCTTGGTCCCCAATGGCCAATCACTTCAGCGGCATCTTTTTCAAGAATCAATACTTTGGGAATCGATTTGGTTCCGTTGGTGAGAAATAAGTTCATCAAGGCTTCATTTTCATCTCGGAAAGCAATTTTCAAGTCGATATGTTGGGACACCGATGCCATGCTATTTAGAATGGGCAAGATTTGAGCGGCATCGCCACACCAACCTTCACTTAAGACCAACCAAACATAGTGTTTCTTTAGCGTCAATAGTTTTTGAATGTTTTCTTCCGAAACCACCATTTTTTTATCCAACCGATTCATGCGTGCTTCATTCAACTGGGTGTAATGCACTAGCGCTTCGGTCGACTCATTTCCGGTGGCGATTCCTTTTTCTACTAATTCGGTCACTATGGAACGGTATTTTGCATAGGTGTGACTTTGAAGGATTCCTTGGGCTACAGCTATCTTCATAATTCTTGCATTTTAGTATTCCAAAGTTACGGTTAAATGAAATCATTCTAGGTGACAACTATCACAAAATACGAACTAAAAAATGCAGTTTAACTTCCTTGAGATTTTTTAAAAAGACTATTTCACAAAATGAGAATATAACTATATTTGCACAACTCAACAAAACAAAGTAATGAAGTACAAAAGAATTCTTCTAAAATTAAGTGGTGAAGCTTTAATGGGAAACCGTCAATACGGAATTGATCCTGCAAGATTGGCCGAGTACGCTGATGAAATCAAACAAATTCATGATCAAGGCGTTGAAATCGCCATTGTGATTGGAGGCGGCAATATTTTTAGAGGAGTTTCCGGAGCCAGCAACGGTATGGATCGCGTTCAAGGCGATTACATGGGAATGTTGGCCACGGTCATTAACGGCATGGCGTTGCAAGGTGCATTGGAAGACAAAGGCATGTTGACTCGTTTGCAAACGGCTTTAAAAATTGAAGCGATTGCCGAACCTTATATCAAAAGAAGAGCGGTGCGTCACTTGGAAAAAGGACGTATTGTGATTTTTGGCGCTGGAACTGGAAATCCTTATTTCACTACGGATACAGCTGCAGTATTGCGCGGTGTTGAAATTCACGCTGATGTTATTTTGAAAGGAACACGTGTAGACGGAATTTACACCTCCGATCCGGAGAAAGATCCCACCGCTACTAAATTTGATTATATTTCTTTTGAAGACGTGCTTAAAAAAGGATTGAATGTCATGGACACGACTGCCTTTACCTTAAGCCAAGAAAATAAATTGCCGATTCTCGTTTTCGATATGAACCAACGTGGAAATTTATTGAAAATTTGCAAAGGCGAAAATGTAGGAACAGTAGTAAACGTGTAATAAATCGTTGGAATACTAGATCTTTAGACGATTGAAAATCTAAATGATCTATAAACTTAGAAGTCTAAAAATCAAAAATATGACCGAAGAAATTGAATTTATACTAGACAGCACCCAAGAATCGATGATGGGTTCTATTGCGCATTTAGAAAAGTCTTTTTTAAATATTCGTGCAGGAAAAGCTTCCCCCGCCATGTTGGGAAGTGTTTTTGTAGATTATTATGGTTCGCAAACCGCTTTGGCGCAAGTATCGAACATCAATGTTCCCGATGCTCGTACGATTACGATTCAGCCTTATGAAAAAAGCATGTTGCAACCTATTGAAAAAGCGATAATGGTGGCTAACATCGGATTCAATCCTATGAACAATGGCGATATCATTATCATTACGGTTCCTCCGTTGACAGAAGAACGCCGTCGCGACTTGACCAAGCAAGCGAAATCGGAAGCTGAGGATGCCAAAATCGGAATTCGAAATGCTAGAAAAGATGCCAATACCGAAATTAAGAAACTAGAAAAAGAAGGTACATCGGAAGACATTTGTAAGACTGCGGAAGACGAAGTGCAGAACTTAACGAATTCTTACATCAAAAAGATTGACGAAATCTTAGTGCATAAAGAAGCTGAAATCATGAAAGTATAACCACTTCCTATCCCATAAAAATCCGTCTTGTTTTTAACTGGACGGATTTTTTATTTTTACCTACCTTTAGCGCACAAAATTTCGATACGAATCGCACCCTATGAAACACCTCCTCTGGCTCTTTGTATTTTTTTCGCTTAGCAGTCAGGCTCAGTTTCTAATCAACGGGGTTGTAAAAGATGCGACCACAAAAAACGCACTGCCGTTTGCTTCCATTATTACCAATACAGGTCAGTTCTTCTTGAGCGATGTGGATGGGAAATTCAACATCACTTCGGAGAAAATTTGCACCTCCTTGACCATTAGTTATATTGGTTTTTCGAAAGTTAGTATTCCGATTACTGCAGAAAAAAAATTCTATACGGTTTTTTTGACGCCGGTATCGAGTACTTTGAATGAAGTAGTAGTAGCTAATGAAAATCCCGCTTTAGCCTTAATCAAAAAAGTAATTCAACAGAGCGATCACAACAATCCTCAAAGCAAGCTGAAAAGTTTTGATTTCAAATCCTACAATAAGTTAATCATTACGGCCAACCCGGATTCTATTGAAGGAGGTATTGATTCGGTCTTTGTTCAAAAATCGATAGGCAAAAAACTGAAGTCCATAGATTCTTCCGAATACAGGTTCAAAAGAATTATTGCCCGGCAGCATGTTTTTCAAACCGAAAAGGTATCTCAATTTCAATTCAACAATAGCGGATTCAAGGAGACGATCTTGGGAACCAAAATGTCGGGTTTTAAAAAAGCGATATATGAAATTCTAGCTTTGAATTTGCAATCCTTTTCTATTTATGATCATCAATATGAGTTGTTTGAAACCAAATATAAAAGTCCGATTTCGAAGTTTTACTACACCGATTATCGATTTAAACTGCTCGACAGCACTACGATTCAGGGACGCAAGACCTATATGATTTATTTTAAAAACAAAAAGAAAAGTAAAGCCTCTGGGTTGGAAGGCGTGCTGTATGTGGATCCCGTCAATTTCGGAATTGCTAAAGCGGTCATGCGCATTAAAGGCATTCTAGACATCAGTGGCACGCATGAATTTGATTATGTACCCGAACAACAGCTTTGGTTTCCAACGCATAAAGTTTTTAAGATTGTCAAAGGAAAAAGCAACAACGACATTCATGTGTTGGGGGAAACCTTACAATTTGACACCGAAGAATCAGAGGCCGCCGAAACTAGAAAAAAACATGCTTCCGATGCGACCTATTTGATTTCAGAAACGCATTCCTTCGACTTCCATTACAATACGCTTTTTAAAATCGAAAATCCCTATAGCTATATGGAGGTACAAGCCGATGCTGAAAACCAACCAGACTCGTTTTGGACCCGCTACCGTACTACGCCGCTAGACGAACGAAGTATTCGAACTTATGTCGTACTAGACAGCATCTCGACCAAGAAAAACATAGAAAAACGGTTACTCTTTGGTCGAAAAATCTTGAACGGTTATGTACCCTTTGGCCCCTTTGATTTGGACTTGCGCTACCTCATCAGCTACAACAATTACGAAGGTTTTCGTGTAGGTTTGGGTGGAAAAACCAGTGAGAAGTTTTCGCAAAAATTTAGAATTGACGGCTACACTGCCTACGGTACCAAAGACGGACGGTACAAGTACAGTCTTGGGTTTGCCACTAGAATTGTCCCCTATTCCAACTCTTGGATCGGGGGTTCTTACACTGACGATATTCGGGAGATTGGGAGCACTTCTTTTGCTATCGACAAACGGGTTTTCAAACTTTATGATCCGAGACCTATAAACGTCAGTACGTTTTACAATTACCGCAGTTGGCGTTTGTATTACGAAACCAAAACCATTCCGAAGACCGAAAGTATCTTTCAGGTGATCTATAGCGAAAACGAACCTAAATTCGACTATACGTATACCGTAGATGGCGTTGCTTTTAAGAAGTATAAAATGACTACGGCGCAAGTTTCGTTACAATGGAATCCGTTCAGCGACTACATTCAAACGCCAACGGGTCGCTATGAATCGGAAAAGAGGTATCCGAGATTTACGTTTCAATATACCCAATCCCTTCCTCAATTGTTGCAAAATGATTTCAGTTTTGGGAAAATCGACTTTCGAACGGAGTTTGAAAAGAAATACTTAAATGGTCAAAAGACTTCTTTACTTTTGGAAGCAGGGTATGCTTATGGTGATGTGCCTCTAACGCATTTATACAACACCTCTCCAAACAATTTGACGAAGGACAAAATTTTACAGCGGATTACTATTGCAGGGAAAAATAGTTTTGAAACGATGTATTTCAATGAGTTTTTCTCGAGCCAATACGCCGAGTTTCAGCTGAAGCATGGCTTCAAAAAAATCACTTTATTTAGAAAGGTAAAGCCAACTTTGGTATTGGTAACTCGAATGGCTTATGGAACAATGGATAAGAAAGAGCAACATGCTGGTTTAAATTATAAAACACTTGAAAAAGGATTTTACGAATCGGGCATTGAACTCAATCGAATTTATAGCGGTTTCGGTTTGATTGGATTTTTCCGATACGGCCCTAACCAATTGCCTAAATTTGAAGACAACCTGGCTATTAAGTTATCCTTTGTTTTGAACTTAGGGCTTTAAGATCAATACCGACGGCACATTGCTCAACCAAACACTTTGCGAATCAACTAATTTCTTCCAGCTTTCTAAGCTAATGATCATTAAGTCTTGTTTGGCCAAGAACTCTTTTTTCATGATTCGATCCTGTAATATGGCAATGTTGTCGGGATATTTTTCTTCTAAAGATGCAATCGCGCTTTGCATTACGAAATTGCTTTTGACCAAATTGTTGGCATCTAAAACCGAAATCTCTGAACCATTGTTGTAAATTAGTTTTTGACAATAATCCATTAAGAAGGTATCGTCAGTGGAGAACAATGGCATAAAGATTTGTTTCACCGATTGCAGATCTTTATCGATTAGTACGCCTAATGGCATTTTACTCTTAGAGATGATTTGTCGGGTTCTTTCATCAAATGGCGAATTCTCAAACAAGCCTTCTTTTCCGGTGAATTTATCGATCAGACGATCGGGATTGATGATTCGGGTGGTGAATCCGAGTACCTTTCCTAGCAAGGTTCCTTCAAAAATAGATTTCCCCAGACCTACTAGCAATAAATCATAATCGCCTTGGTTGGCAATATCGGCGATGTCGGTTTCAATATCTACCGTTGCTTTAAAAATGGTCGTAATTTCTTGTTGTAAGATTTTAGATTCCTCGACTACTGGCGCAAAACGTTTTCGTTCTTGCTCTTCTAAATTAAAGGAATGCATTTCATCACTCATTGATAAATGCATGGCCGTGATGCTCGTGGTTTCTTTTTGTTTTTTGACCAAACTATTAGCTAGCCGCAAGAGCGATCTGCCTTTTTCATTGTTACCAAACGAGATTAAGATTTTGTATTTCGACCCGTTGTGACCTACTTCATCAGGAATGTAAATATCTTTCGTTTTGAAGACTACGTTGATCAAATCTAGAGCGGGTCCGGTCATGAACGTGGTCACCAACGCCATAATTACCATCATGGTAAAAATTTCAGAAGTTAAAACGCCTAAGTCATACCCGATGTTTAGCACTACTAATTCCATCAATCCGCGGGTATTCATCAACGCACCGATGGTTAAACTGTCGCGCCAATTTTGTCCTACAAACTTTGCAGCCAAAGCACTTCCGAAGAATTTACCCATCACGGCCACTAGGATAATAAAACCGGTGATTTTCCACAAATAAGGGTCATTAATCAATCCGATTTGTGTTCGCAATCCTGTAAATACAAAGAACAACGGCAGTAGCAGGATCACGGACACGTCTTCTACTTTACCGATAAAGATGGCTCGAAATTTAGAAATATCTGGCATGATGGCGCCCGTCATAAAGGCTCCAAAAAGGGCATGAATCCCGATAATCTCCGTAACGTAAGACGAAAGAATTAAGGTCAGAAAGAAAATCGCCACTACAGGTTTGTTCAATTTGTTTTTGGTGCCGTATAAATCTCCGATGCGTTTCAAAAAAGGTTTCACTACAAAAAGCATGGCTAAGACATAAATTAGTGCCAAGCCCATAATGTAAAAAGAACTCACAAACGAACCTGCCTTAACAATCGCAATTACTGCGGCTAAAATGCACCAAGCGGTAATATCATCGGTGGCAGCACACGTAATTACTATGGTTCCAATTCGGGTCTTGTGCAATCCACGTTCTTGTACAATTCTTGCCAATACCGGAAACGCGGTAATACTCATAGCGATTCCCATAAACAAACTGAACGACAAGAAATCAATTCCGGGAGGCGCAAAGCGGTAGTATACAAAATAAGCGAGTCCGATTCCTAAGGCAAACGGAATAATAATACTCGCATGGCTAATTACTAAGGCTTCGTTGGCTTTATTTTTTAGGACTTTGAGATCGAGTTCCATTCCGATAACGAACATAAAAAGAATCAAACCGATTTGACTCAAGAACTGCAAATTCCCTAAGGATGCGACTGGAAACAGGGCATTCGAAAATTCCGGAAAGTACATGCCTAACAACGAAGGTCCGAGCACAATTCCGGCAATAATTTCTCCAATAACTGTGGGTTGTCCAATTTTTCGAAACATCCAACCAAAAAAACGAGCCACAATAATAATCGTAATGATTTGCGCTAAAAGAATGGCCAAAGGATGTTGAATGTTGTGCACCAACGACGCGAGAAATTCTGTCCATTGCGAATTCTTAGAACTTACGGGAACCACATTTCGTCCTACTTCTAAAAACTTTCCTTGCGTTAAAATCCAATAAATCAGTGCTGAAAAACCTCCGGTAACGATAATGTAAAAAATGGTGTTTTTGAAATTTTTCATAGTCTGATGGTTCCGTTTTACTTGCTATTCTCGTTGCGCAAAGATGCGAAATCAAATATATAAATTATAACATCAAAAAAAATAGTAATAAAAAATTAATACTAGTTAAAAAAACGCATCCTTTCGCAATAAATCTGGTGTTGCATAGATTAAATTTCTCTTGTTTTATTACCTTTGCGACTTCTTGAACTAGTTTATGAAAAACACCATTAAAGTTGGATTTTGGGAATTAATTGCCCGAATCATACTTAAAAATAGAATCACGATCTTATCGGTTATTGTGGCGCTCACGCTTTTTCTAGGCTGGCAGTGGCGCAACTTAAGCATGACCTATACCGAGGCCAATTTGCTTCCGAAAAAACACCACGTTAACCAACAATACCAAGACTTTTTAAATAAATTTGGAGAAGAAGGCAACCTGATCGTCATTGGATTTAAAGACGACGCTTTTTTTACACCAAAAACCTTTGCGGCTTGGAACACTTTAATGACGCAATTGAAAGACTCCAAAGCCGTCGAATTGGTTATTTCGTTAGACAATCTGAAAACCTTACAAAAAGATACGATTGCTCAGCAATTCAAGATGGTTTCGCTGATTGATCCCGGTCAGACCAAAGATTCTGGTTACCTTCAAAAAATAAAATACCAACTCTTTCACGAACTTCCCTTTTACGAAGGATTGCTTTATAACAAAGAAACCGGAAGTATACGCTCGGTAGTGTATTTGAAGAAAAGCATCGTCAATACTGCCGCGAGAAAAACATTCATCATTGAACAATTGGTCCCTAAAATTGATGCTTTTGAAAAAGCGACTGGTGTTGATCTTCGCGTCTCCGGCATGCCTTACATTCGGACCATTAATGCCGAAAACATGAAAGGAGAAATTGGGCTTTTCATTGGCGCCGCTTTGTTTATCACGTCTTTGATTTTCTTTTTGTTTTTCCGCTCGTTCCGCGCCACCTTTATTTCGATTTGCATTTTGCTTTTTGGCGTGATTTGGTCGTTTGGAACCTTAGGCTTATTTCACTACAAAATCACGATTCTTACTGCCATTGTTCCGCCTTTAATTATTGTCATCGGAATTACGAATTGCATTTTCTTGATCAACAAATACCAGCAGGAAATTAAAATCCACAACAATCAAGCTAAGGCGTTGCAACGCGTCATTTCGAAAATTGGAGTTTCTACTTTGATGACCAATTTGACGACAGCTGCCGGTTTTGCTACTTTTATGATTACTGGGAATGATTTGCTTTTTGAGTTTGGTTTGGTCACTTCCATCAATGTTATTACGGTTTATCTTTTGACGCTTTTGGTGGTTCCGATTGTTTATAGTTTCATGCCGTTGCCGAAAGAAAAGCACTTGTACCATTTGAGTAAAAATTACATTTCGTCGTTTTTAAATTGGGTGGAAACCATTGTAAAAACGAAACGTTCCCGCATATACGGCATCTACGCTTTGCTTTTACTTTTTAGTGTTATTGGCGTTTCTCAAATGAAAGTTTCTGGAAGTTTGATTGGCGAAATGCCGAAAAGTGCTTCCTTTTTTAAAGACATTTTGTTTTATGAAAAAGAATTTCATGGCGTGATGCCTTTGGAAATCATGATCAATACGGAACGTAGAAAAGGCGTAATGAAATTGTCGACCTTAAAACGAATGGACGAACTGCAGCAAACCATTGCACAGATTCCCGAATTGTCGAAACCCGTTTCGGTAGTGAACTTAGTGAAATATTCGCGACAAGCTTACTATAACGGCAAACCTGAATATTACGATTTGCCGACTTCGCAAGAACAAGTGTTTATCTTGTCGTATGCTAAGAATGCGTCGAAAAACACTAAAGACAATTTGATGAAAAGTTATGTAGATTCGACAGGACAATACGCTCGAATTACGACTTTCATGAAAGATATTGGCACGGAAGAAATGGCAAAAGTGGAAAAGCGATTGCAAACCAAAATTGATGAAGTGTTTCCAAAAGACCATTTTCAAGTAACCTTAACCGGAAAAGCCTTGGTGTTTCAAAAAGGAACCTCGTACTTGATTGACAACTTAATCGAATCTTTGATTTTTGCGATTTTGTTGATTGCCGGTTTGATGGCTTATTTGTTCCGATCGGTAAAAATGGTTTTCGCGTCGGTAATCACGAACATCTTACCGTTGTGCATTACCTCGGGATTGATGGGTTATTTTGGGATTCCGTTGAAACCGTCTACGATTTTGGTCTTTAGCATTGCTTTTGGAATTTCGGTGGACAATGCGATTCAGTTCATGGCGAAATACCGACACGACCTATTGCAAAATAACGGCAAAGTAAAAAAATCCGTGTTTAGTGCGCTACGGGAAACCGGAATTAGCACGTTTTATACGTCGGTAGTGTTGATTTTTGGTTTTGCCATTTTCACGCTTTCGAGTTTTAGCGGCACCATTGCTTTGGGTGGGTTGATATCTTGCACCTTGCTTTTTGCGATGTTTGCCAATTTGTTAGTGTTGCCCGCTTTGGTCCTAACGTTTGAAAAAAAACGCGCTAAGAAAGAGGATTATGAAGACGAATAAAACGTTCCAAGCGGCCTAGCCTCCTAGCCCCGATAGCAGTGGAAATCTCCCGATTTAGAAAAACACAGCTTTTTAGCTGTAGTTTTTGTTAAGCGGGAATTGCAATGGATAGCGGGAAATAGCTCCTAAAAAATCAGAACAAATCTGCTATATTTGCAGTTCAAAATGCCAACTGACAATTGAAAAATATAACGATATCTTTTTAAAATGAAACATACTAAAGTTAAAGACTTACTGCACAGTGCGAGCACGCTACAAAATATTAATGCCAAAGGCTGGGTAAGAACGTTTAGAAACAATCAATTTATTGCTTTGAACGACGGTTCAACGCTCAACAATATTCAGTGCGTCGTTGATTTTGAAAACACGCCCGAAGAAACTTTGAAACGCATTACTACGGGAGCGGCGGTTTCGGTTACGGGTGATTTGGTAGAAAGTAAAGGCGCGGGTCAAAAATATGAAATTCAAGTTTCGGCATTAGAAATATTGGGCGATTCGGATGCGGAAAAGTTTCCGATGCAACCTAAAAAACACTCGTTAGAATTCTTGCGGGAAAATGCGCATTTGCGGGTGCGAACCAATGCTTTTGGTGCGATTATGCGTGTGCGTTCGGTATTGTCGTTTGCGGTGCACCAGTATTTTCAAGAGAAAGGATTTGTGTATGTGAATACGCCCATCATCACGGGTTCGGATGCGGAAGGTGCGGGAGAAATGTTTAAAGTGACCGCTTTGCCTTTTGACGGAACGCCGAGAACTGAGGACGGCAAAGTAAATTACAAAGAAGATTTCTTTGGAAAAGAAACCAACTTAACGGTTTCTGGACAATTGGAAGCCGAGACTTTTGCGATGGCTTTGGGTCAGGTGTATACTTTTGGACCAACGTTCCGTGCAGAAAACTCGAATACTTCGCGTCACTTAGCGGAATTCTGGATGATTGAGCCGGAAGTTGCCTTCAACGATTTGAACGACAACATGGATTTGGCAGAAGATTTCATCAAATATGTAGTAAACTATACCGTTCAAAAATGTGCGGACGACTTGAAATTCTTAGAAGGTCGATTATTAGAAGAAGAAAAAGCAAAACCACAAGCGGAACGAAGTGAAATGGCGTTGTTAGAAAAATTGAACTTCGTTTTGGAGAACGATTTCAAACGCGTTTCTTATACGGAAGCGATTTCAATTTTGAAGGATTCTACTCCGAATAAAAAGAAAAAATTCAGTTATATCATTGAAGAATGGGGCGCTGATTTGCAAAGTGAGCACGAACGATTTTTGGTGGAAAAACATTTCAAATGTCCGGTGATTTTATACGATTATCCAGCCAATATTAAAGCGTTTTACATGCGTTTGAACGAAGACGGCAAAACGGTTCGCGCTATGGATATTTTATTCCCGGGAATCGGAGAAATCGTTGGCGGTTCGCAAAGAGAAGAACGTCACGATGTGTTGGTTAAAAAGATGAAAGTTTTGGGCATTGACGAAGAAGAATTGTGGTGGTATTTAGACACGCGTCGCTTTGGAACCGCAGTTCATTCTGGATTCGGATTGGGCTTTGAGCGTTTGGTGCTTTTTGTAACGGGCATGTCGAACATTCGCGATGTGATTCCGTTCCCAAGAACTCCAGGCAGCGCAGAATTTTAATGAAACAGACTTTGTTGATTTGAAAAACAACTAACGCATACCCAAATTAACAACCATGTTAAAGCAATTTCTAAATCTTAAGTTATCTCAGAAATTATCCCCTCAACAAATTCAGTTGATGAAGCTAATTCAGATGCCTACGCAAGCGTTTGAACAGCGTTTGAAGGAAGAGATGAATGAAAATCCGGCGTTGGAAGTCGGAAAAGATGAGGAAGATACTTTCGAAAAAGACGAGTTTGACAATGAAGAAGCTTACGATGATTTCGACGATAATGACTCGATTGAAGCGGAAGACATCAACATTGACGAATACCTAAGCAACGACGAAACTCCGGAATACAAAACCCAAGTAAACAATTACAGTGATGACGACGATCATCGCGAATCGCCTTTGGCATCGCCGGTGAGTTTTCATCAGGATTTGATCAATCAATTGAACACGTTTATCTTGAGTGAGGACGAACGGGACATTGCTGAATTTTTGGTAGGAAGTATTGACGATATGGGGTATATTCGAAGAAGTACGCCCGATTTAGTGGACGATATGGCCTTCACCCAAGGAATTTACACGGATGAAAAAACGGTGGAACGAATCCTGCATGTTATTCATGAATTGGAGCCTTCGGGTGTGGGCGCTCGCGATTTGCAAGAATGTTTGTTGCTACAATTGAAACACAAAACACCTACTGAATACGTGGCCTTAGCCATTGATATTATTGAAAACCAGTTTGACGCCTTTACCAAGAAACACTACGACAAGTTGTTGCACCGATACAACGTTTCGAACGAACAATTGAAAAAAGCGGTGCATGAAATAGAAAAGTTGAATCCGAAACCTGGTGGTTCTTTTACAGGCAACAATAAGATTACCGAGAATGTGGTTCCTGATTTTGCGATCCGAATTGTAGATGGCGAATTGGAACTTACCTTAAACGGAAGAAACGCTCCTACCCTGCACGTCTCGAAAGACTATCAGGAAATGCTGCAAACCTATAAAGTCTCTAAAGACAAATCGCATGCACAAAAAGATGCTGTGCAATTCATCAAGCAAAAATTGGATTCGGCGAAATGGTTTGTCGATGCGATAAAGCAACGGCAAGAAACGCTTTGGGTAACGATGAATGCGATCATGCACTATCAAAAAGAGTATTTTTTAGAAGGTGATGAAACGAAATTGCGACCTATGATTTTGCGCGACATTTCGGAAATGATTGATATGGATATTTCTACTGTTTCCCGCGTAGCGAATAGCAAATATGTGGAAACTCCGTACGGTACTAAGTTGATCAAAGAATTTTTCTCTGAAGCGATGATGAACGATCAAGGCGAAGAAGTTTCTACTTTAGAAATCAAGAAGATTCTGAAAAACATTTTAGAAGAAGAAGACAAGCACAAGCCGTTACCTGACGATCAATTGGCTGAAATGCTAAAAGATAAAGGCTATCCTATCGCCCGCAGAACCATTGCCAAATACCGAGAACAATTGGATATTCCTGTAGCTCGCTTGCGCAAAAAAATGTAACTTTTGAGTTAATACCACTGCCGCTTTGAAAAAAATACTGCCCCTTTTTTCTTATTTACTGCACCCTTTATTTATTCCGTTGTACGGGACGTTAGTGTACTTGTTTTTTAGTGAGAATTACTTTGAAAACGTCCAGAAATATTTGATGCTGATTCAAATCGTACTCATTACGATTTTGATTCCTATGTTGTTCATCTATCTCTTAAAAATCATCGGAAAGGTCGATTCTATCATGGTTTCAGACATATCTCAACGCAAAATGCCGCTGATGATTCAGTTCTTTTTGATGGCACTTTTAATTTTAAAAAGTATTACGATAGATCGCGTTCCTGAATTATTCTTTTTCTTTTTTGGTGGGATGGTCAGTACGTTTATGGCTCTTCTTTTGTTGTTTTTAAGAACAAAAGCCAGCATTCACATGATTGGAATTGGCGCCCTTACCGTTTTTGTAATCGGACTTAGCATTCACAACTACAGTAACATGTTGGTGCCTATTTCGTTTCTACTCCTTTTGAATGGCGTAGTGGCTTCCTCCAGATTGGCGATGAAAGCCCATACGGCCATAGAATTGTTTATTGGATTTTTACTGGGCTGGATGCCGCAGTTATTGTTGTTTTATTTTTGGCTATAAAATGTAGAACATCAGCCCAAAATTCAGGCTATTGAAATCTACTTTAGCCGTGTTTACTCTTGCTGAAGATTTAAACAAAGGAGTTACTCCATAATAGCCGTAGAAATTCCAAGTATTGTATCCCCACGCTATGTAAACGCCGGCTTGAAACTTATTCAAATCAGGGTTGTTGGACAAATTAAAATGGTACTGACTGTCTTGATATACAGATTTGTTATATACTAAATAACTCAATTGAAGTCCTGTGTATACACGCCAAAACTTATGACTGTCGGGCGTGGATGTACGCCAGCGGTATTCAATTGGGATATCCACAAATACTTCGTCGATTTTATTTTTTTGGTACGGTACACCAGCAGTTGTCGTATTGTAAATGACCTGATTGTTTTCAGTTCTGATGATTAAATTTTGGAAATATTTATTGTACGACATTCCCAAACCTACCGCTACCGCTTTGTTGCGTTGTTTGTTGAACGGCATATCCTTTAGAAACCCGCCTTTAAAACCGGATGAAAATTTATTCTGAGAAACCCCTTCAGGGCGATTCAAAAGTAAATTATAAGTAAAGGCAAAATAGAACTGATCTTCCCTATACAAGGAGTCTTTCTCAATCATGGGTGCCGGGAGTTTGGCATCCTGCGCAAAAACGGCACCGACGCTAAAAAAAAGAATACAAAAAAGAGAGTAGCGCATTTTTATTTTTTGGTGGCTGAAAGGTACTAAAAAACAGTGATAAACTTTAAATATTAAAATGTAAATTTGTGCAAGAAACAAAACAACGTTACCTACAACTGTAACCTTTAAAGATTTTTTTATGGATAAAGAACAGCAAGAACTTTATGAAAATGCCCGCAAAAGAATCCAACAAAAGAAACGATTGTACTATCATTTTGTACTGCTTATTCTAGGAAGTTTGTTCTTATTCGTGGCGAATGTACTTTTGAAATTCGGAGAACCCAACCTTTGGTACATCTGGGCCGTTACGGTTTGGATTTTTATCTTCGTGCTCCATTTTATTAAAGTATTCATCACTGATCGCTTCATGAATAAAAATTGGGAGCAGGATCAAATTGAGCGGTTGATGCTCAAGCAAGAACAAAAAATCAAGAATCTAGAAACCAAAGTCACCGAGGAACTAACAAAATAAAGGACGATGCTTATAATGATTGCGGCCATTGCCGAAAACTTCGCTTTAGGCAAAGACAATGATTTGATTTGGCATTTGCCAGATGATTTCAAACGATTCAAACAACTCACCTCGGGGCATTACATCATTATGGGCCGAAAAACTTTTGAGAGTTTTCCCAAACCTCTGCCCAACCGAACGCACGTGATTATCAGCCGTCAAAAAAATTATGTAGCTGAAGGCTGCATGGTCGTGACGTCGATGGAGGAAGCGCTGGCTATTCTTCCTGAAAATGAAGACGCTTTTATAATTGGTGGCGGTGAAATATACCAACTAGCTTTGCCTTTCGCCGACAAAATGGAATTGACCAAAGTGCATACTTCACTTGAAGCCGATACTTTTTTCCCGCTTTTTGTGATGGAAGACTGGAATTTGACAACACAAGAATACCACCCTAAAGACGAAAAACACCTTTATGATTTTACCTACGAAACGTATAATCGTAAAAAATAAAAAGCCACTTTCAATAAGGTTTTCAGATTGTTTTCTTTGTACTATCTTTGTCGAAAATCCCTATGAAAGAAATGGTTACTCCTTATAAAAGCTCGAACTTATCCAAAAAAGAACAAGTCGCCCAAATGTTTGATACCATTTCAGGTAGCTATGACGGCTTAAATCGAGTGATATCCTTTGGCATTGATGTGAAATGGCGCAAGAAAGTACTGCAATTGGTAGCCGCCAAAAACCCAAAAACAATCTTAGATATTGCCACAGGAACTGGCGATTTAGCCATCCTAATGACCAAAACTAATGCAGAAAAAATTGTTGGTTTAGATATTTCTGCGGGCATGCTTGAAGTAGGAAAGAAAAAAATTGCGCATCAAAACCTCAACGACAGAATTGAAATGGTGTTGGCCGACTCTGAAGCATTACCATTTGAAGACGCTACTTTTGATGCCATTACCGTGGCTTTTGGTGTTCGTAATTTTGAACATTTAGAAAAAGGCTTAGCAGAAATTCTGCGAGTCTTAAAACCTAACGGTATTTTTGTAATCTTAGAAACGTCTAATCCTACTAAAACGCCTTATAAGCAAGGCTATACCTTTTACACGAAATATATACTGCCCAACATTGGCCGGTTGTTTTCAAAAGACAACAGCGCTTATGGTTATTTGTCGGCATCCGCGGCCGTATTTCCTTTTGGAGAAGCGCTAAACAATATTTTACGAAAAATTGGGTTTATAGAAGTGGTAGCTTATCCGCAAACGTTTGGTGTAGCAACTATTTATTCCGCTTCCAAAGCAAATTTAAAATAATCATGTTGCAGTGTATTCCAATTAAATTACGCGCCTTCTCGAATAGTTTTGTCCTATTCCTATTGCTTTTTGGCTTCCTTCAAGGAAAGGCTCAAGGAGTTCGTGGTATTTTCAGCAAAGAACCTTTAATCAATCTTGAAAATTTCGACAAACAACGGGTGTATTGGGGTTATTATTTGGGATTGAATTTCTACGATTATAAAATTGATTACATTAAGGACGGACCTGATATTTTGGTCAATCGAACCGGTGGTTTCAATGTAGGATTGGTAGGTGATTTAAAATTGATGGAATATTTGAGTCTACGTTTTGAACCTGGTTTGTATTATACCCAACGAAATTTAGTGTATTCAGGTTTTACAAAAGCCATCGATGCTAAAAGAGAAGTTCCTGCTACGTTTCTGCATTTCCCCTTGTTATTGAAATTCTCGTCAGTACGAACTGGAAACATTCGACCTTATTTGTTGGGTGGATTTTCAGCATCCATGAATCTGGCTAGTAACGCTAAATCGAAAGACGACAATTTGCAACAGAAGTTTCGGGTAAAACCTTGGACGAGAAATTATGAAGTGGGATTTGGCATTGATTTGTATTTGGAATACTTCAAATTCTCTCCTTCCATTCGGGGCGTATTTGGATTGAACGATGAGTTAATTCGGGACAGTGACCCCAACAGTCCGTGGACCGGGAACATCAAATCCATGAAAACCCGCGCCGTTTTTGTAAACTTTACGTTCCACTAAGATTTCTACAGAATTCACTTAAGACAATTGCGGTTGCAGTAGCTACATTCAAACTTTCGGTTTGCGGATTTTCGCCAAAACGAGGAATTGCCATTCTATGCTTTGTGTGCTTTGCTACTTTTTCGGAGATTCCGTTGGCTTCATTTCCTAAAACTATGATGCCTTCTTTGGGTAACAACTCATGGTAAATGTTGTTCCCGTCCATAAAAGTTCCAAAAATGGGTAGTTTGGTTTTACTCAAAAAAGCCTCCAAATCGACATAATGCACTTGAACTCTTGCGATCGAGCCCATGGTAGCTTGCACCACTTTTGGATTATAGACATCAACGGTTTCGTGAGAACAAACAATTTGCGAAATACCAAACCAATCGCAAAGACGAATAATGGTTCCTAAATTTCCCGGATCGCGAATATCGTCTAATGCTACCAGCAATCCTTTTTCGAGTATTGGTTTTGATTTCGGAGTCTTGAACACTGCCAAACAATTATTGGGTGTGGCTAAAGCACTGATTTTCTTCAAATCGGTTACCGCAAGTTGTGTTTTTTTAGTCGTTGGAATTCCATCAAACAAAGGCTCTGTTTCAAACAAATGATACAATTCGAAATCCGATTGCAAAAGTTCTTGAATTCCTTTTTGGCCTTCCACAAAAAACAACTCGTTGGCCAAACGGAATTTTTTTTGTTGCAAACTCGTTATTAATTTTATTTGGTTTTTACTAACCATAGAAATAATGTACTTTTGAATTAAATATCGCCGATCACTTGAGAAACGTTGCCACAAAAATATCATTATTTATTCTAATTGGGATTATGATCTCGGCTTGTAATTCTTTAAAACGAGTTCCTACTAGCAAAAGACTGCTTACCAAGAATGAAATCTACGTGAATGGCAAGAAAGTGAAAAGTGAAGAAATCACTAATTTACTTTATCAAAAGAACAACACTTCAATTCTGGGCTATCGTTTGCGTTTGAATTTGTACAATCTTGCTAAGCTGAATCACGATTCTATTTACCAAGCCAAATTTGTCAACCATCCGGATAAATATTATCGTAAAGCCAAATGGCTATCGGCCAAACAAGTGAACCGATTGGGAAAATCGTTTTGGTATGCCGGAATTCACGATTTTTTACGAGACACTGGTGAACCACCTGTTGTTCTAGATTCCAAAAGCACTCAAAAATCGGTTGCTCGTTTGAAATCACATTATTTCAATGCTGGTTTTTTCAATGCAACGGCAACGGCTACAGTAGACACCAGTCGTCTCAGAAAAGCTAAAATCAAATACTTTGTTACTACAAACAAGCCGTTTATCATTGATACCTTGAAATCGATTATTCGGTCTCCAGTTTTGGATTCGGTCTTCAATAGTCGGTTGTATTTGACTTTAATTCGACCTAAGAAACA
>Ga0209023_10000466_pt1 | contig 61444 bp, 53 predicted proteins | sample LakOneMetagenome_FD_187468 | JGI IMG/M metagenome (GOLD analysis project Ga0209023, IMG submission 187468) | Freshwater and sediment microbial communities from Lake Erie, Canada (SPAdes) (version 2) | ecosystem: Environmental > Aquatic > Freshwater > Lentic | place: Lake Erie, Canada...
CAAACAGCAGACCATCCAAAACCGCCGCTTGAACCGCCAGCGTCAAGCAGCATAACCTGAACCCGATGAGCCCACGCCCTCCAATCCAAAATCAGCGCAGCTGTTCCAAATCTTTCGACGACGGACAATCAACGCGTCGCGCTGCGCTTCGGCCTCTGACCTGGTCAGACCTTCGCCATTCAGTTGGCGCACAGCCTCCAACACGATGCCATCGAAATCATGGGTATCACCCGAAGCGCCCACAAAGCTGGCGCCGACGAGACGCATCGCCAGCGCGTGGCAGGTGGACACGGTGACGCGACTGGCATCGTCGCCGATCAGGTGCCGCAGGCGCGCGCGGATTTCGGCGGCAGCATGCCGGTTGTAGGCAAGGACCAGAATCCCGCGCGGATCTTCACGTCGAACCCGGACCAGATAGGCGATCCGGTGGACAAGAACCCGCGTTTTGCCCGATCCGGGTCCGGCAAGCACCAGCACGTTGGTCTGTTCCCGATCGTCTGCGACGATCTTCTGCTGCACCGGATTGTCGAGCGCCTCGACGATTGCTTTCCAGGATGTTCCGGTCGTCTGGCGTCGGATTTCGGTGCCACGCCCGGGCATCCAGCGTCGCAAGAAGGCATCGCGCTCCAGCACGAAGTAGTCTTCAGAAAGCCGCAGCGCCCGATCCATCGCATCGAGACCCGCTTCGGCATAGGCCGCCATCACATGGGTCTGGATCGTTTGCTCGCCGTAGTGCTCGTCGAGCGGTGTGAAGTCCTTTTGGGTAAAACCACCGCCGCCTGAGCGCAGATGCACGGTCATCGCCGGTCGGAACACGGTCAGTCCCTTTCCGAGCGCCACCACCTCTTGCTCGTGCAGCCACAAGAGGCCTCGCTCCATGAGCTTGTTCATGTCCTGCACGGCGCCACGAAGGAAGGCATCGCCGCTGAGCGAGGCAAGCAGATCGCCCATCGTGGTTTCGACCTGGAGGTCCTTGCCGCGCGTTCCTTTGCTAAGCTTGCCGACCAAGTGGGCGAGCAAGAGTTCGGCTGCTTGCCGGCGGATTGCCGCAGTCTGTTCCAGCACCGGCCACGAGCGTTGCAGGGCAACCATGAGGGTATTGCGCGAGGCTTTGCGCAGCCGGAGGTTGCCGCGCCCGCCATCCTGATCACGTCCGTCCCCCGCAATTCCGCGCAGGAGCTTCTCGACGATATCTGGGCGTGCTGATGAATGGTCACGGTCGCGCAGCGCCTGACAGGTCTCGGCTAGGTGCAATGGTGACGCCTCATCCCCTTCGATATCGGGGGCAGCCTCGCGCATCAGTGCGATCAGAGCCCCCTCAAGCCGGGAAGCCTGACCGAGGCGGTGCGATGACTGCCCCTCAACGCCGACATGAATGAAGACGGTCACAACAACATCATTTCGCGCGATGCCGAGGGCTTCGAGATCAGACAGGGCCTTGTTCAACCCGCCGCCGGTCAAGCCGCTGACACCGGTCAACTCGTCCGTCGAGATACCTTGGTCCGGTGGTGCATTCATCAGGTGACGCACGATGTCGAGAAGCTGCCGCCGCCGCGTGCCGGTAATGTCGGCTGCCGCGAGAAGTGTCTCAGCTTCCTCCAGCCGCTGGACACGCAGGGAGGAGGGGAAGACCTGAACCCGGTTTTCCTCGCGGGTCAGCAGCTTTGCTTCTTCGAGCCATGACACGGCTGTCTTGACCCGCGTATCGTCGGTTGCGCTGTCGCGCTCGAATTCCAGCTCTTTCTCGGCGCGTACGATCTCGCCCGAGGTTGCCACAACTTCCCCATGCTTCGAGGTCCTGCCGTCGAGCCTGCGCAGCGCTTTCAGGATCGCGCCAATTTCGTGCCGCGCGAGCCTTGAACGGGCGGAGAGCGAGAACTGGCGCTCAACATCATCGCCGGCAAAGAGGAGGACGCAATTGGCGTGCTCCCGATCGCGGCCGGCGCGGCCGGCCTCTTGCAGGTAGTTCTCAAGAGAGCCGGGAATATCCCCATGGACGACGAGCCGGATATCGGGCTTGTCGATCCCCATGCCAAAGGCATTGGTGGCGGCGATCACCCGCAGCTCTCCGATGCGGAACCGCTCCTGAATGTCCCGCTTTTCGTCTGGCTTCAGTCCCGCATGGAAGTGCTCGGCCGCGAGACCCTGTTGTTTGAGGAACTCCGCGACCCGTTCTGTCGTGCTGCGCGTCGCGCAATAGACCACAGCGCCAGAGGCTCCTTCGCGCGGCAGCTTCGCTTCGATCACGTCTAGGATATCGGCAAGCTTGGTCCCGCGTTGGGTCGGTCGCACCTCGAAGGTCAGGTTGGTACGGACCGCACCGCCGTCCAGGAGCAAAAGGTCGGCTTCAAGTCGCGACTGGAAATGCTCTCGGATATCGCGGACAACTTCTGGCTTGGCAGTGGCGGTCAGGCACAGGATAGGCGCCGAGGGCTCGTCGCCCGAGAATTCCTTGATGAAGCGTCCGACATAGCGGTAGTCGGGCCGAAAGTCGTGGCCCCATTTCGAAATACAGTGGGCTTCATCCAGCGCCCAGAGCCCGACCTCGCGCTGCGCCAGGACCGAGCGGACCGAGACACTGCGCAGCTGCTCGGGCGAGATCAGCAGCATTGCGGCTTCGCCCATGCGCACTTTGTCGAGGGCATCTTGCCGTTCGGGTAGCGAGAGCATGCCGTTCATTGTGACAGCAGAGGAAATCCCGGCGCGTGCCATTCCCTGCACCTGATCGGACATCAGCGCCACCAGAGGCGAGATAACGACTGTCAGCGCCCCGGTCTTGTCGAACTTCGAAAGTGCCGGGATCTGATAGCAGACAGATTTCCCCGTGCCGGTGGGCAGGATGCCGAGAATGCTTTGTCCGTGCATCGCCTCGCCAACGATCCGTTCCTGCAAGGGTCGGCCCAAGTCATCCACGGGCTGAGGCCGGAACGCCTCGAAACCGAACCAGCGCGAGAGCGCACGCTTTGGATCATTCTTCTCGCGACACCAGGCACAATCGGAGCTATCGCAAGCCGTATCGCGCAAATGTCGCACGATGAGCGCGGCCTCGCGGAACTGCATGCGAACCCATGGCGGCATGACGGACTCACCGCCGGCCACAGAAATCCAGGAGAGGGCATAGGCCATGGGCCAACCGAGCTGGGGGCTTGCCAAGCGTCCCAGGGTCTGCTCGATACGCCGGCCACATGCGTTGCCCGACAGCAGACGTCGGATCGCATCTTCCGCAGCTTGTGCAGAGGGAACCGGACCTGAACGGATGAGGCTGAATACTGCATCAAACCCGCCTGAGGCTTCCTGCCGCGTGGCGAGAAAATGATAGGCGGTCAGCGCGTCAGGTTCAGCCCTATGCAGATCGTGGAATGCGTTGATCTGGTTTTCCAGGACCTGAAACACCAACCGCGCGTCGAGTTCTGGATTGTTCACATGTCCCGCCTGGAGGCGGCCATCATGATAGTGCTTGACGAGGTGGTGGTATGGGTTGCGCGGAAAGGCCAGCGGGTTGAGCCACAAAGTGTCGATCGGCGCGCCGAACAGCTCCACCAGGCGCGGCCGCGCTGCGGCGAGGTGGGGCAGATCGTGGCGCAGGATGTTGTGGCCGATCAGATGATGGGTGCTGACCACCGCCGTTTCCAACCGATCAAGAGCGCCTTCCAAGTCGCCTTTTCGGGACAGGATCGGTGGCATTTCGCCACGCTGAACCGCCGCGAAGGCAAAGATCCGAGCGGTCTTGGGATCCACCTCGATGTCGACCGAAACGCACTGCTCGAGAAGCTTGTCTGAAGGTTCATGCATTGCGAGCGATCGGTCCAAGATGGTCTTTCAGTCTGAGATGTCGTCGATCTTCTCCCGGCTTGAAACACAAGGTTCGTGTGCCTTCGAGGGACCTTGAAACTGATACGGCTGAGATGATTGGAAAGCTTTTTGTCACAGTTAGGGCGAGAAGTGGAAATTGGGGCGCATGGCGCAACAATGTTGGCGACTTCAAAATCCTAATCGACAACGGGATAAAATGGCTTCCCCCAATCCTGTTCAGGGTTGTCCATCATCAGGTCTACAAAGACGGGGAGCAGAAACGCCAGAATGGTCGCGCCATCGCGTACTTGCGCTCTGTTCACGCCGCTATTCCAGGTCGCGCCACCATGGATGAGTTGGTTGCGCAAGACGTATAGGCGGTCAAAAACAAAGCTGAGGACGCGTGCGGTATCCCCGGCCTGGAATGCCTGGGTGAAGGATCGGACGGAGGTGTTGAAACGCGCCTCCCAGTCTTCATACCCCTCGATCCCATTGTGGTGCTGCCAAAACGGATTGAACACGAACCGGTTGTCCATGAGCAGTCGGACAGGACCGGTGAACCTTTGCCACAAAGCCTTGCAGACCTTCTTCTCGTTGTCCAGCGCGACAAGCTTGCCGAAGAAATCCAGAAAGGCCGCGCGTTCACCCGGTGCTATCGACTGGAACTCCCGCTCATCGGCATACGCCGCATTGAAGGCAATCCAGAGAAACAGGAAGCGCGCATCGTCGTCCCCATCACAGGCTTCGGACCTGCCGACCCAGCTGATGGCGCGGTGGACGCGCAAGCCCATCGTTTCAGGGAAGCCGGCCCGAATGGCGCGCTGTTTTTCCTTGAGCGCGCTGAATTTCAAACTGCCGTCCATCAAATATCTCCTTCGAAAATCGCGTTCATGGCATCGCCCCGAAATCGGACCGACGATAGTCCTCCACCATGGCGCGTAACCCCTCGGGGGCGATCACCTCGACCTTGTCGCCCCATTGATAGAGATGCCAGGTCATTTCGAGCCATCCGGCCGCATGGAAGCGCACGATCAGGCTGCCGTCACTTTGCGGTTCGAGAAGCTGATCGGGATGAAACCTGAACCCCGCCGCGCGGTCGGCCGCCTCCGGCGCAAAACGCCAAACGACCTCTCCATATTGTTCCGGGTCTTGCCAGACGCCGAAGGACTGCGCGGCATAGTCCGCAATGGTGAACCCTTCCTTCAGCGCAAAGCTCTCGTCGAGCGTTGTTGCCTCGCGAATGAGATCGATCCGGAAGTTCCGAACCTCATCGGCCTTGGCGAGATCACGGGCAGCAAGATAGGTGCGATGGCCCAGGAGGACGCCATGAGGTTCGAGGATGCGCGACGTCGTGTCTGCGTTGTAAAGAACGCGCAGCCGAAAGGGCCCGCGCAGCGCCTCGATGATCGCGTCGAGAATGTCAGGGGAAACGCTGACGCGTGGACCGGGTCGTGTCACCTGGCCCATTGCCGTCAGAACCGCTTCGGTATCGGCTTCGATGCGGGCTGCGCTGCGTGAAGACAGCCTGGCGAGGAGCCCGTCGCGAAGATCGGTGAGAGCCTGAGCGTGTCGAAGGCGTCCATCGGCCTCGGCGCCGCGTGCCGCGATCTCCAGCGCTTCGATCCCGGTCTCTTGGCGCAATTGAAGCCGATCGAGGTGCGGATCTGAGAGGCGCCAGCGACGTTTTCTGTCCTCGCCGTCTTCCGCGGCGACGTTGCCGAACGTCTCTTCGAGAGCGTCGGTCATGCGCTGTGCCGTTCGGTGCGAAACGTCGAACTCGGCGCAAATGTCTTCGAGGCTGATGCCATACCGCCGTGCCGCTGCCATTTGAGCGAGGCGGATCAGATCCTGGGCTTTCGCGAAAGACATAAGCGCACCGAACGAGCCTGTCAGAGTTTGACACCCTCGCAGGCTAGGAAGGTTCCTGCGCCCTGTCGAGTGATTCCCTATGCAGGTGATTTCAGCACGAGTTCCTTGGGTTCGGCGGGGCGCACCAACTTGGCAGAAGGAACTGCAACATGAGCGGACGTGTCATCAGGATTGAACGGATCTCCTCCCGGAGTGGCGTAGTGGAGGAGCCGGCGGGCACCACCAAGGGCTATCAACTTGCCGACCCGGCGCATGGCAGGCACAAGCACCATGCCGAGCATGCGACCTATGTGAAGACGCTCGACGAAGCGGTGGCGCTGATCGAGCGCGGGTTCTCACTTCGGATGGGGGCGAAAGGCAAGGCCCCTTCGTTGATCGCGCCGAAAAGCCTGCGGATCGTACGTGCAAGCTAGAGGCGTGATCTCTAAGCACCTAGCATCACGAAGAAATCGGGGTAATGCTTGAGCGCATTCCGTTGCCGCGCAATGTTGTGCATGACAGTTGTTGACACCCATCTGGGTTATTGAACAAGGTGCAACTCGGGGAAGATTCCGCTTCGGGTTGCGCTCATATTTGATTGTAGGAACCCATGCGGGAACTTGGCGACACTATCCTTTTCTCAGCGACGGATCTGATGCGGTTCATGGGCTGCGCTCACGCAAACCAGCTTGATCTGTTGCGCATGCGCGGCGAAGGGCCTGAGCCTGGTCAAGATACCGAAGACGCTGCCCTGCTGCAGAAGCAGGGGGATGCGCATGAGGCGGCGCATTTGGCGAAGTTGAAGGCATCCTGTCGGCATGTGATCGAGATCGATCGGGGTGATCTGGCTGCCAACGCAGAAGAAACCCGCGCCGCACTTGCCACAGGGGCCGAGGTCGTGTTCCAGGGCGCGTTTCTCGCGGGCAACTGGGGCGGATGGTCAGATTTTCTGGAGCGGGTCGAGCGCCCCTCGGCTCTGGGTCCGTTCAGCTATGAGGTGGCCGATACCAAGCTCAAGCACCAGCCTCACCCGAAACATGTGCTGCAACTGGTGCTGTATTCCGACTTACTGACCGAGATCCAAGGCGTGGCGCCCGAGTTTGCCCATGTCGAGTTGGGGACAGGCCAGAGGGCGACTCTGCGGATTGCAGACTACGCTCATTACGCGCGGGCCGCTCGGGCTAGACTTGAGGTTTTTGTAGCAGAGCCGGCGGCGACGCGGCCTGTACCTTGTTCCGATTGCGCTCTCTGTCGGTGGGCGGATCACTGCAGCAGTGTCTGGGATGCCGAGGACAGTCTTTTCAACGTGGCGAACATCGGCAAGGGGCAGGTCAAGAAGCTGGAGGCCGCCGGGATCTCCACGATGGCGGGGCTGGCGACGCATGCCGGTTCAATTCGCGGCATGGCGAATGAGACCCTGGAAAAACTGCGCACCCAGGCGCGCCTTCAGAATGCCCGGAAGGTAGGGGCACCCCACTATGAGCTGCGTCCGCCCCAATTCGGGAAGGGATTTGATTTGCTGCCGGCGCCGCAGCCTGGTGACCTCTTTTACGACATCGAGGGGGACCCCCATTACGAAGGCGGGCTCGAATATCTGCATGGCGTCTGGTTCGATGGAGGCTTTCGTGCCTTCTGGGCGCATGACCACAAGGCAGAGGCGCGGACCCTGTCGGAACTGCTCGACTTCTTCCGGGACCGGCTCGCAAGTTTCCCGCAGGCGCGGATCTATCACTACGCTCCCTACGAAATCACGGCCCTGCGCCGTCTGACCGCGCAATACGGGATCGGTGAGGCGTTCCTCGACCGGCTGCTTCGTGAGCGCCGCTTTGTGGATCTCTATGCCGTTGTGCGCGGAGGACTGATCTGCTCCGAGCCCAACTATTCGATCAAGTCGCTGGAAGCCTTCTACGGGCTTGAACGCAAGGGCGAGGTCAAGACGGCCGGCGGTTCGGTTGTGGCCTATGAACATTGGCGAGAAACCGGCGAGCAGCAGATCCTCGACGAGATCGAGGACTACAATCGCATCGACTGTGTTTCGACAGAACGCCTCCGCGACTGGTTGGTTGAAATCCGCCCCGAAGGTCCTTGGCCGCAGCTCATTGAACCTGCCGATGCGAAGGAAAATGAGGAGGACGTCGAGGCTCAAGCCTTGCGCGCACAGCTCGCGGCGTCACGCCTCCCAGAGGACAGACGGTCGATGCTGTTTGACCTCGGGATGTTTCACAAGCGCGAGGCCAAACCGGCCTGGTGGGCGATCTTTGACAGTCTTGGCAAGGATGATGAGGATCTGATCGATGATCTCGACGCTTTGGGTGGACTCGTCGCGACCGGGCCCGCCGAGCCGATCAAGCGCTCAGTGCAGCGCAGCTACCGCTTTCCGGCACAGGAAAGCAAATTGCGCGGCGGCAAGAAGGCCAGCATTCCGACGCCCGAAGGCTTCACATCGGTGAGTATCGAGGCGTTCGATCGGACGGGACGAGCAATTACACTGAAGATTGGTGCGGCACGGGCAGATCTTTTGGCGGACCGCCTGACACTTCATCCTGACAAGCCGATCAATGCCGACGTGATAGCGTCCGCCCTGCGCGACGTGATCGATGATCAATGTGGTCCTCGGAGCTACCGCGCCGTAGATGATCTTCTCTCGCGGTCGGCTCCGAGGCTGACGGGCGCAGGCCCCATTCTGCCGGAGGGTGACGTGCTCGCAGGTACCATCGCGGCAGTCGGGCGAATGGATGAAACGGTGATGCCCATTCAGGGACCGCCTGGAAGCGGCAAGACCCATGTCACTGCACGTGCAATTCTGTCGCTTGTCCGAGCGGGAAAACGGGTGGGTGTGGCCTCGAATAGCCATGAAGCCATACGCAACGTCTTGATGGGATGTCTGAAAGCGCTCGAAGACCAAGATCTTCCGATCGACCTGGACCTCATCCACAAGGTGTCAGGCGACGAGGATGGCTATCCCCAGGACTGCCCGATCCGCCGCACCAACGACAACGCGGAAGCCGCGTCAGGTGGTCATGTGGTGGGCGGCACGGCATTTTTCTTCGCCCGCGAAGAGAACATTCAAGCCTTCGACTGGCTGTTCGTGGACGAGGCCGGACAGGTGGGTCTCGCCAACATGGCCGCCATGGGCCGGGCCGCGCGCAACATCGTGCTGGTGGGCGACCCGCGCCAGTTGCCGCAGGTGATCCAGGGCGCGCATCCGGCGCCTGCGAACCTGTCCTGCCTCGAATGGATGTTGGGTGATCACGCCACCATTCCGCCGGATCGCGGCATTTTCCTGGGCGTGACACGGCGCATGCATCCGGAGGTCAATCGCTTCATTTCGGATCAGGTCTACGAGGGTCGTCTCGAAAGTCACCCCGATACTGCCCGCCAGGCGGTGACCGGCACGAATTTTCCGGAAGCCGGCGCCTTTTGGGTACCGGTGGTACATGAAGGGAACGCACAGGTCGCACCGGAAGAAGTCGAGGCAATCCGAGCTGCCGTCGAGGAACTGCTGGCGGGCGCTTGGACGGAGAAGGACGGCGTGACGCGCCCCATTCGTCAGTCTGATATCATCGTCGTCGCGCCCTACAACGCTCAGGTTAACGCGCTACGCGAGGCCTTGCCCGAAGCGATCCGGGTAGGCACGGTGGACAAGTTCCAGGGTCAGGAAGCGCCTATATGCCTAGTCTCCATGACGGCATCCTCTGCTGAGGAGACATCGCGTGGCATGGAGTTTCTGTTTTCGCTCAATCGCATCAACGTGGCGGTGTCGCGCGCAAAGGCTCTGGCGCTGGTTTTCGGGGCTCCGCGTCTGCGCGAAGCTAAATGCGAGAGCGTGGAGCAGATGCGGCTGATTAACACGCTCTGTGCGGTGACGGCACAGGCAGAAATCAAAGAGGCGTCATGAGATTCGACCCAAAGGACATCGTCGAACATCTGCGCCACAACCTTGAGCGTTATCCCTATGCTGATGGGTTCCCTGTCCTTCGCGAGCTTCTGCAGAATGCCGATGACCCGAAAGCTGAAGCTGAAAGCGTAGCCGTAAGCCTTCTCAGTGGGTGGCCGGAGGCTGCCAATCCGCTGCTCCGCGGACCGGGCCTCTTGTTAGTCAACGACGGTGGTTTTGACGCCGGCTCAGCAACAGGAATGCAAACCTTCGGCGGAAGCGTGAAGGCGCTCGATGAGGCCGCCGTGGGGCGGTTCGGCCTCGGGCAGAAATCTGTCTTTCACCTTTGCGATGCCTTTGTTGTTGTTCCCTATGGTTACGGGGCAGAACACGCTCCCTTTGTCGTCAACCCTTTCGAGACGCTCGGACGCGAAGGCGATGACTGCCTTCGCTGGACCAAAATCGATGAAAGCGATGCATCCCTTATCGTTTCGGCGGGGGAGCGCTTCATATCCTCGTCCCGCAGACTGAACTTGTGGTTCCCCCTGCGAGGTCACGGACTGCGCCCCAAGCCGACGAGCAAGGGCGTTGTCGCAACCGATGTCACGCCTGAAAGCCTCTCGCCCCTTGCAGACCGTCAACGCCTCGCTGAAATGCTCGCATCGCTGCGTCATGTGCGCCGCGTGTCGGTCGAGATCAACGGCGTGCGCGTTGAACTCGACCGCGATGCGGCCCCCAGCATGGTTGGCTACGAACTTGATCCAGGTGATCGTAGTTTCGGGGGCGCGCTCGGCCCGGGTATGTTTAGCCTCGGCCGCGAACGTCGTGCATCTGACGACTTCCGCAGCTACCTTCGAGGGTCGGACAACTGGCCACTCAGCCGGAACCCGGACACCGACGAGGAGCAGAAACAAAAGGCAACACCCCACGGCACTGCGATCCTCGTAATCGAGCCCGACAGCCGGGGGCAGCTCTCTGCCGACTGGTCGGTGCTCCTGCCGGTAACTCAGGCTTTTCGCGCCCTCCACCATAACGGTGTGTTTCGGCGTGCAAAATTGACCCCGTTGGCGGGGTGATCGACATCCAATTTTGACCCCCCTCAGGTTTCATCTGACCATCCGCTTTTGGCCAGCGGATGGAGCGGGAGTTGAAGAGAGTGGATACGATCGCGCGTGTTCGCCGTGCCTTTCATGCGCAGGGCTGGTCGCTGAAGCGGATCACGCGGGAGCTTCATGTCTCGCGGAACACGGTGCGCAAGATTCTGCGGTCGGGCGAGACCGACTTCACCTATGAGCGCGGACATCAGCCGCGGCCGCGGATGGTCCGTGGCGGGAGCATCTCGATCGGTTTCTGCAAGCCAACGAAGGCAAGCCGTCGCGGGAGCGGCTGACGCTGATCCGGATCTACGAGGAGATCCGCGCGCTCGGCTACGAAGGCAGCTATGACGCGGTCCGGCGCTATGCGAAGAGCTGGACCAAGACCCGCGGATCGATGGCGGCGGATGCCTATGTGCCGCTCTATTACGCACCCGGCGAGGCCTACCAGTTCGACTGGAGCCATGAGGTCGTTCTGATCTCGGGTGTGACGGTCACCGTGAAGGTCGCCCATGTCCGGCTCTGCCACAGCCGGATGATGTTCGTGCGGGCCTATATGCGCGAGAGCCAGGAGATGGTCTTTGACGCCCATGACCGGGCCTTCGCGTTCTTCCGCGGCACCTGCACGCGCGGCATCTACGACAATATGAGAACGGCGGTCGAGGCGGTCTTCATCGGCCAGGAACGGCTCTACAATCGCCGGTTCCAGCAGATGTGCAGCCACTATCTGGTGCAGCCGGTGGCCTGCACCCCGGCCTCGGGCTGGGAGAAGGGCCAGGTTGAGAACCAGGTCGGTCTGGTGCGGGAGCGCTTCTTCAGCCCCCGGCTGCGAGTGAAGAGCCTCGACGAGCTGAATGTCTGGCTCCTGGACAAATGCGTGGCTTACGCCAAGGCGCACCGGCATCCCGAGCAAACCGAGCAGGCGATCTGGCAGGTCTTCGAGGCGGAGCGCCCGAGTCTCGTGCCTTACGCAGGTCCCTTTGATGGCTTCCACAGCGTGCCGGCTTCCATCTCGAAGACCTGCCTCGTTCGCTTCGACAACAATAAATACTCGGTGATCTCGACAGCCGTCGGGCGCCCGGTCGAGGTGCATGCCTATGCCGAGAAGATCGGCATCCGTCAGGAAGGTGCGGTTGTGGGAGAACATCCGCGATGCTTCGGCCGCGGCGAGACAGTTTACGACCCCTGGCATTATGTCCCTGTCCTGGCGCGCAAACCCGGTGCCCTGCGCAACGGCGCGCCGTTCCGGAACTGGGTGCTACCACCAGCGATAGCCGCGATCCGTCGCAAGCTGAGGGGCGTGAGCGACGGCGACCGGCAGATGGTCGCCATCCTCGGATGCGTTGTCTCCGATGGCCTGGCGGCGGTCGAGGCGGCCTGCAAAGAGGCGCTGGATCACGGCGTCTTCTCTGCGCCGATCGTCATCAACATCCTGGCGCGCAGCCGTGATCCGGCCCCGGCCATCTCCCTTCACACCCCCGATGCGCTGCGGCTGATCCACGAACCGGTCGCCGATTGCGCACGTTACGACAGCCTCAGGAGGGCAAGCCGACATGGAACGCACACAGGTTCTGGAACTGATGGGCAACCTCAAGCTCTATGGGATGCGCAGTGCCTATGACGAGGTCATGGCTGCCGGCATCAAGCGCCAGCACGAGCCGCCGCGCATCGTCGGCGATCTGCTCTCCGCGGAGATCGCCGAGAAGCAGGCGCGCTCCATCAAATACCAGCTGACCCTCGCCAAGCTGCCCCTGGCCAAGGATCTCGACGACTTCGACTTTGCCGACACGCCGGTGAACGAAGGTCTGGTGCGGGAGCTGGCGACCGGCACCTTCGTTGCCGATCAACGCAACGTCGTGTTGATCGGCGGCACCGGAACCGGCAAGTCGCATCTGGCCATCGCCATCGCCCGGGCCCTGATCCGCAACGGCACGCGCGGCCGCTTCTTCAACGTCGTCGATCTGGTCAATCGACTTGAGACGGAAACCCGGAACGGCAAGCAGGGGCGGCTCGCGGATTATCTCACCCGCCTCGACTTCGCGATCCTCGACGAGCTCGGCTATCTGCCCTTCGCCCAGGCCGGAGGCCAGCTTCTCTTCCACCTCATCAGCCGGCTCTACGAGCGCACCTCGATCATTGTCACCACCAACCTCGCCTTCGGCGAATGGCCGACCGTCTTCGGTGACGCCAAGATGACCACCGCTCTCCTCGACCGTCTCACCCATCATTGCGAGATCGTCGAAACCGGCAACGAGTCCTGGCGCTTCAAAAACCGCGCCTGACCACATCCACACAACGCCGGCCCGCGCTCGCCAGGGCTGCGCACCCCCTGACCAGCTCCGCCCAGGCGAGCGCTCTGTCTCGCACACGTCACATCACAAACAGGGGGTCAATTTTGGACGCCGATCAGGGGTCAGTTTTGGATGCCGATTGACACCGCAAGTCGCGCCAACAGGGGCGCGGCACCCTACTCTATGCGCCCTACCCCAGCGCCTGATTGACCAAAGAGTAGACCTGCGCCGGACCAGCGGTCACCGGCACAGATCCCAGCCCCATCCGCGTCACGGTATCATAGTGGCGGATGCCGCAAGCCACAAGAAATTCACGGAATGGCCCTTGGGGCTGGCGGGTGTCCAGCCGCAGAAACTGCCCCTCCGTCGCTTGCACGAAAGGAGCGACGAGCGCGATGGCATCTTCCTCGGTCTCGGCGACCACCGGCCCAACCACATGGCCCCGGCCGAACTTGCGGCACAGAGCGAAGCCCGTCACCTGCCCGTCTCGCTCCACGACCGAGCCGTTGGACAGCGCCAAAAGCCGTTCCAGCACATCCGGCCGGGCGATACCCATCGCGGCAGTATCCAGCGCGTGGATCGCGGCACTATCCTCGACGTGCAGCACACGCGCTGGGCGGGGGCTCAGTGCCAGCCCCGTCACCACGCCGTTGTGCTGATAAGACGGGCTGAGCGGCATGAAGCCCAGCGAGATATACAGCCGGTACGCCGCCCGCGTGGCGTTCAGCACCTTGCCGCGCGCGCCCACCTGATTGAAGATATGCCCCATCAGCCAGCGGCCCGCGCCATGTTCCTGCAACCGGGGCGAGGTGATGACCATTCCGATCGCCGCATGATCCGCGCCCAACGGGAACCACATGGCCGACCCCAACACGCGGCCGATCTCGTCCCGCGCGACGATGCCGTGACCCAAGCCGATCACCAGAGCCCAATCTTCAGGCCGACGCGGCCAACCGACACCAATCGAAAGCTCGTGCAGCTTGGGCACGTCCGCCAGCTCCATGGGCAAGACCGCAAGTTCATAGGATTCCAGCAGTTTCGTAGGCGCAGCGTGCACGACAGCACTCCCCCGGCATCTGTTTTTGCAGTCTGCCCATCTTATTCGCGATGTGCGAGCATTTCCTGCGCGTTTTCAGGACTTGCTAGCAGAACCTGCTTTGCGAAGTGATTGCACCCCAAGTGGCAGGAAGCGATGTTCCATCCTCGAATCAGAAGGCCCATTCGATTTCAAATGGATCGAGGATTTCCTGAGCCTTGCAGATACCCGCAGCATTTCCCTCGCGGCTGGCCCTCCTGCCGCCCTGCTTGATTCAGGTGCAGCGCTGTGTTGGCTCGGCCGCCAGGCGCGTGATGCCCGACAATTTCGACCAAGGCGTCGCGGCGCTGACCGAGGCGGCTATGACTTCTTTCTGACGGACCACCATCCCGGTGTCGAAGTTCCGCTTGGTCGCAGATTTCCTCGTCTGCTTGTCGGGCAGCACAGCCTTGCCGCTGTGGCACGCCCCGGCTGGCCGGAGGTCTGGCGGCGGGACGGGATGCCCTTGCGCATGACCACTGGCTTTCAAAGCGCCCTGCCCCGATCCTTTGTCATCTGTCCGTGAGCCGAAAGCATGTTCCAGACGGTCACATAGGCCACCGCAGCGGTCATGGTGGCGGTCATTGCGCCAACCCTCGCGAACGCCGGCATGTCGAAGGCATATTGCGATTTGCGACCGGGCATCGCCTGACCGTGCCTGGAGGCGGGCAAGATCCGGCCGCCATCATCTTCCCAGCGCGCCATGCACTCCACCGGCGGTGCGCTGGCCATTGGGTGCGCGGCGGGGGCGGGTTCGGGTAAGAACAGGTGGGGAAACAGTTCTGCGAAGTCAGCCTTGCAGATCATCATTGGTTCGACTCCCTCTTATCGGATCGTTGGTATCCCGGGTTCAGGCATTGTCGCGCCACCGGAACGCGGTGACGCGACGGCCTGGCTTAGACGACGCTCAAGCCGCCTTTCGGAATGTCTCGTATTCCGTCTCGGCTGGCGTCGCGGCCTGTGCGAATGGAACCATGCCCAGTTCGCGGTCATCGAACCCGTCCACCACGCGCGCGATATCGCCGCGGTAGATGCCGATATCCTGGAGAAGCCGGTCATCCATGGCGCTGAGCGTCGCAATCATATTGCGCCGTTGCCAATTCCGGACTACCGCGCGCGTCCAGCGGCCGAGAATTCCTTTGCGGTTGGTCGCAGAGTCGTGCCGTTCGGCCCCCTGGGAAAGGGATTGTTGCAGGTTTTCTTGATGAGAGAGCGAGGGATGCATGTCATCCTCCTGGTTCAAAGCTACTGGTGCAATGGCGTCGGTAGATGCTGTGCCCGAAATCAGAATGCGGTGGTCCGCAATTCCAGCCCGGGCGGCGCATGCGCCGCCGTCTGTTTCTTGTGATCATCAGAGATCAGGAAGACCCCAAGGCGCTGGGCAGGCACAGGCCCGCCGCGCCCGGGGTTACCGGCGGTTCAATAGCTTTCCTGCCTTGGGCAGGAACCTCATATGGAAGCTGAACATCATCATGACTCTCATGTGGCCATCGAGACCGAGGCTTTCAATGCTGTGGCCAGGGGTGCGACATTTCAGCGCAAAAATGTTGATTGCCACGCGTTCCGGGGCGCTGCGCAGCGCTGATAGCCACCGAACGGCGTCTGCCGACTGACCATTCAACAGCGGATGCCTGCATCCGATGGCAGGTTGGCAAACGCAAATCATTTCGTATTTCTCCTGCCGAATCGCCTGATCCCCCGCGCGGCCTGGGCGCGACCGCGCCTGCCGAACCACCCGGCGCCTCCTCATCATCCCGAGGATTGAGGGTTTGACGAACAGGCCGTCCGAGGCGAGGTCATGACGGGCCCGAACGCCTTGGAGTCCCCGTCTATGAGTTTGCTCTGCTCGGGTCTTGGCCCTTCGTTGGCCCGTTAACATGTTCCACTGGCGCCCGATCAGCAGGGCTGGAATGCGGGCGATGATGGATGAAGCCGTGGCGCAATGCCGCCATTCGCGCCAAGCCCGGCTTGATGCTCTTTCAAAATCCCGACGATCCGTTCTTCCGTGACCCTTGATCACTTCTTCGCCTGCCACCTTTGCAAGGAACAGACCAACAGCAAATTGCGGGCTCTTCGGGGGCGCGCGTCGCTAAAAATGCCGACAACACGGTTGCCAGACTCGGGCCGGTTTTGCCCTGGCGTATCTCTCCAAATGCGACCGGCACATGACGCCGCCGGAATAGAAATCCGAGCGGCACAACGCACACTTGCCTGAAGCCGGACAGGATATTCGCGGATGTCAGAAATGTGTTTTGCGGCGGGAGTGCATGAGTCATCGCCTGCCAGTGCCTATTGGGACGAGGCGCTGTTTGACGAAGAGAAGGCAAAAATCTTCAGGTGCTGCTGGCAACTCGTTGGCCACGAAACTGATATTCCTGGCGCCGGGGACTATGTCGTTGAAGATATAAGCGGCGTTTCCGTCATCGTCATGCGTGGTCACGACGGGCTGATCAGGGCCTACTATAACCTGTGCGTTCATCGCGGTCACGAATTGCTTCGGGGCAAAGGCTGCGCGAAGAGGATGACCTGCCCCTATCACGCCTGGACCTATGACACGACCGGGCAACTGCGGGCGGCGCCGAATTCGACTAACTTTCCGAACTTCGACTTGAGCCGATACCGGCTGCGGCAGGTGCAGGTCGAGATATGTTTTGGCCTCATTGTGGTGAATCTCGACGCGCACGCGCGCCCGTTCCGAGAGATTGCCGCGGAAGCGCTGCTTGAGATTGCGGAGTATGCGCCGAACCTCCAGCACTATCACCGGGCGGCCCGGACCGAACGTCTGGCTGCGGCAAACTGGAAGGTAGTCGCCGAGAATTTCAACGAATGTTATCACTGCGCAGTCGTGCACAAGACGCTCACTTCCGGCGTGGTGGACCCTAGCCAGTACCGCACGCGAGGACATAGTTACGGAATCCGTCATGAGAGCCCGGCGCGCCCGGATGACCGCAAATCCTATAACTATGTTGCCGATGCAAATGCGAGGACGGACAAATTCCTGACCTGGTGGCTCTTTCCCCTGATGGCGGTGCAGATCTATCCGGGCGGCATCGTGAACACCTATCGCTGGAAGCCGCAAACCGTTCGAGCAACCAAGATCGAAGTGGATTGGTGGCTGCCTGGGGCCACACCGAACGCGATGGAACAGGAGATCATTCTGCAACATCGCAACACGACGTTCGCCGAGGACGGACCCATTGTGGATTCAGTGCAGCGCGGGCTTGAATCGGGCGGTTTCGTAACCGGGCCACTCGTAGTCGATGCCGAATGTTCCTCGCAATCAGAACATCCGATCCTTGCATTCAATCTGCTCTATAAGGAGGCGATGTCGCGCATCTGAAACTCGGAAACAGGCCGATTCCGGCTCAAATCCGCCACCTTACCTCGAGCCTGAAGGGACCGCCGTCGAAACCTATGAACCCGTTACAGTTTTGAATCATGAGGACGCTTATGTGAATCGGCTGCGAGTTTTGACCCCTTGTTTTGCGAATGAATACTGTTTGCATAGATACGAACAGCGTCGGGCCGGGGGCACAATAGACGACGCTAGCGACCCCACAAATATCAGGAAAAAATCATTTATATCAACTCACTATAGTCTTGTCCTACTGCTCCAGGCTTGGCGCCGATTCGCAGCTATTTCAGTGCAAGATCCCGACCCGACAACCGCCCCACCAGTGCCGATGGCGTTGTCGCATGGTTGCGGCAGACGTGATCAAGGAGTGAACGCCAGATGCCGGGCATAGTTTCCCCAAAAGGCGATCGGGCCATTCGTCAGGCCAATCTTGTGCGGATGATGCGGCCCAAGCAGATCGTCTTTGTCGGTGGGCAACAAATTGCGGGCCCGATAAACCTGTGCCGTCGGGCCAAGTTCGCTGGCGAGATCATCGTGGTCAACCCCACGCGCGACAGCATTGCAGGAATACCCTGCATCAAGTCGATCTTGGCGCTTGATGCGCCGCCGGACGGGGTGCTTCTGGCACTTTCGGCAGAGCGCACCATCGATGCGCTGAAGGAATTGAACGCCATTGGGGCCAAGGGGGCGGTGGCGCTTGCGGCGGGTTTTTCCGAGATGGGGGCCGAGGGGGCCGCCCTTCAGCAAGCTATGCGGCAGGCGGCAGGCAATATGGCGGTCATGGGCCCCAACTGCATGGGCTTCTTGAACCAGTTTGACGGCGCGGCGATATGGGGCGAAGACAATCATTTTGAAAAGGTCACCGGTGCCGGTTGCGCCATCGTTTCGCAAAGCGGCGCGTTCCTGTTCGGGATCACCAATGTCGAGCGGGTGTTTCCGCTTGGCTATGCGATGAGTGTGGGCAATCAGGCGGTGATTGACACGGCAGATTGCATTTCTGCCCTGCTTGCCGATGATCGGGTCCGCGCGATTGGTCTTTATCTGGAAGGCATCGATGATGGCCCGGCCCTGGCCGAGGCCTGCACCCAGGCCCTGATCAAACGCGTGCCGATCGTCGCGATAAAGGGCGGCGATACGGCAGAGGGCGAAAAGGTTGCGCTTAGTCATACAGCGGCGATGATGGTTGAACGCGATCTTTGGGTGGCGTTTCGAGACCGCTACGGCATTGTCGAAGTTCAGACCCCAAAGGCGTTGGTCGAGTCGCTGAAATATCTGAGCATTGGCGGGCTGCCTGCCGGAAACCGGATTAGCGTGGTTTCATTTTCGGGCGGGCTGAACGGGCTGGTTGCGGCACAGGCCCGGCACGCGGGGCTGGTCTTGGCGGAACCTACCGTGGAAAACGCCAAGGCATTGCGCGCGCTTATGCCGCCGTCAGTGCCCATTTCCAACCCGCTTGACCTAAATCTGCCGTTTCGGTCCAGCACCGGCATGTCGATGGAAGACGGGGCGTCGATCAGCAAAGGGATCACGCATCTGGCCGAAGGGGTCAGCGATCAGGTGTTGTTTTTTCTTGATGTGCCGCGGGCGGATGACAAGGCGTTGGATGTCGCATGGCTGCCAAGCGTTGAGGCGATGTTTGACGTGGCGCGCAACCTGAAACTGCCGTGTGCGGTCTGTGGAATTCTGCCCGAAGGCTTGGAGCCGGTCCTGCGGACGCGGTTGATGGCGGGCGGCATTGCACCGCTTTTGGGGTTCGGCGATGCGCTGACCGCGGTCGGGGCGGCGGCGCTGGCATCGGCAGCACTGCGGCGGATCACTGCGTCTCCGCCGGGGTTGTTGTCCTTGCCGCCGGTGGCCGGGCGCCAAGGTCAGATGTTGGACGAGGCAGCATCAAAATCGGCCCTGTCGGTATTCGGATTGGCGATGCCAGAATTTCGCGCCGTGCCCGCGCAAGATGTCGCAAAGGCTGCGATTGCAGTAGGTTTTCCGGTCGCAATCAAAGTGCTTAGCGCCAGCATCGCACACAAGGACCGCATTGGGGGCGTGCGTCTGAACGTGGGCAGCGGCGATGCCGCCGAACGCGCGGCGACGCAAATCGCTGGGGATATCGCCATGGCCCTGCCCGGTTTCCACGCCGAGCGGTTCTTGGTCGAGCGGATGGTCGAAGGCGCGGTGGCTGAATATATCATCGGCATAAAGCGCCACCCTGCGCTGGGACTGGCGTTGATGATTGGCCTTGGCGGCACCGGTGTTGAGACGCAGGCACACTATCGCTCGGTCTTTTTGCCACTGTCGGCGCACGAGGTGGGCGAGGCGCTGAAGGGCATCGGCGTGCGGCCCGGTTCGGCGCCACATGAAGGGTTGGTCAAGGTCATTGATGCGGTTGCGGCCTATGCGATTGCCAACAGCGACCGTCTTCTGACACTGGATGTCAATCCGGTCATTGTGACCCAAAGCGGTGAGGCCGTTGCAGTCGATGCCTTGATCGTATTGTCCGATGAAGAAAAGGACTGACCATGCCCGCACGCGATCACATTGGCCTTACTGGACCGACCTATGAGGTCGTAATCGAGCGCGGCAAGATCCGCGAATTTGCGCGGGCGATGCAGGCCCCGCTGGCGGACTTCATGACGGGCAAGACCCCGATTGTCCCTCCGACATTCTTTGTATCGGTGCCATATACGTGGGGATACACACTTGAACGCCCGCGCGGCACTGTGTTCGAGGGGTTCGATCATGATTTTTCCGTGCCGCTGCACGCATCGGAGGAATTCATCTTTCACGGCTGCCCGCCCCGCGCGGGGGATTGCCTGACGGCCCGCGCCGGCCTTGAAAGTGTCGTCGAAAAAAACGGAAAAAGCGGCGGCGATCTGACGTTTTTGACTATGCTGACCGAATATCGCAATGCTGAAGATCGGGTAGTCGTCGAGCAGCGCTCGGTCACGGTCACAACCAGTCGCAGTCCGGCAGGCGATGATTGGAAGCCAGTGGTGCAAGAATACGTCCCGAATTATGGCACAGACCTTGATCCCGATGATCCTTTTGCGGCGTTTCAACGGGTGTCATGGGACGCCCTGAACGAAGGCCAAGGCCCCGGAGAAATTGACGCGGGCCCGCTGCTGCTGCGCGATATCGTTCGCTTCATGGGCGTTGTCGGGGAAGACAATGCGCTGCACTATGATGTGCCCTGGGCACATGCGAACGGCTATCCGGCGGTTTTCGGGCTGGGCATGCATCAGGCCAGCGTTCTTGCATCCTATGCCGTGCATTGGATCGACCCGACAACAATTCGGGAACTAAAGGCCAAGTTTCGCGCCGTTTCATGGCCGGGGGATCGCATGCTCTATTCCGGCATCGTGCAGCGAAAATATGTGGACGCGCAGGGGCAGCAGTCGGCGGATTTCTTGCTAAAGTGCAGTCGCCCGGATCAGACTGTCGTAGCCGAAGTCACGATGCGTTGCGTTTTTTAACATGCCGCGACAAGACGCTGTTCTCATCCCTCACGCGCGCGGGGAAACGGGGAAACATTGCGATTTCAAACTGACCCACTACCTGCCTGGAAGGAACCATCATGCTGAAACTCTCTGGCGTCATGCCTGCGCTGGTCACCCCGTTCGACGCAGCGGGGCAGATCGACTTTGCCGCCTTCAAGGCACATCTCGAAAACCTGCGCGCGGCCGGTGTTTCGGGTTGGGTGCCCTGCGGATCGTCGGGCGAATACAACCTGATGAGCGACGACGAGCGTGATCAGGTGCTGCGTTTCGTCAAAGGCTTCGCCAAGCCCGGCGAGACGCTGATCGCAGGCACCAATGCACCCTCGACCGCTGGTGTCATCGCCAACACCCTTCGTGCCAAGGAAATGGGCTATCACGCGGTCCTTCTGGCCGTGCCCTTCTACACCAAGCCGACGCAGGCCGAAATCATCAACCATTTCAACGCGGTGATTGATGCGACCGACATGAACGTGGTGCTCTACTCCTATCCCGGCAAGGACGGGGTCGCGATCGAGTATGAGGCCTTGGATGCGTTGGCCGACAATCCGCGCATCATCGGGATCAAGGAAAGCTCGGGCGTGTTGCAACGCGCCATCGGCATTTCCACCCGATATGCAGGCCGTGTTCAGCTTGTGTCCGGCTCGGACGACATCGCCTGGGACTTCATGCACTGGGGCGCAGACAGCTGGATTTGCGGCCCGGCCAACTGCATGGCCAAACCGGTTTGCGAGATGGACACGGCCTTTCGCAATGGCAACCATGCCCGCGCAAAAGAGATCATGCAGGCGGTCTGGCCGGCTATGAATGTGCTGGAATCGGGCAAGTTCGTGCAGAAGCTGAAGTATGGTTGCGAATTGCTGGGCAACCCGGTCGGTGAATGCCGGATGCCGTTTGGCCCGCTGACTGATGCAGAAAAGGCCGAATTCGCCGCAGCGATGCAACCGATCATCAACTGGAAATGACCGGAACGGGGCGGCCACCTGCCGCCCCGACGCCAAACCTTGGGGGGAAAGCCATGACGACAGTTGTCATCGGGGCGGGAATCATCGGCACGGCCATCGCGTATGGCCTGCAAAAGCGGGGCCGTCAGGTCGTGCTGGTGGACCGCGATGCGCCAGGCAAGGGTGCCTCGTTTGGCAACATGGCCTCAATCGCCGTGACCGAATTCATGCCAGCGTCACGCCCCTCGGTCTGGCGGCAAATCCCAGGCTGGATGCTGGACCCCGAAGGCCCGGTGCGGGTGCGCCCGTCCTACATGCCGAAACTGGTGCCGTGGTTCCTGCGCTTTGTCGGGGCCTCGCGCCCGTCGAAGCTCCGCGAACTGGAGGCACAGGGGGCAGCGCTTTGTGCGCGGTCCTTGGATGATACGCTGGACCTGCTGCGCGAGGCGGGGCTTGAAGACCAGATCAGCGACGCAGGGTGCCTGTCGCTTTACACCGACGAGGCCGAGTTCAAGGCGGACCGCGAGCATATCGAAATCCTTGAACGTTTCGGTTTCCCGCATGACGTGATCGGACGGCACGCGATCAAGGCGCTGGAGCCCGAACTGTCGGACAAGATCGCGATGGCGGTCCTGTTTCCGCAGAACCGGTCGATGAAAGACCCCTACAAGCTCGTGCTGGCTCTGGCCGAACGGTTTACTGCCTTGGGCGGGCGGATCGAGGCCGGAGATGTAACCGGCTTTATCCGTGCCGACCGTATCCAAGAGGTTGAGCTGAAGGACGGTCGCCGCCTTGCCGCCGATGAGGTGGTGATCTGCGCCGGGGCCTTTTCGGCACGGCTGGCCAAGATGCTGGACGAGCCGATCCCGCTGGAAACCGAGCGCGGCTATCACACCCAGATCATGGCCCCCGGCATTTCGATGAAACATTCGATCATCTGGCCGGCGCGGGCCTTCATGGTCACGCCGACGGCGGGGGGCATCCGGGTGGGCGGCACCGTGGAAATGGCGGGGTTGGATGCGGCCCCCGATTACCGCCGATCCAAGGTGACGGTGAAGCGGGCCACCGAAGCCCTTCCGAACCTGCGCTGCGAAGACTTCACCGAATGGATGGGCCATCGCCCTGCCCTGCCCGATACCGTGCCGATCCTGTCGGCCAGTGCCAGAACGAAAGGCCTGTTCTACGCCACCGGGCATGGCCATCTTGGCCTGACCTATGCCGCCACCACTGCGCGGCTGATGGGCCAGTTGATCACCGGCGCAAAACCCGATCTCGACCTGCACGCCTATCGTGTCAATCGCTTTTAGGAAGTTGCGGATGCCCCGGAGGATCTGCCTTAGCACTGGCGGCGGTCGCGGCATCGGTGTGGCGTATCACCGCGTGGCGAGGCGGGAGGGCGACCTGACGGCGGTTGTTCACCTGGCCCCGCCCAAGCATGGCCGGATCGACCCTGCGCTGAACCGCTCAGGCCAGTCGCCCGACGGCGACCTTCCGGCAATCACGGACGCGAACTGGCATTTGCATCATCGCATGATCCTGAACTCGGGCATCCGCACGACCTGCCTTGCCCCCGGCTTCTCCGACAGAGGGGATGTGGCGAAATCCTTCGACGCCGCCGCGCTGAAGCGCACTGGGGTGGGCGCAAGCAATCGGGAATCGGGCAGGGGTTGGGCTGCCGGGCTCTCGACAATTGTCTGCCAACGAAAGAGATCACCCGGCTGGTCAGCGACCAGCCGGGTGACTGGTATCTGAAAGGAAATCCCATGCACTGGAACCGCACCATCCAGACCGTCGACGTGCATTGCGCGGGCGAGATCGGCCGCGTGATCACCGGCGGCGTGCTGAACATCCCCGGCGCAACGATGGCCGACAAGCTGCACAAGATGAACATGGGCGACGACAGCCTGCGCCGTTGGCTGTGTTCCGAGCCGCGTTCTGCCCCGGCGGGATCGTTCTGCCTGCTGGTCCCCGCCTGCGATCCGGCGGCCGATGTGGGGCTTATCATCCTGCAACCGGATCAGGCCCATGCCATGTCCGGCTCGAACGCGATGTGTGCCACAACTGCGCTGCTGGAAACCGGGATGATCCCGATGCTGGAGCCTGTCAGCATCATCACCTTCGACACCGCCGCAGGATTGGTGCGTGCCACGGCAACCTGTGAAGGCGGCAAGGTGATCAAGGTGACGCTGGACATGCCGCCATCCTTTGTCACCAAGAGGGACGCGGTGATCGACACGCCGGATTGGGGCGATATCCACTATGATCTTTGCTTCGGGGGGGTGTTCTACGCACTGGTCGATGTGGCGCAGGTCGGCCTGACCATAGCCCCGGAAAACGCGCGCCAGCTGGCGATGATCGGGGTCGGCCTGCGCAACCGGATTGCCGCCGTCGAGCCTGCAGCGCACCCCACGACGCCCGCCCTGAACGGGCTGGCCTATGTCATGTTCCGCAGCGATGAGCCGGATGGCAACCTTCGCACCTGCACGACGCTCCGACCGGGCCGAACCGACCGCTCACCCTGCGGCACCGGGTCTAGCTCCAATATGGCCGCACGCCATGCGCGGGGGCAGGCGAAACCGGGAGACGTGGTGGTGTCGCGTTCCATCATCGGGGGCGAGTTCCAGACCGAGTTCGTCGAGGAAACCCGGGTCGGCCCCTTTGTCGCGACCCGCAACCGCGTATCAGGGCAGTGCTGGATCTACGGCCTCAGCCAGATCGGGTTGGATCCGTCTGATCCGTTCCCGCTGGGGTTCACCCTTTTTGATACATGGGGCGGCTGAAAGATGCGGGCGGGACAATTGGCCGGACAAACGGTGCTGGTAACAGGCGCCACAGGTGCCATCGGGCAGGCGATCTGCACCCAACTGGTCGCCGAGGGCGCGCGGGTCGTGATCCACTACGGCCGCAACCGAACCGCCGCAGCCAGCCTTCTTGCCGCGCTGGGCGGGCAAGAAAGCTGCCTGTCTGCCGACCTTTCGACAGCCGAAGGGGCGACAGAACTGTGGGACGCGGCTGTCGCCGCCGAAGGCCGGATCACCGGCCTGGTGAACAACGCCGGCATCCGCAGCGCGGTGGCGGTGGATGCCCCGCTGGCAGACTGGCAGGCAACCTGGGACCGCGAGATGCGTGTCAACTTTCTGTCCGCCGTCGATCTGACCCGCGCCGCGATCCTGCATTTTCGCGCATATGGCGGCGGGCGTATCGTCAACATGGCCAGCCGTGCCGGCCAGCGCGGATATACCGCCAACGCGATGGCCTATGGCGCGTCAAAGGCGGCGCTGATCAACCTGACGAAATCCGTGGCGCTGAGCCATGGGCATGAAAACATCACCGCCGTAGCACTGGCCCCCGGTTGGGTCCGCACGGAAATGGCCGAAGCCTATGTCGCCGAACATGGCGAAGCCGCGGCGCTGAATGGCATTCCGATCGGCCGGATGGCAGCGCCGCAGGAAATTGGCGAACTTGTCGCCTTCATACTTCGCCCGTCACAGGCATCGCTCAATGGAGCGGTGCTGGATGTGAACGGCGGCAGCTACATGCGTTAGGGGGACTATCATGCGTTTTGAGAACAAGGTTGTCATCGTCACCGGGGCGGCCGGGGGGATCGGCACCGCCATCGCACAGCGCTTTGCCAGCGAAGGGCCCCGGGTTGTCGTCACCGACGTGAACGAGGGCGGGGTCGAGGCGACGGCCGCCGCCATTCGCGCGACGGGCGGCAAGGCCCGGGGTTTTGCTCGCGACATAGCCGCAGCCGAGGGCTGCCGGGCAGTCGTCAACAACGTGCTGGAGCATGAGGGCCGCATCGACGTGCTGTGCAACAATGCCGGGATCAACCGGCGCGGCCCGTTGCTGAGCCTGACGGCGGAAGACTGGCGGCTGTCCTTCGCGGTGAACATCGACGCGATGTTCCACCTGTGTCAGGCCGCATTGCCCGCCATGATCGAACAGGGCGGTGGCGCCATCGTGAATACCGCCTCGCAATGGGGGCTTTACCCCGCACCGAACCACATCGCCTACAATGTCACCAAGGCGGCGGTGGCGAGCTTCACCCAGAACCTCGCCCGCGACTACGCAGCCCAGAAAATCCGCGTCAACGCCGTCTGCCCTGGAGAAATTCACACGCCGATGCTGGAAGCCGGGGTGAAGCAGTCAGGCCGCACCATCGCCGACCTGGACAAGCTGGTGCCCTTTGGCCGCATCGGCAAGCCGGAAGAGGTCGCGGCGCTGATCGCCTTCCTCGCCTCGGATGAGGCCGCCTTCATGTGCGGCTCGTTGGTCGAGATCACCGGCGCGCAGGCCGTCGCGTGATCCGACGACAAACCACGGCCATCACATTTTTTCGCCAGAACCCCGAAGGGGCAGTCGAACGTCAAATCAAGGTCCTGGCGCCAGACTGTTCCACCAGGCCGGACAAGTTCATGGTCAACTTCTATGCTTCGAGCGTGAAGCAGATCTTCGGCGTTCCGGAGCGACAGAGCGAACAACTCATGCATCATCACGCGCCATGCAGAGGATCGCAGGCGAAGTTCCAAAGCGCCTGACGAGCCGCCCTGGATCATCGCGCGACGCTGGGCAACAGCCCTGCCCGCCTCGGCAGATCTTCCCCTGACGCTGCGCCGTCGATAGCCTAGCGCGGCGCATGACAAATACCGCAGGATTGCCCCCGGGCGCCTCAAGCCGGTGTCGTCGCCCCGGGCCCTTTCGAAGCCAGCAGCAGATACATCGCGGGCACGACGAACAAGGTAAACAGCGTGCCGATCGACATGCCGCTAAAGATCACCAGGCCCATTGCGTGCCGGCCTGCCGCACCTGCACCCGAGGCAATCACCAGCGGGACCACGCCGAATACCATCGCGGCGGTGGTCATCAGGATCGGGCGCAAGCGGGTTGCCGCCGCTTCCTCGATCGCATCAAGCCTGGATTTGCCGCGCGCCCGCGCTTCGTTGGCGAATTGCACGATCAGGATGCCATGTTTGCTGATCAGGCCCATCAATGTGACAATCCCGACTTCGGTGTAGATGTTGATCGTCGAGAATCCGAGGAAGATGAACGCCACTGCCCCGAACAACGCCAAAGGCACGGAAACCAGGATCACGACAGGGTCGCGGAAGCTCTCGAATTGGGCCGCCAATGCCAGAAAGACAATGATGACCGAAAACATCATCGTCACCAGGAACCCACCGGATTCCTTGATGTACTGGCGCGACTGCCCGGCATAGTCGGCAGAGAATCCGGTAGGTGCTATCTGCTGCAACGTGGTGCGCAGATAGTCCAGCGCCGCGCCCTGCGCCCCGGCAGGGACGCCCGAAATTGTGGCCGAGTTCTGCTGCTGGAAATGCGAGATCGATTCCGGCACCACGCTGTATTCCAGATGCGCGACAGTGCCGACCGTGACCGGGCCGGAGGGTGTGGGAATATGCAGAGCCAGAACGTCGCTTGGGTTCAGGCGGCTTGTCTGCAACACTTGCGGGATCACCTGATAGGCGCGCCCGTCGATAGTGAAATAGTTGACGTAACCGCCCCCGAGCGCCGCCCCGAGGGCGGCGGCCACCTGTTGCTTGGTGATGCCGATGGCCGCGATCCTGTCGTTGTCGACCACAAGATTGGCTTGCGGCAGATCGATCTTCAGATCGGTGTCTATGTAGTAGAACTGATGGTCGGCCTGCGCTTTCTGGACCACGGCCTGAACCACGTCGTTCAGGTTCTGAAACGGTTGCGTGGTGGTCACGACGAATTGGACCGGCAGACCCGACGCGCCCGGCAATGGCGGAAACTGAAACGCGACCATGCGGGCGCCTGCAATCTTGCTCCATTTGGCTTGAAGCTCTCCCTGGATCGTTTCGGCGCTGCGGCTGCGTTCGGCATAGGGCTTGAGCAGCACCCCCCCGATACCCGCGTTCACCGTCGGAACGCCGGTAATCTGGAACATCTGGCTGTATTCGGGAATCGTCTTGGCTAAATCGTAGGCCTGTTTGGAGTAAACCTGCATCTGTTGGGCGGTCGCGGTCGGCGGCCCATTGATCAGGCCCACGACGATGCCCTGATCCTCGCTGGGCGCCAGTTCGGATTGCGACATCTTGAACATTGCCCCCAACAGCACGACCAGGATCAGGGCCATCACAATCAGCACCGAATAGGTTTGCAGAAGGCTGCGCAGCACGCGCATGTACCCGTGCTTCACCCTCTCGAAAACCGCGTCGATATGCCGGGCCATCCAGCCGTTGTCCTGCGACGGGCTGAAGATGCGCGAACACATCATTGGCGAGAGCGTAAGTGCCACGATGCCCGATACGGTGACGGCCCCGGCAAGGGTAAAGGCAAATTCGACGAACAGGGCACCCGTCAGCCCGCCCTGAAACCCGATCGGCACATAGACGGCGATCAGCACGATGGTCATTGCCAGAATCGGCCCGCCAAGCTCGCGCGCGGCCAGGACGGCCGATTGCAGCGGGGTCTTGCCTTCTTCCTTCATGTGGCGGTCGACGTTTTCCACCACGATGATCGCGTCATCGACGACCAGGCCGATCGCCAGCACCATTGCCAGAAGCGTCAGCAGGTTGATCGAATAGCCCAGAAGCTGCATGGCAAAGAACGTGCCGATCAGCGACAGGGGCATGGCGATCAATGGCACCGCGATGGCCCGGAAACTGCCAAGGAACAGGTAGATCACCACCGTCACGATAAGCAGCGCCTCGACCAGGGTCTTGACCACCTCGAAGATCGAAGAATTGATGAACACCGTCGAATCGTAGACGATCTTGCCTGTCAGGCCGGTCGGTAGTTGCGCGGCGATAGCCGGGAACGCGGCGCGCACGTCCGACGCGACGTTCAGGATATTCGCCTCGGGCGCCACCTTGATGCCGATGAAGACGGATTGCACGCCGCTGAAGGCAACGTTGAGATCGTAGTTCTGCGACCCCAGAACCACGGTCGCCACATCCTCGAGCCGCACGACGGAATCGCCGCTCTGCTTGATTACCAGCTTCTTGAACTCATCGACCGAATGCAGGTTGGTCGAGGCGGTCAGCGGCACCGACACCATCTGGCCTTTGCTTTCGCCCAGAGCAGCAAGATAGTTGTTGGCGGCGAGTGCCGCGCTCACGTCACTTGCGGTCACTCCGCGCGCGGCCACGCGCGCGGGGTCAAGCCAGGCCCGCAAGGCGAACGTCCGGCCGCCCAGGACTTCAGCCGTCTGCACGCCCGAAACCGCGTTTAGCTGAGGAACCACAACGCGGGTCAGATAGTCGGTCATGTCATTTGTAGGCAATGTGTCGCTGTAAAAACCCAGGTACATCGCGTCAGTGGTCTGCCCGGTCGCCACAGTGATCGTCGGGGCCTGCGCCGCCGCCGGCAGTTGGTTCTTGACCGCGTTGATCTGGGTGCTGATCTGGGTCAGCGCACGGTCTGCGTCATAGTTCAGGCGCAGCGTCGCGGTGATCGTCGAAACGTTGCTGGAGCTGGCGGAGGACAGATAGTCGATCCCCTGCGCCTGCGCGATCGAGGCTTCCAGGGGCTGCGTGATGAACCCGGCGATGGTTGCCGCGTCGGCGCCCGGATAGGCCGTCGAGATCGTCACCACCGCAGATTGAGTTTGTGGGTACTGGTTGATCGGCAGGCTGAACAGCGACCGCAGCCCCAGCACGACGAAGAGCAAGCTGATGACGATCGCCAGCACCGGGCGCCTGATGAAGATATCGGTAAAATTCATGACCGCTGCATCAATTTTCCTGTGGCGCAGGATTGGGCTGGTTCGGCGGCTGTATCGTGTTGTCGATCACCACCGCCGCCCCGGTCTTGAGCTTGAGCTGACCGCTGCTCACAATCTCTTGCCCGGCCTCCACACCCGTCAGAACCGCCACCTGGTCTCCGCGTGTGGTCCCGGTGGTCACGAAAGTCTGCTTCACCTCTTTCGCCGTCCCGTCTGCGCTGGTGTTCACCACGAAGACTGTCGCCCCGTAGGAGTTGTAGGTGAGTGCCGTAAGCGGCAGGGTTATGTGCTTTTCCGGTGCGCCAGCATCCACCGCAACCCGCACGAACATCCCCGGACGCAGGATCTTGTCCGGGTTTGCCACCGTGGCGCGAACGGTCAGATTGCGCGTGTCAGGGTCGATTTTGGGACTGATTGCCGTGATCTTGCCGGGGAAAGCCTTGCCCGGCGATGCGTCAAGCGTGACGTTCACGGCAAGCCCCGGGGCAAGCGCCTCGATATTGTTCTGCGGCACCAGAAAATCGACGTGCATCTCGCTCAGATCCTGCAAGGTCACGATCACGGTTCCGGGGGTCAGGTACTGGCCCAGATTGACCTGCACGATACCCAAATCGCCAGAAAAGGGGGCTGTCACGGTCTTTTCGGCGATCAGCGCCTTTTGCTGATTGACCAGCGCGGTCTTGCTTTTCACATCGGCGGCGTCAGCATCGACGGTCGATTGGCTGACCGCCTGCCGCGCCAGCAATTCGGAATCCCGCTTGAGGGTGATACCCGACAATTCCGCCGCCGCCTCCAACGACGCAAGCTGAGCCAGATCGGGATCGACATTCAACTGCAACAGTTTCGCATTCGCCTCGACCGTCGCACCCGATTTGACCGGGATCGCACTGACGATTCCAGAAACCTGCGTAGCAATGTCAACCCCGTTGACGGCAGCAAGTGTTCCTACCGCCGCGATATGGGGCTGCCAGTCGCTCATTTCGGCCGTGACCGACGAAACGGTGGCCGGCTCTTGCTGCGGGGCGCTCGCGATCAGGGTTTGTATATGCCGATAAAAGCCGAAGCCGAGGCCCGCCGCCAGTATCAGCACCAGCGCAAACATGATCAACATGCGCTTCAGGGTAGACGGTTTGCGGCGTTGCAGCTCTACGGCCGCACTATCGTTGTCACTCAAATCTGCACCCATTTACCTCGAAGCCAAAATCGCCCAACAGATCGTGTTGTTCAATGGGGCTTTATCAGCGCAATCAGTTCCAATCGCCCGCTCCCGCTTCATCCATGGTCGGATGGGCGCAAATATCGGTTCTGGAAGGATAAAAACCTTGCGTCGCGCTTCGCAGGGGACCAACCGGGCACCGGGGATACTAGCAAACCTGTTTGATCTGACAAGACCCAACGGCCTTTCCCGCTGCCATGACCTGCGTCATGCACAGGGCGCACAACATTTCGAAGCGTCGCAACCGCCTTCCTGGTCCTTTCCGCCCGCCCCTTCGCGTTGGCCAGAGGTCAGACGGTGCCTGCCCGACGCTGGTCGGTGGTGATCAATGCCACGCCCGCCAGTACGATCGCGCCCCCGACAAGGCGCCCTGCGTCCAGCGTTTCGCCCAGAAACAGCACACCGCCGATCACCGAGATGACCGGCAGCAGCAACAGGAACGGCGCAATCTGGCCGACCTCGTGGCGCACCAGAAGCGTGTTCCACAGGTAGTAGCCAAGTGCCTGCATCACCAATCCCAGATAGAGCACGGCAGCCCAGACCTTCGGCCCGGCCGACGCAATCGCCGCGCGCTGGCCGTCCTCGAACAGATACGAGGCCAGCAAAAGCTGCGGCACGGCGAGCACCGCGACCCAGGCGGTGATCGCCCTGCCGTCAAGGCGGCGCAGTTTGCGGACCAGGACCTGCCCCAGCGCCCAGGTGAACGCGCCGCCCAGCACCAGCACAATCGACGTCGGCGGCCCGTCGAAATGCCTTACCCCGATGATTGCCGCGACCCCGCAAAAGGCGATGGCGATGCCGGCCCATTTCCGCGCCGTCGGCCGCTCGCCCAGGAGCAGCGCGCCCAGCAGCACCAAAAAGGGCACCTCGGTCTGCACCACCAACGCCGCGACCCCGGCGCTGAGGCCGGCCAACCCGGTGAAAGTCAGGCTGTACTGAACCGTCGCCCCGACGAAGGTCACCAGCATGAGCCAGCGAAAATTTTCCCCCGGCCAGCGCAGCACCCAGATCAGGGCCGCCGCGGTGACGACAAAGCGCAGCGCCTGCAGCAGGATGGGAGGAAAATGCTCCGAGCCGCCCTTGGCCACAACGAAGCCCATCCCCCAGATTATGGCAACCGCCAGCGCCATGGCGACATCCAATCGGCTCATGCGGTTCATCAATGGCTCCCGCGGGTATCGCCCGAACCTGCGCCGCTGCCGGGTGCGCCGCACGCAAACGCGCGACATGGGTGCAGGATTTGTTGCCGCAAACGGCAGCAATGAAACGGTTCAGGCGGCTCAGGAGGTCAGCTCCACCGCTACCACCGCCACGCAGTCGCCCGGCTTGACCAGACCGGGGAAATGCCGCGCGGTGAACAGCCCCGCCCGGCGGCTGGTCAGCGTCACCGGCGCTACTCCGGTCCTGCCGATGGGATAGATCCGCGCGATCGGCTGCCCCTTCTGCACCGGGTCGCCCAGATCGGCGAGAAACGCGATCAGCCCATGGTCCTCGGCAAAGGTAAAGCAGTCGCCATCGGGCATATCGAGCCAGCGGGTCGTGCGGGTCTTGACCGTTCCCGACACGACCCCCGCCGCGACCAGCAGGTTGCGCACCCCATCCATGGCGATCCGCGCGGTCAGCGCGCTGGCGGTGCCGCCGCCGCCAAGCTCGGTCGTGACGAAGATCTTGCCCATGTTTTCGGACGCGGTATCGTACATCCCCACCGCGTCGATTTCGAGCATCTTGACAGAGAATGGGGCGCCGAAAGCTCGGACCAGGTCAAAGGCCCGCGCCTCCTGCTCTTTGTCGGCCAGCACATGTGCCGCGGCAAATGGCAGAAAATCCAACGTCTTGCCGCCGGAGTGAAAATCAAGCACCACGTCCGCCATCGGCAGCAGGACACGCTGAAAGTAGTCGGCGATCTTTTCGGTCACAGTCCCATCGGGTCGACCGGGAAAGGCCCGGTTCATGTTGCCGCGATCAATCGGAGAGGTGCGCGTACCAGCCTGAAAGGCCGGGTAGTTCATCGCCGGAACGATGATCACCCGGCCCGTCAGGTCAGAGGCCCGCATGCTCTGCGCCAGATCGTAGAGCGCGATCGGCCCCTCGTATTCGTCGCCATGATTGCCGCCGGTCAGCAGCGCGGTTGGCCCGCTGCCGTTCCTTGCGACCGTCACCGGGATCATGACCGATCCCCAGGCAGCGTCATCCCGGCTGTGGGGCAGCTTGAGAAATCCGTGCTGGATACCATCTGCCTTGAAATCGACCGAGGCCGAAATCGGCGAGGGGCGCAGGTGCTGGTTCATCTCTCAGTCCTTCACGAACAATTTGCGCGGCACGTCGGCCAGGCATTCCACGCCGGTCTCGGTGATAAGGATGCTCTCGGTGATCTCCAGCCCCATGTCCTCAAGCCAGAGGCCGGTCATGAAATGGAAGGTCATGCCGGGTTCAAGCACGGTGCGATCCCCGGGGCGCAGGCTCATGGTGCGTTCGCCCCAGTCGGGCGGATAGCTGAGCCCGATGGGATAGCCAGTGCGGTTGTCCTTGGTGATGCCGTATTTCGACAGAACGTCGAAGAAGCCGCGGGCGATATCCTCGCAGGTATTGCCGGGCTTTGCAGCGGCAAGGCCCGCCTCCATCCCCTCCAGCGTGGCTTTTTCGGCATCCAGAAACGCTTGGGTCGGCTTGCCGAGGAACACCGTCCGCGACAGCGGGCAGTGATAGCGGTTGTAGCAGCCGGCAATCTCGAAGAACGTGCCCTCACCCGCCTTCATCGGCCGTTCGTCCCAGGTCAGGTGCGGGGCCGATGCGTCGCGCCCCGAGGGCAGGAGCGGCACGATCGCCGGGTAATCGCCGCCGATCCCGCCGGTGCCGCGGATACCGGCATCATAGATCTCGGCCACCAGGTCGCATTTCCGCATGCCGACCTCGACCTTGTCGACGATGCGCGCATGCATCCCCTCGACGATGCGCGCGGCCTTGCGCATATAGCCCAACTCGGCCTCGGATTTCACCGCGCGCTGCCAGTTCACCAGCGCCGTGCAATCGCTGAACCGCCCATTGGGCAGATGCTTGACCAGGCTGGCAAAGGCCGCGGCGGTGAACCAGTAATTGTCCATCTCGACGCCGATGCGTTTGCTGCCCCATCCCTTGTCCGCCAGTATCCCCGACAAATAGTCCATCGGGTGGCGCTCGGTCGATTGCACATAATGGTCGGGATAGCCGATGATGTTGGCGCCATCGAGATAGGCCGTCAGCCGCGCCCCATTGCCATCCTGCCCACGCCCGAACCAGATCGGCTCACCCGACGGCGGAACCACCACGCATTGATGGACATAGAATGACCACCCGTCATAGCCGGTCAGCCAGTTCATGTTGGACGGATCGGTGACGATCAGCAGATCGACCCCCTTTGCCGCCATCGCGCGCCGGGTGCTGTCCAGCCGGCGGGCATATTCGTGTCGGGTAAAGCGCAATTCTGGCGCTGTCATATCCTGTCTCCTTCTGCGGCCCTGCTGCCGGTCATGGGTTGAATCCTCGCCCCGCCCCCGCTGCGGTCGCGCGGTCAAGCGCCAGCGTGGCGATGGCAGTGTCCTGAATGCCTGTGCCGGTCAGATCGGCGAGCGTGATGTCCTGTGGGCCGCGCCGCCCTGTCGCCTGACCGGCCACGATCTGGCCCAGTTCGGGAAAGTCCGCGTCGGCCGCAACCGCACCCGCCGCGATGGCATGATGCAACTCTCCCAGGATCCGGCTCTGTGCCACCCGATCGGCCACATACCGGGCGCGGGCGATCAGCGCGGGGGCGACCTCGTTCTTGTGCTCGGCATCCGAGCCCATGGCGGTCACGTGCTGCCCCCACGTCACGTCGCCCGCGGTCAAGATCGGCGCGGTGGCCGGCGTTGTGGTCACGATCACATCGGCGCCCGTCGTCGCTTCGGCGACCGTTTGGGCGGCCCGCACCTCGATACCCAGCTCGCCCGCAAGGCGCGCGGCAAGCACCGCAGCGCGACCCGGATCGCGCGCCCAGATCCGTGCGGCGCGGATCGGGCGCACAAGCAGGAGCGCGCGCAACTGCATTTCAGCCTGCATCCCGGCGCCCAGCACAGCCGCCACCGCTGAGTCTGGCCGAGCGAGATGCCGCGCAGCGACCGCCCCCGCCGCCGCGGTGCGCAGATCGGTCAGATAGCCGTTGTCGAGCAGCAGCGCCTCGACCAGCCCGGTGCGCGCCGACAACACCACCATCAATCCATTGGTCGACGGCAAACCCAGCGCCGGATTGCCGAAGAACCCCGGGCTGATCTTGATGGCGAAACTGTCGAGCCCGGGAACATAGGCTGTCTTGACATCGACCTCGCCCCGATGTTCGCGAATGTCGAGCCGCAGGATCGGCGGCATCGCCACCGCCCTGGTAGCCAACGCGGCGAACCCCGCCTCGATACAGTCGACCGCCGCCAGATCCAGCGGCACCAGCCGCCGCAATTCTGCCTCGGACAGCAGGATGATTGCCCGGTTCACGTCAGGCCCTCCACGCCATTTGCGCCGGCAATCACCGCACAGTGCAGATGCATGTCGATGTTGCGCCCCGACAAGATGGTGACGACCGGCCCCGAAACCCGTACCCGCCCCGCCAGCAGTGCCGCGATTCCCACGGCACCGGCGCCTTCAACGACCTCGCGCAAGGCGCCATAGGCGTGGCGCATCCCGGCGGCGATTTCGGGCTCGCTCAGCAGGATGACATCGTCCAGCAGCGCCCGGCACATCGCAAGGCTCACGCGATTATCCCGCCCGATGCCGCCGCCCAGCGAATCCGCCAGGCTCGGTTCCTCGACCACCGTCACCGGATGGCCGGCGGCCAGGCTCGCGGCCATAGCCGCACCCCGCGCCATCGACACGCCGATCACCCGCACCTCCGGCCGCCGCCCCTTCAGCGCCGCAGCGACCCCCGCGGCCATCCCGCCACCCGACAGGGGCACCAGGACCAGCGCCACGTCCGGCAGATCGGCAAGGATCTCCAACCCCACAGTCCCCTGCCCTGCAACCACCCGCGCATCGTCGAAGGGCGGCACTTCGGCCAGACCATCTTCGGCGACCAGCCGATCGACTTCGATCTGTGCCTCGTCCTGCGACGCGCCGATGATCCGCACCTCGGCCCCCAGTTGACGAATCTCGGCCACCTTGTTTTCCGGCACCAGCCGCGACATGCAGACCACGGCACGCCCGCCGCGCGCCCGCACCGCATGGGCCAATGCCCGCCCGTGGTTGCCGGTCGAGACGGTGGCGACGCCGCGTGCCAGTGCCTCGGGCGTCAGCGCCGCCACCGCATTGCTCGCCCCCCGCAGCTTGAACGCCCCAGTGATCTGCCGCACTTCCAGCTTGTGCCAGACAGGCTGGCCCAGCCGGGCCGACAGCAGCGTGTCGACCTCCATCGGCGTGCGTCGGATCAGGGGCGCAATCCGCGCCGCAGCCGCCTCGATCTGGCTCAGGTCCACCGGCAGCCTGCTCATGGGGTGCCCAGCGGCAGGCCCATCAGCCGTCCGTCACATGCCGCCCCGGCATCACCGCAGATCCGAAGCACATTCCAGGCCGCGGCGTAATTCGAACTCAGGCTGGCCACGCCTGTCGCCGCCTCGATCCGCCCGATCAATCCTGCCGCCCGCACAGCAGTGCAAGAGATGAAGAGGGCATCCGAGCCCGGATCGGTCGCCTCGGCCGCGGCGGCCAGGATTGCGTCCGGCGCGATCCGCGCCATCTCGCGGTCATCCTCCAGCCCCAGACAGGTGAAACGGTCGATGGCAAAGCCGGCCGCTTCGAAATAGCCCGCCATCGCGGCCGAGGTCCGGGCCGTATAGGGCGTCAGGACCGAGATCCGCCCTGCGTTCAGCGCCCGCAACCCCGCAACGGCGGCCGAGGTCGGCGTCACCACCGCCACCCCCGGCTTGGCCCGCTGCACCGCCGCCACCACCGCCGCATCGCCGATCACCACCGACGCCGCGGTGCACCCATAAATCACCGCATCAAGGCTCTCACCCGGCAGGATCAGGGCCGCGCCCTCGGTCAGCTGCGGTTCCATTGCCCGCAGTGTCTCGGGCGTGACCGGGTTGGCATAGGGAATGCGGTTGGCATAAAGACCGATTCCGCGCGCGGCGAGCATGCGGTGATAGTCGGGCTCACTGGTATGGTCGGTCGCAAGCGCGACCAGCCCGACCCGCCGGGCCAATGGCCGGTCGTCAAGCTGCGGGCGATGCGATACGGTATGGATATTGACTGTCATCACCGGGCCCTCGGACCAAAACGTGCCTCGAGCGCGCGCAGGATCACGACCGAGATCAGGCTGATCACGAGGAAGAAGACCCCAACCATCGTCATCGGCTCGACGTAGCGATAGCTGCTGTTGGCGACGATCTTGGCCTGGTTCATCAGCTCCAGCACCGTGATGGCAGACAACAGCGGCGTCTCCTTGAACATGGCGACCAGATAGTTGGCCAGCGCCGGGATCATCGGCGGCACGGCTTGCGGCAGGATTACATGCACCCAGGTCTGACGCATTGTCAGGTTGGTCGCCCGCGCTGCCTCCCACTGGCCGCGCGGCACGTTCTCGATCCCGCCACGATAGACTTCGGCGGCATAGGTCGCATAGTGCAGCCCCATGCCGATCACGCCGGCCAGAAAGGCGGGCAGCCGCAAGCCGATATCCGGCAGGACGTAAAAAATGAAATAGAGTTGCACCAGCAGCGGCGTGCCACGGATGAAATCCAGTGCGATCCCCGTGCCGCGCGCCAGCAGCACCGACGGCGATCGCCGCAGCACTGCGAACACCAGCCCCAGCAGCGCCGCCAGGATCGAGCTGATGATCGTCACCTCAACGGTGATCTTCAGCCCCTCCAGAAGGGTGGGCATGATCTGCGCGACAAAACTCCAATCCCATTCCATCGCTCAGCTCCTCACACCGTCCAGGCCGCGCGTCACTCGGCGTTCCAGCCACCGCATCCCGGCCGAGATTGCGAGGGACATCAGATAATACAGCAGCAGGATCGCGGTAAACGGGATCAGCGTGCTGCCGGTCTGCGCGCGCACCACCTGCGCTTGAAAGGTCATGTCATTGAGCGAAATCAGCGAGACGACCGCCGTGCCCTTCAGCAACTCGATCGCATTGTTGCCAAACGTCGGCAGCATCAGCGGCAGCGCCTGAGGCAGGATCACATGGCGCATCCTCTGAAACCGGGTCAGGTTGACCGCGATACAGGCCTCGACCTGATCTCTCGGCACGGCCAGGATCGCGCCCCGCACGACTTCGGCGGCATAGGCTCCCACGTTCAGGCCCAGCGCCAGCACCCCGGCCTCCAGTGGCGTCAGCGTCAAACCTGCAAAGGGCAGAACGAAATACACCCAGAAGAGCTGGACAAAGATTGAAGTGCCGCGGAAGAATTCGATATAGGCCGTGGCCAGCCACCGCAGCGCCCGAAACCGCGACACCCGGCCAAGACCCGCCACAAAGGCCGCCACCACCGCCAGCACGCCCCCCATTGCCGTCAGTTCGACGGTAACAAGCGCGCCGTCGAGGATCAGCTTGATATAGCCCGCCCAGTCGATCATTGCGCCGAAATCCCTGCCTCAGTTCCCTTGGTCCGGTCCCGACGCCAGCGTCGGGACCGGATGACGCGCCGCTATTTGGCCGCGCAGAGCTTGTCGCGGGTCGTCGACATCGCCGCCGCGGCCGAGAAGCCGTAGGGCTCGATGATCTTGGCGAATTCACCCGAAGCCTTCATCTTGGCCAGTTCGACGTCAAAGGCGTCGCGCAGCTTCACGTCCTCTTTGCGGAACGCCGCGCCGTCGCAATAAACCGGCGCACCCTCGACCGGAGCGAACATGCCGATCGATTTGTCGTCAGCCTTCTTGATCAGGTCGCTGATCGACAGCACCGGCAGCGAATAGACGTCGATCCGCCCGTCCTGCAGCATCTTCAGCCCGCTCTGGCCGTCCGGGACCACAATGACCCGGTCGCGCGGTACACCCGCATCAAGCGCCAGCTTCTCTTCGGTGCCACCACCGGGCGCGCCGATCTTGGCGGTCGCATCTTTGGCCACGTCGGCAAAACTCTTGAAACCCTTCGGGTTACCCGCCTTGACCATGAACGCCTCCGCATCGCAAAGGATCGGCTCGGAATATGCCACGGCAGCACAGCGCTGCGGCTTCATAAACAGTCCGGCGGTAATCGCGTCGAACCGGTGCGCCTGAAGCCCCGGGATCATCGCACCATATTCCGAGATCGAAGCCTCGACATCCGGCACACCCAGCCGCTTGAAGATTTCGCGGGCAACGTCGGGCGCTGCGCCCGACACCTTGCCGTCGGCGGTCACCGCCGTGTAGGGCGGCTCGTTGGCGATCGCGATCCGGGCAAAGCCCTGGGCGCGCAGATCGGCAAGCTCATCGGCGGCGGCGAATTGGGTGCCCAAGCCGGCAACCGCCATAGCCACTGCAAGGACTTTCGGGACGAGGGTCGGTTTCATCTTCATCTCCACTGTTGTTGCATCGGGTCGTGTCATAGGGCAGATGCCCATGCACCGGGCCGGAGATCAGATGCGATGACCGGCTGCGATGATCTTGCGCAGGAACACTTGGGTGCGTTCCTGGGTTGGTTCGCGGAACAGCTGTTCAGGCGGGCCTTCCTCGACGATCTGACCACGGTCGAAAAACAGCACGCGATCGGCGAATTCATGGGCAAAGCCCATCTCGTGCGTGACCAGCAACATCGTCATGTCGGTTTCTGCGGCGAGGCGCTTCATCACCAGCAGCACCTCCTCGACCAGTTCCGGGTCGAGCGCCGATGTCACCTCGTCGAACAGCATGATCCGCGGTTTCAGCGCCAGCGCCCGGGCAATCGCGGCCCGCTGCTTCTGACCGCCAGACAATTGCGCCGGCATGGATTTCGCCTTGTCGGCCAACCCCACCATTTCGAGCAGCTCCAGCGCGCGTGCCTCGGCCCTGGCACGCGGCTCGCCCTTGGTCAGGATCGGAGCCAGCGTCACATTGTCGAGCACGGACTTGTGCGGAAACAGATTGAAATGTTGGAACACCATGCCGACGTGGCTGCGCATGCGGTGCAGGTGCGCCTCGTCTGCCGGCACCAGCGCCCCGCCGCGCTTCATGTGGTAAAGATGCTCGCCGCAGATCTCGATATGGCCGCCCGAAATGGGTTCCAGCGTCATCAGAATCCGCAGGATCGTGGTCTTGCCCGATCCCGAGGGGCCGATCAACGCCAGCTTCTCTCCGGGTGCCACGTCAAAGGACAGATTGTCCAGAACCGTCAGGTCGCCAAAGCTCTTGCGGATCGAGTCGATGCGGATGATGGGTTCGGCCAAGTCCGTTTCTCCCGGTTCGGCATGTCACCGGGGCAAGTTCGCCGCAAAGACTAATCATGTCAATTATGCAAATAGTATCATGACAATTTTTGTGGCGAGGGGATTGTCACGGTAGCCTCTTTTCGGGCAACCGCATGATTTACACCCCCTAAATTGGCGCCAGGAGCGCCTCGGGGCTTTCTCTCAGGATCGAGCCTACCACACCCAAGCCTGCCCGAAGCTCTTCGACGCGCGACGAGCAGAGCGAGATTCGCACCGCGTCGCGCTTTTGCCGCTCGGTCGCGCGAAAGGCCGTGCCCGCCGCCACCGCCACCCCGCGCAGGCGGCATTCCTGCACGAAATCCGCCTCGTCGCGGCCCTCGGGCAGCGGTAGCCAGACGTGCAGGCTATGCGAATGCGCCAGATAGGGCAGGCCCGCCAGCATCTCCTGGGCGACCAGATGCCGGTCGGCAATTGCCCGACGTTGCCACAGGATCAACTCCTGCGCCGTACCGTCAGTCAGCCAGTGGCTCAGCAGCTCGACCATCGGCGGTGTCACCATCCAGTTCGACACAAGATGCCGGTTGGCCACGGCGGCGACATAGCGGTCGGGCGCGGTCAGATAGGCCAACCGCAGCCCGGGCACGGTGATCTTGGTGAAGCCGTTGATATGCAATACGCGTTCTGGCGCCAGGGTCACGAACGGCGCGGGTCGATCCGGAACCATGACGTTCAGAATGTCATTCTCGATGATCGCAAGGTCATGGCGCCGCGCGACCGCGACCAGTTCGGCCCGCCGGTCAGGCCCCATCATCGCGGCCAGAGGGTTGATAATACTGGGTTGCAGGAAGATTGCGCGTATTGCCACCCGCCGACACAGTTCATCAAGCGCCGCCGGCACCATCCCCTCGCCGTCCATGTCGACCCCCTCGAGATGCACCCCGAGATACGTGCAGAGCGGCATCAGAGTGTGATGGGTGAGCGATTCCACCGCCAGGGCGGCACCGGTCCGCACCACCCCCATCAGGGCCGCAGTGATCGCCGCGGTGGCACCGTTGGTGATCAGGATGTTGGTCGGCGCGACCTCCACCCCACCCCGGGCCAGCCAGTCCGAGGCAACGACACGGTGGCGCGGCAGCACATTATTGGGTCGGAAGGACAGCGCGGAAAGCGACGAAAGGTTCTCGGCCAGCCAGCCGAACCCGGCCCGCAGGCGCTCCAGATGCATGGTCTCGGTGACCGGCTTCAGGATTGACAGGTCGATCAACTCGCCCATGCGCTCGGGCAGATAGGGCTGCTGGACCTCTTGCCCAGATCGCAGGACAAAACTCCCGCGCCCGATCTCGCCGGCAATCAGCCCACGACGACTCAGTTCTTCATAGGCGCGGCTAACCGTTTGGGTCGACAGACCCAGATCGTCGGCCAGCCGCCGATGCGGGATCAATCGCGTGCCCGGTGACAGCAACCCGGACTCGATCGCGCGGACGAATTGTTCCGCCAACGACAGGTAGGCGGGGCGGCTCAAAAGCAGCGGGTCGGGCGTCCAATCTGTCATGATTGCAAAGTTGATCAAAATCAGATCAATTTACAACCGAAAAATCGCGTTTGCCGTCGCTGTCATCCTTGGAGGCCCGATGAAACTCGACGCCATAGACCTGCGTATTCTCGACGCCGTCCAACGCGACGGCCGCATCACCAAGCTCGCCCTGGCCGAGTGCGTGGGCCTGTCGCCGACGCCTTGCTGGATCCGCCTGCACAAGCTCGAACAGGCGGGCATCATCTCGGGCTACCACGCCCGCCTCGCGCCCCGCCGCCTGGCGCCGATCGCCAGCGTCATCCTTCAGATCACCCTCGCCTCGCACCGTCAGGCTGACTTTGACCGGTTCGAGCGCGCCGTGGTTGCCCAGCCCGAAATCCTCGCCTGCTGGTCGGTCGGAGGTGGCGTCGATTATTTCCTGAAGGTCATGACCCGCGACATCGACGCCTATCAGCGTCTCGTCGACAGGTTGCTGGCAGAAGGCATCGGGATCGACCGTTATTTCACCTATATCGTCACCCGCACGGTCAAGGAAGATGGTGCGATTCCTTCGGCGCTTCTTGCCCCGCAGTCCGCTGAATAGAGACTATCTCTACCAGCGGGGCAGAACTTGGACCAAATTCGCCCCGCCAAAGGGGTAGAATGGTCTCGATCGCTGGCAGCGGCCTGCCACACTCGTGCCGCACCCCTTTCGGAGAGCCGCGATGAATGCACAAAGCCCCTGCCCGCCCTTTCACCCGGCACTGAGTCGCTTGCGCGACCCCGGCCTGTTGCGCAGTCTCGCCTATGTCGACGGGCGCTGGACCGCCGCCGCCGATGCTCAGGATTTCGTGGTGACCGACCCTGCCAGCGGCGGGGTTCTGGCCCGTGTCGCGGCACTTGGCGCCGCCGAAACCGACCGTGCCATCGCAGCCGCCATCGCCGCCTTCCCGGCCTGGCGCGACCGGCTGCCGCAAGACCGCGGCGCCATCCTGCGCCGGTGGGCCGCCCTGATGATCGAGGCACGCGAGGATCTGGCCCTGTTGATGACGCTCGAACAGGGCAAACCGCTGGCCGAGTCGCGCGGAGAGATCGACTATGCCGCGTCCTTCCTCGACTGGTACGCCGACGAGGGCAAACGCTTGAACGTCGAATCCGTCACCAGCCATCTGCCCCACGCCGAGATGCTGGTCCGCCGTGAAGCGCTCGGCCCGGTGGCCATCGTCACGCCGTGGAATTTTCCCTCGGCGATGATCACCCGCAAGGCCTCGGCCGCACTGGCGGCAGGTTGCACCGTTGTTGCGCATCCATCTTCTGAAACCCCGTTGTCCGCGCTTGCACTGGCCGAACTCGGCGAGCGGGCCGGCCTGCCCGCCGGCTCCTTCAATATCGTCACCGGCGATGCGGCCACGATTGTCGGCCGTCTCGCCACGGCACCCGGCCTGCGCGCGCTGTCCTTCACCGGCTCGACCGGAATCGGCCAGCGCCTCGCCGGGCAATGCGCACCCACGATGAAGCGATTGGTCCTGGAACTGGGCGGCCATGCCCCGGTGCTGATTTTTGCCGACGCCGATATCGACCGCGCGGTCGACATCGCGATGGCCGCGAAATTCGCCACGTCGGGGCAGGATTGCCTCGCCGCCAACCGCATCTATGTGGAACGGCCGCTCGCCGCGCGCTTTACGGCCGCACTCGCGCGCCGTGTCGCCGCGCTGAAGGTCGGCTCCGGCCTTGATGAAAGGGTCGAGATCGGCCCGCTGATGCATGAGCGCGCAGTGGCCAAGGTCGCGGCGCAGGTCGCCGATGCAATGGCCCGTGGCGCCATCCTCGTCACCGGCGGGGGCCGCCATCCCGCCGGACCGCTGTTCCACGCACCCACCGTTCTGGCCGACGTGCCCGACACGGCACTGATCATGCAGGACGAGACGTTCGGCCCCGTCGCCGCCATCGCCACTTTCGACAGCGAGGCAGAGGTGATCGCCCGCGCGAATGCCACAGATTACGGCCTTGTCGCCTATGTCGTCACGCAGAACGGCGCGCGGCAGTTGCGCCTCGCCCGCGCCCTCGAATTCGGAATGGTGGCGGTGAACCGTGTCAAGATCACCGGCGCGCCGATCCCCTTCGGCGGCTGGAAACAGTCGGGCCTCGGCCGCGAAGGCGCCCGTCAAGGCATCGAGGCCTTCACCGAACTCAAATACATCTGCATAGACACCGCGGCCTGATCCGGGCCGCGCACACAGGAAAGGACGACCCATGCTCGACCGCGACAACGAACTCACCGCCTGGGACCGCGATCACTTCTTCCACCCATCGACGAATATGGGCAGCCACGCCCGTGGCGAGACGCCGACCCGGATCATCGCCTCGGGCAAAGGCGTGCACATCACCGACCATGCCGGCCGCCGCAGTCTGGACGCGTTCGCCGGGCTTTACTGCGTCAATGTCGGCTATGGCCGCACCGAGATCGCCGAAGCAATCGCCAGGCAGGCGCATGAACTGGCCTATTACCACGCCTATGTCGGTCACGGCACCGAAGCGTCGATCACGCTGGCGCGGATGATCATCGACCGGGCACCGAAAGGCATGAGCAGGGTCTATTTCGGCCTGTCCGGTTCGGATGCGAACGAGACCAACATCAAGTTGATCTGGTACTACAACAATATCCTCGGACGCCCCGAGAGGAAGAAGATCATCTCGCGTTGGCGGGGGTATCATGGCTCTGGCGTGATGACTGGCAGCCTCACGGGCCTGTCCGTCTTCCACAATGCCTTCGACCTTCCGCGCGCGCCGATCCTGCACACCGAAGCGCCGTATTACTTTCGCCGCGAGGATCGCTCGATGAGCGAGGAACAGTTTTCGGCGCATTGCGCGGCAAAGCTGGAAGAGATGATCCTGGCCGAAGGCCCCGACACCATCGCGGCCTTCATCGGCGAACCGATCCTCGGGACCGGCGGCATCGTACCGCCGCCCAAGGACTATTGGGCCGCAATCCAGGCGGTACTGAACAAGTACGATATCTTGCTGGTCGCCGACGAGGTCGTGACCGGTTTCGGGCGGCTCGGCACCATGTTCGGCTCGGACCACTACGGCATGACCCCCGATCTGATCACCATCGCCAAGGGCCTGACCTCGGCCTATGCGCCGCTTTCGGGCACCATCGTGTCCGACCGGGTCTGGGAGGTGCTGGTCCAGGGCTCCGATCAGCTTGGCCCGATTGGTCATGGCTGGACCTATTCTGCGCACCCGATCTGCGCTGCGGCCGGCGTGGCAAACCTTGAATTGATCGACAGTCTCGGGCTGGTCGAGAATGCCCTCACCACCGGTGCCTATTTCCGCGCCGGCCTCGCCGCAACCCTGACGGGTCATCGAAATGTCGGTGAGGTGCGCGGCGACGGGCTGATGGCGGCGGTAGAGTTCGTAGAGGACCGCGACGACCGCCGCTTTTTCGATCCTGCGCGCAAGATCGGACCGGCCGTCTCGGCCGCGCTGCTGGAGCGCGGGGTGATCGGCCGTGCCATGCCGCAGGGCGACATCCTGGGCTTTGCGCCGCCGCTTTGCCTGACCAAGGCCGAGGCAGACACCGTGATCGCTGCCGCCGCTGGCGCGGTCAAGGATGTGCTGGGCTAGGGCCTTTCGGCGCGGCTGGCCCCTCCCCGCCGCGCCGACCCGCCGTTGCTTCTGCTTCAGCCGGGTTCGCGGGCACTACCCGGTTTCACCATTCCCTCGACGAACAGCGGCGAAGATACGTCGGCCTCCCGCTGTTGTCTGTGGGCTTGCCCCGAGCGCGCTGACCGTGCTGTTGTTGCGCAAGCCGGCGGATGCGGGCGGGGATTGGCAGCGGGGTGTGCAAGATGACGCGGATAGCCGTGGTGACGGGGGCAGCGGGTGGTCTGGGGCGCGCGATCAGTGCGCGGTTGATCGCCGACGGGATGCATGTGGTGGGGCTCGATATCGACGCGGCCGGCCTGGCCAGCATGGCGGGCGCGGGGTTCACCGGCCAGGTCACCGATCTGACCGACGCGGGTGCGATAGCCGCGGTCTTTGCGCGGATCGCAAAAGATCATGGCGGCGTCGATGCGCTGGTGAACAACGCCGGCACCTGCTTCATGTCCGATTTCCCCCATATTCCGGCGCAGGAACTCGACCGGCAGATGGCGCTCAATTTCTCGGGGGCGTTTCATTGCTGTCAGGCGGCGATTCCGCTGATGGAGGGGCGCCCCGGCGTGCGCAAGATCGTCAACATCAGCTCCAACGGGGCATATAATTTCGATGTCTTCGATCCTCCGCACTACCGCGCCTCGAAGGCGGCGCTCGATACTTTGACCAAGGATCTCGCGCGGCGCTACGCGCGGGCAAAGATCGCGGTGAACTCGATCGCGCCCGCGATGACGGAAACGCCACTGTTCAAGGTGCTGACCGACGATGTGCTGGCCCGCGCCATCGCCGCCATGCCGCATGGCCACGCGATGCAGCCGGCAGAGGTCGCGGCCTGGGTCGGGTTCCTGATCTCGGCTGCGGGGGATGTTTCCAGCGGCAATGTCATCATCCTCAACCAGGGACGCGATGTCAGGTGAACCAGTCCGGCGCCTTGCGCAGATCGGGCCATTGCTGCGGACTGTGACCGTAGATCACCAGAGCGTCTCGTTCGCGGGCCAGCCGCATCAGCCTGTCGCCATGATGCACCGCCAGCCGCACGTCCCACGATCCCGCAAATCCTTCGTCAATCTCTGCGGCGCGGCTGATGGCATCGGAGGTCAGCAATACCCAACCCGTGTCGGGCAATCGCACCATGAACGCCAGTTGCCCGGGCGCGTGGCCTGGGCACAGCAATACGTCGAACTCCGGCCCGACGGTCAGGTCTTGGGTCACCAGATGATAGTCCCGATCGGGCCATTCCATCGCCTGTTTGCCCGACCAGTAAAGCGGGCGCGCCAATTCACGCTCGGCTTTGGCAATCAGGATCGGCACGTCAGGAAAGCCGTCCATATGGCCAACGTGATCGATATGGGTGTGGCTCTGGATCATCAGGGTGACGTCGGACTTGGACAGCCCCAGCATGGCAAGCTGCGCCTCGGGCGTGTTGTCCGCCGTGATCCGCAGCACGCGGCCAAAGCTGCCGAGCCCATCCTCTACCGTTGCGGCCTGCGCATCGGCCACATATTTCGCCGGAAAGCCGGTATCGATCAGCACCAGTTCGCCCGCGTCAGTCTGTATCGCAAAGCCGCAGATGCCGATGATGCGCGGGCCGGCATGGACCTCGAACAGCCCGTAATCCAGAACCGCCAGCCGAATGGGTTTCCCCTTGAGCGAAATCTGATCCATCATGCCGATACCCCCCGATGCCAGATGAGGCGGAGCACCCGGTTGAAAGTCAAGATCCACTCCTTGTTCGAATATCTGCTGGAGACCACAGAGGCCGCCCCCGAGGCGATTGTGGGGTTCTCGCTGTCCGCCTCGCCCCGGCTTGGCGACTTTCTGGCCGATCTTGACCCGGATCAATCGCTGGACTGGAACGGTCGCGATTTTCGCGGCCTGCCGGACTTGCGCGATCATGTGCTGGCGCAAGCGGGGCTGACCGGGATTTGCAACCCCGCCGATGTGTTGATCACCGCCGGGGCGGCAGAGGCGAATTATCTGTCGATCATGCAGCTTTTGCAGCCGGGAGAGCGGATCGTGATCGAAACCCCCGGCTGGCCGCAGGCGGAAGTGCTCGCCAAGGCCAAGGGCGCGGAAATTGTCAGGGTCGCGCGGGACGAAGCGGCTGGCTGGCGCTTGCCCCTTGAACGGCTTGCGGCGGCTGTCACACCCGGGACGCGGATGATATTTCTGACCAATCCGAACAATCCCACCGGCGATCTGATGAGCGCCGCCGAACTGGCAGACGTCGTGGCCATCGCCGACCGGGTCGGGGCCTGGCTGTTGGTCGACGAGGTCTATGCCGGGTTGGAATGGAGCGGTCCACGCGCGCCTGCGGTCGCGGGGATCTATGCGCGGGGCATCACCACCGGGTCGGTCAGCAAGGCGCTGGGATTGCAGGGGTTGCGCACCGGATGGATGATCTGCCCGGATCGGGGCCACATGCGCGATGCCTTGATCTTGCGCGAAAATTCCAGCGAGATCATGAACATCATGGGCGAGATGATCGCCGAGGTCGCGTTGCGACCCGGCCGCTACGCCGCAGCCCTTGGCCGCGCGCGGCGCGATGGTGCGGCAAATCTTGCGCAGATGAACGAATGGGTCGCGGCGCAAGAGCATCTGTCATGGGTGCCACCCAAGGCCGGGCTGATCGGGCTTGGGCGCCTGCCCGACGGATTGGACAGCGACGCTTTCGCCCGCTTCGTTCTTGCCCCGCCCTATCGCACGTTCGTGCTGCCCGGCAGCGCCTATGATCTGCCCGGTCATATCCGGCTTGGCGTCGGCGGGGGTGCGGCCGTCCGGCTTCAGGAAGGTCTGGACCGGCTATCGTCGGCATTGCAGGACTGGCTCAAGTGTCACTGAGGCCCGTCGATCCGCCGTAGCAGCCCGGCGCATGGACCTTGCTGGTCACGACGGGGTGGCTGAAGCACCAGGGCGTTGCGCCGTCATCGCGTCGCGCAAGACGAACATGGCCCTATCTTGCGCCCCATGTGTCGGTCAACCGATAGCCTTCGGGCCAGGGGTCGGACGGGTCCAGCATGTGCTGGTGGATACCGGTAATCCAAGCGCGCCCCGACAGTTCCGGGATTATGGCGGCATAGTCGCCTACCGTGGTTTGACCCAGGATTCGACCTACAAAAGTGGACCCGATCAGCGAGACGATGGTCAGCCGATCCTTCAGCCCCATCTCGCCCTTTGCGTGCAGGACCGCCATACGCGCCGAAAGGGCCGTGCCCGTGGGCGAGCGATCAACCTTGCCCGGCTGGACTGCCACGGCGGAGCCTGCGCGCAACTCATGACCCTTCCGTGTCACCGGGCCGGCAAACAGGCAAAAGGAAAAATGCGTCCAATCGGGGATTTCAGGATGGTGAAAGCGTAGTTGCGCATTCGCGGCATTGGTGATTTTCACCCCTGTCTTGGCGATGAAATGAGCTTCATCCGCGTCCAGGTTCAGGCCCAGCGCCCCGGCATCCACGATCACAAAACTGTCGCCGCCATAAGCCGTATCCACAGTCAGGGTGCCAAGTCCCTCCACGTCCAGCGTCGCGCCCAGGTCGCCGGCAAAACTGGGCAGGTTCTGCACGAAAATCCGCTCGGCTTTGCCATTCCTGCATTCGGCGCGCACATGAACGAGGCCCCCCGGCGCCTCGAGCACCAAATGGGTTTCGGGTTCTTGCATCGGGACAAGGCCACCGTCCAGCAGCACCGTAGAAACGCAAATTGAATTTGACCCCGACATCGGGGGCGTATCTTCCGGCTCCATGATGATAAAGGCAGCATCGGCACGGGCGTCTTTGGGCGGGACCAGCAGGTTCACATGGCGAAACACGCCGCCGCGCGGCTCATTGAGGACGAAATTGCGCAAGGTTTGATCTTTTGCAATCCAGCGCGATTGTTCCCAGATCGTTTCGCCGGGCGGTGGCAGAACGCCGCCAACGATGACATCACCGACTTCACCTTCGGCATGGGCGGAAATCACATGGATGGTTTTGCTGCTGCGCATCTTATGCCCCTTTCAACCAGTCTGGCAGGCCCGCCGGCGCGCGCCCGGTTTGTGCCGCCTTCGCACAATCGGCCAATGAGCCGAAGCGCACTTCGCGTCCCGACAGGCCCGGCGCATAATGGGCGTATTTGCCGGAATTCGTCATCAGGCTGCGGGCGTTCGGGGGGAAGATCGGCTCGGTGATGGAACACCAGCAGATGTCCGGAATGACCCGCGCGCCGAAGGCTTCCAGCCGGGAAAGGGTGCCGTCAGCGCTGATCTCGGCGAGTACATTCTGGCCGACGGTCACAATCACCGCAGTCGATGCCGCACGGGTACCGGTGGCAAGGGCTGCCAGCGCGCGACATTCCGGGGTCGAAAAGTGCGGGCTGCCGAAGGCCACCAGATCGATCCGATCCGGCCCCTGGTTCAACTCCATCCAGACACGCGCAAGATCGTGACCGTTGAAGGTCACGCTGTCACTTGGGGCAAGGAAATCGCCGGCTTCGGGTGTGTGGCCCGCGACATGCAGCATCGGCGCTGCCGAGGTGGTGCCAAAGGCGGCGCACATCGCCTTGAGGTCATCGGCGCTGGGATTGGTATCCTCCAGCCCGGTCAAGAGCGGTATACGATCGGGCGCAAGCTGGCCCGCGATATAGCCCAGCATCGGCCAAAGCGCATCGTCATGATCGGCGGGCAAGTCGATATGCAGGCGGCGGCGGGGGGCGCGGTTGGCGCCAAGATAGACGCCAGACAACGGCGCGCGCCCCGTCATGGCAATGAACAGATCGAGGTAGTCCGGGTGCTTCACGGTGCGCGCGGCCAGCACGGTGTTGGCGTAGATCACCGCGTTGGATTCCGACCAGCCGATGTTTTCGCCCGACCTGGGCGCGCTGGCCAGAAGATACGGCGCGCAGGTGAATGTCGGGCGCGCGCCCATTTTCACATAGGCATCGGCCAGTCGCGCGGCACGCAGGCCGAAAACCGGCGGCACGCCCTGGTTGCGCCAGTTGCCGTGATCGACAGAGATGGCGTTCATCGTGGTGGGGATGGTGACGCGGCCACCCATTTCTGCCATTCTTTCGGCAAAGCGCAGGTTGGCGGTGTTGGCAAGAATGCAGCCATCGATATGGCCCTGGGTCACATCGAGCAATGTGGTGGCCCCTTGCAGGGCGGCCATCGCGCAGATCACCTCCATCGCGATGCGGCGGGCGGGGCCATCGGCACCAGCAAGCATCGCATGGTCCGCTTCCGTCAGCGCAAGATCGGCCACAGGTAAGGGTTTCAACGGCATGGGTGTGCCATCGACACTTAACGTGCTGCCGGTCAGTTCGGCTGTCTTGCCAGCGGCGGCCTGCGCAAAAGCCGCCCCATCCAGCCGCACGACCGGCACGGGACGGTCAAACATCCGCCCCGCAATCATGGCCCCAAGGGTGACGACGTCCTCGGCTTCGCGGAACACGAAGGCGGCAGGGGCGATACCGTTCAACGCCAGATCAAGCATCACGCCGCTGCCGCTACAGGAGCCGCGCGTCGTCGGCATGACCAGCACGCGCCCCGCCAGTGATTGCCCGCAGAGCGGATGATGCGCGTCGATCACAATACCGGTCAGAGGATCGACCCCGCCCCAAAAGCTCAGACCTTCGTCTGTCGCAAGAATGTCCCCGGCACCGGAACCGGGAATGATTGCTCGCCCCCTCATTCCACTAAAAAGCCATGCGCCAAGCGGTCGCGGCCGTGCGCGAAGTTGGCATTGCCCCCCTGAGCGCGGGCCCATCCAGCCATCAGGAGGACGATGGCAGGCCTGTCAGCCAGGCTGGCCACGGCCTTGACCCGATTTTTGAACAATGTGCCGATGATCAATTCATGCACGCAGTCGCTTCCTGCCTTCAGTTTGACCTTGGCCACCAGTTGCGCAGTGCGCGGTGCGGTGCCACAGCGTCGCCGGTCAATCGCCGTGGCGCCGTGGAACATTGTCTGACATGTCAAAACGCCGGCGTCTACAAGCGACAGCGACAAGGATTGCTGTCGCGCTCTTTTCAACTGCGGCCTCGGCCATCGCCAAGGGATCGCGCAGCGTTTCAACTGACCTCACCCAGCCGACGATCACCGGTCCGCCACAAATGGTCTTTTCAATGGCGCGGCGCATGGCGCCACTGGTGTGCCAGTGCAGATGCGGGCCTTAAGGCCCTTCTCTGGCCGCGGCGCGGCGGCGTCCAAGTTGCCTTGGACGGCCCTGCACACCAATGCCGTCGGGGGGGGTCACATCATCAAGGTTGGAGGCAATGCCCGCTTGCATCGCGTGCGAGATCGGCTGCATAGTGACGGAAGGGTGACACAAGTCGAGGCTACGGGATGGTTCCTCGAAATTTCCAGATCTACCGGAAACCGGTCGAACCGCTCGCCCAAGTCGAGTGTGAGGGATCTGGCACACAGAGATACGACGCACGATAGAACGATTGAAATCGGAGGATGCTTAATATGCACATAGTGATGAAGCCGATCATGGCCGGCGCGGTTGTCGCGCTGGCGATGACGTCCGCTGCCCTTGCCCAGGATACGATCAGCATCGGCGTGATGGTCCCCACGACCGGATCCGAGGCGACCTATGGCCAAGACATGGCCAACGCAGTCCAGATGGCCCAGGAGGAGATCAATGCCGGTGGTGGCGTGCTTGGCAAGAAGCTGACGATGGTTGTCGGCGATGATGCTTGTGACCCGCAGCAATCGGTCAACGCCGCGACCAAGCTTGTATCGCAAGGTGTCGTCGCGGTGGTCGGTGGTTACTGCTCCGGCGCGACCCTGCCGACACTCAAGATCTATGGCGACGCCAAGATTCCCTTTGTGATCACTGCGGCAAACTCGACCAAGCTCATTCCCGCCAATCCCGGCAGTGCCTTCATGATCAACTCGACCGGTGCCGATCAGGCGACCAAGGTGGTGGAGTTCCTCGGCTCCAAGGGCGCTAAATCCCTGGCCATCGTCGACGAAGGCGATGCCTACTCACAGGATCTCGCGAACCTGACCAAGGCAGATTGGACCAAGGCCGGAAATACCGTATCTGCGGCAGAAACCGTCAACAAGGGCGAACAGGACTATTCGGCAATCGTGACCTCGATCAAGGCGGCCGGTCCCGATGCAGTGTTCTGGACCGCATATTATGCCGACGGCGGATTGCTGGTGCGTCAGCTTCGGCAGGCGGGCTATCAGGGCCTCATCATCGTTGGCGATGGCTCCACATCGGTCAAGATTTTCGACATCGCCGGTAAGGCCGCCGACGGAATCTTTGCCATCTCGAGCCCGACGGCGGAATTCCTTCCGGCGGCAGCCGACTTCGCCAAGAAGTACAAGGAAGAGTTCAAGACCGAACCTGGCCCCTATGCGCCATTGACCTATGACGGGATGCAACTTCTGGCCAGTGCGATGACGACGGCCGGTTCGACCGACTCTGCCGCGGTGATTGACGCGCTGGCCAAGGCATCAGGCAAGGAATGGCTGACGGGACCGATTTCGTTCACCCCGGACAAAACCCTCGCGCGGTCGAACTTTGTCGTCGTCGAGGGCAAGGACGGCGGCTGGGTGCGGGCCGAGAAGTAGAGCCAGACCCAACCTTGCGGACACCCCGCTGACGGGGTGTCCGTAGCTTGTCCGATCAGTCGGATTCAGCCCCAGGCAGCACCTCGCCCGATGATTTGGGCGCCACAGCGACAGGAGGGTCGATGAGCCTTTTCGACATCATCAGCCACCAACTGGTCAACGGGATCGTCCTCGGCTCATTCTATGCGCTGGTGGCCCTTGGCTATACGATGGTCTACGGGATCATCAAGCTTCTGAACTTCGCGCATGGCGATCTTTACATGGTGGGCGGGTTCCTCGGATTCCTGACGCTTTCGGCCATTTCCAGCGTGGTCGGCGCCGACTGGCCCGGCGTTTTCATTGCAATGTTCCTGTCGATGATCGCCGTCGGCTTTCTTGGCGTGGTCATCGAGCGGATCGCCTATCACCCGATGCTCGCCGCACCGCGGCTTTCGATCCTGATTACCGCGCTTGCCGTTTCGCTGGTGCTGCAAAACACGGTGCTGGCGCTGACAGGGGGGCAATATACCGCCTTCAAATCCGATGTCGGCTTCGGCGGCATCAATATCGGCAGCCTCTTCATAACCTACAATCAGATGATCTTGGTGGCGACCGCCGCCGTCCTTATGATCGCGCTTCAGCTTTTCGTGACCCGGACCCAGTTCGGACGGGCGATGCGGGCGGTGTCGGTCGATCAGGACATGTGCCAGCTGATGGGCATCAACGTTCCGGTGATCATCGCCATCACCTTCTTCGTCGGCTCTGCGCTGGCGGCAGCAGCCGGAACGATGGCGGGCGCCTATTATGGGTCGGTCTGGTATTTCATGGGGTTCTTGATCGGGCTCAAGGCCTTCACCTCAGCGGTGATCGGCGGCATCGGATCGATTCCCGGCGCGATGCTCGGGGGGTTGATCCTGGGGTTGCTGGAGGCGTTCGGAACGCAGATTTCCTTTATCGGCAGCGAGTGGAAGGACGTGTTTTCGTTTGTCGTTCTCATCCTCGTGCTGGTCCTCAAGCCGACCGGCCTGCTCGGCCAGTCCGAGCAGGAGCGCATGTGATGGACCGGCGCGACCCGACACCGCGCATCATCGACCATGCGGTTGCGTTCTTTGACAATCCCGCTGCCCGTTGGGGCGGAATCGTGGTCGGCCTGATCGGTCTTGCGATTGTGCCCGCCGTGTTCGGGCAATATGCCGCCGTGATCATGACCAATGCCCTGCTCTACGTCGTGCTGGCGCTCGGGCTCAACGTCGTTGTCGGTTACGCGGGGTTGCTCGACCTGGGCTATGCGGCTTTCTTCGCGGTCGGCGCCTACACCGTGGGCGTCCTGACCATACATTTTGGTCTGAATTTCTGGGCCACCCTGCCCGTCGCCGTCGCCGCCGCCGCCATTGCGGGCGTGGTGATCGGCACTCCCACCCTGCGGCTTCGGTCCGATTACCTGGCCATCGTCACGCTCGGCTTTGGTGAGATCGTGCGGTTTTCGGCGCGCAACCTGCAGATCACCGGCAAGGCCAGCGGTCTGTCGGGGATCGGGCAGCCCTGGCTTTTCGGATGGCACATCAATTCGCCCACGGATTTCTACTACGTCTTCTGCGGTCTGGCGATCATCGCGGTGATCGTATCCGTGCGATTGGCCAATTCGCGGCTGGGTCGCGCGTGGCTCTATGTCCGCCATGACGAGGACGTGGCCGAGGCAATGGGCATCAACCGTGTCCGCGTGAAACTGGCCGCCTATGTGATCGGTGCGATCTTCGGTGCCATCGGGGGCGCCTTCTTTGCCGTGAACCTTGGGGCCATCTCGCCTGAAAGCTTTTCCTTCGCTCAGTCGGTATTGATCCTGATGGCCGTAATTCTGGGCGGGATGGGCAAGATCCCCGGCGTGATCCTCGGGGCGTTCATCGTGATCCTCGGGCCGGAACTGCTGCGCGACCTTGGCACATTCCGGCTTCTGGTCTTTGCGGTAGGCCTGCTCTTGATCATGCTATTCCGGCCCAGCGGTATCTGGCCCGCGCGGAGCAAGCAGCAATGACCGGCGACCTTCTCGAACTTGACGGCATCACACTGGCCTTCGCCGGCAACACGGTGCTCGACTCCGTGGACTTCCGTGTTGGCTCGGGCGCGATCGTCAGCCTGATCGGCCCGAACGGCGCGGGCAAGACCTCGCTTTTCAACTGCATTACCGGGTTCTACAAACCGCAATCGGGCTCCATCCGCTTCGGCGGGCGCGAACTTCTTCAACTGAAGCCACATCAGGTGACGACTGCGGGCATCGCGCGTACCTTCCAGAACGTTCGGCTGTTCCATGACATGACGGTGATGGAAAATGTCATGTCGGGCCTGCATTGCCGGTCGCGGGCCGGCGCGATTGCTGCCATCTTCCGACCGCCGTCGCAGCGTCGGGAAGAGGCGGCCATCCTGGAATTTGCCAACGACTGCCTGCGCTTTGTCGGAGTGCCCGAGGAAGAGGACGGGCGCATTGCCACCACCCTAGCCTACGGCCACCAGCGCCGGGTCGAGATAGCGAGGGCGCTGGCCACCAAGCCAAAGCTGTTGCTGCTGGACGAACCGGCAGCAGGATTGAACACAGGGGAAAAGCAAGGGCTGATCGACCTCATTCGGCGCATCCGCGACGAGCGCGGAATATCGGTCCTGTTGATCGAACATGATACCGGGCTGGTGATGAAAGTCTCGGAACGTGTCACCGTGATGGATCACGGCGTGATCATCGCCGAAGGCACGGCCAAGGAGATTCAGTCTGATCCAAAAGTGATCGAGGCCTATCTGGGCCACGAAAACGCGGAGGCCGATCTTGAGCTTTGATGGCGCGGCAAAAGATCACGATGTTGTCCTGCGGCTGTCCGGCATCGAGGCCGGCTATGGCCGCATCCAGGCGCTGAACGGTATCGACCTCGAGGTTCGGCGGGGCCAGATCGTGACGCTTCTTGGCGCCAACGGCGCAGGCAAGACGACGACGCTCAAGACCATATCGGGTCTTGTCCGCGCGACCAGCGGGACCGTCACGCTGGAAGGCGCCGACATCACCCAGCGCCGCGCCAGCGATATCGCGCGGCTGGGGCTTGTCCATGTGCCGGAAGGCCGCCACATCCTGCGCGGTCTCAGCGTGCGCGAAAACCTCGAACTTGGGGCCTTCACCGTAAAGGATGCAGGCATTCGGCGTGAGCGTATGGCCGAGGTCTTCCGCCTGTTTCCGATACTGGAAAGCCGCAGGCATCAGGACGGATCGCTTCTTTCCGGCGGCGAACAGCAGATGCTCGCCATCGGTCGGGCGCTGATGCACGGGCCAAAGGTGCTGTTGCTCGACGAACCGTCGATGGGACTGGCGCCGAAACTGGTTCTGGACACAATGCGCATCGTCAAACGGCTGAACCAGCAGGGCGCGACGATCCTGCTGGTAGAGCAGAACGCCCGCCTTGCGCTGAAGCTAGCCCACTACGGCTATGTGCTGGAAGCGGGGCGCATAAGAATGCAGGGGCCGGCAGCAGATCTGCGGGCGGACGCATCAATCGTGCAGGCCTACCTTGGCGACTGATAGGGGAACCAAATGAAACTGGATTGGAAGGGTGTCATCCCGGCGCTGATGACCGAGATGAAGGAAGACGGCGCGCTTGATCTCGACGCAACCGCGCGTCACGTCGGATCGTGCATGGATGCCGGCTGCACCGGCTTTGTCATGTTGGGCACACTGGGCGAAAACAGCTCGCTCAGCCCCGATGAAAAGGAAGCGGTTGTGCGCTGTGCCGTCAAGGCTGCGGGCGGCAAGGTACCGGTGATCGCTGGCGTCGCCGAAAACACCACCGCGCTCGCCAGTGCTGCGGCCGCAAGAATGGAAAAGGCCGGGGCAAGTGGGCTGATGGTGCTGCCTTGCATGATCTACGAACAGGACGGGCGCGAAGCGGTCACGCATTTCCGTGGTGTTGCGCGGTCCACCGGCCTGCCGATCATGATCTACAACAACCGCGTGTCTTACCGGGTGGACCTGAGCCCCGCACATTTCGAAGAACTGTCGGATGAAAGAAACATCGTCGCCGTCAAGGAATCGAGCCACGACAGCCGTCGGATCACCGACATGTTCAACCGGCTCGGCGACCGCTACCGGGTGCTGTGCGGCGTCGATGATCTGGTACTGGAAAACATCCTCTTTGGCGCGGTCGGGTGGGTTTCGGGGATGGCCAACTGCTTTCCGCGGGAATCGGTGCAGCTTTACGATCTTGCCGCGGCAGGCAAGGTGGCCGAGGCACTGAAGCTTTACCGCTGGTTCATGCCGCTGCTGCATCTCGACGTGCATGTGAAGCTGGTGCAATATATCAAGCTCGCCAACAAGATGACCGGCGAGGGCGCGGAATGGGTCCGCCCGCCGCGCCTTACGCTGATCGGCGAGGAACGGGCGCGCGTCGAGGCTGTGATACGTCACGCGATGGAAACGCGACCGAAGGTCTGAGCGATGACCGGCGGCAGTCCCGCGCATGATGTGGTGATCGTTGGTGCGGGCATCATCGGGTTGGCGTCGGCGCAGAAATTGCTGGCGGCGGGACGCCGCGTCACCTTGATTGACCGCACAGGCGTGGCGCGCGGTGCGAGCTTCGGCAACGCCGCCGCCTTTGCCTTTTCCGACATCTTGCCGCTGGCCGTTTCGGGCAAGCTGTCACGCGTGCCTGGCTGGCTTATGGATCCACTCGGGCCGCTTTCGATCCCGCCCGCCTACCTGCCGCAGATCCTGCCCTGGCTTGTGCGCTTCTGGCGGGCGGGGTGGCCGGATCGCGTGGCCCAAAGCATCGCCGCGCAAAGCGCGCTGATGCGGCTCGCCGCGGCGGAGATGGGCCTGTTGCTTCAAGCGGCAGGCCTTGCCGGAATGGTGCGCCACGACGGATCGCTCGAGCTCTACGACTCCGAGGCAGAGTTCAAGGCAAGCGCCTTCGGTTGGAATACACGCGCGGACGAAGGCATCGCCTTCGAACATGTCCGGGGCGAACGGCTTGCCACGCTGCAGCCGGGCCTGTCACCCCGGTTCGCTGTCGGCACCTTCGTACCATCGTGGCAGACCGTCGACGATCCCTTCGCCTTTGCGACAGGTCTTGCCCGACATGTCGAGGCGACGGGCGCGCGCATCCTCAGCGCCGAAGTCGCCCACCTCCAGCCCGGCGGCGACGGCGTTCGCATCGCGCTGACCGATGGCAGCACGCTTGACGCCCGAACCGCGGTGATTGCCGCCGGAGCCCACTCTCGCAGCCTCGTAGCGCCGCTGGGGGATCGCATCCCTCTGGAAACCGAACGCGGCTACAACACCACGCTGCCCCCAGGGGCCTTCGACCTGAAGCGCCAGCTTATCTTTGGCGGCCACGGATTTGTCATCACACCGCTTTCCATTGGCATCCGCGTCGGCGGAGCGGTCGAACTTGGCGGCCTGACCCGCCCGCCGAACTACGCCCGCGCCAGGTCGATGCTTGCCAAGGCGGCCGCTTTCCTGCCCGGCCTACGAACCGAGGGCGGCACCGAATGGATGGGTTTTCGCCCGTCGCTGCCCGACAGCCTGCCAGTCATCGGGCCGTCGTGGGTCGGCCCGCGCATTGTCTACGCCTTCGGCCATGGCCATCTGGGCCTGACCCAATCCGCCGCGACCGGTCGGCTCGTGGCAGATATCGTCTGCAACACCAGGCCGCCTATCGACATAGCCCCATTCAGCCCGCAAAGATTCTGAGCCATGACCCGCCACACGTTCTTCTGCATCGACGGCCACACCTGTGGCAATCCCGTCCGCCTTGTCGCAGGCGGCGGTCCGCGGCTCGGCGGCAAGGACATGATCGAGAAACGCGCCCATTTCCTTGCGGAATATGACTGGGTGCGCACCGGGCTGATGTTCGAACCGCGCGGGCATGACATCATGTCGGGTTCGATCCTTTACCCGCCCCACGACCCCGACAATGACGTGGCGATCCTGTTCATCGAAACCTCGGGCTGCCTTGCCATGTGCGGGCACGGCACCATCGGCACCGTGACCATGGCGGTCGAACAGGGTCTGATCGTACCGAAGACCCCCGGCAGCGTCCGGCTCGAGGCGCCGGCCGGGCTGGTGCTGGCGGAATACCGAACCGAAGGCGCCAATGTCGAAGAGGTGAAGATCACCAACGTGCCCTCCTATCTGCACGCAACGGGGTTGACCGTCGATTGCCCCGATCTGGGGCCGCTCTTGATCGACGTGGCTTACGGCGGCAACTTCTACGCCATCATCGATCCACAGACGAACTTCCGCGACATGGCCGATCATACCGCCGCCGACCTGATCCGCTGGAGCCTTGCCATCAGGGCCGCACTGAATGCCGCTCACCGCTTCATCCATCCCGAACGGCCCCAAATCAGCGGCCTCAGCCATGTCATGTGGACCGGCGCGCCGACCGTGGCGGGCGCATCCGCGCGCAACGCCGTCTTCTACGGCGACAAGGCCATCGACCGGTCGCCCTGCGGCACCGGCACTTCGGCGCGCATGGCGCAATGGTCTGCAAAGGGCAAGCTCGGGCCCGGCGATGCGTTCGTGCATGAAAGCATCATCGGATCGCTGTTCACGGGCCGGGTCGAACGGCGCGCCAAGATCGGCGACCGTGACGGCATCGTGCCATCGATTGCCGGTTGGGCACGCCAGACCGGGTTCAACACCATATTCATCGACGACCGCGACCCCTTTGCGCACGGTTTCCAGGTCGTCTGATGAAGAGAGAAGCCGATGTGAAGATCACCGCACGGCGGCGGCGTTGTGCAACTCGCGCCACGGCAATCCGGTAACTTGGAGGCAGGTACCGCCGCCGACGACGTTGCGTCGCGTGTTGTCGCAAGACACTAACATTTGTCATTTTATTCAATTGCTTGTGGCGAACCTTGGATGCTGCCACTCATGTTGCGTTGCAGCGCGCCGCAACAGAGGATACTTTTTTTATGGGTAGAATGTCGGGTTGGATTTGCGATGCCGAAGCGGCGGAGGAAGTGCGCTTCCAACCGGACCGTCTCCTGTGACCCCTGAGGAAGCTCCGGCAGGCTAACGTGTCTTACGGACTTCTAGGGAACATTTCGCAATTTGACGCCGGTTCACTGGGCAATTCGCTGCTGCGCCCAATGTCCGAGGGACGTAGCCTGCAACGCGAAGAGCCCCGAAACGCACTGACTTGAATAGGTTTTCTTTCTACGCATTCGTTGTCGTGCGACCACGGTGGTCGCTCGAAAGGAAACGAAAATGCGAGAAATGTGCCTCAGTCAAATCGAACTGGCTGCCCGATGGAGAATTAGCCCAAGGACACTCAAGCGGTGGCGGTGGATCGGCGATGGGCCGCGCTTCATGAAGCTCGGCGGGCGGGTGATCTATCGCGTCGAAGATGTGCTGGCGTTCGAACAGCAAGAGCTGCGCGATTTGGAGGAGATAAAGGCTGGGCGCTGAAACCGGCGCCGGCATCGTCAACCAAACCCCTGCGCGGCAACTAGTGCTGACCTGCGCAGGGAAGTTGCGTGTGCTGAGTAGCCTGCAGTTCGCCACCACGCACCATTCCGCCCCTCCGGCCCAAGCCATAACCTCCATCCACATCTGCAGATAGAACCGCGTTCGAAAACAATCACTTTACGCGCAATTTCGATTGCCCGCTTTCCTCCCCTCAGTTAGCGTCATCGAGAGCACAGAAAATGGGCCCGCATAGTTTGCGGGTCCACCGATCTGGCCCGGAGGTGATTTTTGGAGAGCGACCGGTCGGAACTTCGCTGGGGTGTCGAGCAGCGCCTCGAGTTCATAGAGTTCCGCCTGTTCTGGGAGGGGCATGTGAACCGCAGCGATCTTATGGATCAGTTCGGGGTATCGGTGAACCAGGCGTCCACCGACCTGAATCGGTACATCGGCTTCGCCCCCGACAACATGCTCTACGACAAGAGTGCGCGAACCTATGTACGAGGCTCCGAGTTCAAGCCGCAGTTCCTCGAGCCTGACGCGAGCCGCTACCTTGCACAGCTGCGATCAGTCGCTGACGGGCTCCTCGACCGCGAGGACGCCTGGATCGCCAACCTCCCGCCATACGCGGCCGCCCCTACGCCAGTTCGTGGGGTCAATCCGGCGACGCTTCGTTCGGTCGTTGGCGCAATCCGTCGGTCCGAGGCTATCGAGGTAAAGTACCAGTCCCTGTCCAGCCACGAGCCGCGCTGGCGCTGGATCGCCCCCCATGCCATCGCGTTTGACGGTTTCCGCTGGCACACTCGGGCGTTCTGCCAAACCGACGATTGCTTCAAGGACTTCCTGTTGTCTCGAATGCTTGAGGTCCGAGGCTCGGGCGAAAGCGACAAATCGGCCGGCGACGATCACGACTGGCTTGCCGAGGTTACGCTGGAGGTTGGGCCACACCCCGATCTCTCGGAAACACAAGCGAAGGTTATTGCCCTCGATTATGGCATGCGCGGCGGCAAGGCGAAGATCAAGGTGAGGCGTGCGCTCCTCTACTATGCGCTCAAACGCCTCGGTCTAGATACCGCCCCCGAAGCGCGTGCGCCCCAAGACCAGCAGATCGTGCTGATCAATCGCGACGAGATTTTCAGTGGCATTCGAGCAGCTTGTCCGCCATCAGCACGCATGGAACAGTTTTGCATGATTGCGTAGCGGAGGGTTCGCGGCTCATCTTGACCCCACATGGAGTTGTAGATGACGAAGAGACCCGTGACGACGAAGGCCCCTGCCGAGC